>Ga0153915_10002548_pt1 | contig 16597 bp, 15 predicted proteins | sample Opewatmetagenome_2_FD_107003 | JGI IMG/M metagenome (GOLD analysis project Ga0153915, IMG submission 107003) | Freshwater wetland microbial communities from Ohio, USA - Open water 3 Core 3 Depth 3 metaG | ecosystem: Environmental > Aquatic > Freshwater > Wetlands | place: USA: Ohio, Lake Erie...
ACTCATATCTCGGAACTGCCTGGCCCCGGCATTGCTCTCACCCGGCCGCCGCTCACCCAGAGCAGACAGAGCCCCAGCAGCATCCAGCTGAATTCGCGGAGCCGGGTGACCACTGCCGCGAACACACCGTGCTCCGCACCCACCCCGAGCAGGCCGAACACCACGTACAGCCCTCCCTCCCGCACTCCCAGCTCCAGCGGCAGGAAGAAGAACATGTTGGAGATCGTGGTGCTCAGCGCGGAGGCGACGATAGCGGTGCCCGGGCGCCACCCGAGCTCGAGCCCCCAGAAGATCACCGCCAGCTCCATGGCCATCACGCAGCGGGCCAGATACTCCAGCACGATCGCGCGCCAGAAGGTGCCGGGATGCTGGTGGTAGATCGTGGTGATCTGCTGGTCCAGCTCCCGCAGCGAGGGGCGGCGGACCTCGAGGGGCCGGGCCAGCCGCCGCACGCCGGGAATCGAGAGCAGGAGGTCGAGGCCGGCCTCGAGAATCCCCTCCTGGTGGCGCCGGAGCAGGAACCACCCTACTACCACACCCACTGCCGCGGTCACCAGCACCACGCCGATGGCGGTCGGAGTCCCGGGGAGGAGCCAGATGGCCGGCACCAGCGCCGTCAGCACGAACAGCATGTGGGAGAGGGAGTGGAGCAGCCGGTACTGCACTACCGACCCCAGTGCACGCTGGCCGCCCAGCCAGGGTGCTACCGCGGCGATCCGGTAGGCCTCCCCCCCGAAGCCCATGACCGGCGTCATGTAGTTGAGCGCGAAACTGGTGACGGAGATCGCGAAACTGCGGCCGAACCCCGGGTGCTTCGGCTCGGTGTGGAGCAGGGAGTGCCAGCTCGCAGTGTTGACGAGGTAGGCCACGCCCCAGATCGCGACCACCGGCGCCAGCAGCCACCCGATGGCGGAGAGGTGGCCGAGCAGCGTGTCAACCCCGACGTGAAGAATGAGGCCCACCGCAAGGGCGAGCCCGATGGCGAACAGCGCCAGGCGGAGCCGCAGGCTCACGTGGCGGGGAGCACCAGGCGACGGCCGTCCCGCGCCGACCGGTAGGCCAGTGACAGGACCTCGGCGACCAGGGACAGATCCTCGAGGTGGCCCGCCCCGTCCCGCCCACGCACAGCCGGGACGAACTCCCGGAACAGGGCAGCGAACCAGCCCGGGTACGCGGCCTTGTCGAGCGCCGCGCTGAAGTCGAGCGTCTGGGTCCCGGCGGGCGATTCCAGCCGCAGCTCACCGGCCCGCCATTCCACCTGACCCCGGTCCCCGATGAAGCGGATCCGGTTCTCTCGTCCCGCTCCTGCCCAGGTCAGCAGCAGCTGTGCGACACGGTCACCGAAGTCGAGCAGCACGTGCGCGGTGTCTTCCACGTCGTACTCCGGGTGCATGAGCCGTCCGGTCCAGGCCTGGACCGACCGCGGTCGTCCGGCCACATCGGTGAGGAGATACAGCAGATGGGTCCCGTGGTCCAGCAGCACGCCGCCGAGGCTGACCGCACTCTGGCCGCGCCACGGTACCTGGGCGCCGCCGCGAGCGCCCGCGTCCGCCCGGTCGCGGTAGACCTGGAACTCGGCCAGGTGCCAGCGACCAATCGCGCCCGCCTCCAGCCAGCAGCGCAGTTGTTGCCAGGCCGGATTGTAGCGGTGCTGGTGACAGGGGAACACCACTCGCCCGGTCTGCCGGGCGGTCCGCCGGATAATACTCGCCTCCGCGGCATTGAGCGCCACGGGCTTCTCGCACACCACGTGGTAGCCGCGTTCCAGCCCCCAGAGCACCAGGTCCAGATGCGAAGCCGTGGGGGTGCATACGTCGATGAAGTCGATCGGCCCGAAGCGCCGCAACTCATCGGCGCTCGCGACCACCGGCAACCCGTCCACCGTGCGACCGGCGAGCGCCGGGTCCACCCCGGCGACCAGCTCGACCGGATCGCCGGCGGCCGCGAGGGCACGGAAGCCGGGGAGGTGGGACTGCCGGGCGATGCCGCCGACCCCGAAGACCACGCCACGGAGCGGGGCCGTCATACCACCACGGCCACCGGCTGAAGGCTCTCGAGCCCAAGCAGCAGTCGGCGGGCGTTCCGTTCGTGTACCCACCACAGCCAGAGGAGGACCAGATTGAGCGGTCCGATCGTGGCCCACAGGAACGCGGCGGGGTAGCCGGGCACCACCGTCAGAGCCAGAAGCACAAATCGCACGTTCTGGGCGATCAGCGCGCACCAGGTGATCGGGCGCTGCTGGGCTGCCCGATAGCCGGCCCTGAAGCTCCCCTCTGGTCCGTGCGCGCGGGTTCGCCGGATCAGAGCGACCGAGGTCGAGAACATCCGCGCCTGGCGTTCCACATAGTCGCGGTAGGCCCGGATCGCCACCCTGCGCCAGAATGCCCCAGCCGGAACGGTCGCGGCGGCGTCGGGCAGATCGAGCTCGCCTCCCTCGCCCTCACCGGCCTCGAGGAAGGCGTGCCGCATGAAGTCCGCCGCGCCACTCTGCAGCGCATGGCTGACACCGGCGGTCACGATGAGCGCGATCGCGCCTCCCGACCAGCCGTCGAGGATCAGCCGGATCAGGAGGTGCAGGTAGAGGTTGAGGAAGCGGAGATTGTCCGAGACCCCGTCCAGGATCCGCCCGAACCGGGTCGAGCTCTTCCTGAGCCGCGCCAGCTGCCCGTCGGCGCTGTCGAAGATGTCCGACACGACGAACAGACCGACCCCGAGCCCGGTGAGCCGGGCGGAGCGATAGACCATCAGGTGACCGGCCGCGAGACCCAGGAGCAGACAGATCAGGGTCAGCTGATCGGGGGTGACCCGTGTCGGGTTCAGCGCCCGTGCCACCCGGATGCCTGCGGGACGGAAGAAGTGGAGGTCGAGCCACTCCTCGACGCCGCGGCCCTTAAGCGCCAGCCCGTTCGCTTGCTTCACGGAGCACGTCCTTCATGATCGCGAGCGCTTCCATCGCCTCGCTCTCCCGGATGACCAGCGGCGGGTTGATCCGCACCACCGGCGAGTAGATCATCGCGAGCACGCCGCGGGAGAGCAGCGTGTCGAAGATCCAGCGGGTGATTCGAGTCTCGAGCAGGGTGCGGGTTCCGGGCCGAACCAGGTCCATGCCGATCATCAGACCACGCCCGCGGACGTCGCTCACGATCGGGATCTGTTCCGGCCAGGTCCGCATCTCCGCCAGCATCTGCTGTCCCAGCCGCGCGCTGTGGCTCACCAGCTCCTCCTCCACAATCGTCTCGACCGTAACCAGCGCCGCGGCCGCGGCGAGCGGATTGCCTCCGTAGCTGGAGGAGCTGCCGCTCGGATTCGCCCACGGTTTCGCGAAGGCCACCGGTTCGCGGATGAGTAGCCCGCTCATCGGGAAACCGCCGCCAAACCCCTTTCCGATGGTGATGATGTCCGGCACCACCCCGTCGTGCTCCACCGCGAACATCGTCCCGGTGCGGCCGAAGCCCGTGATCATCTCGTCGCAGATGAGCAGCGCTCCCAGCTGGTCGGCCAGCTGGCGCAGCTCCCGGAGATAGCCTGGGGGCGGAACCACGTTTCCCGCAGTCCCCTGGATCGGTTCGACGACGATCGCCGCGACATCATTGGCCGTCTCCAGCTCGAGCTTCTGCCGCAGGAACTTGAGGCAGTGCCAGCCGCACTCCGGGTGTCGCTTCTCGAATGCGCAGCGCGCGCACGAAGCGTAGGGCGAGGAGTAATTGCCGGGCATCAGCGGGCCCAGGCCATGCTTGAAGCCGGCCCCGAGCAGCGGCAGGGCGCCGCCGGTCTTGCCGTGGAAACCGCCCCAGAAGCCGAGGAACTCGGTCTTGCCCGTGTGAGCCTTGGCCAGCCGCAGCGCGGCCTCGACCGCCTCCGCGCCGCTCGAGTAGAACTGACTGCGGGTGATGTCGCCCGGTGCTAGGTCCGCCAGCAGTTTCACCAGCGCCGTGCGGGGCTCGCTGGTGAAGCTGCCCACGTGGATGCGGGCCAGCTGGCGGGAGAGCGCCTCCACGTATCGCGGATGCGCGTACCCGAGGCTCGCCACCCCGACTCCGGCCAGCAGGTCGATGTAGCGGTTGCCGTCCACGTCGAACAGCAGCGCCCCTTCGCCGCGATCCCAGGCCAGCCGGCTGTACAGCGCCACGCTCTGCGTGCCGGGGGCCAGGTAGGCGGACTCCGCGGTGAACAACTGCTGGGACAGGAGGCCCGGCAGGGTCGCGCCGGGCAGAGTGGATGTCATGCCGCGCTCCGCGTAGAAGCGAGTTGGTGAACGAAGGCCGCGATCGCCGAGCCAGCCTCCTGCCGGTAGGGGGCGAAGCTGGGCCAGTCGTTGATGTCGATGAGCACCGGTTGGTCGGGGCGGGGCAGGGCCATGTCGCCGCCGAAGATCAGCAGTCCCAGCCGCTCGGCGGCGCCATAGGCCACCCTGAGGAGCGCCGCCTCGTCCACCAGCGGCGCGGGGGCATGAGGTCCGCTCTGCGCGCCGTAGAACCGGAAGAAGCTGCGGTCGGCGATCCCGTAGAACTTCACCACCGGCCCGGACACGTGGCGCTGCAGGGCGGCCCACGGAATGCCTCGCTCCATGAACCCCGACAGCGCTCCCGCGAGCTCGCCCGCCGTGAGCCGGAGGACATCCTCGGTGCGCTCCGCGTGGACGTCGCCGCGCTTGAGCCACAGGGTTCCCTCCTCATCCACCAACTCGGCCAGCGCGTCGGCGGTGGGCAGGCCCCCGGCGGACGGGATGAGCAGGGTGCGGGGGAAGGGCACCGGCGAGCCTCCCAGGAGGCGTACCAGGCGGTGCCGATGGCAGTTGAGCACGCTGGTGGGCGAGTTGACCACGACGGTGTGGTCCCCCTCCAGCGGGGTGAGCAACTCGGCCGCGGCCGCGCCCTGGCACATGTTGAGGTACAGTTCGCCCCGCGGGATCCGGCCCTGTTCCACGTCCTGCTCGTCGATCCGGAGGGCCTCCCAGCCGTCGGCGAGAAGGTGGCCGACCACCGAGTCGAGAATCGCACGGTCGTTCCGCAGATGCTGCTGCGGGGAGAACGACGCCCGCCGGTAGATGGCGACCAGGTGACGGGGCGTCATGGATGTACCCCGCCGCCAGTTGTGGCCTGCAGCCAGGTGGTGGCCTGCTCCAGGTCGCGCCGCCGGTCCAGGTCGATGATGCGGGGGACCTCGATGGTCCCCACCGGGGTCCCCTGTTCCACCGCCCAGGTGAGGAAGTGCCGCATCCTTTCCAGGCCTCCTGCCAACGCGCGCGGAACGAGCTCCCTGGCGGCGGGCGAAAGCCCGTAGACTCCACCCGTGACGCACGCGGGGCTCACCGGGTCCTGCCCGAGCCACGTGACGTCTCCCGCCGCATCGCGGCGAACCCAGAGCGGGGACTCGTCGTCCACATAACCGGTGACGGCGAGCATGATCTGCCGTCCCGCGCGGAGTCCGCGCTCGACCGCGCCACCGACACGACTCCACTCAGCCAGGGGCATCACCGTGTCGACCATGGTGCAGAGGACCTCCCCCGGGGGCAGGGCGGCCAGGCCGGCGGCGAGGGTATGCAGGCTCGAGGGAGTCAGGCACGATTCCACCCGGATCTCTCCGCGCGGGTTGCTTCCGATCGCGCGGCGGACCTCCTCGGCGTAGTCCTGTCGCACCTGCACCAGGACGCTGGTACAGCCGGCGGCCCTCAGGGCCGCGAGCAGGCCCACCACCTGCGGCCGACCCGCCACCGGCACCAGGGGCTTCGGCGTGCCAATGCCATCGGCGGCGAGCCGGGTCCCTTCGCCCCCGGCCAGGATCAGGCCAAGCATGCCGCATCCAGGGTGGCGGCCAGCTCAGGCAGCCGAGCGATGCGCGCGGATGGAACCAGGCCCCGCGGAGCGGCCCTCGATGGGTCCGTCAGCCAGCAGGCCCGCATCCCGAGGGCAAGCGCGGGCCGTATGTCCGCTTCGGGATTGTCGCCGATCATCCAGCTGGAGGCCGTGGTGGCTTCGAGTGCGCGGAGTGCTGCCTGGAAGGGCTGGGGATCGGGCTTCTCCCGACCGTGTACCGCGGAGTCGATCACAACGCTGAAGAGCGGAGAGAGCCCCAGCTCGTCGAGGCAGAACTGGAGGTTGCCGGTGAAGTTCGACACCACGCCAAGACGCCACCGCCGGCGAAGCCGCTCGAGGGTGGAATGATTGCGCCCGACGACCGCCAGGGCCTCGGCACAGAACTCCTGGCCGATCCGGTCCCACGCGAGGGCACCACCCTCCGGTACCTGATCGGCCAGGAGACTGCACTGGAGCTGGGCCATCTCCCGGAAGCCCGCCTCGCGGATCCGCGGATGTCTCGCGAGACGGCCATCCGATTCCCGGAAACAGACCTCGAAGGCAGGCAGCTCGAGCCTGCCGCCGGCCCGCCGGTAGGCACCGTGAAACCGGATGGCCCACCGCACGCCGTCGGCGTCCAGCGTCCCACCGAAGTCGAACAGGACCGCCTCGATGGGTCTCGCGTCCTCCAATGTCCTCGTATGTGTCAGCCCATGACCAGGGATCATCCCTGCTCATCTAGCACACTTCGGTCCATCTCGTTTTGGGGCTGCGGAGGAGCTTGGAGGGTGGTTTCGGGACAGAATGTGCCGCACCGCACCGGAGGGGCAAGCGCCGATTGGTCCCGACGGGACAGATTGGCGCCCAAGTGGGCGCCCCAGGGGAGGCCCGGCCCCGGCGCCGGAGGGACTCAGTACTTGCGGATAACGCCCACGACAACGCCCTGGATAAGGACGTCTCTCTCCTGGAATCGCATCGGTTGCATCGTGGGGTTCGCGGGCTGCAGCCGCACCCACCCACCAGCCTCGCGGTAGAACCGCTTGACGGTGGCTTCCGCCCCGTTGACCAGGGCGATGACCATCTCGCCGTTCTCCGCCGCCTGCTTCCCATGCACCACCACCACGTCGCCGTCCATGATGTGATCGTCTATCATGGACTCGCCTTGCACCTTCAGGGCGTAGTTCGGGCCGCGGCGAGGGAGAAGGGAATCGGGGACGGAGATGGTCTCCCCGTTCATGATCGATTCGATCGGGGTGCCCGCCGCGACCTTGCCCAGGACGGGGATCTCGGAGGCGCCCGCCTGACCCTTCGGCGGGAGCACCTCGATCGCCCGGCTCTCGTTGTGGGTGCGATGGATGTAGCCCTTGCGTTCCAGGTTGGTGAGGTGCTCGTGCACCGTGGCCAGCGACTGGAAGGAGAAGTGCTCGGCGATCTCCTCGAAGCTTGGCGCATACCCACGCTCGCGGATATGCTCCTGCAGGTACTTGAGGATCTCGCTTTGGCGCTTGGTGAGCGGCATTGGGCCTCCCGATTGTTACCGAATGGACTCCGAAATAATGTACCCGAATACCGACCGAAGAGCAAGATGCCCAGTACCTTAGATCGTATTCTGGCCACAACCCGGGCTTCCCTGCCCACGCTCCACGCTCGCAGGAGCGAGATCGAGGCCAGCGCGCTCCGGGCCCCGCCGGCCCCACGTCTGCTCTCCCGGTGGACCCCACACCGGGTGGCCCTCATTGCCGAGGTGAAGCGGCGCTCCCCCTCCGCGGGGACCATCAGCGCCGAGCTGGACCCCGTGGCCCATGGTATCGCCTACGCCCGGGCAGGAGCCGCCGCGATCTCAGTGCTCACTGATGGTCCCTACTTCGGCGGATCTCTCGAAGACCTGCAGGAGGTAGCCCGGGCGGTCCCGATTCCGGTGCTGCGCAAGGACTTCATCCTGGACGAATTGCAGATCGCCGAGGCGCGCGGCGCCGGGGCCGCGGCGGTGCTGTTGATTGTGCGCGCGCTCACACTCGCCCGTCTGGCCGACCTGCTGGGGGCAGCCCGGAAGCTCGGGCTCGACGCTTTGGTCGAAGCGCACGATGCCCGGGAGCTCGATGTGGCCCTCGACGCCGGGGCTGAGCTCATCGGGATCAACAGCCGGAACCTCGACGATTTTCACATCGATGTCGCGGCCGCCTGGGGCCTCATCGGTCGCATCCCGCCCGACCGGGTTGTGATCGCCGAGAGTGGCATGGCCACGGAGGCAGACGTCAAGCGGGCGGCGGCAGCGGGAGCTGACGGGGTCCTGATCGGAACAGCACTCTCCGGGTCCGATGACCCGGCGGCACTGGTGGCATCCCTGGTGTCGGTGGAGAGGAGAGGGCGGGGCTGAGGACCAGTCGGTGGGCTGGTAGGCTCGTGGGCGAGGTTTGAGGGCTGTTATTCCCAGCCCACCAGCCCACCGGCCCACCGGCCCACTAGCCCACTATTCCCCCATGCCCTCGCCTACCCCTGCCAAAATCTGCGGCCTGACCCGGCCGGTGGACGCCGAAGCCGCCGTTCGGCTCGGCGCGAGCTATCTCGGGGTGATCTTCGCTGGGGGACCGCGGCAGGTGGATATCGCCCGGGCCCGCGAGATCCGGGAGGCTGCAGGCCAAGTTCCTGTCTTTGGGGTCTTTAGCTCGCAGAGCCGGGAGGAGATATTAGATGTAAGGGACCGGGCCGGGCTGGCCGGCGCCCAACTTCATGGCGGGGCGACGGCGGAGCTGGTCCACCGGCTCACCGGCGATGGACTGCGGGTCCTGGTCGTCACCCGGCTTACCGGACTGGAAGATCTGCCGCGTCTGGACGTCGCGCGCTCCCTCGGAGCGCCGGTGCTGGTGGAGCCGCGCGTGTCCGGCAGTCTGGGCGGCACGGGAGTACCGCTGTCGCTCGAGCTCGCCCGGGCCGCGCGGGAGCGATTGGCCGGTCACCCGATGCTCCTTGCCGGTGGTTTGACGCCGGAGTCCGTCGGCGACGCGGTAAGGGCGGCGCGCCCTGATGCGGTGGACGTATCCTCGGGAGTCGAGCAGATTCCCGGCGTCAAGGATCACGACAGGATGGCACGTTTCCTGGAGGCCCTGCAGTGGCTGTAACACTGCCGCGTGAGCGGTCGGTCGGTGGGCGGTTCGGCGCATACGGCGGCCGCTACGTGCCCGAGACCCTGATGGCGGCGCTGGACCAGCTCGCCGCGCTGTACGATGCCGCCCGCACCGACCAGGCGTTCTGGGCGGAGTTCGACCTGCTGCTCCGGGACTTCGTGGGCCGGCCCTCCCTGCTGGTGGACGCGCCCCGGTTCTCGGAAGCGGCCGGCGCCAGGGTGCTGCTCAAGCGCGAGGACCTCAACCACACCGGCGCGCACAAGATCAACAACACCATCGGCCAGGCGCTGCTGGCCCGGCGCATGGGAAAGCACCGGATCATCGCCGAGACCGGGGCCGGCCAGCATGGGGTGGCGACCGCCACGATCTGTGCCCGGTTCGGCCTCGAGTGTGTGGTCTACATGGGCGCGGAGGACGTCGAGCGCCAGGCGCTCAACGTCTATCGCATGCGGCTGCTCGGGGCCACCGTGGTTCCGGTGCACTCCGGCACCCGCACCCTGAAGGACGCGACCAACGAGGCGCTGCGCGACTGGGTGACCAACGTACCCACCACGCACTACATCATCGGTTCGGTCGTGGGGCCGGATCCGTATCCCCGGATGGTGCGCGACTTCCAGTCGGTAATCGGGCGAGAAGCGCGACGCCAGATGCTCGACCGGACTGGCCGGCTGCCGCGGACGGTCGTGGCCTGCGTCGGGGGCGGCTCCAACGCGATCGGGATCTTCAGTGGATTCATTGATGACCCGGACGTCGAGCTGGTGGGAGTCGAGGCCGCGGGCGAGGGTATCGCAACCGGGCATCACAGCGCCACCCTCTCTGCCGGAACTCCGGGCGTGCTGCACGGCTGCCTGAGCTATCTGCTGCAGGACGAAGACGGCCAGGTCCAGCCGGCGCATTCGGTCTCGGCCGGCCTCGACTACCCGGGGGTGGGCCCGGAACACAGCTGGCTCCGGGACACCGGCCGGGTCCGCTACGAGGCGGTGACGGACGGCGAGGCGCTCGCCGCATTCCAGTCGTTCTGCCGCCAGGAGGGAATCATCCCCGCGCTCGAGACCGCGCACGCCATCGCGTGGATCGAACGGAATCGGGGCCGCTGGACCACGGCCGATCCCGTGCTGCTCTGTCTGAGCGGCCGGGGCGACAAGGACGTCGCGCACGTTGCCAAACTGCTCGGGACTGCCGAGTGACCCAGAGCATGCCGGCGGCGGTTGGCCTGCCGCCCTCGCAGGTGGAGGAGCTGCTCCGGACCCTGGTGAAGGGGCTCCGGGCGTTCCAGATGTACCTGCCCAACAACCCGATCTACCAGCGCGCCACCCTGGCGGTGCGCAACGCCTTTCAGCCGGTGTGGACTGGTGGGCTCGACCGGCTGGTGCTGCAGATCGTCGAAACCGACATCATCTGGGAAGAGCAGGTCGTCTACCACCAGCCCAACAAAGCGGAGAGCCTGGCCTGGAGCCTGTTCAAGGACGGGATGCGGGTCCTCACCCTGTTCCCCGGGGTTGAGGAAGGGGAGATCATCCGGTTCCTCGAGATCGTGCAGCGGGCCCGTACCCTCGCCGCCGACGCGGGTGACGACCTGCTCACTCTGCTGTGGGAGCAGGAATTCACCCTGATCCAGTATCACTTCACCGAGTTCATCCCCGATTCCGGGGTACCCGGACTGTCCGGAGAAGGGGCCTACAGCCAGGAGCCGCCGGCCGATCCCAACGCCGCGGCGGCGGAGAATCGCGGCAAGGTGGAAGCGGAGGCCCCGCCGAGGAAGAGCGGCGTGGTGGACCTCGAGGAGTTCGACTCCACCCTGTACTGGCTGGACGAGAAGGAGATCCGTGCCATCGCCGAGGCGGTCGAGCGCGAATACCAGCAGGATCTGCGCGCCAACGTGCTCAGCATCGTGTTCGACATCCTGGAGCAGCGCAACGAGGGCTGGGCCCGGTCCGACGTACTGGGGACGCTGGAGAGCTACCTGCCCCACGTGCTCAACGCCGGCGACTTCAAGACCGTCGCGCTCATCCTGCGGGAGACTCGGCTCCTGGTGCGGAAGCCGGACCTGCTCACCCCCGAGGAGCATGACCGGCTGGATGCCTTGACCGGCCGCCTGTCGGAGCCGGCGGTCCTGCAGCAGATCCTGCAGTCGGTGACGGAGGCGCAGACTCCGCCCAGCGCGGAGGACTTGGGGGAGCTGTTCCGCGAGCTGCGCCCCGCGGCGCTGGAGACCGCGCTGGTCTGGCTGCCCCGGGTTCCGGCTAATTCTCCGATTCACGAGCTGCTTTCGTCGTCCGCCGCGCGGCTGGCTGAGACCAGCCCGCAGGAGGTGTTGCGGCTCCTCCGGCTGCCGGACTCCGAGGCGCTGCCCGCGGTGATCAGCCTGTGCGGCCGGCTGAAGGTCCAGCCGGCAGTGCCGGGCCTGGCGGACACTCTGGGACATCGCGAGGCGGCGGTGCGGACCGCGGCGATCCAGGCGCTCGACTCCATCGGGACGGCCGGGGCGCTGCAGGCGCTGGAGCGGGGTGTGGACGACAACGACCGCGAGGTGCGCATCGCGGCCGTCCAGGCCCTCGGCAAGCGGGGCTACAAGGGGGCGCTCAGCCGGATCGAGCCGGTGGTGCAGGGCAAGACCACCCGCGAGATCGACCTGACCGAGCGGATGCGATTCTTCGAGGCCTATGCCACCATCTCCGGCTCCTCGGCGCTGGAGACCCTCGCGGGACTGCTCGCTCCCGGCAGCCTCTTCCGCCGCAAGGAATCGGCGGAGGTCCGGGCCTGCGCCGCGCTCGCCATCGGGCGGCTCCGGAGTGCCGAGGCCCGCGAGGTGCTGCAGAGGTACCGCGACGACAAGGATCTCGTGGTGCGCAACGCGGTGAGCCGCGCGATCCGGGAGTCCGGCGGATGACCCACGACGCCGAAAGCCACGCGGGGCCCGCCGGGGAAGAACGGATTGCCGGCGATGCCTTCATGCGCACCGCCGGCCGGACCTTCCTGCTGGCGATGTACGCCGCTCTTCGCAGCCTCAAGCTTTACCCCATCGAGAACGCCACCGCCCAGAAGTCGCTGGACGAGCTGCAGGCCGCCGCGATGATCCTGCTCGGTCCGCAGGGAGAGATCGAGCTGCGGCTGTCGGGCGACTTCATCTTCGTCAACGGAACCCGGCTCCGGCTGGAGCTCGACAATTACGCCTCCTTCTCCAATCTCCTCGCGGTGCTGACCTCGGCCGGCGTGGGGGAGCTCAGGGTAGCGACGGGAGTGGAGCGCCGGGAATGGCAGATCCTGCTGGGTGTGCTGCTCGGCATCTCGGCCAAGGCGGGCGAGGGAGACGCGCACGAGCGGCTGCTCGACCTGCGGGACAAGCTCGCCCTTGCGGGCGTCACCCACCTGGAGGTGGAGCCGCCGCTCGAGTCGGAGGACAAGGTCGCCGAGGCCGAGCGCGCGCGGGAGCAGGCCAAGCGCACCTACTCGCACGGCGTGGCCGTGACCAAGGACCTGATCAACAGCGTCCGGCTGGGCCGGACGACCTCGGTGGCCAAGGTGAAGCGCGCGGTCCAGGCCATCGTCGACCAGGTACTAAACAACGAGACCTCACTCATCGGCCTGACCACCATCCGGGACTACGACGAGTACACGTTCACCCACTCGGTGAACGTGTGCATCCTCGCGGTCGCCATCGGCAAGAAGCTGGGCCTCACCAGGCTCCAGCTGTACGACCTCGGGCTCGCCGCCCTGCTGCACGACGTGGGCAAGGCGCGGATCCCGGTGGACGTGCTGAACAAGACCACCGGCCTGACCGAGGAGGAGTGGCGCCTGATGCAGACCCATCCGTGGCAGGGGGTGCTGACCCTGTTCACGATGCGCGGCTATGGCGAGATTCCCTACCGCCAGATTGTAGTCTCGCAGGAACATCACATGAAGGTCGACCTCACCGGGTACCCCAAGGCCATTCGGTCCCGGCAGCAGGGGATCTACTCCCGGATCGTGGCTGTGGCCGACGGCTACGACGCGGCGACCACCCGGCGGAGCTACCAGACCGTGCCGATCCAGCCGGACCAGGTGCTCCGGGAGATGTGGGAGAACCCCCGCCGGGGCTATGACCAGATCCTGGTGAAGGCGCTCATCAACCTGATCGGCATCTACCCGGTCGGAACCTGCGTCATCCTGGATACCTTCGAGGTCGCGGTCGTCTCCGCTGCGAACCCCGACCAGAGCTTTCTGAACCGACCGATGGTGCGGATCTGCATCGACGTCAACGGCGCGCTGGTGGCCCCGCCCGGGCGGGAGGAGAACCTGGCGGAGCAGGACGGGAGCGGCGGTTTCCACCGCTCCATCGTGAAGGTGACCAACCCCGACCGGTACGGGATCATTGTCGGCGACTACTTCGTCTGATTCGCAGCTGAGCCGGGTGTGGGCCGGACTCCGTGACCGGGGCCGGACCGCGCTCATTCCCTATCTGACGGCGGGTCACCCCAACCGCGCCGCCAGTCTGGATGCCCTGCGGCGCGCCGCCGAATACTCGGACATCATCGAGGTGGGGGTGGCCTTCAGCGACCCGCTGGCCGATGGTCCGACCATTCAGCGGTCCACCTTCGAGGCGCTGAGCCAGGGGATGACCCTGCCGCGGACCCTGGACCTCATCGACGAAGCCCGCCTCGAGCGACCGGTGGTGGTGTTCAGCTACCTCAACCCGGTGATGCGCTACGGTCTGGACCGGTTCCTCCGTGACGCGGTCCAGGTGGGCGCCGTCGGCCTGCTGCTCACCGATCTTCCTGCCGGGAGCGATCCGGCGGTCGAACGGGCGGTGCGGGAGAGCCCGCTGGATCTGATCCGGCTGGTTGCCCCGACCACCACCGGCGCTCGGCTGGCCGAGGTGGCGCAGGACGCACAGGGGTTCCTGTACCTGGTCGCCCGGCTCGGTGTCACCGGCGCCAGCACCGCGCTCGCCGCTGGTCTGACGGAGTATGTCGCCCGGGTGCGTGCTGCGAGCCCTCTTCCCCTGGCCGTGGGGTTTGGCATCAGCACGCCGGCGCAGGCGCGGACCGTCGCCGGCCTGGCCGATGGCGTCGTGGTGGGCAGCGCCCTGGTGGAGCGGCTGGGCCGGGACGGGCCGGTCTCTGCCGGCCAATTCCTGGCCGAGCTGCGCCGGGCCCTGGACCAGGCCAGCGGAGAGGGGCCGGCCTGATGCTGGTCTCCCGTGGGATCCTCAACGGCTACGCCCGCGCCGTGTCCTGGGGCGGGATACTCCTCGGCGGCATCGCGCTGGCACTGGACCGCCGCTGGCTGGACCACCCCTGGCTGACCCTGGTGCTGGTGGCCATCGTGGCCATCCTGCGGAAGGGTCAGATCCCGCTCTCCAAGTTCTCCTACCTCTCGCAGATCGGGATTGTCGCGCTGGTGGGCAGCATCACGGTCGGGCCGGGGGTGGTGATCTTCGCGACCTGGTTCGGCGTGTTCATCACCGACGCGTTCCTGCTCCGCAAGCTGCTCAAGGCCGCGTGGGTGAATGCCAGCCGCGAGGTCATCGGCTTCATGGCGGCCTATGGCGCCTACGCGCTGGTCTTCCTCGAGGCCGAGCCGAACGGGCTCACCCTCGAGTTTCTCGGGCCGGGCCTCACCCTCGCCGGACTGTACTTCTTCTTCACCCGCTCGTTGTTCTACTTCACGCTGCTGCTCCGCGGGAAGCTGGAGAGCCACGAGCGGCTGATGATTCTGCGTTACGAGGTGCTCTCCTACCTCCTGACCCTCATCGGCGCGATCATTGCCGCCAGCGCCATCCAGTCGCTGCCACCCGAGGCGTGGCTCGCGGTGCTGGCGGTGATCGGCGTGCTGGGGGTGCTGACCAAGCGGATCATCGAGGAGGCAATCGGCGCGGAGGAGCTGAACAAGATCCACGCGCGAGAGCGGGTGATCACCAGCAACGTGTCGCTCAAGGATGCCTTCGTCCAGCTGGAACAGATGGCCAACCGGGTGCTGGACTGGAGCGACTTCCGGATCTACCGGATCCGCGAGGGGACGTCCACGATGGTGTACCGCGGCGCGCTGGGCTGGCCCGACCGGCACGACCCGCCGTTCGACAGCCAGACGCTCCGGGCCCAGGCGGTGGAGACCGGGGAGACGGTGGTGGTCAACGATTCCCGGAAGGATGACCGGGTCCTCGCGCCGACGACGGACGCGGTGAGCATGCTGGTGCTGCCGCTCCGGTTCGGGACCGACATCATCGGCACGCTGGAGCTGGACCACCATAAGCCGCATACCTACGGCAAGAAGGAACTCACGGCCGCCTCGACCTTCGCCGGGCAGCTCGCGACCGCGATTCATATCGCCGATCTGCGTCAACCGCTGGTGGAGACCGTCGAGCAAGTTACCGCCCAGGTGAAGCTGCTGGGACACACGTCGGAGCAGCTGCGGGCTGCCGCGGGCTCTGTGGCCCAGACCGCCAATGCCATCCGGAGCGGGGCGGCCGAGCAGGAGCAGCTGGTGGCCCACGGGCGGGAATCCACCGCGGGGCTGGCGGCCCAGGCCCGCGAGGTGGCGGCGGACGGCGCCGCCGCGGCGCAGGCCTCGGCCACCGCCAGCGAGGTCGCCTCGCGCAACCGCGAATCCATTCGCGACGCGATCGAGCGGCTGGTGCAGCTGCAGCAATTCGTGGCCGCCAGCTCGCAGCAGGTCGGGGAGCTGTATCAGGTGTCCAACCGGCTGATCGGATTCATCGGGACCATCCGCGAGATCGCCGACCTCACCAACCTCATCTCGCTCAACGCCGCCATCGAGGCCGCCCGGGCCGGACACCAGGGCAGGGGCTTCGCCGTGGTGGCGGAGGAGGTCCGCCAGCTCGCCGCCCAGAGCGGCCAGGCCTCGCGCGAGGCGGGTGGCCTCGTGGCGGCCATCCTGGGGCAGGTGGCCCAGATCTCGGAAGAAATGGAGCGCGGAACCGAGACCGTGCGCGGCGTCGAGCAGCTTTCCGCCGATGCCGCCCAGGCGCTGGAGGGGATCGTGACCGGCACCCTGGACGCGGGGGCCCACGCCCGCCGCATCGCCGAGATCGCCGCCCGGCAGGAGCAGGCCGCCACCCGGCTCAGCGAACAGATGGAGCAGGTGGCGGCGGTCTCCACCCGGACGCTGGAGGACGCCAATACTACCGCGCGGCGCGCCTCGGAGGCCGCCCGGAGCCACGCCGAGCTGGAGCGGGCCCTGCGGGAGCTCGCCGGCATCGCCGACCGGCTCGAGGCCATCGCGAAGCATTTCTCTCACGAGCTATGAACCCCCGCGAGCGGGTCTACGTGGCCCTCGGCGGCAATCTCGGGGACCGCGAGGCATTCCTCACGCGAGCGCGTGCAGCGCTCGCGAAGCTCCCGCTCACGACGGTGCTAGGCGCCTCCTCCATCGAGGAAACCGAGCCGGTGGGACCACCCGGCCAGGGCCGGTATCTCAACCAGATGGTGTTGCTGGAGACCTCGCTCGATCCCGGCCGCTTCCTCAAGCTGCTGCACAAGATCGAGGACGAGAACGGGCGCACCCGGGGCGAACGCTGGGGTCCCCGCACGCTCGACCTGGACATCGTCCGTTTCGGCACACGGCGCCTGCGGGACCCCGATCTCCGTCTGCCGCATCCCGAGCTGCCCAACCGGGACTGGTGGCAGCGGGAGATCGAGGAGCTGGATGCGGCGCTTCCGGTGAAAGCAGATGATGACG
>Ga0153915_10002550_pt1 | contig 16587 bp, 17 predicted proteins | sample Opewatmetagenome_2_FD_107003 | JGI IMG/M metagenome (GOLD analysis project Ga0153915, IMG submission 107003) | Freshwater wetland microbial communities from Ohio, USA - Open water 3 Core 3 Depth 3 metaG | ecosystem: Environmental > Aquatic > Freshwater > Wetlands | place: USA: Ohio, Lake Erie...
AAGTGACGATGCCGCCAGTGACGTCCCAATGGCCGCTGACATCCCTCCACTGCCCCACGTGGACCAGCTCGTGGAAGAGCACCGTCTTCATGGCGAGGAGGTTCGAGTCGACATACGACCTGTTCATGCTGATGTACATCTGGCCACCCGGCTGGTATGGCCAGGCGGGGTAGGTCACTCCCGCCGAGTCTTTGACCGATGTCCCCGTGTTGTCCTTGGTCACATATATCGTCACGTTGTCGAATGTCAGCCACTGAGTGTCATCATCTGGCGTCGGCCCGGGCATCGTCCCCTCGGTGATCCCCGATTCGCTGCCGTCCCAACCGCCCCAGCTGCCCGCAGGATTCGGCAACAGCCCGGACCAGTCATCGTGGATCTGCTTCAAGGCACCCTTCAGGGCCTCGGCCGGAGTCATGACCCCCGCTGCGACTGGCTCAGCCGCACCCACCGACACCAGGAGTCCCACGATTGCACACGCTGAGAAAATCAAGACGACTCTCCTCATTCCTCTCCCCCGCCTAAATCGTATGGAGAACATATCGCTGGCCATAGGCAAATAACTATCGCGGGAGGATGTTGATTCCGGACGATTTTCCTGTTCCGAGCATGCCTTTCGCGAGCTAAGCAAATCCGATGACTGCTTGAAGCCGTCTCATCGCAACGACTATCTGGTGCTGTCGAACACCTGGATCGGCAGAGTCCGCATGTTCCGCTCCCTCATCCTCAACTCGTCCTCTTTCTCGAGCAGCTCAGCCGCCTTCCTGTTGATCATCTCCATGCGCGCTTCGACCTCGCGCTTTGTCTCCGCCGTGGATGACGCCTGGCTCCTCAGGTTCTCGTTCTCAGCCTTGATAGAATCGTACTGCCTCCGCAGCTCCTCTTCTCTCTCGATCGCCCTCGAAATCGTCATCTCGATGCCCCTCATCGACTCCTGCTTCGACTGCAGCTCCCTCTTGACCTGCTGCTCTCTGGCCGCAGCGGCGGCGAGCTGCTTCTCCAGTTCGTCCGAACGAGAGACCTTCGACTGAAGCTCCGTCACCTGCTCTTTGAGAGCAGCCGTCTCCTGCTCTGACTTGGACTTCTCGACCATCAGCTGAGACTCGACCTCGCTGAGCTTCCCTTTGACGGCTTTCAGCTCGGACACGAGCCCTTCATCCTTTGCAGGAGGTTGCTGACTCCTGTCCTCAAGGACCCGGGTGAAGACAGCCTCGCTCATCGTCAGCGTCGCCTTCGCCCAGGTCAATTCGTGAGATCCGAGCGGCCCACTCGAGACTGCGAGCAAGTTGAAGTTCGTTCCCGCGATCATCGTGATTCTCATTTTGCCCATGAGGATCGTCGGCATATCCTCCATGGCTGCATCTCCCATCGCCGCGATGCAGTCGGCATATTCGACCTCGCAATCTTCGTCGACCGCGTATTCGCCTGCGTACTCGCCATCGTTGTTGATGACGAACAGCTTCAGCAGCGTGGCTTTCACCGGCTTCGGGGGGTTCATCGGTCTCTTGGGTTCCATGGGCATGATAACACCTCGGACTTGATTTCGGCCCGCGGGCTCCCGGGCTATATTAATCAAGCTGAGTGTCAGCTCATAAGGCCGTGCCAGCAATTTTCATTCGCGATAAGCGAAATGAGCTGGCATCACCCGGCTTTCAGATACCCTTGACGGGATTTATAGATGCAAAGTGCCCCGCGTGAAGCTTCTCGGACCGGCGCCTATCAGCGGGCAATGCGGGTTCATGCAGAACCAGCCCTCGACCGTGTAGCCCAGCTTGGATCCGCAGGCATGGCAGTTGACGTGCTGGTCTATGTCTGTCGGCCTCCCGAACTGCATCTCGATGTGAGGCGGGCTCAGCGGGTCGTACTGGACCGGAGCGCCTGGCGGCACCTCGCGGAGCCGGACAAGGTGATGCGTCATGTTCGCGTTTATGCCGGAGTAACCGAGCCTTGGGACCGGGGTTGGGCGCGGAGCGTTCTGTTGCGGCGTTCCTGTGGTCGTCCCTGGGCGTGCTCCGGGTCGGGGCCTCGGCGGCGTGATCTTGGCGTTCGCGAGTATCAGGGCGACGAACGCAAGGACGAGTGCGATGAATATCGGGAAGAACAACGGACTCGAAGGATCGAAGATGTTGCCCATGCCGCCAATCTCCACCAACTTGGTAGCTGACACAGTCCCGGGACAGACATCCTGTGTCGCCCTGATTGTGAATGTGCCCGCCGCGTTGTATACGTGCGTGTACATTTGCGCGAAACCGCTGCCCGTGCCGCCGGTGGTGGGGGCAGAACCGTCGCCCCAATTCACCGTTGCATCGCTACATGCATAGAGGTCGTCCCAGATGCGGACCTCCAGCTCCGCTCCGACAGGAATGGGAGAGCTTCCGTCGGCGGGCGTCCAGCTCCCGCCCATATTGTAGCCCTGAATGCTAATTCCTGGCGCCGCCGAAGCGCATGGCATGAACAAGATGAACATGAAGAGCGCGGCCAAGACCGGTGCATAGACGGAAGCGCGCATGTCACTTCCCTCCCCAAATCGATTGTTGCATGGGTGGCGGTGGCGGCGCCTGGCTGGCTGTGGCGGGCATGATGGAGCACGATACTGGCGATTTGAGCGTGATGCCATTCACGCCCAGGATCCACCCTCGCCGTCTCGCCGCTGTGTTCGGCGCATACTCATTCGGTGGCACGAACACAATTGAGTTCATGCGGCCATCCTGCAGATTCTGCATAGCTGCAGCCTGTGCGGTGAACTCAACGTCCCCGAGTTTGACTGTCGCCCGCCCGGCAGGGCCCGGCGCTGCCCTGGGAACGCCGCGCGCCTCCCTCACACTCCCCTTCGTGATCGTGAGGCCAACGGGGTATCTCTTCGCGCGACATATCCCGCCCATAATCACCGCGATGAAGGCGCTGCCGATTAAGACCAGCGGGAAGGCGGTGGGGTCGAACGGAGTCCCCATGAAGGAGAGGAACACCAGCAGAAGTGGCGCAAACCCGAAAAGCGTGGCCATGACCTTCGTGATTCCGATTGCGGGGGAGTGTTCGACGCGCTTCAGGGCGGCGCGCTCTTCCGGGGTCAGCGGTCTGTCGTACACAGTCTCGAACGGATCGATTTCCTGTTGCATAGGAGGTGGCGGGGGCATGCCGACTCCCGCCATCGGCATCTGCGGTGCCGAGAACGTCGTCGGCATGGTCACCGACGGCAGTATCTTTCCACACCTCATGCAAATGGCGTACGCGGCGCCGTTCAACTGACCACAATAGGGACAAGAACGTGAGGAGGCGGACACAGCCGTTCGAGTTGGCGGGGAGACGATAATGCTTTGGCTCAGGTTCTCAAGTGCCGAAACTCAGCGACCGATTCACAAAGGAAGAAGACCTCGAGGATTTTTCGGAAATATCTGCTACGTCCGTCCGATCGGTGATTCCTCCGCCTCGGCAGGCGACAACTTCGCGACCTCGGTCTACCACGGTCTGTACGAGGTCCCTCGTATGTAGCTACGCTGATCTTCCCTGAGTCCGGTATCCTCCTTCTTCTCGCCTCCCTCGCACCCATCATAGCCCAGGAAGACATCCTTCTCTTTGTCATACAGAATCTTCTTCTCAGCATCGCCCAGTTGGTTGAAGAATTCAATCCATTCCTGGTCGGCGTGCTTCCAATCCTTCCCGCAGATCTGACATCTGAGCATTTCACCGAGTACGGGCTGTCTCAAGACTTCTGCCTCCCTGAATTCCCGAGTCCGGGTCACCAAAACATCTTGGCGTTCGGACCTGAGCGGCATACTCAATACGGCCTCCCTAAAAAGCAATGGCTTTTTCCCGCCCCCGCTTGATTCTTCCCGCCATTTCTGTCAACCCATCATCCGTCAGCCCTACAGTCGGGTGGAAGACAGTGAGCCCCTCGGGGACCTCCCCCTTCCTCGCCTCCAGCTCCGCAAGGGTCCAACCCACCGCCAAGACCTCGGCCCTATTGAGCTTGGATATCTCCCTGAGCTCGTCCATGCGCGCTATCCTCTGAACCTTGAGGTGGAGGTCCCATTCCCTCAGGGGCTCGACCCACTCCGACCCGTCCAAAGCGACGACCGTGACTTTGCTCCCCCTCTTCATCATCATCCACGCCGCCACCATCCCCCTCTCGCAGTCGACCAGCGCGAGCATCCGTCCCTGGCTCCCCAGTGGCAAACCGCCTGGCCCGTCGACCACATCGTGAAAGATGAACGCCCTGTTGTTCCTGACTTCGATGAAAAACTCGATGTCCGGCTTGGCGAGGTCGACTCTGAGCGTTCCATAAGCTTCCTGCATCGCCTTCCCCGCCGCCACCGCAACATCATGGCTCGTGAACGGGTGACTCCCCGCCCGCCTCGACCTGATCGCGAAGCTCGCTCCTTCCTTCACCAGACCCCGGGAGTAGTCCACGAGCGTCTTCGAGATCGCTTCCATGTCCGCGCGACACTCGACTACGGCGCTGAAGGACACGACCCCGAAGACCCTGCAGAGTATCGACCGTCCCGCCGCCTCGTCGTCGGTCTCGACGTACACCCTCCCCCTATCAGACGAAGTGAGGCACTCGACACTCCTCGCGGCGAAGTGATCCTGTATGTTCGCGACGAGTCTGTCCTGGAACTGCTTGCGGACGTACTTGCTCTTGAGGTGTATCTCTCCGAAACGGACGAGGAAGAGCACGGACGGAGCATGACTCGCGGCGTACTAAAAGGCTAGCGATGATCGAATGAGTTGGGACCGACTCTTCATGATTCGTCTCGTCCTTCTCCTCGCGACACATTTATCTCGCTGTCGACCTACCGTCATTCAGTGGACTCGCTCACCTTCGCGCTCCTCGCCTTCCTGCTCTTCGGCGTGTCATTCATCTACAGCAACCTCGGGCTCGGCGGCGGTCTCCTCTACGTCCCCATCCTCTTGTCCCTGGCCACGCCCGACAAACTGATTGCTGTCCCGCTCTCCCTGACCTTCACCACGGCCACAGGCCTCGCTTCCTTCTACAACCATCACCGCCGTGGACTTGTGAATTTCAAACTCGGGTCAATCCTCATCATCGGCGCCTTGGCGGGAACTGTCTTCGGAGTGTTCTTCAACATCGAGTCGACCAGGGACCAGTTCATCATCTTCTTCGTGGTCATCCTCTGCATCTTCGGCACCCAAATGATCGTCAACCTCTACCGTCGACCGCACACGGTTGACGTCGACGACGAGAGCAAGATGACGAAGGCGAGGTTGGGCACCGCAACGACGGGGGAGGTCGGGGCCGGATTCCTTTCGGGCGCCCTCGGCATCGGAGGCGGTCTTGTCAACGTGCCAATAATCAGCAGCATCTTGGGACGGGCGACCAGGAAAGCGATAGGAACCTCCGCGCTGATGATCATACCCACTTCCCTGCTCAGCTTCTCCATCTATGCCGTCTTGGAGCCGGCTGACTACTCCCTGTTTTGGATCGTGCCCATCCTCGCCCCGCTTGTCTTCGTCGGTGCATTCGTGGGGTCGAGGTGGGGCCTCGCGAGGTTGAAGACGAGGACCGTCTCGCTGATCTTCATCATCATGCTTTTCGTGGCGGCAGCCAAACTGATCTGGGACCTGCTGCCGCACTAACGCGTCCCTGAGGAAATTGCCAAAAGAATAACTACATCGACCCGACTTTCCGGTATCCCGAAGAAGGGATGGGTTGAACGATAGAGTCAGCGGCGACAAGTGGTACTACTCCTTCCTCCCCAATGGTATCGCGGGAGGGGCCACGTCGACCCTCATCCCCTTGTTCGCGCTCCTTCTGGGCGCCAGCGCGGCCGAAGTCGGAATCATCGCGGCCTCCTCCAGCATCGCATCAGTCCCCGCGTTCATGCTCTGGGGCCGCGCCTCTGACCGCCTCGGCAAGCGACGAGCGTTCATCGTCCTGAGCTTCGCAGGCATGGCCGTATCGCTGGTGATCATGGCGGTGAGCCAGGGCGTCCCCGAGTTGTATCTCGCCAACCTGCTCCTCGGCGCGCTCACATCCGCCGGCTTAGTCGGCACAGTACTGATCATGGAGACCTCCGATAGGAGCCAGTGGCCGAACAAGCTGGCCTTCTTCAGCCAGATAGGCGGGATCGGCTTCATTGTCGGTCTGGCGATAGGAGGCATTTGGCTGGCGGGACTTTCCGGGCAATGGGGAGCCCTGGGTTCGATGAGAGCACTGTTCCTGGCGGGCGCGATGCTCTCGATCCTTTCCGCGCTGATGGCATGGCGGTGGATACAAGATCCGAAAATCCCGGTCAAGAGGACTTCCATCCATATCTCCGAGCACATCTACATGGCGGTGGAGAGGGTGAAATTCCTGCCGATGAGACTCCTCCACTACTTCGACTTCGCGAATCATGGCGGGAAGAGGCCTGCTTCCTCGAGGACACTGAGGTCCTACTATGTGTGCGTCATCCTCCTCTTCTCGGGATTCACCGCGTTCTATGCGATGTTCCCAATCTTCTTGGCGGGCCCTGCGGGGTTCGATGCATCCCAAGTGTTCGCGGTCTACATCGCGAGTCAGACCGTCTCCGCGGCGATCTATTCCAAAGTGGGCAAGTGGATATCGAGGCTTGGGGCAAGGCGGGCTCAGATCGTGGGGGCGACGGCGAGGGTCGTGCTGTTCCCCGCTTTCCTTTCCCTCGTCTGGCTCCCGCTCGGACTTGCCTGGGCTTTCATCGCAGCCCTCCTCGTCCATGGGCTCATAGGGGCGTCATGGGCGGTAATCAACGTCTCCGGATCGACAATCGTCTCCCGCCTTGCTCCGAAGGAGGGGAGGGCGCAGACATTCGGGCTGTACAACGCCATCATGGGGATCGGCTCAATCGCTGGTCCCTTGCTCGGCGGCTTTGTGACTGAAGGCTTCGGATATGAGGGCGGGTTCCTGATCTCCTCCGTGTTCATTCTCGCTGGCGTGTTGCTCTTGGCCAGCCTGAGGATAAAAGAAGATTGAGGTCGCGCGCGCCGAGGGAATCGCTGATTCGGCCAAGACGGAGATCCTCGGCCGTTTGCCCTTGCGGTGTCTGATGGCGGGAATCGGACCACCTCATCGATTCAGAACCATCCGTCTCAGAATCTATTTTAAGCGCCTGGAGCATGGGCGAGAACGAGCCCTCGCTCGACCGTGTTGGTTCTGGATGAACGCGCAACAAGGAGAGCTTCCTCGGCTACCGCCCCTCGACGCTCGGATTCCCCAGTGGCCTCCGCAATCGCTCGTCGATCGGAAATGCCCGCTGTGTGGGAGGAACAACCCACACGTATTGTCTCGACCGGACGGTCTTCCCGTCGCCTATTGCCTGCAGTGCAACCTCTGGTACGTGAGCCGCGCCCCTGATGAGAACACACTGATTGACTGGTATAGGGGCTATTGGCGTACATTCAGGCCATACGAACTCACCGCGAGGACTGCAGCCGCCCTTCGTCGAACCGCGCTCGAGGACGCCAAGGGAGATTTGAGATTCAAGCGGCTGGGCGCCCTCAGCACGCTGCAAGGAAGCCGATTCCTCGATGTCGGATGCGGCATCGGGGTGGATCTGGTCAAGGCAGATGCTCTCGGCGCGAAGGTGACGGGCGTCGACATAGCGCCGGAGGCATGCGCTTTCGTGAGCAGACATCTCGGTTTCAAAACCAATCTCGGAAATCTGGAGGACGCCCAGCTTCCCTCTGATAGCATGGATGTCATCATGATGGCCGACCTGGTCGAGCATCCGCTCGGACTTCGACGACTCCTGGATGAGTCACTCCGCATCCTCGCCCCCCGAGGTCTCCTCGTCTTCTGGACTCCGAATGGAGGGGCAGCAGGGACATCGTGCGAGACGGCGAAGGAGTGGGTCGGATTCCGCGTCGACCTCGAACATATGCAATACCTCACCGCCGATAGTGTCGTTCTGCTGGCCGGGCAGTACAGCTGCACGGTCGAGCACTTGGAATCACTTGACACGCCCAAGCTAGATGATATAGACCGCCCCCAGGTATGCAAGCGGGCCCAGGGTACGACGTTGCGAGGCTCGCTCTCGCGGATACCCGGCGTCAGAAGGATCCGAAATGCCGCTTTCAGTTTCATAGAGAAATCTGAAGTCAAAGTCACCGAGAGAGACGGCAACTTCCGCCTCTTTTCGATTCTGCGAAAGAAGGGGAGTGCGTGAGCGAGGTCGACGGGTCGGTGGGGCGCGACCTCCCCGCGGTGTGCATCTCTGGCGTGAGTTGGGGTTTCATGAGACAGAGACCGCAGCATCTGATCTTCCGATATGCCCAACATGCCCCGGTGCTATTCGTCGAACCGCCATCGAGCCCAGGCTATTCGGTAATTTTCAGCTATGCGAGGTCGAAGGCCAGCAAGATTCAGCGGAATCTATGGTCGCTGCGTCCGAAGAAAATGCTACCGCGCGACCGAACCAGCCATTTCCTCAAGGCATTTAATGACCGTTTCACTCGGAATCTGATCGACAAGACCGTGTACCGCCTGAACATGGGCGAGCACCTCCTCTGGTGCTACCGCTACGATTCGCTTGCGTACGGACGCACCGCCAAGAGCAAGATCGTGCTCTACGACTGTGTCGATGATTGGGCGTCATTCTGGAAGTCGGTGAAGGGAGTCGCGGAGATCGAGTCCAAGCTGGTCGTCTCGAGCGACATCGTGCTCACAACTGCGAACAGATTATATGAATCTAAAAAGAAGCAGAATCCCCACACCTACCTTGTCCCGAATGGCGTGGAATATGACCATTTCAGCAAGGCCTCCAAGACGCTCGATGTCCCGCCATCGATGGAGCGAATTCATCATCCGATCATAGGGTTCACTGGAGCGGTTTATGAATGGGTCGACTTGGATTTGGTCGCCGCCATCGCGAAGCGAAGGCCGGAATGGTCTTTTGTCTTCGTCGGACCCGTGCCCAGCAGAATGCGAATTCCGGATCTTCCGAACGTGAGGTTCCTCGGTGAAGTCCCCTACGACGTGCTGCCAAGCTACCTTTCCAACTTCGACGCATGCATCCTCCCGTTCCGCCACAACGAGATCACGGAAAACGCGAATCCGATAAAGATGTACGAGTACCTAGCCACGGGGAAGCCGATTGTATCCACTGGCATAGCCGAGGTCATAAAGTTCTCGAATCTAATCTATATCGCTGAAGGAGTCGACGAATTCGAAGAGCATATCGAGATTGCACTTAAAGAAGGAGAAAATCGTTCGGAGGCTCGGCGAGATGCAGCCGCTGGGAATTACTGGGACCAGAGGATGCTGAGCATCCTGGGCATAATCCGCGAGAGGCGCGACGAGCTGGGCGTTTGACACCGCCGGAGTTCAACGTCGGTCGATAGTGATAATTCCAAGAAGTCGATACAGAGGCTGAGATGCACCGGAATCAAGACATTTCAGGAGCCCCAGACAAGCTTCTAATCGGGAGCCAGAGTCTTCTTGCATCCATCGGCAGTCCGCCGGAGTTGCTCGCGATTGATGAGGAGATCGGCCACCCACTCATGACCGACCCATTGCTCTGGAACTCCCAGGCATGGTCGCGCAGGCTGGAAATCCCTTGGGTGCTAAGAGAAATCGGCCAACTAGAGAACCTGACGATTCTCGATGTCGGATCCGGCGCATCCGCAATGCCAATCTATCTCGCGCGGCATGGGGCCGCTGTGACTTCCATCGATCCCGACATCCCATCAGGACTCCCCGGCGGTGTTGGCAGGATTCGCGCCGCCCTCCCTCGCCTTCCGTTCAGGGACGGCTCGTTCGACGTTGTATGCTGCATCTCGGTGCTGGAGCACCTTCCTACGGACGTTGCCTTGAGCTTCAGGGAACTCTGCAGGGTTGCGCGGAGGAGCGTCTTGGTGACTTTCGACATTGCGACAACCCCGCTATCCATGATAGGTCTCTCAGGGGTGGAGCTGAGGGCATTTGCGAAGGCGGCGGGAATCAAACCCGGATACCCTCCGGATCCCCTCGTCCCCGTCGGACCAGAGAAGGATTTCTGGGTCGGCGGAGTCGGCGTTTGCCTGATGCGGGTGAATAGAAAAGACCGCGGATGGCCCGCTCCCCACCTGAACGTCATGCAGGTGATGCTCGCTCGCTTCCAAAGAATGACGCAATCGTTGGTGTGGCGTGCCAGACGCACATCCAGGAAGAGAAAGACGAGGACCAGCAGGATTTGAACTGCCTCGCGAACCAGCACACACCATTTAAATAACCGGGAAAGTCATTCGATGTGCCGCGACTCTGGAAGGAGACGAGTTGGAAACCCCCTCTGAGAGTCCCCGGACCAAGCTCGTCAAGGGGACAGCCTACTCATTAATTGCCACCGTCCTCGTCAAGCTCGCGTACATCATCAACTCGATCGTCGTTGCCCGCCTGCTTGGCGCAACGCAACTTGGAATCCTCGCGCTCCTAGGCGGAGTAATTTCCGTCATGTCGCTTTTTGCCGCCTGCGGCATAGGCGGAGCGGCCGTGAAATACATCGCCGAATACGAGGCAAAGGATCGTTCCAAACTCGCGCCGCTCATCTCTACCGTGATGAGTCTGATTTGCGTGACCGCCGGCATTTCCGCCCTGATACTCACCTTCATCGCAAGCCCCGTGGGAAATGCGCTTTACAATGAGCCTCAAATGGTCGGCATGTTGATCATCGCCTCCATCCCACTCTTCTTGAACGCCTTCGCGCAGCCATTCAGCGCTATACTGACGGGATTCCAGAAAATCCGGGAGCTCAGCGTGAGGAACATCGTGGCCACATTCCTGACCGTCCCTGCCGCATTGGCGTTGATCTTCATATGGGGTCTCTGGGGCGCGGTCATCGCGATGGTCGTCAGTGCATTCATCAGCCTCGGCGTCTACATCCGCATAGTCGGCAGAATCCTGAAGGAAAGGAGTATCAGGATGCATTTCAAGATTGACCGCGGAGAAGCCAAGAGGCTGTTTCACTACGCGTTGCCGCTGACCCTGACGGGGCTTGTGGTTTCGCCGATATCTTGGCTCGTGCTGACGATTCTTCAGCAGTACAGCGGATTCACCGCGGTTGGGATCTACTCCGTCGCCAGCGGTCTCTCGGCATCCCTCCTCCTGATTCCTACCGCCATCTCCACGCCGATGATTCCCCTCATCTCTGAGCTCGAGACCGTCGACAAAGAGAGGATGCAAGCCCTGAGCTCGAAAGTCCTCCATATGACGTTTGTCTTCTTCCTTCCGGTTACGATGCTCCTCGCACTCTTCTCTCCCATTGCAATCTCAATCCTCTACGGTGACGCCTACTTGAGCGCGTCACGGGTGCTGTACTTCCTCTGCATAGGAACTTTCCTCGTGGCATTCGACAACGTGATTGTTTGCGTCCTCATGGGCACAGGGAGGATCTGGGTGGGCTTTATGCTCAATGTTACAGCGATGTTCACCATCGTGGCATGCACCCTGATCCTCGTGCCGTCAATGTCCGAGGTCGGCCTCGGCATCGCCTCTCTGATATCCTACGTAGTCTACACCATAGGAGTGCTCACTTACGCGCGCGTCAAGTTCGGCATCAAGCTCCATGACATCGAAATCATAATGCCAATCGCGGCGTTCGGCTTCGTCCTCGGCGCGCTGCCTTCCTTCTTCATCGACAGCCTTCCATTCTACCTCGCGGCCACTTTTGTGCTGATAATCGTAGTTGTGGCCACTGTCGTGATGCTGAGGGAGTACGAATGGGACTTCGTACGCTCAATCCTGAGAAAGGTGGCCAGATGAACGCAGACGCCCTGAATCGGGAACGAATCGACAATGGAGGACTGATCATCGCAGGTTGAGAGAGGCAATACTGTGTCTTCCCCAGGAGCAAGCGACAACGGGTCGATTCTCGTGATGACCGGCATGAACCTCGGCCTGCCGCCGGGCCCCGGACCCACGCACCGAATGACCTACCTCATAAGATACCTTGACGAGAGGAGGATGCCGTACACGGCGATATTCCCTCATCCCGGCGATGTTGCGCGGGAGTGGAAGAGCGGCGCAGGCACATTCATCGGAATCCCATCGGCCGTGCTGGGCGAATATCTCCCCCGTGCCTCCCGCCGTCAATTACAGCTCAACGTGCTGAGGCTGACGCGTTTCGCAATGAACGTGCTCAGGATGAAACGGAGACACTGGCGGATCTGCATCGTCCACGGAGACTTCATGGCGGATCTGGCGGTGGCACTCAGACAAATGGGCAAGATTGACTTCCTCGTCTACGAGGATTTGGACTTCCTTCCGGCCTTCGACAGGTCCCCGCATTCCTTCAATCGCACCCAAGTCGAGTTCACCGAAAATTTGGCGATCAGAAATAGCGACTTGGTTGTTTCCGTGAGCACTGAGCTAACCATGCTCAGACTGGAGCAGGGTGCGAAGGAGGCCATAACGGTGCCCAATGGGGTTGACCTATCCGTCTTCGCAAGACAGGATTCTAAAGGCGGGAGAAACCCGTACCTTTTGTATTGTGGCGCTCTGGAGACATGGTCGGGAGTTCATGTTACGATCAACGCAATGCCGAGAATCCTTGAGAAGATCCCCGAGGTCAGGTTCAAGGTCGTTGGCCGAGGATTCTGCGATCCAGAGCTCAGAGCTCTCGCCCGTGAGAGGGGAGTTGAGGCGGCGGTAGACTTCCTTGGTCCAAGAATTCACGACGAACTCCCCGCCATCCATGGGGAATGTTCGATCGGCATGGCGGTTTTCCCCGCCAATGAACTCATGCGCTACGCCTTCCCGTTAAAGGTTTCCGAGTACCTCGCTGCTGGACTCCCCGTGGTAAGCACCGGTGCTGACGGAACCAAGCGGATTCTCAAGGAATCGGGAGCGGGCCTGTTCATCGAAAACAACAGCGAGGCCGTCGCGCAGGCTTGCATCGGACTAATGACGGACCGAGCAAAATGGTCAGATATGTCTCGCCGAGCGAGGGAGGCGGCGAGGAAGCTGGATTGGAAGTTGCTGTTTGACGACGAGATGAAACACATCCGGGATTCTGCAGGAGGCGGGGAGTGAGGACGGAAACCCGGTTCGACCATATCTATCTCTTCGCGCCGCCCTGGGGACCAATCAAACATAGGCCGCATAATCTAATGAAGGCTTTCGTCCGCCAGGGGGCAAAGGTCTTTTACATCGAGGACATCGGCCGTCGTGCGTCGTTGGCTTGGATTCCGCCATGGCGGCTCATGAGGAAAGCTCAGAACGGTCTCTGGACAATGAAGCGATTCAAGATTATCCCGTACCAGTCGAGGGTTCGCTGGATGTCTGCCTTCAACAATCGCGTCTTCGCGATGACCGTAAGGCTGTTCACTAAGCTGCTTGGAATGAAAAACCTGGTCGTTTGGCATTGGTCCGCCAGTTCCCACGAGTTTGTAGGCGCCTTTGGTGAAGGGATTGCGATTTGTGATAATGCTTGCGAAGCTTCGCTTTTCAGTTGGGCTTCGGCCAAGACGCGCGAGGACGAGAAGATCATGCTCCACAAAGTGGACCTGGCGTTTGCGGCGACGGAGCCACTTATGCGTATGGCGGCCGGGGATAATCCTCACGCCTATGTCATCGCCCAAGCGGTGGACGTTGAGGCTTTCCAGCAGCCTTCGAAGAAGAATATGGCAAAGCCGCCAGAACTCATGTCGATGGGTGCTCCGATCTTGGGTTTCACCGGGAATATTCATGAATGGATGGATGGCGATGTCATCAGGGAATTGGCGGTCCAGAGACCGTCATGGCAGATTGTCATAATCGGTCCCGTCAGGAACATAGGCGACACGCTGAAAGAGGTGGCGAAGTTCCAGAATCTGCCTAATGTGCACATGCTCGGCGAGAGAGATTACGATGTGCTTCCCAAGTATGTGTCCTGGTTCGATGTATGCCTCATCCCGTACAAGCTGAATGACACGACCAAGGTCTCGGAGACCGTGAAATTCTACGAGTACCTCGCCACCGGCAAACCCATCGTCTCAACAGCACTCCCGCCATTGCGACAATGGGGCGATGCTGTTTACATCGCGGAGAATCCACGAGAATTCATAGAATGCGTCGAGGAGGCTTTGAGGGAGCCACCGTCATCTCAGGAACGTCGGAGAGCGCTCGCAATGGAGAACACATGGGACTCGCGGGCAAAGCTTGCCGCCGAACTCATCCGGGAGGTGTGGATTATGAAGTACGGGACCCCGGGCGCGGAGACGACCGACCATGTCTGAGCCAATCAATCGTGCTCGCGAGCCCTTCATCCAACTTCACCTTCGGCCTATAACCGAGCCTCCTCTCTGCCAGACTTATGTCCGGCCTGAAGTCCATGATGTCTCCAGGTCGGGGTGATCTAAATACCGGATCGATGCGCGTTCCCAGAAGTCTGTTTAGCTTTTCAACCAGCTCGAGAATCGTGCATACCTCTTTCGAGGCGACATTGAAAGTCAGCCCATCCGCTTTGGGATGCTGCGAAGCCAACATGAAAGCCCGGACAACATCAGTCACGTACGTGAAGCACCTCTTCTGCCGCCCTGAGCCCTCGACCATCGGCTTCTGTCCACCAAGCATCTTGCTGATGAAGATTGGAATGACACCGCCCTGGCGGCTGTAATCCTGCCTCGGCCCATACACGTTGTAAAGGCGCAAAGATGAGTAGGAGACATCGTAGAGCTCTTTCCAGACTCTGAGGTAATTTTCAGCGAGCAGCTTGGTCGACCCATAGGGCGATGTTGGCTCGAGCGGATGGGCTTCATCCTGCGGCGAATACCGGGCCTCGCCGTACACCGATCCAGAGGAGGCGAAGACCACTCGTTGCACGGAACGCGACTTCCTCGCGACCTCAAGGAGATTGATGGTACCCGCCCCCGTGACCATCAGGTCCCTCGCAGGATTCTTCAGCGACCCAAGGAGGTTGGTAGCCGCCAGATTGAATATTATCTGCGGGCGGATCCTTTTGACGCATTTCTTGAGCGAATCCGCCTTCGAGATATCCCCGTTCGTGAAGTCGTTCTTGTCCAGGAAAGGCGATACATTGCGAAAAGTGCCAGAGGATAGTGCGTCAAGCACGAGCACCTCGTCCCCACGCCTGACGAGGGCCTCGACAAGATGAGAACCAATGAAACCCGCGCCTCCGATGACCAGGCACCTTCGTGTCTCGGGCAATTCACCCTACCCTTCCGCACTCCATCCATGGTGTCGATATAAACGTTGTTCGGCTGGTGGTCGCGACCTTGGAACCATGTGAAAACCATTATAAGAACGCACTTTCGTCCGGCAATCGAGTTTCGGGTCACGGTGATGTGATGGCTGCAAGAAAAGCTTCTGTCGTCGCGGTCGGAGCGCACCCCGATGACGTCGAGTTCGGCTGCGGAGGGACGATCGCACTTCACGCGCAGAACGGCGACCTGATTACCTTCGTCTATGTATCCAATGGCGAGCACGGCGGCGATTCAAAGGAAAGAGTGAGGGAGGCCAGAAATGCCGCAAAGATCCTTGGGGCGCAAAAGGTAGAATTCCTGGGGTTCCCGGACGGGGCAATAGGTGATTCAATCGATGTCGTCAATGCGATCGAGCGAATCTTGGATGCGATGGATGCAGACATCGTCTATACCCACACCCTCTCTGAAAGGCACCAGGATCACAGACACGTCTCACAAGCGGTCACATCTGCCGCGAGGAACTGCCCAGCGGTCATATACTTCGAAACGCCGTCGTCGAGCAACCTGTTCCGCCCTCAATACTACGTGGATATAACGAGCACGATCGAGCGAAAGCTCGAGGCGGTGAAGATGCACTTTTCACAGAAGTCGAAGAGGGGCGTGAAGCCCGAGATTGTCGAGGGGCAGGCGAGGTTCAGAGGCTTCGATCCGCAATTTCAGTTCGCGGAGTGCTTCGAGATATCTCATCTGCACGGCCTGATTCAAGCTCCGAAGGGCAAGTCGGCAACGCGATGAGAGAGGAGCCCAATGCCCGAACCGACGAGGGTCCTGGTGACAGGCGCTGGGGGTCCTGCTGGGATGGGGACGATCCGCAGTCTGCTTCAAGCCCCCGGAGTGACGGTTGTGGCCGCCGACTTGAACCCGCTCGCTCCCGGTCTGTACTGGACGAAGCACAGGTCGATTCTCCCGCCAGCCGGCGATTCGGAATTCGTTCCGTCGCTTCTGCAAACGTGCGCCAGATTCGGAGTCGACGTGCTTTTCCCGACCGTGGATGAGGAAATTTCCATCATCGCAGAGAACGAGGAGCGGCTGAGAAGAAAAGTCGATTTCCTGATTGGCGACAAGCAGGGCGTCGAGGCATGCAATGACAAATGGCAGACCTATTCTTGGCTGAAGAAAGCGGGAATACCCGTCGTGGAGACCATCAAGATTCAAGATGAGAAGGCGTTGCGGAGGGCATCGTCGCGCCTCGGGTTCCCTGTCGCAATCAAGCCTCGTGCCTCAAGGGGCGGGAGGGGACTACACATCTGCAGCGAAGCCGATGAATTGACGCGAGCCTACTCGGAACTCATAGCGACACTCCCGTTCAAGGATGCCTACGTCGGGATTCCCGAAGCCTCTGAAATCGTGATGCAGGAATTCCTGCCGGGGACCGAGTACGATTCCATTGTCCTTCTCGACAAGTATGGCAAACCACTGGCGAATGTGCCAATGAAGGCA
>Ga0153915_10002551_pt1 | contig 16579 bp, 14 predicted proteins | sample Opewatmetagenome_2_FD_107003 | JGI IMG/M metagenome (GOLD analysis project Ga0153915, IMG submission 107003) | Freshwater wetland microbial communities from Ohio, USA - Open water 3 Core 3 Depth 3 metaG | ecosystem: Environmental > Aquatic > Freshwater > Wetlands | place: USA: Ohio, Lake Erie...
CTTTGCCCGTTCATCGAGATGTGGCCAGATCGTCGCGAACTTTTTCATTATCTCTGCTGCATCGGTCATGAGATATAGAATACATCATTGTTTCTAAGATGTAAAGTTAGTTAATTGACAATCCCTAAGTTGCCCCGCCGAATCGGGATAGGAGGTAGCCCTCGGGCTACCCCCTCCCCACAGAACGGCTCGGACCGACCAGGTAAGCCGCTCTTCGATCAGCTACCCCCCTTGCGGGGTGGGAGACACTGGTGACGAATCACTCAGGAAAATCAGTCCAATTCGTCGGAACCATTCCAAGCCCATGGCGAACCGGACCTCCCTCCTGTGTACGGATTGCCATCTATTCATCCGGACCCATATCCGGTGCGCAAAGTCCGGCGCGTATCCCATCGCGATCATAATCCTCTGGAACTTCTTCGGGTCCTTCCACTTTTTCAGTTGCACCGCCCTGACTCGGCTACGAATCCACCCGTCCAGCGTCCCAAACAGCTTCTTGAACTCCTGTATACCGAAGTATCCAACCCATCCGCGTAGGAACTCGTTTAGCTGCCCGACCATCTGATACATCGACCACCCGTTGTTTCTGCAGGTCAGCTCCCGTACTTTCCTCTTGAACTTGTCCTGTGATTTCCCGCTGACGCGGATTTTGTTGCACAGGATCTGAAACCCAAGAAACTCGACGTTTCTTGATAGACTGACCACGCTTTTCTCTCTGTTTACGGGCAATCCCAGTTCTTCTTCCAAGTATCGGGTGATTCCTTCCATTACCCGTTTTACCGCACGCTCCGAGTTCACCAGAATCACGAAATCGTCTGCCCAGCGGCAGTATTTCAACCCTCGGCGTTCCAGTTCCTGATCCATCTCGTTGAGCACAATGTTCGACAGCATCGGGGACAGCGGGGACCCCTGCGGGCTCCCCTTCGTCGTCTTCTCCACTTTCCCGTCCACGACTACCCCGGCTTTTAACGCTCTTGCAACCAGCGTCACCAGCCGCTCATCGGAGATCTTTCTCCGGATGAGTTTCAGGATCAGTCCGTGCGGGATTTCGTCGAAGAAACTTTTTAGGTCCACGGACGCGCACCACTCGTGGCCCTCTTCCACGATCCGCCTGACATGCTCGATGGCCTGATGCTGACTCTTGCCCCGACGAGAGCCGAAGTTGGATTCAGTGAATTCCTTGTCGAAGATTTCCTCGAATACCAGCGCCGTGCTCGCGCTGACGATCCGGTCTATCACGACGGGAATACCCAGTTTCCGGTACTTCCCTTTCTGTCCGGCCTTGGGGATCAACACCCTCCGGGCTGGTTTGAAGCGGTATTGCCCCGCTTCCAGATCCGATGTATGGCCGGGAACAGTTCTTCTTTCCTGCTCTCGAACTCCTCCACCGTCATCCGGTCAATCCCCGCTGCTCCGGCGTTAGTTTTCACATTCTGCCACGCCTCCAGCAGCCGTCGCGGTTCCATGACCCTTTCCAGCACTCGCTCTTCTTTCACCTTTCGTCTCCGTGACTCTCGGTTCCTCCCTGATTACCGGGCTTCGGCGGCCTTGTGGGCTTTGAGCCGGGCGGCTTCCACCTTACAGGATCTTTCCCGTTCGGTATCCGTTTCCGGATTCGCTCACCCCCTTGGGTTTCTCGGGCTCTCTCGCCTTGCTCTGTTTCGGCTCAAGGTGGTCGTCACTATCGCCTTTCGTTCACGCCTTCCCCGACTCCCATTGACGATTTGGGGGCCACCGGGTTCGGCTTCCTGGGCAGCGTCCGTTTATTCGTGCCTGATGCGTGTTTCCGTCGCAAGCGGCGGGGTCTCAGCCGGTTTTCCTTCCGCTACCCTGTCCTCCCGGTCCGCAGGGTTTTCTCCTCCGTTCTGTTGCCAGACTTCTCAGGCCCTGCCTCCTCGGTACTACGCGTGAATCTGCAACCCTTCGTCCCTTCCCGTTTCGGGGTTTCCTTATCGGGCTTGGTTTTACGCCGCCTGTGGCATCGATCAACGGCGGAGCGGTAGGGTTGTCCCTGGGTAAGTCGCCTCGCCTCCCCAGATTCCGTCCGGCTTCACTTCGGTTCGGCCCCCCGGATATCAGGTCTCGCTCTCTCAAGCCTGCTCGACCTCCTCCCCGCTGCCATGTAGCCGGTTCGCTGTTCGCTACGTACCTGGGTTCTGCCTCATGCTTCCTCCGGACCTGCCATTTCGGACAGTGCCCTTGCCCTGTTGGTGTTGCCCTTCCGTCCGGTCACGGTGGGCGTTTTACTTCCAGCTGACGGCCGGAAGGTCGGCGAGTGCGTCATGCCAGGCGCACTTACATGACCACCGGCATAGCCGGTGGTTTGTTGTATTTGAATCAAGGTGGGCGACACGCCGGAGGGCTACGAGATCTTCCAGCCGCGCGGGAAGTTCCAATTTCCCGTGAAGAAGGCGGACCTCGCGGTCATCCTTTCCCATCTCAAGGTGGACATGACCCTGGAGGCGGAAAGCTACACGATCGAGGCCTTCATCACCATGGCGCGCAAGCACCCCGACCTGGTCCCCGTGGCCGTGGAGAAGATGCGCTACGGCTTCTCCATCGACGGGATCATCTGCGAGTACGCCCAGGTCTGGTTCAATGGCGCCCTTGTGGAATCGGCCTGCGTGGAAAGCGAGAACTACGCGGCCATGAAGCAGGTCATCGAAAGCCTCGGCATCGCGTCCATGCCGAATACGAACTACATCAAGGCGGCCAAGCGCGTGGTGGGCATGGAGTAGACCGGATCCTCATCCTATACTCACGGAAATCAGGAGGTGTGAGATGAAACGTGGATTCGTAATGGTTCTGATGGCCCTCGCGGCCATGGGCGCCTTCGCGACAGGCAAGGCGGAAACCACCACGGCCTTCCCGGAAAAGCCCATCCACGTGGTCGTCTACACGGCCCCGGGCGGCCTGATCGACATCACCGCGCGCAAGTTCACCGACATCGCCGTGAGATACTGCAAGGCCACCTTCGTGGTCGAAAACAAGGCGGGAGCGGGCGGCATCGTCGGTTGGGAATCCGTCCTCGCCCAGCCGGCCGACGGCTACACCCTGTTCGCCGTGACCCGGTCGCTCATCACGAACCTGGTCAGCACGGGCTCCAAGATCGACCCGTTCTCCCTGGACTGGATGGCCCTGCTGGTGAGCGATCCCGAATGCCTCATCACCGCTACCAAGTCCAAGGTGCGCACGGGCGCGGACATCCTGGCGGACGCCAAGGCCCGCCCGGGCCAGCAGATCTGGACCGCGCCGCCGGGAATCGACGAGTTCGTGACCTACAAGGTCTGGGAAAAGGTGGGTGTCAAGGGCAAGTTCGTGCCCTTCGACAGCGGCGCCCAGGCCATGGCCGTCATCATGGGCGGACAGGGCGAGGTCTACGTGGGGAATCCAGCCGACGTGGCCGGGAAGCCGGACCTGCAGATCGCGGTCATCTCGGCGGAGAAGCGCCTCGCCCAGTTCCCCGACGTGCCGACATTCAAGGAGCTGGGCATCCAGGGGCTGGACAACGAGTCCATGTGGCGCGGCTTCGCCGTGAAAAAGGGCACGCCAGCCGGCGTGCAGCAGTGGTACGACGACCTGTTCGAGAAGGTGACCAAGGACCCCGACTGGCGCAAATTCTTCGAGCAGAACGGCATGGAGCTGGTGCACGAACGCACGGACAGGTTCAACGAGATGATCCGCTCCGACATGGCGGAACAGACCAAGTACCTGGCGAAATGACGTGGGTGCGGCGGTCGGCCGGAATCCGACGGACCGCCGCGGGCAAGGAGCGACGCTCGCATGAACAACCTGACGGACGTCTTCGGTTTCCTCAACACGGTCCCGGGACTCCTTCTCGTCATCGCCGTCCTGGCCGCACTGCTCCTTGCGGCGCGTTTCCCGCTGCGCCGCTCCGCCGCCCGGCAGAACACCGGCCTGATCCTGGTGCTGCTCGGGTTGATGACGGTTTCGCTGTTCTGCCTGTTCCTTTCCTTCGGCTTCGCCCGGAAAGGCGACGTCAGCGCATCGGTCGTGCCGCGGCTTTGGATCCTCGGCTTGATCGCCTGCTGCGTCTACCTCCTGGTGGACGCGCTGCGGGGAAAGCAGGAACGCGATCCGGCCGCGGAACACACAGGCTTGTCCTTCCTGTTCATCGGGTTGTCGTTCGCCTACTTCCTGCTCATCGGCCTGGTCGGGTTCTACATCTCGACGGTTCTTTTCCTTGTCGCCAGCATGCTGATCCTGGCCTATCGCCGCTGGCCGGTCCTTCTGGCCGTGACGGCTGGATGGATCCTCTTCGCCTATCTCGTTTTCGCCCGGGTCCTTTTCGTTCCGCTTCCCAATGGCGCATGGATCGAGATGCTGATGCGATAGAAAATCCGAGAAGACAAGGAGCCGTCCAGTGAACACGCTATCCGCCATGCTTCATGGATTCAGCCTGATGGTGGGCCTGGAACCTGTATTGGCCATCACCGTCGGCGTGGTCCTGGGCATCCTGGTGGGCGCCATGCCCGGTCTTTCCCCTTCCATGGGCGTCGCCCTGCTGGTCCCTTTCACGTACAACCTGAATCCCCTGACCGCCCTGGTGCTCCTTGTCGCCGTCTACCAGGCGGCCAACTACGGCGGATCGATCACGGCGGTGACCATCAACACGCCCGGCACGCCCTCCTCCGTCGCCACAGCCTTCGACGGCTACCAGCTGACCAAACAGGGCAAGTGCGGCTGGGCATTGGGCATCTCGCTTGTCGCTTCCACAGTGGGCGGCCTGTTCGGCATCCTGATCCTGATCCTTTTCGCCCAGCCGCTGGCGGCGGTCGCGGTGAAGCTGCATCCGGCCGAGTACTTCTGCCTCGCCATGCTGGGCCTGACCACGGTGGCCTCCCTGGGCGGCAAGAACTGGGCCAAGGCCTTCGCCGCGGCTCTCGTGGGCCTGCTCATCGCCACGGTCGGTATCGACCCGATCTCCGGCGTCAAGCGCTTCACCTTCGAGGCGGTGGACCTGTTCGACGGGTTCGACATCATCCCCGCCATGATCGGGCTTTTCGCCCTGAGCGAGATCTTCATCCGCTTCGAGGAGGAAGGCATTCCCAGGAAGTATAAAAAGGGGGACATCGCGAAGCAGGAGCAATGGCCCAAGGTCCGGGACTACTGGGCCTTGAAGCGCGTCATCCTGCAGTCTTCGGTCATCGGCACGATCATCGGAATTTTCCCGGGCGCCGGTGCGGCCATCGCCTCCTTCCTGGCCTACGACGCGGCCAAGCGCACAAGCAAGCACCCCGAGACCTTCGGCAAGGGGAACCCGGAAGGAGTGGCCGCCTCGGAATCGGCCGACAATGCCTCTGTGGGCGGGGCCATGGTGCCTCTCTTGACCCTGGGCATCCCCGGCAGCTCCTCCACCGCGGTCCTGATCGGCGCGCTCATGATCCACGACCTGGTGCCCGGACCGATGCTCTTCACCACCAATCCGGACCTGATCTACGGCCTGTTCGCCAGCATGTTCATCGCCGTCGCCGTCATGTTCGTCATGGGCGCGCTGGGTGCCCGCCTCTGGGTCAAGGTCACGCTGATTCCTCCGGCCATCCTGCTTCCCCTGATCCTGGCCGTGGCGGTCATAGGCAGCTTCGCCGTCAAGAACTCCCTGTTCGACGTCGCCGCCTGCCTCGGATTCGGCGTGTTGGGTTGGGGCCTGCGGCGTTTCGGTTTCCCGGTGGCGCCCGTCGTACTCGGCCTGGTGCTCGGTAAGCTGGCAGAAACCAATTTCCGCCGCGCCGTGATCATGGGCGGCTACGGCGTCTTTTTCACCCGCCCGGCCAGCCTGATCCTGATCCTGGTGAGCGTTGTGCTCTTCGCGTACCCGCTCGTGCAGCAGTACCGGGAGGGCAAGAAGTCGGCCGTCAAGGGATAGCCCGCTTCAGTAGGAAAGGGAAACGAGCGCCCCCATCCTGCCCTTCCTGTCGACGGTGGGAATCGCCGAGAGCCTCATCGGATTCTGGGACGTCGCCGGAGAGCTTTCCGTGGGGATGTCCTGCGTCAGGAAGACGGCCAGCGCCTGCCCCGCTACGGCGCCGCCCAGGATGAGGGAGGAGGAGACGACCTGGTCGACCGTCATGAATCCCGAAAGGATGCTCGGGATGCATATTCCCGCCAGTCCTCCACCGAGGACCCCGAGGGCGACGAAACCGGTCCTGTCGATCCGCCATGGCATCGCGTCCCAGAGGAACCAGGAGCCCGCCGCGATCGCCGTCGGAACGACCGTCAGGACGATGTCGTTGACCAGGGCGTCCGCCGTGGTATTGCGCTGCAGGATCCCGAGGACGACGAGGGCCGTGTAGGCCGTCGAGACCGCGTAGTTGGACAGGATGAAGGCGGGTTTCCCGGGTTGCAGGGGGCCGCTGCCCGCGACGAAAGCGAACGCCCCCGCCCGGGCCGCGAGCGCCGTGATCGCCGAGCCGAGGGCAAGGGACCGGTTGCGCAGCAGCACGCTCTCCGGCGGGTAGGAAGCTGTATCGTAGACGGGAGTCGGCCAGAAGACGTCGAAGAGGAAAACGAAATCGGGGGTGAGAACCGCCTGGGCCAGATCGATCCAGAGCTCCTGGCCGAAGGACATGTCGATCTTGTCGGCCAGGAAGTAGGAAGCCGCGATGCCCGTCCCAATACCGACGAGTCCCGTGACGCCGAAGATCCAGCCTTCCTGTACGTAGAGGAAGTTCGGGATGGCCTCCGCCATTGCCACGGTCGTCAGCATGTTGGTGAGGTAGAAAAGCACGATGCCGGAACGGTCCAATTGATTCGCGTACTTGGACAGAAGGGCCTCGACCTTGGGCCGCAGCGGACTGTCGGGGAAGCGCGCGACGAGGTCCTTGAGGATCGGCACGGCGTCCTTGGTGTTCCCGTCCAGCAGGAACTCGAGCGCCCGGGCGTATAGCCGCCAATCGGATTCGGGTTCGCTTGGTCCCTCACATGCCGCAAAGAAGGCGGGAAGGAACAGGAAAATCCCGATGAGGAAGGCGATGCGCGCGTTTTTTTCCATACGAAAATGTACTTGCGGCCCAGGGCAAAGTAAACCCGCAGCCGCCGAGGCGGCTGCTGCCGTGCCCCTCACTGAGGCGGCAGGATCCTGCCGGAGAACTCCCCCAGCCTCACGCCGGCCCTGCTTCCGTGCTTTCCCGGCTCCCACTTCTCCTTGGTGCGCGGAGGGGAGAAGCCGAAAAACGGGGTGTCCACGGAAGGAAGCATCCGCGCGGAAGTCTCCACCGTATAGCCGACTCCCAGGCTTTTCCTGTCCCTCCCACGGATCACGTCGAAGAGCGCCTCGAGGTCCACTTCGTCCCTGAAGGGCAGATCCACCTTCCGTCCCTCCACGGCGGAGACATAGGCCGCCATCACCGCCTCCATGGCGTGCATCCCGTCCTCACCCGTCACCAGGGGCTCCTCGCCGGAGGCGATGCTGCGGCAGAACGCCTTTGTCTCGTTGTAGAAGGGGTAGTTTTGCATGATCGTGTCGTCCAGGTTCCATCCGGTTCCGGGCTCGTAGCGCCGCGAAATGCCGCCCGGCGCGTACAGGATGATCTCGGGGGACTCCAGGCTCCGCGTGGGGAAATGGTGGTCGTTGCGCACCACGAGGGTACCCGCCGTCCCGTAGAGGCGGTACAGGTCCTGGGAGTGCTCCCGGCCATAGGAGACGCGCGTCATGTGGTGGTGGCTCACCATCCCGTTCTCATGCTCCAGGACCGCCACCACCATATCCTCGTAGCTGCGCTCGGGATGCACGATGCGCATCGTGGCACTCACCGACAGGATGTCATTGCCCGTCCACCAGCGCACCAGGTCGAAGCAGTGCGGCCCGTGGTCCTGCAGGCTCCCCCCGCCCGTGCCCTTCCTTTCCCGGTAGCTGTCGATGAGACCCGGCACCCCGCAGTCCCAGTGGCATTCCGCCAGGAAGACCTTGCCCAGTATGCCGGAATCCACGATGGCCTTCACCCTCTGGTTGCCGCGCATGAAGCGCTTCATGTGCGCCATCTGCAGCTTCACCCCGTGCTTTCGGCAGGCGTCGATGATCCGCCGGCAGTCGCCCACGGTGGCCGCCATCGGCTTCTCGCAGAGCACGTGCTTTCCGGCGGCCGCGGCCGCTTCCACCTGCCCCGCGTGGGCTTCCGGAGGAGTCCCGATGATGAGCGCGTCAATGTCGGGGTCCCGAACCGCCTCCCGCACGTCCCCATAGACCTTGCCCACGCCGTACTTTGCCGCAAGCTCCCGGGCCACATTCGGGCGTACGTCGACAAGGGCCTCGAGACGCGCCTCGGACAGGTGCTTGAAGACCGGCAGGTACAGATCCGCCACGGACCCGCACCCCACCATCGCGATTCCTATAGGTTTCAAAGCTTCACTCCCCTTCCATCCAAAGCGCTTTTCCGCCATGCAGGCGTTTTTTCGATGTCGATTGATCTATTAAAATGCATCTCGATTCTATATAATATATTACTGGAAAAGCGGTAGATGAAGACGATTTTCCACCACGCATCCGCCAGGGTGCTTATCATGACCATCATGACGTCCGGGCTTCCCCTGGCCGCTACAGGAGCGGATCCATTCCTGTTGCAGGCCGAGAATCCGACGCCGATCGGGAATTGGAAGATCACCACACTCGGGGAAGGGGGAGCGGAAACTGGCTCCATCCCGGACGGATTCCTGTCCGCAGGCGTCGCGCTGGACCTGCTCAACATAGTGGGCGTACGGGCAGGCATGACCGCGGCCTGGTTTCCGGACCAAGGGATCGTCAGGATCGGTTCCCTCGACTGCTCCATCCGCATGCCGGTATGGAAGAGCGGCAGTGCGGAAATCCAGGCGATCCTTTTCGGGCTGCTGTACCTTGGAGACCCCATCTGGACTGTATACTCAGGATCCCTGACCGATGTCATCTACGCGCTTTCTCCCCGCGCAGAGGGAGGCTATGACGTCGGCGCCGGAGCCGCGGGAAGGTATGACTTCGGTTCCACCGGCCTTTCCTTATACGGCAATCTGGACGCGGCATTCACCGGCGGCCGCGGCGTGTTCCGCATCCTATCCGATCCTCTTTCCTGCATCCGCCTCCGCGCGGACGCAATTCCCGCGTATCGGATCAACCAGTCATGGTCCGCCGCATTGCAGAACCGGATCGTCTTCTGGTTCAGCCGGGGCTTTTCCTACGAGATCCTCCCCCAGGCGCAGTTCGATGTCCTTCCCGGCTTGAGCGTTTCCGCAGGCGCCGGCATTCCGGTCGTGGGCGGAAGCGTCTGGCGATTCCTGGCCGGTGCACGCTGGACCCCGAGCCTGCCCGCGCGGGCGCCCGCCCGATCCGCCGAGCCCGCTCCCCCGCCTGCGCCGGCCACCCTGGTTGTGATCCGGGAGAACGACGACATCCGCATCCGGGTCTACTTCAACTTCCTGGGGGACAAGGCGGATCTTTTCGAGCCGCAAAACCGGGAGTTCGGCTCCAGGAACCGGGCCATCGTCGCGGACCTCGTCTCCTACCTCAGGCAATTTCCGGACTACGACATCACGGTGGAAGGCCACACCAACCGCGTGAAGTTCGACATGAGCTTCGAGAAGGAACAGGAATCCGAGATGCTCCCCCTGGCAGGGGCCAGGGCCGACGCGGTGGTGCAGGCGCTGACCACGGCGGGCATCGACGGCGGGCGGCTCTCCCCGGCCGCCATCGGAGGCCTGCGTCCCCTGGCCAGGTTCGAGGACGCGGAGAACTGCTGGAAGAACCGGCGTGTCGAGATCGTGCTCAAGAGGAGGAAATGATGCCGGCGTCGAAAAACCTCCCGGCCGTCCTGTTCTCCCTTGTCATGCTTTCCGGCTGCGCATTTTCCGATTACACGAACTACATCCGGGGCACGACAGTCGATGCGACGGTATCAGGCCAATCGGGCCCCTGGGACGCCACGGTGAATGCAGACCACCCGTACGGACTCGCGGCCAACGTCATGCTGGCACCCACGATCGTCGCGCTTTCCGCCTTGAACCTCCCGCAGGCGGAAGGAATCCTGACAATCACCTATCGCAGCGGCTCGGCATCGTATGGATCCGGATATGCGTCAACCGACGGCCTCGGGGTCAACGGATACGAGGCGATCGACGGGTATTTCCCCGGCCAGTACGTCGACGAGTCGGAAAGTCCCGTGTACGTGTTGGCGCTGCTGGGCGTGTTCGCCGACGGGGATGGGGTGATCGTCGGCACGCCTTTCAAGATCGGCAATGGCCCCAGGACGGTGAAGGTTCCCCAGGGGGCGGAGCGGCTGCAGATCGGTTTCAACGACCATCAGTACGTCGACAATACCGGATCGATCGTCGTACGGATCGGCGCGGTCCCCTGAGGGGCCTCCATTGCGTCGGTTCACCTGGGCGCAGGGGTATCTTCCTGGCCGCGACAGTGGTCGTGGGCGCCGCGGGCGCCCGGATCCGCCGGACGGACGGCATCGCAGCCCCTTAGCGCTCGATCAGCCGCGCGTACTCGGACCAATGCAGCACGAAGCCCAGCCGGTCCGCCAGGAGGGCCTGGAACTCCGACAGAAGACGCTCCTCTGCGCGCACCTTTCGGGGCGTGGTCTTCCGCTGGAGGCAGAAGGCGGCGAGGGCGCCCGCGGCCTCCCCGATGTTCCACTCCACCGGGTGGAGCCGGTAGCAGCCGTTGGTGACGTGCGTGGTCCCGATGTTCTTGCATGCGGGAAGCAGGTTCTCCATGCGCACGGGCAGCAGGGCGCCCAGGGGGATCTCGAAGGGATACGTGGAAAGGTCGACGTAATTGCGCCTCCCCGTGCTGGGATGCAGATCGATGCGGTAGCTGCCCACTCCCACGCTGTCCCCGAAACGGGCGGCCCCCAGCCCCTTCCGTTGTGCGACGCTCACGTCGGTCTCCGTCACGGTGCGCTCCGCCCGGATCCGGCGCGACTCGCGTATGTAAGGGAACTTGGCCAGCCCGGAGGCGGTGCCCACGACGTCGCCCCGCAGGCGCAGCTCGGGGTAACCGGCGCCTCCATCGTGTCGCGGCGCCTCCGTCTGCATCCAATGGAGCATGGAGAGGGAAAGCTCCGCGGCCCCCTGCATGTGGCGCGCCTTCTCCTCCTCCGTGACCCCGACGAGCGGCCCCAGCCAGTAGTCGATGTGCGGCCAGTTGACCAGCGTGACGTCGCTCGGAAAGAAACCGTCCGCGTACAGGCTCCTGTCGAGGATCCTGCGGAAGTTCCACAGCGTGCAGTCGTCGCGGCCGTCCGGGGAAGGCTCCGTGGCGAAAAGGCTCCTCTTGTGGGGCGCCAGCGTGTGGGGGTACACGTCGCACCAGGCAAGGAGCGGCCCCGGCCAGAAGTCCGGCCGGAAGCCCTTCCAGAAGTCGTACGACGCGGGTCTCGGCACGACGTTATCCGTGTCCGGCGACAGGTCCATGGCGAAACACCAGGAGACGGCCTGCTGGTCCAGGGGATCGGCATCCCCGGTAAGCGCATGGGGGATCCCTTTCTCGGGCGCGCCCTCGCTTCCCGTCACGTGCTCCACGCCCGCCAGTGGCAGCAGGTCCCCCAGTTCCGTGGCGTCGAGGAAATAAGGCGCCTGCACCAGCGTGGCACGTCCCGCCTCATCCGCAACCTGCACCGCCCGCACGCGGTCGCCGTCGGACTCGACGCCGACGGGCCGCGTCCGCAGCAGGATCCGCAGGCGGCCGGAGGAGGCGTGGGCGGCGAGCATCTCCCGGAGTACGGCCTCCGCCACCCGTGGCTCGTGGCAGAGGAGGCTCACCCTCCCATTGCCGGGATTCAGCGCCGCCGCCGAAACGAGCGGATCCTTCAGCGGATAGTTCCTGATGTAGTACTCCCGCACGAGGCGGCGGAAGGCCCGATAGCCCGCCGTGGCGCCCGTGATCTCGATCCAGGGATGCTCGTCCGGAGGCACCGCCTGGCTGGTGAGCTGGCCCCCGATCCAGTCTGTCTCCTCCGTCAGGACGACGCGCAGTCCCATGCGGACGCCGGCCAGCGCCGCGGCCACGCCTCCCGTCCCCCCTCCGATCACGGCAAGGTCCGTCAGAATTTCCTGTTCCATGGTCCTACCCCTTCACCGCGCCGGCGGTGAGGCCCCGGATGAACTGCTTCTGGCCGAGAAGAAAGGCGGCGAACACGGGCAGGATGGCCACTGTCGACAGGGCCATGATGTAGTGGTAGGCCATGCCGTTGTCGTCCCGGAACAGCGACAGGCCGAGGGGGATCGTCGCCAGGGCGGGGTTTCGGATGAAGATCAGCGGGGACTCGTAGTCGTTCCAGTGGAATGTGAACACCAGGATGACGTAGCTGGCCACGCCGGGCCGCGCGATCGGCATCATGACGCGGGACCAGATGGAAAGATGGCCGGCGCCGTCGATGACGGCCGCTTCCATGATCTCATTGGGGACTTCCGAGAAGAACTGCCGCAGCAGGAAGAGCCCCAGGGCGGCGAACAGGCCGGGGAAGATCAGCGCGTTGTGATGGTTGATCATTGGTATCAACCGGTTCATCCAGGTGAACAGCACGAACTTGGGCACGAAGATGGCCTGGGTCGGGATCATCAGGGTGGCCAGCACAACCAGGAACAGCGCGTCACGGCCCCAGAAGCGCATCTTGGCGTACGCATAGGCGGCCAGCGAAGAGATCAGGAGGGAGCCCGCGACGTTGATGGTTGTCACCTTGATCGAGTTCCAATACATCAGCCACACCGAGTTCTTCATAGTGAAGATGTGCCTGTAGTTGTCCGGATACCAGTAGGACGGGATCCATTCCACGGGGAATTTGATGACGTCGCCCAGGCGCTTGAAGGAGGCGGACACCATCCAGAGGAAGGGGAGCAGCATCGTGAGCCCCACCACCAGGACGGCGGCGGTGGCGGCGATGCGGGCGGTCGGCGTACCGGCGCTTCGGTTCATGGTTTCTCCTGGCGGCTCCACTGAAGGAGCGTGAAGGCGATCACGATGAGGAAGAGCACGAGGGCCACGGCGGACGCGTAGCCGAACCTGTAAAAGCGGAAGGCGGTTTCGTAGACGTAGTAGGCGAGGACGCTGGTGGCTCCCATGGGTCCCCCCTCCGTCATCACCTGGATCTGGGCGAAGACCTTGAAGGAGCCGATCACCTGCGTGATCAGGAGGAAGAAGGTGGTCGACCGCAGGCTGGGAACGGTGACGTGGACCGTCTTCTGCGCCCAGGAGACCCCGTCGAGGCAGGCGGCCTCGTAGAGCTCCGCCGGGATCCCCTGGAGGCCGGCGCTGTAGATGAGCACGACGTATCCCAGGGCGCTCCAGATCGACATGGCCATGATCGAGGGCAGCGCCCAGTTCGGATCCGCCAGGAAGTTGGGCGGGTTCGCCATCCCCAGGCTCCGCAGGATGCCGATGATCGGCCCGAAGCTGCTGTAGAGAATGGACCAAACGATGGATACGGCGACGATGTTGGAGATGTAGGGCAGGAACAGCAGCAGGCGCAGCTCCGACTTGCGGAACGCGAGCTCATGGACAAGCACCGACGTCACGAGGCCCAGGAGCAGGGAGCCGGGCACCACGACCAGGGTATAGACGATGTTGTTGACGAACGCCTTCAGGAACCAGCGGTCCTGGATCATCTCCCTGAAATTGGCCAGGCCCACGAAGCGGATGCGGGAAAACCCGGAGACGAGGTCCCAGTCGGTGAACGCGAGGGCGAAGGAGAAGACCACGGGGAAGGCCACGAACACCAGCATCAGCAGGAAGTTCGGCGCAATGAAAGCGAGCCCCGTGAGGTTGGCCCGGACTGTGGATGGTTTCAAGCCGGTTCCCCCTTCCCCTCGGGGCGGCCCGATCCGTCGGACCGCCCCGGATCCCGGAAAAGGATCATTTCTGCTTGAGCACTTCGTCGTAGCGCTTCTGGAGGTTCCTCAGCGTCGCGTCGAGGTCCTGCTTCCCGAGGAAGTAGGCTTCCTGCTCCTCGCGGTAGACCTTGTCCAGCACCGCCGCGTACTTCGTCGTTCCGGGCTTGGGCTTCTGCTGATAGGGGGTGGGCGCGAGGATGGAGGCGAAGCTGGGCCCGTCCAGCAGCTTCTCCGCGCCGAAGGTGATGAGCTCCGACGCCTTGCGGGAGTCGTACTTCGCGTACAGGGGCAGGCGGCCGCCCTTGATCATGGGGCCGTAGCCGACCGTGGCGTACCACTGGATGAAGCGGACGCTCTCCTCCGGAACATCGGAGCGGGCGCCGACCATCATGAAGTCATTGTGGCTGGAGTCCCTGTAGTAGACCTTCTGGTCCGCGTCCATCTTGGGGATCGGGGCGAAGCCGATGACGAAGTCGCGCGGGAAGGCCGTCGCGTCCTTGAGGTTGCGCAGCATGTAGCTTCCCGTGAACATCATCGCCCCCCGTCCGGAAAGGAACGCGGTGGCCAGGGTGTTGGAGTCGGTCATCTTCTGCGCCAGCATGTCCTCGTAGGCGATCAGGCTCTTGTCCTTGTACATCATGTCGTGGAGGATCTGGAAGGCCCGCCGCAGGTCCTTGTTCTCCGTCCACGTGCCGCGGGAAAGGTCCTCCGAGAAGTCCGCGGTCTTGTCCAGCTTGGTGGCCACCATGGCCTGGGGGAACATGTTGTTGTAGTCCCGCAGGATCCCGTAGACCTTGGAGGCGCCCTCCCCCCGGGTGAGCTTCGCCGCGACGGCCGCGAGCTGGTCCCACGTCCAGTCCTTGGGGATGGGGATGCCGGCCCTGTCGAACATGTCCTTGTTCACCGCGATGAGGTTGACGAGCATCGTGGTGGGGATCGAATAGACCTTGCCGTCCACGATGTTGTCCGCCGCGTCCGCCCCGAAATCGCGCACGACGTCGATGTCGAGCTTCCGGCAGGCCGCTGTGATGTCGGCGGTCAGCCTGGCGTTGACGCGCCGCTCGCGGAACGTGGTTCCGTAGGTGGTGAACACGTCGATCTTTTCCCCGGCCAGGAGGGCCGTGTCGAGCTTCACATTGCCCTGGTCATTGTTCACGTAGGTGGCGTATTCCACCGTGACGCCGGGATTCTCCTTCATATAGGCGGCCACGATCTCCCCGGGCCCCTTCTCCTCCGCGATGGCCCCCCAGAAAACGAGCTTGACCTTCGCGGCCGTCCTGCCCGCCTCCTGTCTGCCGGTGGCGGATGCGAGGGAGGCCGCCGAGAGCAGAAGGGCCATGGCGATCCGGAACACGGTTCTCCTTGTTTCCATGAAGCGCTCCTTTCCTATTAAAATCGCCGCAAGGTTACCATGTCTTTCCGGGGAGTCCATGGCGGATCCAACGGATTCATTGCAGTTTTCACCGATTCGGCGGCGGGACCGCGCCCTGTTTGTACTTTTCTACGATTCCGGGGATCCGGACCGGGCCTCGCTCGCCTTGGTGCCCGTGATCCGCTTGAAGAGCTTGCTGAAATACGGGAAATCCTCGATGCCGACGGCCGCGGCCGCCTGGTAGGCCAGATAGCCTTCCCGCTCGATCAGCTGCCTGGCCTTCTCCATGCGGAGCCGGTTCACGAACTGGACGAAGCTCTCCGAGGTCTCCCTGCGGAAAACCGTCGAGAAGTGGTTGGGGCTCATGCAGGCCAGGTCCGCCGCCTGCCGCACGGACAGCCGCTCCGCCAGATGCGCGCGCACGTGGGCGCGGACCCGCTCGATCTCGGGACGGACCCGTGTCCCCGGTGCGCCGTCGCACGCCCCGAAGGCGCCATGCGCCAGGGAGTCCAGCGCTTCCGTCAACGTCGCGACGATCCGCTCCGCGCCCTCCACGGGGCCCGCCGCGGCCCACCCGCTCTCCGCGTTCAGGACCGCGGCGATCCGTTCCCGCAGGTCCGAGCAGAATCCGTGGATCCCCTCCTCCGCGGCGGCGCCGGCGCCGCCCGTCAGGACGGAGAAGGCCACAGTCTCCGGCCCCGCCTGGATGCCGACGATCCGCCGGGCGGCGCCGGACAGCGATTCGGCCAGGTGCAGGCAGGAACGGACCGCCCGCGCCGCATCCCCGGAGGCGGACAGCCGGAACGCGGCGGCTCCGACGCCGCCCCAGGGGCCCGCGGAGAGAGCCGCGGAGAGCCTGCGGGCATAGGAGTCCGTGTCCAGCGCTCCGGGCACACGGATCCTCAGGGCCTCCGCGGCCAGCGAAGCCTCAGCGGCCAGGGCGACCTGGACCGTCTCGGCCGGGGGCAGGGCGGCGCGCGCCTCCTCCAGCACCCGCAGGAGATCCTCCGGCCGCAGGGACAGCTTGAGCACGTAGTCCACCGCGCCCAGCTTCATGGCGGCCTTCACGTACTCCAGGTCGTCGTGGCAGCTGAGGACCACGACGCGGACGTCCGGGTGCCCGCGGCGCAGTGCCGCGATCAGCTCCAGGCCGTCCATACCGGGCATCAGGACGTCCGTGAGCACGATCCGGGCCCCTTCCCGCTCCACGATCTCCAGGGCCTCCCGCCCGTCGGACGCCTGGCCGACGATCAGGAAGCCGTGGGCCTTCCAGTCGATGCAGGCGCTCACCCCGACCCGCACCAGCACCTCGTCGTCCACGACGACGACGCGGGTCATACGACGGCCTCCGGGACGCGTTCATTGCGCCGCATGGGTGCCGTCGAC
>Ga0153915_10002552_pt1 | contig 16578 bp, 13 predicted proteins | sample Opewatmetagenome_2_FD_107003 | JGI IMG/M metagenome (GOLD analysis project Ga0153915, IMG submission 107003) | Freshwater wetland microbial communities from Ohio, USA - Open water 3 Core 3 Depth 3 metaG | ecosystem: Environmental > Aquatic > Freshwater > Wetlands | place: USA: Ohio, Lake Erie...
CAATTTCCGGGCGGGAGGTAACAGACGCTTCCGCATAGGTAAAACGATCAATGTTTGCATACAGGGCAAAGAACGCATAGGTATTCAGCAGAGTTCCGAAGAATTTTCGCTGCACATCGATTAGACCATCCTCGTCAAACATCGTCGGCCGCCAGGGAGGACTTGTTGTGACGAGATACCATCGGGTAGTATCAGCCCCATATTTCGAAATGGTCGTAAATGGATCAACCGTATTGCCCTTCGACTTCGACATCTTCTGACCCTCTTTATCGAGGATCAGTTCGTTGACCAAAACACTTCTGTAGGCCGGTTTCTTGAACAGAAACGATCCGATGGCGTGTAGCGAATAAAACCAGCCGCGAGTCTGGTCGATGCCCTCGCAAATAAAATCCGCCGGATATTGTTCTCCGGAGTCGATAAGTGTACGGTTCTCAAATGGATAATGCCACTGCGCAAACGGCATCGCCCCTGAATCAAACCATGCATCAATGAGTTCAGGAGTACGTCGCATGATACCACCGCAGGAGCATCGGAATGTCACCACGTCTACGAATGGCTTGTGCAGGTCGAGCGGCTCTTGGAGATTATCACCCTTCTTTAGCTCTTCAATACTTCCAATGCACCTCTGCATCTTGCAAGAGTCACATATCCAAACCGGCAGGGGAGTCCCCCAGAACCGATCACGCGAAAGCGCCCAATCCTTGTTCTCCTCCAGCCAGTTGCCAAATCGACCTTCACCCACTTCTGGTGGTACCCAATTGATCTGTTTGTTCAACGCAATCATATCTGACACAAATTTCGTGGTGCTGATGTACCACGACTCGCGCGCGTAATAGAGCAACGGCGTCTTGCACCGCCAGCAGTGAGGATAACTGTGTGTGATAGTCTCTTTCTTATAGAGCAGCCCCCGTTCCCTGAGATTGCGGATGATTTCCGGGTCAGCCTCCTTGACAAACATGCCGGCAAAATCAGTGACCTCCGCGGAGAACTCACCGCTCTTGTTCACCGGGTGAATCGTCGGCAGATTGTAGGTCCGCCCGATCTGGTTGTCATCTTCACCATACGCCGGCGCAATATGAACAATGCCAGATCCATCTTCAGTGGTGACGAACCCCGCCTCGATGACGTAAAAGCCCTTTTTGTCAACCGGATGATAGCTGAACAGTCGTTGATAACTCAGTCCTGCCAGCTGCTTCCCCTTCATGCGTTCAAGAACCTTGAAATCCCCATCAAGCACGCCCAAGCGCGCCTCTGCAAGAATCAGTTTCTCCCCTCTGTGGCTGACCTTCACATACTCCACATCTGGGTTAACTGCGAGTGCAACATTGGAAATCAACGTCCAGGGAGTCGTCGTCCAGACCAGAAACGCCGTGTCCGGTGCCGCTTCAAGGAACATACGAACATACACACTTGGATCCTTGACATCGTCGTATCCCAATGAGACTTCATGCGATGAGAGAGGTGTTTCGCATCGGGGACAATACGGTTGGATCTTATGGCCACGGTAGATCATTCCAGCGTCGAAAAAGTTCTTTAACGCCCACCAGACTGACTCGATATACTTGTTCTCAAAGGTGACGTACGGACGGGACAGATCCACCCAGTATCCCATTGCCTCCGTCATCCTCTCCCAATCACCCTTATACGTCCAGACAGACTCCCGGCATTTCCTATTGAACTCTGCGACACCATACCGTACGATCTCGTCCTTGTGTTTGAATCCAAGCTCCCTCTCGACTTCGATTTCCACAGGAAGTCCATGTGTGTCCCACCCGGCCTTACGATGGACCTGATAGCCGCGCATGGTCTTGTAGCGGCAGACAAGATCCTTTAGTGTGCGGCTCATGACGTGGTGGATACCGGGACGACCATTTGCGGTTGGCGGACCTTCGTAGAACGTAAAGCCCGGCTGCCCTTCCCGGCTCATAATACTTTTCTGGAAAATCCCTTGCTCCTTCCAGAGCCTCAAGATCTCCCGATCAATTGCCGGATAAGAAATTCTTTCGGTGAGTTCTTTGAATTTGGACATCAGATACTCATTCGTACCGTGCTACAGCTTCTCTACGACGCGTTTCATGATTGCCGTAAGTTTCGGCTCAGTGTTTCGCGCTACTGCAATAATCTCTGCTACGTTAGCGGGCTGCAGGGCATCAGGGAAACACTCGTCTGTAATGATGGAAAAACCAAGAACCTTCAGACCCATGTGGTTCGCCACAATATTCTCAGGAACCGTAGACATTCCCACTGCATCGGCCCCAATCATGCGAAGGTAACGATACTCCGCCCTGGTTTCCAGGTTCGGGCCCGGAACAGCTACGAACACACCGTGCTCCAGCGGGATCTTCAGGTCGAGGGCTACCTCGTCGGCCAACGCAATGAGTACTTTGCTATACGGTTCCGACATATCGGGAAACCGTGGCCCGAGTGAATCATCGTTCGGCCCAATCAGCGGATTGTCTCCAAGGAGGTTAATGTGGTCGGTAATGACCATGATACTGCCGCGGGAGAATTGGGGATTCATCCCCCCGGCCGCGTTAGAGATAAGAAGTGTCTCGACACCCAGAAACTTCATCACACGAACGGGAAAAGTCACCTGTTGGAGTGTGTATCCTTCATAGAAATGGAAGCGCCCCTGCATTGCCACAACTGGCTTGCCGGCCAGCGTGCCAAAGATCAACTTCCCATGGTGTGATTCAACCGTTGATATTGGAAAGTGGGGAATATCACCATAATCAACCACCACATCCTTTGTGATTTCGTCTGCCAACCCACCCAGCCCCGTACCCAGGATAATGCCAGTCTGTGGTTGCAATGCTGTTCGTGTGCGTAGTGCTCTAAGGGCTTCTTCAATGCGCTTCCGGAGGTCGCTCATCATCCAGATTCCTTAAGACGCGGTCGACATCAAGAGATTCTTTGCCCGTTCCCAACGATGAGGTGCTCGTCAGGTCAGCCGGCCCGCCTATTTCAAGTGTCTTGATCAGATCCAATTCTGAACTCAGCAGAACGCGCAAACGGCCAAGAACCAGGTCTTTGCGCGAAACAAGCTGTTCTACCTCCATAGTCGTGCGTTGGAGATCGCTCTTGGCCTGTTCCAACAGTTTAGCCGCCTTTTGTTCAGCTTCCCGGACAATTACCTCCGCTTCTTTCCGCGCTGTTTCATAAGTGCGCCCACTTGTCTCCTGGGCCTGAAGGAGGGTCTGCTGCAGGGTTTTCTCGATCTGCCGGTAGTCTTTCAACTGCACCTCCAGCTCTACAATTCTGTCCCGCATGTCCTTCTGTGTTCGCAGAAGATCCTCGAATTCACTCGCCACCATATCCATAAATGTATCCACTTCAACCGGATCGTAGCCTCGGAGGATTTTCTTGAATTCTTGTTTTTTGATATCAAGCGGTGTCAGTTTCATTTGAACCTCCGGAAAAATCAGGACCGTTTTCGGGACCCGAAAATCGCTGTCCCGATGCGGATAAGTGTTGCCCCTTCGTCAATCGCCACCTCAAAATCGCCCGTCATACCCATGGAGAGATGGCGCATTGTGACATTGTCCTGACCGAGCTGGGCAGCTTCCCTGCGCAACTCTCGTAACATACGGAACATCGGTCGAGAACCTTCGGGATCTGGAAGGAAAGGACCGATCGTCATCAAGCCTGCCACACGGAGATGTTTCAGCCCCCACAGCGAGCGTATGAAGGAAACTGTTGCCTCGGGCGACACCCCGAACTTGGTCTCTTCCCGCGTGGTATTTATTTCAATCAGTATGTCGACTACACGTCCAGTTTGTTCCGCCCGGCGATCAATTTCACGAGCCAGCCCGACATTGTCGACGGCGTGAATCAGCACCACCCACGGCACAATATACTTCACCTTGTTGCTTTGGAGGTGCCCGACGAAGTGCCAACGGACTGCCTCGCCCACTAGTTGTTCTCGCTTCGCGAGCAGCTCTTGGACGTAATTTTCACCAACATCCAGCACCCCGGCACGGATCACCTCACGAATCTGATCTGCCGAGAAGGTTTTCGACACTGCAACTAGTGTGACCTGATCGGGCTGACGGCCGGCTCGCGCGCAAGCCTGGATCACCCTTCTGCGGATCGTGTCGACATTTGCCGGAATCATTGAAAATTAAGGTCTTAATGTACCCTTTTACCCTTTGAATATCAACCTCCTTGACATGACAGGGTTTTTTGCGTTTCTTGCGTTCAACAGTGAATGGTGGGGAAGTTCAATGGGGATTCTGGACTTCAGCGGCTATGATGACGAGAATGAGGACGATCAGAGTAAGAATGACCGTTTCGAAGACGAGCTGAAAAAGTACAAGGACATGCTCAAAGATGGTGCCTCGAAAATTACCAATATTGAGGCTCTGGAAGAGATTGTTAGCTATTATTACGAGCATGAGAATTACGAAGAAGCGCTTCGATTCATTGATCAACTCCTCATATTTATCCCCTACAGTGCCGATACGTGGCAGCGAAAGGGTTTGATCCTCAGCAATCTCTCCCGCTTTGAAGAAGCTCTTCAAGCCTTTGAGCGAGCGCTCAATCTCAACCCAATTGATCCCGAGGTCCACGTTAACACCGGCATTACGCTAGACGACCTCGGCCACACAGAAGAAGCCATTCAGGCCTTCGACCGAGCACTCGACATTGATCCCGCAAACGAAGATGCTCTCTTCAACAAGGGCGTCACGCTCGAAAAGTGTGGCCGGTATGAAGATGCGGTCCAAATCTTCACATTCATAATCGACAGCAACCCGGATCATAAGGACTCCTGGTACGAGGCTGGATATTGCTACGATTACCTGGATCGACCAGTAGAATCGCTTCGCTGTTACGACGAGCATCTCCAACGAGAACCGTTCAATTTCAATGCCTGGTATAACCGAGGCATTGTTCTCAACCGGATGATGCATTTTAATACCGCGCTCGAGAGCTATAGCACTGCCCTGGCCATCAAGGAGGATTTCCCGGCAGCCTGGTACAACATGGGAAATGCCTATGCAAACCTCGGGCGTCTCCATGATGCCATCGCATGCTACAAAGAGACAATTCGACACGAACCAAAGGACGTTCCTGCCTGGCACAACCTTGGGAATGCCTCTGAAGAAATGGGAAATTATGAGGAAGCTATCCGCAGCTTCACCGAGGCTATCCGGATTGATCCTCAGCACTACGAATCGTATTTCGGCCGCGGCAGCTGTTACGATGCACTCGAACAGAATCGGAAGGCGTTGACTGACTATAACCGCGCCCTCAGTCTATGTAAGAATTACCCCGAACTCTGGTACGCCAAAGCGGACCTGCTCTACAACATGGGCCGAGTGCGTGAGTCTCTGCTCAGCTACCGCATCGTCACTAAGCTCGACCCGGGTAATCTTGAAGCATGGCTCGATTACGGCGAAACGCTGTTCGAGCTCGGCTACCTCCGGCAGTCGCTGAAAGCGTTCGATCATGCGCTGGAAGCGAGCCCACACTCTGCTGATCCGTACTACCTCCGTGCAAAAGTGCTGATGGCGCTCAACAGGAACTATGAGGCGGCGGAATCTCTCAAGACATCCTTCCAGCTCGACCCGCAAAAGCGGTTGGACTTCGAACATGAATTCCCCGGAGCCCGATCAATTCGCGAGCTGAGACCCCTGCTCAAGAAGTAATCCGCACCATTGTGAATGCGTGTGCCTCTGGGAAATATACCTCCGGGGCTCCGGTCTCACTCTTATGAGAAAGGTCACGGTATGTTGTCAAGTGATGTTGCAGGAAAGTATGACCGCTTGCGGGAAATCCTTCGTGAGATGGGAAGTGTTGCTATTGGTTACTCGGGAGGTGTAGATAGCACGCTTCTTCTAAAAGTCTCGGCTGATGTGCTCGGCCAGCGCGCCGTAGCAATGATTGGGCGCTCGGAGACCTATCCCACACGTGAGTTCGAAGAAGCACTTGCACTGGCAGAGCAGATACGGGCGAAGGTGATCGTGGCGCGTACAGAAGAAACCGACGATTTGAAGTTCCAAGAGAACCCGCCCGACCGATGCTACTTCTGCAAGACCGAGCTGTTCGGCAAGTTGCAGGAAATCGCAGCACAGGAAGGTGCTGCGTGGATTGCTGACGGGACAATTACTGATGACATTGGGGATTTCCGTCCAGGCATGAAGGCAAAATCGGAAAAGAACGTCCGCTCACCGCTCCTCGAGGCAGGCTTCAGTAAAACGGATGTCCGCGAGCTGTCCAAGCATCTCGAGTTGCCCACGTGGGACAAACCTGCCTTTGCATGTCTTTCCTCCCGTTTCCCCTACGGGATGGGGATTACTCGTGAACAGCTGTCGCGTGTTGACCAGGCCGAGACGTTTCTACGCGATCATGGTTTTCGCCATTTTCGCGTTCGTTTTCACGATGACAAGACAGCTCGCATCGAGGTCGGTCCAGAAGAAATCCCAAAGCTCATGCAGAACGAGTTGCGTCAGGACCTCGTCTCCCACCTGAAGAACCTTGGCTTCACCTACATCACGCTTGACCTGCAGGGATACCGCACCGGTTCCATGAACGAAGTACTATCCGCAAGCGTCAAGCAGCAGTACAGCACGTGATTTTTGCTTCCTAGCTGGGGTGTGCGGGTAGTAATTCGGTAGGATCTCTGCGGCTTACTTGAGTAGCAGCATCTGTCTCACGGCAACGCGGTCATCCGTCCGCAGCCTGTAATAGTACACACCGCTGCTTAGACTCGTCCCACTGAATACAACACTCTGACGACCCGGGCCCTGCCGCGTGTTCACGAGGAGACTGATCTCCCGCCCAAGCGGATCGAAGACCTCCAGCCTCACAACACCAGTTGCAGAAAGCTGGTAAGAAATAATAGTGGCTGGGTTGAATGGATTGGGGTAGTTCTGTAGGAGTGTAAATGATTCAGGTTGTTGCGCTGGCCCACGCACGTCTCCAACATCAATCGGGAGCAACCTGCTGTAGATGTGCGACCGCCCTGATCTGTTACTCTCCCAGACTACAAGCACATTCATGTATGGCTGAAGCCAGATCATCTGGGAACAGATGCGCGGGTTTCGGTTGTGCCCCCGGCTGCGCACGGTGTCGCTCGTACCGTATGAAAAAAACACAAGTACCGAATCTGCCCCACGATACTTCGTGTAAACACAGGCACCGTAGCCGGGGAATGATGCCACCCGGGATGGCGAGACCTTTGTGATCACGGGCGGACGAAAAGCACGCGCATTGCAATCCTCAGACAACGGGTCTTCCGAGATGTTGCCGGAGTAGGGCCACACTGGCCTGGAGTAGAAGAAAACGTCTTTCGGACTCCCCGTTTCTTCTTCGTAGATGAACTCCAAGTCAAAGTAGCTGGCAACTAGGTGCGGATTCGAACCCGGTGAAGAAACCGTAAGCGTCGTTTCCGGTTCAGAAAATCGTATTAGAGAACCTGTGCTGATTGTCCTGCATAGAATCATCTCTCCGGTTCCACTTTCGGAGGTCCACACAATAGTTCCCAGGTTGGGCCCCGAACCGGTCATGATGTCATAGCTGAATGAGTCCGAGCTGCTAATTGCAACTGTTTCAGCTCGGCTGATTGTGAACGGGGTCAGGAAGAGGGCTATCAAGGCACTGGCCCGTTTCCAGGTAACAATGAATACTGAGTCAGTGAGCCAGCGCACCTGGACACCCGTATTGCTGAGAGAATCAACCACCAGCAGAGAGGGCACAGACCAAGTTACATCATTGGACCTGAGGGTTGTGTAGAACAGTTGCCACCTGTTGTCCTTCCATCGCTGCCAGGCTACAAGCTTCTGTAGGGAAAAAGCCGGGGGCGTGGCCAAGTAGGGTGATTGTGCAATATCGGGGTATTTCTGGTCCTCCCCGGACGGAACAGCAGAAAGCAGGACTTCCGACGAATCCCATGCGCCGTCAATCTTCCTGAGCTTCTTCACTATGATTTGTGACTCAATCAAGGTGTGCCGTTCAAAGACCACCCAGAGGAATTCATCGTCGTAAGAGAAAGAATAGTCGAAATTCCTACAAACAATGGAAGGATTTAGATCGTCGAAATCTCCTGCCGTAACGGTATCGAAACCGTTCCAGGAGCCCCCAATCTGGGCATGGGAGTAATTTGGGAAGACTGCCCATTGCAGAAGTGCTGCCAAGAGGTAGGCAGCAAGAAGCTGACGGGAAGATGCTGAGCGGCACATCGACCGACCTCTGAATCTACAGGTAAGATACAGGCGCCCTCTGCAATTGTCAAATCGTTATAGCACGTTGATTCTCGAAACCCATCTCCGTACTTTCGGCATGTGATCGACCTTCCACACATCGTCCACGTGAATGTATCCGGAGGAGGAGTCCCAAAGTATCCTGTTCCGGCGGCCCACGCCTACCCTAGTGGTCTCGAAGGGGATGCTTGGAACGACAAGAAACATCACGGCCTTCCTGGTCAAGCGGTCTGTCTATTCTCCACAGAGCTCATCGAAGAACTTCGGCAGGAAGGATTTCCCCTCTTCCCTGGTGCTCTCGGTGAAAATCTCACAACTCGCGGACTTGAATACCGGCAGATCCGGCTCGGACAGATCTATCAGATAGGGAAGGAAGTGAAGATCCGGATCACGAAGATTCGCACTCCTTGCAGAACCATTGCCGTCTACGGCGAAGGGATTCTCAGGGCAACATATGACAGTGAGGTCAAGGGGGGCAACGTGAATTCTCCAAAGTGGGGTCGTTCGGGATATTATGCAGAGGTTATTCAGGAGGGAACGGTCCGACCTGGCGACCCTATCATCCTGCTAACCTCGTAAAATTCACCCCTGCAGTGTAAATCTAATAGAGGACTGCGGGCTCTTTCTCACTCTGGCGAGCATCTGATGAACTTCACACAACGCCTCCGCACTATTCAAAGAGCGAAGAACAGCCTCCTTTGCGTTGGGCTCGATACTGACTCCACCAAGATACCACAGTCTCTTCACATCCATGGAGAGCCACTGCTGGAATTTAACCGGCGGATCATTGAGGCCACCCAGGACCTGGTATGCGCATACAAGATTAACCTGGCATTCTACGAGAACATGGGTGCGCATGGATGGTCTACTCTTCAAAAGACGCTCGGATACATTCCTGAAGGGATAGTTACCATCGGCGATGCCAAGCGGGGTGACATAGGGAACACGGCCGAGATGTATGCGCGCTCGCTTCTCATCGCTCATCGATTTGGCGCCACCACGGTGAATCCCTTCATGGGGTTTGACTCGGTTGAGCCATTCATCCGCAATCCGGAACAGGGTGCATTTGTGCTCGCCGTAACCTCCAATCCGGGAGCCAGGGATTTTCAATACCTAAAGTCGGGAAGCAGACCATTGTACGAACACATCATTCGCAGAGTGAAATCCTGGAATACGAAAAAGAACTGCGGGCTTGTTGTCGGCGCTACACGACCGGGAGAACTCCGGCGTATCCGACGCATTGTACCCGATATGCCTATCTTGATACCAGGAGTGGGTGTGCAGGGGGGGAGCCTGAAAAGCGCTGTCCGCTATGGATGCAATAGCAGGGGGTTCCTTGCCATCGTAAACGCAAGCCGGAGCGTTATTTATGCTTCAACAGGGGAAGATTTTGCGGATGCTGCACGAGAATCAGCTCTGGCACTAAGAGAGGAAATCAATAGATATCGCGCCGCCTATTTCGGGCGACCCCATTGATGTGTGAACTACCGGGGATCTCTGAGCGGCAGCTCCGGTTGATCTGGCAGTATCAGCTTCTCGAACCTTCTAGTCTTCGAACCTCCGACGGCAAATTACTCTCGATCCTGTCGCCCGGCACTCCGAATTCTGACTGCGGACCCGATTTCCTTGACGCCCTGGTAGAGATCGGGTCTACACTTTTCCGGGGAGATATTGAGTTCCACCGCCGGGAGGATGATTGGATCGCACATGGCCATCACCTCGACACACACTACAACGCTGTTATTCTTCACGTGATCCTGACCCCAGGTACAACGCCGGCATATACTTCAAGCAAGAGGCGACTCCCCGTTTTGCTTCTCCCACAATCTTCTCTTGGACGTCTGCAGCAGTTTGTCACTTCCCATACAGTAGTGGTTAGATCTGATCAGCATTTTCGGCTCCCATGTGCTGGAATTGCGGACCCTTCGGGAGAATTCCTAATAGGTTGGCTTGCCCAGCTTGGGAGGGAACGACTCCAGGGCAAAGTCCGCGCCTTTGGAGAGCGTCTCCTACAATTGGCCGAGGAGGAACAGGGAATTTTCCGGGAGTTTCGTTTATACAATTTGTATGACGAGGAGGGCTTGGCGCTGCACCAGCTCCGATCGAAAGAGCTGTGGGAACAGCTCTTCTATGAAGGAATAATGGAGGGACTGGGATATTCAAAGAACAGGGAAGCGTTCCGCTCCCTTGCTCGCAATGTCAGCCTGCGGATTCTCCAGCACGTCGGACTTAATGACACTCCAACGACGATGGCAATTCTCTTCGGCGCTGCAGGCTTGCTCCCGCCGACCAGAAGAATTTCAGAGAAGGAAAGCAGACAATATGCTAATGCGCTTCGCAGACGCTGGAACAACGTTCGACCTTATCTACACGTACCTCTCCTCCACGAGGCTCGTTGGAAGTTCTTCCGTCTCCGGCCGGCAAACCTGCCACCTGCCCGCCTTGCCTCCTTCACGTTTCTTCTCCCCCGGTTGTTTGGGGAGGGGTGCATCCGAAAGCTTCTGGGAGTGTTTAGTACTCCCAGCCTCACACCACGTGAACTTCACCGCACCCTACGGGGTTTCTTTCAGTTCGAGCCCGATAGTTATTGGTCCCGTCATCTCTACTTTGGACAGCCTTTGCACCAGAAGGGCATTGCCCTTGGTCGCGCCAGAATCGACGAGCTTATCATCAATACTTTAATTCCGCTGGCACTTTTGTATTCGGGGCTCTTCCGTCAGCACCAGATGGAGCACAACGCGATCGTCCTCTACCGCACTCTTCCACCATTGCAGAAGAACATGATGACCGTTGAGATCGAGCGACAGCTCTTGCGGGGATTGATCCCGTTATCAACGGCACAACTTCATCAAGGGGCACTGCAGTTATTCAACAAATATTGCCGGGAGAAACGCTGCCCCTCATGCCTGGTGGGAAAGCATATGGTTCGCCACCGCTCAGGAACATTCCGTTCACAGGGTAATGCCAACTGAGATTGGAATATAGGCTGTCGATTCACCCTCCGTCAGAATCCACATATACTTCCCCTCGATATAGAGTGCTACCCCCGCCAATTTCAGATCGACGCCGGCACCGATGTTGAACAGTGTCTTTGTCTCTGTCGGCGCCTCAGGAAAGCCACCCACCGAGGCACCTTGATACTTCACTGTCAGGTCACCGGTACTCATCCGCGCCAGCCCGATCCCGCCAGTAAGATATGGAGAGACTATCGGAAGAGGAAGCAACGCCCACTTCAGGTTTGCGTTGGCTGACAGAATCTTCACGTTACCGCCTTCGATGGAATACCCGGTCGCCGCATTTCCAAGTACCTTGGCAACTTCGTTTCGGTACTTATCCTGATCCGGAGCGAAAGTAGTATAGTCCCCGCAGAATCGGAGGCTAATCATCATCAGGTTGACATCCAGATGTGCGCCTCCCCCGTAGCCCCATCCATAGACACTGCTTAGATTTTCCTTCACACCCAACTGCGCAGCATTTCCATGGACACCCCACCCGAGTGACACTTGTGCGGGGGCGGCGACAGCCATAGCCATCGCCAGTGCGCCGACTAACATGATTCGTTTCATGTCTATCCTCTCTGCTTGTAAGACATCATGTCTTCTGCTGTTTCTTCTTCGCAGCAGGGAAGAGTATGTTGTTGAGAATCAGGCGATAGCCCGGTGAATTCTTGTGCAGGGAAAGATCCGTAGGCGGGTCGCCAACCGCGTGCTGGTAATCCTCAGGATCATGGCCTCCATAGAATGTGAAGGTTCCTCTCCCGAAATTCCCGTGCAGATACTGCACTTGGTCTGCCCCTTGTTTCTCCGCAAGGATTGTCACAGTTCGTTTGATGAGACTTTTCTTGAACCGCGTAGTTTGACCCAGGAATGCTTTGATGACTCCTACGTGGTCTTGCGTCAACATAGTTGGAACGGGGTCAAATTTCGCCGAGAACTCAAACAGAGTGAAGTAATCGGTCTCAGGATTCTGCAATCCAAGCATGTCGCTCGGGGGCTGATCAATATCGGAGTATTCATAACGAAGCGGGTTCGGCTCGAGTGTAAAGTCGGTAAACGCAAGCGTCTTCGAGAAATCCAGCTTCTTCTGTGCATCGGGATCAGGAGGATCACCGTCGTACATCACGTCACAAATATCGACGTTCTCTGCCGCCAGTGCGATGTCATACGTATCTGTTGCCGAACACATCGCAAACATGAACCCGCCGCCGCCGATGTAGTCCTTAATAGCTCTGGCAACAGCCTTCTTCAGCTCGGACACCTTTCGGAAGTTCAGCCGCTTCGCTTCGCGCTCGAGCAACGCCTGTTGTTCCTGATACCATGCCGCACCGGCAAATGACGCATAGAATTTCCCATATTGGCCGGTGAAATCCTCATGGTGGAGGTGCAGCCAGTCATACTCCTGCAGCTTTCCTTGCAGCACCTCTTCGTCCCAGAGTTTATCGTACTTGATCTCCGCATACTCCAGCGCCAACGTTACAGCATCATCCCATGGTTGGAAGCCCGGTGGCACATAGACAGCAACACGTGGAGCTTTGTCCAGCCGCACGACATCCATATTGTTATCCTCACGCTGAACCTCAGCGTAGATGGCTGACGCTTCCGCAGCCCCAAGGGAGATGCACAAGACGCCACGAACACGGCACTCCGCAGCAATCAGTTCTGAGTAGTCCGTCATAAATGAGCCGCCACGGTAATTCAGCAGCCAGTCGACAGACAGACCCTTCATCAGTACCCAATATGCAATCCCATACGATTTCAGATGATCGGTTTGCTGTAGGTCCATTGGAATCAGTAATTTTGTCTGCGTGACAGCGGTCCCCGACAGAAAAGCCACGAACATTATCATACACACTATCCGTCTCACAAAGGATCTCCCCTCAGTCTCCGGATCCGTTTTCGCGCTAATTCTGTGAACACGGATCGAGGGTGGTCAGCCAAGAGTCTTTCATATTCCGCAATTGCTTTGGTTTTGTCTCGCAACCCAAATTCGTACGTTTCAGCCAAGCCAAATTGTGCGCGGTCCAATGCAATGCTGGTCTCCTTGAATTCCGTCAGCAGTCGCTTGTACGTTGCGACGGCCTCGGCATACAGCCCTGCCTCAACCTGCAACGTAGCACTGCGCATTAAGGCATCATCCACCAGGAGGGAGGCGGGGTATTGCCGGACGATATCCTGGAACAATGCAATTGCTTCGGTGTTTTGTCGCTGGCGCGCAAACAATTCCGCCTGGCCATAGCGGACAAGTGCCGTACGGGCCATCGCTGAATTCTCTCGAAGAAACGCCTGCAGTTGTAGCGCGTCATTGGCAAAATCTGCCTTTGGATTCACTGTGATGCTATCAAGCTTCGCAATCGCATCGTCAGACCTCCCAGCGAAGAAGTCCAGTTCTGCCAGATGAAACACCGCTTCGTCATTCTGGTCAGGTGTAGCATCGGCAGCTCGCTCAACGGAGGCATACTGTTCCCGGGCATGCGTCGTATCCCCTTTTGCTAGGTAAATCCCTCCTTTCTTCAATGCCACATCGTAGCGAATGATACGTATGCTGCCCGCTTCATCCACTACCTTATTGAATGAGTCAAGAGCCCCATCAAGGTCGAACAGGTTCTGAAACTGTATTGTCCCGATCTGGTAATATGCTTTTGCGCTATATTCAGTCTTTGGGAAATCCCGAATGATGCCCTGATATGCTACAAGTGCACCGCTATACCGGGATCGTGCGCCGGGCTCATCTCGAGCGGTGACCTCCATCGGTCGGCGAAGTGTATCGGAGCGCGAGGCTAATTCCCTCAGCGCATTTGCATATCCATAGCGCGCGATTCGCATCTTATCAGAAGAAAGTGGAACGCGGATAGCCTCCTGGTATGCCCGCGCCGCAATTTCAAAGGCCTGCTCCTTAAATGTGCGGTCCGCAAATTGCAGAAGGGCGCTACCTTGTGCACGCGTTAGCCCATCAATCGCCCGGTATTCACCAAAAGCCTCGTCAAATTCTCTCCCTTCTAGATACAGCCACCCCAAGAGTTCGTGGAGCCGCACCTCATCCTCGTTCCGAATCGCCTGCCTGACTACAGATACAGCAGCTTGCCTGCCATCTGGCTTCGCAACGAATGACGCAAGCCGGCTCTGCACAAATGAGAGTTGAGAAGGATTCTTTCGAAGCCAACCAATGAGTTCTGTGGAAGCGCCTGTATAGTCCATCATCACCACTTCAAGCTGGGCAAGCTCGAGCGCGAAGAGTGTGGGGTCGTTTACTGCTTTGCGTCCACGCCGGTAGACTTCAGCCGCCTTTTCCAGCAGACGGTGTTCAATCATGCTACTGGCGACGACCCGATAATGATTGGGGTTTGTGCGATCAAGAGTAATGGCCCGATCCCACTCCTCACGCGCCTGCTGCTCCATTCCTCCACGCTGGTAGACACCGGCAAGCGAAGCGCGCAAATTCAAGTCGGTAGGATTTTGTGCGAGCCTGTCGCGTAGGAGGGCAATCGCTTCATCATATCGTTTGAGCTGCACCAGCATCCGCTGCAGACCATCGAGCAATACGATGTTGCCAGGGTCTTTCCGATACAACTCCTGGTACAGCTGAGCAGCTCGTTCGTACTCACCGGACTGCTCAAACCCTTGTGCAAGACGAAATCTCGTCGCCGCATCTTGGGTTTGTGAACCTGCCGTTCCGATGGCAGCAGCAAGCAGCCCCACTATCATCGCTGCGCGTAACTGCCGTGTGATCGCTGATTTCATCGACGAAATATAGCAATTTGTAGGACGGATTCCATCTCCTTGCGCTGCTGGCACTCTTTGTGTATCTTGATCTCCTGGAGAAATCATGATCACAAGAACGCGTAACATAGCAATCCTGGGATCAACAGGTTCCATTGGACGAAGCACGCTCGAAGTAGTCCGTCGACTTTCTGATCGGTTTCGCGTAACCTATCTCACCGCAAACCAAAATATTGAGCTCTTGAGGCAGCAGATCGAGATGTTTCACCCTCGTGGTGTGGTACTCTCGAGAGAATCTGACGCTTCTCGCCTCCGTACGTACATGGGCAGGGCCACAGAAGTTCTTGTCGGAGCCGAGGGACTTGAGGAGATTGTCGGCCGTGCCGATGTGGATGTTGTTTTCAGTTCACTTGTTGGATTTGCTGGGTTGAAGCCAACTCTTCGAGCAATCGAGGCAGGAAAGGACATTGCGCTTGCAAATAAAGAAACTCTCGTTGTTGGCGGTGAGATCATCATGGAAAAGGTGCGGCAATATGGCGTAAGGTTCGTGCCTGTCGACAGCGAGCACAGCGCAATTCTCCAGTGTTTGCAGGGAGAAGACCTTTCCTCCGTGTCTCGTTTACTCCTAACAGCATCGGGCGGCCCTTTCCTTCACCTCGATTCTGCCCGTTTCGGATCCATTACGCGCGCACAAGCCCTCAACCATCCTACCTGGAAGATGGGTAACAAGATCACCGTTGATTCTGCCACGTTGATGAACAAGGGTCTAGAGGTAATTGAGGCACACTGGCTATTCGGGATTCCGAGAGAGAAGATCGAGGTGCTTATCCATCCGCAATCCATCATTCATTCCATGGTGGAATTCGTGGACGGTTCCATCAAGGCTCAACTTTGCGCACCTGATATGAAGATCCCCATCCAGTACGCCCTTACCTATCCCGAGCGGCCTGCCGCTCCTTTTCCACGGATGGATTTCCCTGCATTGGGACAAATGACGTTCTTCGAGCCTGACCTGGGAAAATTCCGCTGCCTTGCCCTGGCATTCCAGGCACTAGAAACCGGAGGCACAGCCCCGGCGGTTCTAAACGCTGCCAACGAGGTAGCGGTTGATCTTTTTCTCGACGAGCGTCTCTCGTTTGCCGCCATACCCACTATTATTGAGGACGCACTCGCGGCACACACACCGGGTTTTCACGTCAGCCTTGACGATCTCATTGATGCAGACCGAGAAGCACGGGAGTTTGTCCGGCACAGCGCCGCTGTTCACGCACAGTAAATACCCGAGACCATGCAATTATTAGAGACCCTGTTCTATTTCGTTGTCACGCTCGGCGTGTTGGTTTTCGTCCACGAGTTAGGCCACTTCCTGGCTGCCAAGATGTGTGGCATGCGGGTTGACCGTTTTTCCATTGGGTTCCCACCCAGGGCGTTTGGAAAAACTATCGGGAACACAGATTACTGTGTTTCCTGGATTCCGCTAGGTGGCTATGTCAAGATTGCAGGCATGATCGACGAGAGTTTTGATACCGAACATCTCGATCGTCCGATCGAGCCTTGGGAGTTTCGTGCGAAGCCAATCTGGCAACGGATGATCGTCCTGTGTGCGGGTGTTGCGATGAATCTGATCCTGGCCGTCGTAATCTTCTGGGCAATCAATTACC
>Ga0153915_10002553_pt1 | contig 16574 bp, 16 predicted proteins | sample Opewatmetagenome_2_FD_107003 | JGI IMG/M metagenome (GOLD analysis project Ga0153915, IMG submission 107003) | Freshwater wetland microbial communities from Ohio, USA - Open water 3 Core 3 Depth 3 metaG | ecosystem: Environmental > Aquatic > Freshwater > Wetlands | place: USA: Ohio, Lake Erie...
GCGATGATGTCTCCCCGGTGCACGGCGTCTCCCGGGTGCTTGTACCACTCGGTGAGCGTCCCGGCCACCATGTCGGCGCCGAGTGACGGCATCCGGAATTCAGCCATGCGGCCTACATCTCCTCTGCCGGAACATGCTCCGGCTTGGCCTCCGGAACTTCCGTCAGGGTCGCCTCGGTGAGCAGCAGGACGCTGGCGACGGACGCCGCATTCTCCAGCGCGAGGCGAACCACCTTGGTGGGATCCACGATGCCCGCCTCCACCAGGTCAACATAGGCGCCGACCGCGGCGTCGAAGCCGTAGTTGCCGGTTCCATTTCGCATCTTCTCTACCACTACCCCGCCGTCCACCCCGGAGTTCTCGGCCAGCTGGCGAGTGGGCGCCTCCAGTGCCCGGCGCAGAATCTGCATTCCGGTGCGCTCGTCTCCCTCCGCCTTCGCCTCCTCGGCCTGAACCGGATCAATGGCCCGGAGCAGGACAAGGCCGGCCCCCGGCACGAGCCCCTCTGCGGTGGCGGCCTTGGTGGCACTTATGGCGTCCTCGAAGGCCTCCTTGCGGCTCTTGAGCTCCGTCTCCGACGGCGCTCCTACCCGAATGACCGCGACCCCGCCGGCCAGCTTGGCCAGCCGTTCACGCAGCTTCTCCTTGTCGTAGTCGGAGGTCGCCATGTCGATCTGATGCCGGATCTCCTGGCAACGTGCCTCGATGGCCGCGCGCTTCCCCGCACCACCCACGATAGTGGTGTCGTCCCGCGTCACGACCACCCGCTTGGCGCTGCCCAGATCATCGAGGGTCAGGTGTTCCAGCTTGACACCCAGCTCCTCCGCGATCAGCCGACCGCCGGTGAGGATCGCGATATCCTCGAGCATCGCCTTCCGCCGGTCGCCGAATCCCGGCGCCTTGACGGCGACGCAGGGGAGGACGCCGCGCACCCGGTTGACCACCAGCGTGGCCAGTGCCTCGCCTTCCACGTCCTCCGCCACCGCGAGCAGGGGGCGGCCGGACTTCGACACCTGTTCCAGCAACGGCAACAGGTCTTTCATCACCAGGATGCGCTTCTCGTGCAGCAGGATGTACGGATCCTCCAGCACCGCCTGCATCTTCTCGGCCTCAGTCACAAAGTAGGGAGAGATGAACCCGCGGTCGAACTGCAACCCCTCGACCACTTCGAGGGCCGTCTCGGTGGTCTTGGCCTCCTCGACGGTGATCACACCATCCGGTCCGACCTTTTCGAAGGCGTCGGCGACGAGCTGCCCGATGGAGGCGTCATTGTGGGCGGACACGGTCGCGACCTGCATCCGTTCCCTGGGGGTGGCCACCGGCCGGGAGATCTTGCGGATGGTCTCGACGGCGATCTTCACCGCGCGGTCCAGACCGCGTTTGAGCACGATGGCGGACGCGCCCGCGGCGACGTTCCGCAGTCCTTCGGCGAAGATGGCGTGGGCCAGGAGCGTCGCCGTGGTGGTTCCGTCGCCCACCGCCTCACCGGTCTTTTCCGCCGCCTCGCGCAGCACCTGGACACCCATATTCTCTTCGGGGTCCTTGAGACTCATCTCCTTGGCGATGGTCACGCCGTCGTTGCAGACCAGCGGTTTGCCCCACTTCCGTTCGACCAGCACGCACTTGGACTTGGGTCCGAGAGTCATGCGGACGGCGTCAGCCAGGGCCGTGGCGCCCGCAAGGATCTTCTCCCGGGCGGCCGCGCGAACCAGCAGGTGCTTGGCACTCATACGGTCACTCCAGGTGTCGGCTTCAGGACACCACGCGCGGCGGCGCAGATCCCGTCAGGTTGAGGCAGCGCCGCGTCTTCCAGGTGCTTGGGATAGGGGATCGGGACCTCCGCGGTACACACGCGAGCCACCGGGGCATCGAGGTCGAAGAAGGCGGCCTCGCCGATCCGGCTGGCGATCTCCGCCGCCAGGCTGCCGGTGCGCCAGCCCTCGTCTATCACGACCGCCCGATGGCAGCGGCGGACCGACTCGAGGATCGTGGCGTCGTCGAGCGGCCGGAGGCTCCTGAGGTCGACCACTTCCGCCTCGACGCCTTCCCGCGCGAGCCGCTCCGCGGCGATGAGCGCCTTGCCGACGGAGCCGCCGTGGGCGATGAGCGTGAGATCCCGGCCCGGGCGGCGGATGGCGGCCCGGAAGAGGGGCAGCGGCCCGGGCGTGTCTCCCACCTCTCCCTCCTCGGGGTACAGCATCGCGTGCTCGAAGATGAAGACGGGATCCGGCTCCCGGAGCGCCGCGGGCAGCATCCATCGGGCATCGTGGGCCGTGGCCGGTGCGACCACCTTGATCCCGGGCACGTGGGCATACCAGCCTTCGAGGCTGTGCGAGTGCTGGGCCGCGACCTGCCGGCCGGCCCCGGTTGCCATCCGCACCACCAGCGGCACGCCGAACTGGCCGCCGGACATGTGCCGCAGGGTCGCGGCGGTGTTGACCACCTGGTCCAGCGCGAGCAGGCTGAAATTGACGGTCATGACCTCCACGATGGGCCGCATGCCGCCCACCGCCGCCCCGATTCCCGCCCCGACGAAGGCCGACTCCGAGAGCGGTGTGTCACGCACCCGTTCCGGGCCGAACTGTTCGAGGAGTCCCTTGCTCACGGCGTAGGCGCCGCCGTAGCGGCCCACATCCTCGCCCATGAGGAACACCCGTGGGTCCGCCGTCAGCGCTTCCCGGAGCGCGGTGCGCATCGCCTCACGATAGGTCATGCGCATGGCTGCTCCCTGGCGTAGACGTCCTTGAGCAGGTCCGCGACCGGTTCCCACTCGCCCGCCTCGGCGAAGGCCACCGCGCGGTCGGTGGTCTCCCGCGCCTCCCGGTCGAGCTGCTCCAGCTCCGCGCCGGCCAGGAGACTGTCCCGCTCGATCCGCCCGCGGAACAGGGTGATCGGATCGCGCAGCTTCCACTGGTCGACCTCTTCCTTCGAGCGATACAGCTCGGGGTCATACATCGAATGCGCCCGGAACCGATAGGTGCGGCATTCGAGCAGGAACGGCCCGCCACTGGTCCGCACCTGCGCTACCGCCTGGCGCACCGCTGCCGCAGTGGCGACGACGTCCATCCCGTCCACCGCCGCCGACGGCATCCGGTAGGCCGTCCCCTTGACGCTGATGTCGGTCTCGGCCTGGTGCCGTTCCAAGGCCGTGCCCATCGCGTAGTAGTTGTTCTCGCACAGAAACAGCACCGGGACCTGCCACAGCGAGGCCAGGTTCAGCGACTCGTGGAACTCTCCCTCCGCCACCGCGCCATCGCCGAAGAAGCAGGCGGTGATCGCGTCCCGGCCCTGCAACCGGTCCGCCAGGGCGAGGCCGACCGCGAACGGCAGCCCGCCCGCCACGATGGCATTGCCGCCGTAGAACCGGCGCTTCGCATCGAAGATGTGCATCGAGCCGCCGCGTCCCCGGCTCGCGCCGTTCGCCTTGCCGAACAGCTCGGCCATGACGGCGCCGGGCGGCAGTCCCCGGACCAGGGCGTGCCCGTGTTCCCGGTAGGTCGACACGATGTTGTCCTGTTCGGTGAGCGCCCCGATGGCGGCCACCGAGACCGCTTCCTCTCCGATGCTCAGATGGAGGAACCCGCGGATCTTCCCCGCGCTGTACAGCTCCGCGGCCTTCTCCTCGAACCGCCGGATCAGCAGCATCTTCCCGAGCCAGGCGCGGGCGGTATCCGCGTCGAGGCCCGGCGGAGACGGAGGAGTCAGGGGCGCGAGGGTCGCTTCACGCGTTGCCATGGACGGGCTCCTCGAGCGTCGAGGTGTCACCTTCGGGCAGGCCGAGCTCCCGGGCCTTGAGAAGCCGGCGCATGATCTTGCCGCTTCGCGTCCGGGGTATTGTCGGCAGGAAGGTGATCTCCTTGGGGGCAACGACCGCGCCGAGCCGGGTCCGGGCAAAGCCGAGGAGGTCCCGGCGGAGCGACTCGTCGGGATTGAAGCCCCCCTTCAGGGCCACGAACGCCTTGACCAGCTCTCCCGCCACCGGGTCCGGCTTCCCGATCACGCCGGCCTCGGCGACGGCGGGGTGTTCGAGCAGCACGCTCTCCACTTCGAACGGTCCGATCAGGTGCCCCATCGTCTTGATCACGTCGTCCGCGCGACCGACGAACCAGTAGTAGCCATCGGCATCCCGCCGGGCGAGGTCGCCGGTGAGGTAGAATCCCCCGGCGAAGCACCTGGCATAGCGTTCGGGCTCGCCCCAGTAGGTCCGGAACATGGACGGCCAGCCCGGTCGCAGTGCCAGCTCGCCCACGGTATCCGGCTCGGCGATCTCGGCGGCACCGCCCGCGGTGCGCTGCACGATCGCCGCCTCGATCCCCGGCAGCGGGCGGCCCATCGAGCCGGGCCGCACCTCCATCGAGGCAAGGTTGGCGATCATGATCCCGCCGGTCTCGGTCTGCCACCAGTTGTCGTGGAACGGGCGGCCGAGCACCTCATCGCCCCACACCACCGCTTCGGGGTTGAGCGGCTCGCCGACGCTGGCCAGGAAGCGCAAGGCCGAGAGGTCGTATTCCTTCGCGAGCTCCGGACCCGCCTTCATCAGCATCCGGATCGCGGTCGGAGCGGTGTACCAGACGGTCACCCGCTCGGCGGCGAGCAACTGGTACCACCGGCGGGCATCGAAGTCGGCCTCGTCGAGGAGGCAGGTGACTCCGTTGGTGAGTGGTGCGATGACGCCGTAGGAGATTCCGGTCACCCATCCGGGATCGGCGGTGCACCAGAAGATGTCCCCGGGCTGGAGATCAAGGGCCAGTCTGCCGGTGACATGGTGGGCCAGAACCGCCCCGTGCACGTGGAGTGCACCCTTGGGCATCCCGGTGGTGCCGCTTGTGAAGTGGATCAGGGCGGGAGTCTCGGGGTCGGTCGGCGGGATGGTGAATTCGGGGCTTGCCCCGTCGAGGAAATCCGACCAGTGGAGAATCCGCGGGTCTCCCTCGCCCGCGCCACCGACCAGAATGACATGCTCCAGCGCAGGCAGCGTGGCTCGATTCGCGGCCACCTTCCGCTGATAGAGCGCCTGGGTCGTCACGAGTACCCGCGCTCCGCTCTTCTCCAGCCGCGTCTGGATCGGCTGGGGACCGAACGCGGAAAACAGGGGGCAGAAGACGGCGCCCAGTTTCCAGGTCCCCAGGGCGGCGATGTGCAACTCCGGCACGCGGCCGAGCAGGCTGACCACCCGGTCGCCGGGGACGACGCCCAACTGGCGCAGCGCATTGGCGAAGCGATTGGATAGTCCCCGGAGCTCCGCGTAGCTGAAGTCACGCCGCGTGCCATCGCGAGCCAGCCAGCGCAAGGCCACCCGACTCCCCTGGAATCCTGTGGCGTGACGGTCCACCGCTTCGTGGGCGATGTTCAGCCCACTGCCCCCGGGCAAGCCATCCAGTTCCGCGCGGGCAGACGCCCAGCTGAAGCTGCGGCACGCGGCTTCGTAGTCAAGCAGGTTCGGGTGTGTCTCACCCGGTGCCGGAGGCGCAATCCAGGCGGTCCGTTCCGGGATCAGGTCCCGTCGTACACCCGCAAGACCTCCGGTGGCATTCGCTCCAGCATGTCCTTGAATCGGCTCCACTCTACCGCTCCCCAAGTCTCGGTCAGCGACTGACCGTGGAGGTGGACCAGAGTCGCGACCTTGGCCGCCGTCTCGAGATCGGGCGCCCGGAAGAGGTCGAGATAGTCATAGGGTCCGAGCAGAGCCCAGCTCTGCAGCCACTCGACCTGCGGGCACTCGTTGCGGATATGCGCCGTGACCCGTTCCTCGAGATGGCGCAGCGACCGTCCGCTCGTGAGCCCACCGGGCTGCACCCGCGTCAGCATCACGAAGGTCGGCATGGCTATTTCCGGCCCTCCAACACGAACGACACCTTGCAATTCGCCCGATAGCTGGTGATGCGGTCACCTTCGACCTTGGCTTTCAGGTCCTCGACCCAGACCGACTTGATCCCGGTGACGGTCTTGGCGGCTTCTTTTACCGCGTTCCGGACCGCGTCGTCGAATCCCTGATTCGATTCGGCGATCACCTCGATCACCTTGACGATGCTGCTCATGCACGCCTCCTGAAGGAAGTCCAACATCGCCCCCTAGGCCTGAATCGAGGCTGAGCGTCTCGTGAAGCCGGGTTCAGCGGCCCGTCAGGGCATCGTCAGTGTCACGGCCCCTTCCTGCTCCCTTCAGGACGGAGGGGCTAGATAGGTCGGTGGATTCTGCTGAGCGCATCCTCTTTCAGCGAGGCGAGATATGACCGCCGACGCCCACGTTTCCCGTGAAGCCGCCGCCAAGGGCGAAGCCGAGGCGGCGCTGGTGGACCTGCTGGTTGGGTACGTTGACCGGGCCTACGTCACTGCCGGCCAGCCTGGGGCCCTCTCGGCGGTCCGCGAGATGTTTGCCCGGATGGACCCGGCCGCGCTCACTGCCCTGGTCTACCAACTTGGCCTCGAAGTCGAGCCGGCACGGGAAGCGGAATCGGGCCAGGGTCACGAGGAGCGCAGACAGCCATGAACGCCGCGTCTCCTGCCTATGTGGTTCCGCTGTCCAGTGTTACCCTGGCCGATCTCGCCCGGGTCGGTGGTAAGAACGCTTCCCTGGGGGAGCTGCTGCGGGCCCTGAGCAGTCAGGGTGTGCGGGTGCCCCAGGGGTTTGTTCTGACGGCGGATGCCTTCCGGTTGCACCTCCGGGAGGCCGGGCTGACGGAGTGGATCGAACGCACCTTGGCCCAGGTGGATGTCCGCGACGTCCGGGCATTGGCCGAGGCGGGCGAGGCGGTCCGGGCCAGGATCCGGGAGGCCCCGTTGCCGGCAATCCTAATCCCCGCGGTGACCGAGGCCTACACCGAGTTGTCGCGCTCCTCCGGCGAGGAGGCTACCGATGTGGCGGTTCGATCCAGCGCCACGGCGGAGGATCTGCCCGGCGCATCCTTCGCCGGCCAGCACGAGACCTACCTCAACGTCCGGGGCCTCCCCGCTCTGGATCTCGCCATCCGGTCCTGTTTCGCCTCGCTGTTCACCGACCGCGCCATCGTCTATCGCACCGAAAAGGGCTTCGCTCACAGCCAGGTGGCGCTGTCGGTCGGCGTGCAGAAGATGGTGCGGAGCGATCTGGGTTCGGCTGGCGTGATATTCACCCTCGACACCGAGAGCGGCTTTCGCGACGTCGTGCTCATCACCGGGGCGTGGGGAATCGCGGAGACCCTGGTGCAGGGGCGCGTGGCCCCGGACGAGTTCTGGGTGCACAAGCCGACGCTGCGGGCGGGCTACCGTTCGATCCTGCGGCGGGATTGCGGGACCAAGGCGGTGAAACTGATTTATGCCGAGCAGAGCACCCGGGCGGTGCGGGAGGTACCGGTGCCGGAGGCGGACCGGCGGCGCTTCGTCCTGACGGACGAGGAAGTTCTCACCCTGGCCCGCTGGGCGCTGGCGATCGAAGAGCACTATTCCCAGGTAGCCGGCCGCCCCACACCGATGGATATCGAGTGGGCCAGAGACGGCCGGAACGGCGAGCTGTACATCGTCCAGGCACGGCCGGAGACGGTGCACGCCGGCAAGTCCGGGGCAAAGCTCGAGCTGTTCCACCGACAGGGAACGGCGCGCGTCCTGTTGTCCGGCAAGAGCGTGGGCCAGCGGGTCGGCAGTGGTCCGGTCCGCCTGGTGCACGGCACGGAGGAACTCCCACAGGTGCAGGCGGGTGACGTTCTGGTGACCCGGATGACCGACCCCGACTGGGAGCCGGTACTGCAGCGGGTCGCGGCGGTGGTGACCGAGGAGGGTGGCCGCACCTGCCATGCCGCGATCGTCTCTCGCGAGCTGGGCATTCCCTGCGTGGTCGGCACCGGATCCGCCATGAGCGCGCTGGTGTCAGGCCAGGTCGTGACGGTTTCCTGCGCCGAAGGCGAGGAAGGCCGGGTGTACGAAGGCCTGGTGGAGTTCGCCAGGGAGGAAATCGACCCCGCCACCGCGCCCCGGTCTCCGGTTCCGCTCATGCTCAATGTGGCGAACCCGGACTACGCCTTTTCGCTGGCGCAGCTCCCCGCGGCGGGGGTGGGATTGCTCCGGATCGAGTTCGTGATTTCGGGCTGGATCGGGATTCACCCGATGGCGCTGGCGCATCCCGAGCGCATCTCCGATCCCGCGACCAGCGCACGGATCGCGGAGCGTTGTGCCGGCTACGCCTCGCCAGCCGAGTTCTTCGTCGAGCGGCTGGCCTCGGGGGTGGGGCAGATCGCGGGCGCGTTCTATCCACGGCCGGTGATCGTGCGGTTCTCCGATTTCAAGACTAACGAGTACGCCCACCTGCTCGGCGGAGCGGGGTTCGAGCCGACCGAATCCAACCCCATGATCGGCTTCCGCGGGGCGTCCCGGTACTACGACGACCGCTACCGGGACGGCTTCGCGCTGGAGTGCGCGGCCATCCGCCGGGTGCGGGAGGTCATGGGCCTGACCAACCTCAAGGTGATGATTCCCTTCTGCCGGACGCTGGGCGAGGCCCGGATGGTGCTGGCGGAGCTGGATCGGAACGGACTGCGGCGTGGAAGGGACGGACTCGAAGTCTATGTGATGTGCGAGATCCCCAACAACGTGATCCTGGCGGCTGAATTCGCCGAGTTGTTCGACGGGTTTTCGATCGGCTCCAACGACCTCACCCAGCTCGCCCTGGGCATCGACCGGGATTCCGAGCTGCTTGCACAGCTGTTCGACGAGCGCGATCCCGGCGTCAAGCGCCTGATCGCCATGGTCGTGAAGACGGCCCATGAGGCCGGCCGCCCGGTGGGCATCTGCGGCCAGGCCCCCAGCGACTACCCCGAGTTCGCCGAGTACCTGGCCGGCCTGGGGATCGACAGTATGTCGCTCAACCCCGACGCGCTGCTGGGTGTTGCGGATCGGCTCAGCCGCACCACCCGACCGCGGAGCGCCGTGGCCCCGCCACCGCCGGCGCTTGTCGCCGGCTGACCGGGCCCGAGGGCGGATGGGCCGGAACGGAGCGGTTCACGCCCTCACGGTGACGTGGCGGGAGCCCGCCCGCGGCTGATGCTCCACACGTAGGCGGCGACGGCGCCGACTTCGGCAGAATCCAGCACGGTCGGTCCCCGCATGGGCGCCGGATCGCCGTCCCGCGAGGTGGCGCCCCAGCCCGCGTGGCGGGTGATATGGCTCAGCCATTCGTAGGACCCGGAGCCAAGCTTCCAGCGCCCGGTAAGCAACTCCGGGCCGTCGGCAGTGCCGACCCCCAGCTCGCCGTGACATTGAGCGCAGGCGCCCTTGGTGTGATACAGGCGCATCCCCTGCTCTACCCGCTCCACGGTGACTTCCGCCGCCCGTGGGAGTTGCTGGCCCGCCAACGAGCCGCAGGGCAGCAGGACCAGCACTGAGATCAGCGCTCCCCCGCGGAACAGCGCGCTGCGACGCGCGTTTGTACCGGACATATTGGTTTCCTCCCGCATTAGTCCCGGCACGCCAAGGCAGCTCGCACGGCAAGTGCCGACGATTCCCGACTGCCCTTCATTATCCTGGCGCGTCAGGACGCTATGCCTTGATGGTCAGCTCGTCCTCAACCGAGCTCACTCCCCCCGCATCCCACGCCGCGTTCACGGCGTCGTCGTGCTCCCGCCAGGAGTGCACCACGCCCTTGAGCGTCACCCTGCTTCCTTCAACCGCGACCTTCACCTGGTTTGCGTCGAACTCGGCGCGGCGTTTGAGGGCCGCCTGGATCCGATGCCTGACCTGGGTCTCGGTGACCCTGGGCTTCAACTCGATGTTGTTGACGCATCCGCGCAGACCCCGCAGGTGCCGTACGGCCCGTTCCGCGGCGTTGCGCTGATACTCCTGTTCCAGGGTCCCTTCCAGGGTCAGCCACCCGTGAGCAACCCGGATCGTGACACTGTCCGCCGGGACCATCACGTCCCACTTGAGCGCCCTCAGAGCGGCCTGCGCCAGGTCGGTGTCCTCGCGCTGGGACGAACCCGGCAGATGCACCTCCAGGTCATTCACGATCCCCTTGACGCCAGCCACCCGTTTGACCGCCTGGTCCGCCGCGATCCTCTCCGGATAGCTTGGCACACTCCCGGTGAGCGTCACCACCCCGTTCACCGTGGCGACCCCCACCTGGCTGGCATCGACCCGGGGTTCCCACTCCAGCTCTGCCAGCACCGCCTTCTGCAACTGGGTATTGGTACGCATCGCACGCCTCCCGACCTTCAGGGGTACTCCCTCGCGGCATTCGTCCGTCGGAGGGCAGTACTGCAGTGTTGCTCCAGGCGCCGCAAGTCTCGGTGAAGCAGGGGAGAAGACATCCTCAAGGCGGGCGGGCGGGCTGGAAGGCGGGAGGGCGGGAGGGCGGGACGGGCGAGAGGTACATGCTTGTTCCCGCCTTCCCGCCTTCCCGCCTTCCCGCCCTACCGCCTCTTCCCCTGCAGTCGGTGAAGATTGAGGATCTCCCGCTCGGTCGTGGCATCCTCCGGCGCCTTGTCCGGCCGCTCGTGAAGAAGCCGGGGAAAGCGGAGGGCGTACCCCGGGTCGCCGCCCACCTTGCCGCAGGTGTGCGAGGGAGACCGGGTAATCTCGTCCGCCAGCACCTCCACCACGACCCGCGGTGCGACCCAGACGTCCGGCACAATCAGGGAATCCACCTGCCTGGGCCGTGCCCGGGTGGCGTCCTTGTCGAGAAGCGCCTTGAGCTTGTTCCAGGTCTCCTCGGAGAGTCCCGATCCGATCTTGGCGACCGTGCGGAACCGATCATGCTCCGGGTCGTATACCGCCGAGAGCAGCGAGCCTATCCCCAGCGCGGCCCGTCGTCCCCTCCCTCGCATGTACCCCACGAGCACCAGGTCCACCGTGTCCCTGAGCCGGGACTGATAGGCCCGCTTGAGCTTCACCCAGTCGTAGCCCCGGGCCCCGGCCTGATACGCCGCGTCCGGACGCTTGGCCACCACACCCTCCAGCCCGCGGTTCACCATCTCCTCGAAGTACGCCTGCAGCCGGTCGGGCCGATCGGTGGTGATCGCCTCGGTGATGGCGATCGGGGCATCGGGGGATGCCCTGATCAGCGTGCCCAGCCTCCGGGAACGGCGCCGCTGCGGCCAGGCGAGGCAGCTTTGCCGACCCAGATAGAGCAGGTCGAACGCAAACAGCCGGAGCGGGTATCGCTCGACCGCCTCCGCGATTCCGGTCCTCCGTTTCCGCGTCATCGTGACCTGGAAGGGCAGGAATTCGCCGGTCTCCGGGTTGTGGACTACGGCCTCTCCCTCGACAATGGCGCGCTTCACCGTGAGCTGGCGGCGCATCGCACCGGCCAGGTCGGGGAACATCCCGGTGACGTCCTCCAGTCGCCGGCTGAACGCCCAGACATGCGCGCCATCGCGGTGGAGCTGAAGCCGGAATCCATCGTACTTCGGTTCCAGTTGAACTCGCCCGAGGCGGGCAATGATCGCCTCGGCCGACGGCAGCCGCTGGGCCAGCGCCGGACGCACCGGCACCCCTGGCCGGGGTGCCACAGTGGCCAGCCCCCTCACGCCGCTCGCATAGGCGAGGCGTACCACCCCGCCGAGATCAGCGCGCACGTTGTAGGCGTGCTCCAGGAGCAGCTTCTGCCGCCGGTCTCCCAGGGCGCCCAATGCGGCGGCCTCCAGGATGGTCTGGTCGCCGACGCCGAGGCGCAGGCGGCCCTGGGCGATCCGCACCAGGAATCGTGCCTCCAGCGAATCGGCCCGGTCCAGCAGCGCGGTGAGGCGCTCGCTCTTTCGCTCGACCGATCCGGGACCGCTGGTCCGGGCCAGCGCGAACAGCTCGCGATAGACCAGGTCAAGGGTGAGCGGCCGGCCCCGCTGGCCGGGTGCCATCTCCGCGGCCACGAGCCCCAGGTCACCCAGGCGGCCCAGCCGTCGGGTGACTGCCTCCTGGCTGGTGGCGTAGGCCCGGGCGAGCGTCGCCACAAGCAGCCGTTCGCCCAGTCCGATCTCGAGTCCTTCCCACGCCGGCCGAAGCTGGCCTTGGAGCAGGTACACCACGCGCTCCCGGCCGACCGCGCCAGCGCGGGTAAGCAGCTCAGCGACCAGCTCCACCATCCCGCGGCGGGAGCGGATGCTCTCCAGCCGGGAGAAGACTTGGGCGATCTCGCGGAATCGCACGTCTATTCACCAGGATGGGGTCAGTGTGCGGCCCGGCGGTCAATCTGCCCGGCGGATCAGTACGCCGACGGCGAAGAAGCCCGCGGCGACGGTGATGATGAGCGGACCACGCGGCAGGTGCAGAACTCCTGCGCCCAGTGTCCCGACCACCGTCGCCACCACTGCAAGGCCCGCCGCCACCGCCAGCATGGCGTCGAGGCTCCGGGTGATATGACGGGCCGTCGCCGCGGGAATGATGATGAGCGACCCCATAAGCAGGATCCCCAGGTACCTGAGCCCCAGTGCTACCGTCAGGGCGAAGGCCAGCAGGTACGTGAGGTCGAGGCGTGCCACCTTCACGCCGGCAGTCCGTGCCAGGTCCGAAGACACCAGCATCAGGAGCAGCCGGTGCCGGGCGCGCAACACGAAGCCGACGATCAGCGCCGCGAGACCCAGGCTGATCAGGGTCTCGGCCTGGCCGGGAGCCTTCTCCGTCCCGAACAACGCCTCGAGCAGCTCCTCGCCGGACGTCAGCATGCTGCCCACCGCCAGCGCGGCCGAGAACACCACGCCGACAATGGCCTCGGTCGGAATCCGGGTACGGTGTTCCAGCCGCCAGATCAGCACGGCGCCGACCAGCAGGGCCGTTACCCCGCCGAGAACCGGATTGGCGTTCAGCAGCAGGGCGATGCCGATCCCCGGCAGCGCCACGTGCGACAGCGCATCGGACGCCAGGGTCATGCGCCTGAGGACGGCAAAGCTCCCGACCAGGCCCGCAGCGACGGCCGCGGCCACCGGCAGCGCGACGGCACTAGTCGAGGGGACCATCGTGCCGGTGGTACAGCATAGGTGCCCCGTACATCTCCTGCAGGCGTTCGGGTGTCAGCACCTCGAGGGGGGAGCCGAAGCAGGCACGCCGGCTGAGCGACAGACACAGGACCGCCGTCGCATAGCGGTAGATCAGGTTCAGCTCATGCGAGATGAGCAACACTGTAAGGTGCTCGTCCTGCTGCAGCCGGTGCAGCATGGCATACAGATGTTCTTCTCCCGGCTCATCCACGCCGGCCGTCGGCTCATCGCAGAGCAGCACGGTGGGACGCCCCATCAGGGCGAATCCGAGGAGCAGCCGCTGGAACTGTCCTCCCGACAGGGTCCCGATAGGCTGGCGGGCGACGACCCCGCCCAGACTCACCAGGTCCATGGCCCGGCGCAGATCCGCGTCCCCGGCTCCCGTCACCCGGGCCTTGGCACGCAGGAGATCCAGCCCGGTGATCGGGAGATCCCGCTCGAGATCCAGCTTCTGGGGGACGTACCCGATCCGTACCCCGGGCGCCCAGCGGATCGTCCCGGTATGCGGGAGCGCCCCGATCAGGGCCCGGAAGAACACGGTCTTTCCCGAGGCATTGGGTCCGATGATGGCCAGTGCCGCGCCCTCAGGGACGGCCAGGCTCAGGTCGGTGATGATCTGGCGCCGGCCCAGCCGGACGCCAAGCCGGTCGGTCTCGAGGACGTTAGCCACAGCGCGGGCAATCGGCGCTGCCTTACCCGCGGAGGCGGTGTTCGGCAACGGCGTTCGAGACATCGGTGGTGGTGACGATGCCGACCAGGGTCCCATTCTCCATCACCAGCAGGCGGTGCACCCTGGCGTCCCGCATGATCGTCGCGGCCTCCACCACGCCGGCGGCTGGTCCGATGGACCGGATCCGGCGGGTCATCGCCTCGGACACCAGGTGCTCACCGAGGAGATCCCACTCCGGTCCACGCTCGGCGGCGAAGCGCTCCACCAGATCAGCGCCCGCGTCGGACCAGGCATCGGCGAAGTACGCCCCCGGGGCCTCGTCTCCCTCCACCGCCTCCTCCTCCGGGGGTTCCTGGTCGTAGTCGGAGTCCTCGGGCCGCACGGTCGGCACTACCGGCTGGCTGCTCAGGAAGGACAGGACGTCCTCCATCGAGATGACGCCGACCACCCTGCTGCCGGCGAGTACCGGCACGCCACCGATATGCCGTTGTGCCAGCATTTCGACGAGATCGCGCAGGGAGAGCTCCGGAGCGACCGCGACTATGTCCGGGGTCATGATATCGCGCACGCGAATCATCGGTTCCTCCTGTGTCGGGATTCACACGGGCGTCCCGCTGCCCGACCTCCCGCGCCCTCGTCTCGCGCGTCGGTGACCGGCGAGGACGCGCCGGGGGAATGGCGGGCCGGAAGCTGCCCTCCTTCAAGCAAAGGGTATTACGCTGACGAGGGGCTGAAGGGCCGGTGAAGAGATTGTGGCACTCCGGACCTCGGAGAGAGCGCCGCCCGGAGCGCAGAGCCGGGAGGGGGATCGTTTCACCCCCGGTTCATGCGGGCTTCAGCGCGAATGCCCAGATTCAAAGCGGTTGCCGGGGTGACGCAGAGACGTCCCCGGGGCCGGCATGGCTCGCGGACAGCCGATGCACAGGCAGTGGAGCTCGGGCAATCGGCCGATTCCGGCCAACCGGCACAGAAAGGGGCGGCGCGCCTGGCAACCCAGGCGCTGCCGCCCCACCTGTTACGGCCACGCTGCGATACACGCTCGAGCGCTGGAGGCCCAGATGTCCGACCCTCGCCCTGTCACTCTCGCCCTGGCCGGCGACGTCATGCTCGGCCGCACGGTAAACGAACTCATCCAGCAGCGCGGGCCCGCGTACCCCTGGGGAGACCTGCTTCCCCTGCTCTGGGACGTGGACCTCTTCCTGGTCAACCTCGAGTGCGCCCTGACGTCCCACACCGTCAAGTGGGGCGCGCGCACAAAGGCGTTTCACTTCCGGGCCGACCCTGCCGCGATCGAAGTCCTGCGCATGGGCAGGGTGGACTGCGCGACGATCGCGAACAATCACATCATGGACTTCGGGGCGACCGGCCTGCTGGAGACGGTCGATGTGCTCAAGCGCGCGGGCATCGCCGCCCCGGGTGCCGGCGCCGACCAGCGCACCGCGGGACTCCCCGCGCGCCTGGCCGTGCCGGGCCTTCGGGTGCAGGTCATCGCGCTGGCCGATCACCCCTCCGAGTGGGCCGCGGGCCCGGCATCTCCGGGCATCAACCACACCGCGGTGTCCCTGGACCCGGACGATCTCGATCCGGTGGCCAGAGCCGTGCGCGCCGCGCGCGAAGAGGCGGACGTGGTCATAGTCTCAGTCCATTGGGGTCCGAACATGCAGGACCGGCCCAGCCGGGGATTTCAGGCCTTCGCCCGAGCGGTGGTGGATATGGGAGCCGACATCTTCTGGGGCCACAGCGCCCACGTGGTACAGGGGGTGGAGCTCCGGGGCCAGGGTCTGATCCTCTACGACACCGGCGACCTGATCGATGACTACGCCGTCGATCCCGTGCTGCGGAACGACCGCTCGGCACTGTTCCTCCTTCGGTTTGCGGGCGGTGTCCTGCAGGAGCTGAATGTCGTCCCCGTCCGGATCTCCGATTGTCAGGCGACCCTGGCGGCCGGAGAGGACCGGGAGTGGAGGCTGGGCCGGCTGGAGGAGTTGAGCGGCGAGTTCGGGACCACCTATCAGCGCGAAGGCGGGCGACTGATCGTGACCCTCCCGGGCAAGAACCCCGCCCTGGTCGCGCCCGTCGAGTGAGTCACCGGGGAGCGCTGGGTCGGTCCCGAGAGGGTGGCGAATGATGTGCTACTGTCGGCGGCCCCATGAGGGGCCAGGGAGGCGAGTATGACCATCGTGTTCGCCAATCGCAGAGAGGCGGGCCGGCAGCTGGCCGCGAAACTCAAAGCCTACGCCGGACGACCGAACCTGGTAGTGCTCGGCCTTCCCCGCGGAGGCGTCCCGGTCGCGGCCGAGGTGGCGAATACCATCGGCGGCCTGCTGGATGTGCTGGTGGTGCGGAAGCTCGGCTTGCCCGGCCAGGAAGAGCTGGCCATGGGCGCCGTGGCCAGCGGCGGGGTCCGGGTGATCAACAACGACGTGGTCGACGGGCTGGGCATCTCACAGGATGTCATTGACGACGTGACCGCCCGCGAACAGCGGGAGGTCGAACGCCGGGAGCGGGCCTACCGTGGTGACCGGCCGTTCCCCGAGCTCCGGAACGCCACCGTAGTGCTGGTCGACGACGGAGTGGCGACCGGATCGACCATGCTCGCGGGAATCCGTGCCCTGCGGCAGCACCAGCCCGCCACTCTGGTTGCCGCCGCGCCCGTCATGTCCGGTTCCGCCTACCGGGCCCTGTCTCGCGAGGCCGATGCCTGCATCACAGTGGCGACTCCCGAGCCGTTCTACGGCGTCGGCCAATGGTATCGCGACTTCAGCCAGACGAGCGATGCGGAAGTGATCGCAGTGCTCCAGGGCACAAGGTCCGACCGTGCTGCGGGAGAAGGAGGCAGCAACAGCGAGGTGGCGCATGCTTCCCATTCCTGATGCGGAGGCGGTCCGGGTGATCGACGCCGCGGCACAGCCTCTCCATGGGACGCCCGCGGACTTCGATCACCTGCTGGACCTGGTCGGCGAGACCCCCA
>Ga0153915_10002555_pt1 | contig 16557 bp, 16 predicted proteins | sample Opewatmetagenome_2_FD_107003 | JGI IMG/M metagenome (GOLD analysis project Ga0153915, IMG submission 107003) | Freshwater wetland microbial communities from Ohio, USA - Open water 3 Core 3 Depth 3 metaG | ecosystem: Environmental > Aquatic > Freshwater > Wetlands | place: USA: Ohio, Lake Erie...
TCGCGGTCATGCCGCTCTCGGCCATGTTCTTCAACTACATCATCCCGCTCCAGATCGGCGCCAGGGACGTGGCCTTCCCCCGGCTCAACGCCTTCAGCTACTGGGTGTTCCTGCTGGGCGGGCTGTTCCTGAACGCCAGCTTCCTCTTTGGCGTGGCGCCGGACGGAGGGTGGTTCGGCTACGTGAACCTCACCTCCAAGGCGTATTCGCCCGGGCTCAACATTGATTTCTGGGTGCTGGGGCTGCAGGTGCTGGGCGTCGCCTCGCTGGCGGCCGGGTTCAACTTCCTTACCACCATCATCAACATGCGGGCCCCCGGCATGCGCATGATGCGCCTGCCGGTGTTCACCTGGATGACGCTGATCACCCAGATCATCGTGGTGACCGCCTTCCCGGTGATCACGGTGGGCCTGGTGTTCCTGATGCTGGACCGGTTCTTCGGGACCACGTTCTACTCGGTGGCAGCGGGCGGAAGCCTGCTCCTGTGGCAGCACCTGTTCTGGCTGTTCGGCCATCCCGAGGTCTACATCCTGATCCTCCCCGCCATGGGCATCGTCTCCGAGGTGCTGCCCACTTTCTCCCGGAAGCCGCTGTTCGGCTACGCCGTGGTGGTGTATTCCGGCGCCCTGATCGGGTTCATGGGCTGGGGCGTGTGGGCGCACCACATGTTCGCCGTGGGGCTGGGCCCCATCGCGGACTCGGTGTTCGGCGCCACCACCATGATGATCGCCATCCCCACGGGGGTGAAGATCTTCAACTGGATCGCCACCATGTGGGGCGGGCAGCTCCGTTTCACCACCGCCATGCTCTTCGCCATGGGCTTCGTGGCGATGTTCGTGATCGGCGGGCTCTCGGGCGTGATGCATGCCTCGCCGCCCGCGGACCTGCAACAGACCGACAGCTACTTCGTGGTAGCGCACATCCACTACGTGCTGTTTGGCGGTGCGGTGCAGGGGTTGTTCGCCGGGATCTACTACTGGTTCCCCAAGATGACGGGGCGCCTGCTGAACGAGACGCTGGGCAAGATCCATTTCTGGGTGATGTTCGTGGGGCTCAACCTGGCCTTCTTCCCCATGCACTTCATCGGGCTGCTGGGGATGCCGCGCCGGATCTACACCTACCGGCCGGAGCTGGGGGTGGGTGACCTGAACATGCTGTCCACCATCGGCGCCCACATCATCGCCGTGGCGGTTCTGATCTTCCTCTTCAACGCCTGGCGCAGCTGGCGGAAGGGACAACCGGCGGGGAACGATCCCTGGAGCGCGGCCACGCTGGAGTGGACCATCCCCTCGCCGCCGCCGGAGTACAACTTCACCGTGATCCCGGAGGTGGTGAGCCGGCTGCCGCGCTGGTCGGTGACCCAGATGAAGGCTATCCCGGACGTACCTCCCGAACCCATCCACATGCCGGGCGGATCGTACTGGCCGCTGATGGCGGCGGTAGGGATCATCGTCGTGGCGTCGGGCGCGGTGGCGCACACCCTCTGGGTCGTCTTGCTGGGCGCCGCGCTGCTGGTGTTCAGCGTTTTTCGCTGGGCCTTCGAGCCCTTCGAGGTCTGAGATGACGCACGCCGCGGCTCCCGCTTCCGGTCACTACACCAGCACCGGGTTGGACAACAAGAAGCTCGCCTTCTGGGCCTTCATCGGCTCGGAGTGCCTGCTGTTCGGATCGCTGATCTCCACCTACCTGGTCTACAAGGGCCACAGCGTCCGGGGCCCCACGCCGCACGAGATCCTGAACATCCCGGTGACCTCGGTCAGCACCTTCGATCTGCTGATGTCGAGCCTCGCCATGGTGCTGGCGCTGGCCGCGGTTTCGCGGGGAGACAAAATCTGGGCTCGGGTGTGGCTGGGCATGACCGCGCTACTGGGACTGGTCTTCCTTTCGTTCCAGTTCTACGAGTTCAGCTCATTCGTCAGGGAAGGCCTTACCATCAAGACCAATCTCTTCGGCTCCACCTTCTTCACGCTCACCGGGACCCACGGGGCCCACGTGGCGGTGGGGGTGCTCTGGCTGCTCACCCTGCTGGTGCGGTCGTTCCAGGGGAAGCTGGGGCCGGAGAAAGCGCTGAACGTGGAGATCGCCGGATTGTACTGGCACTTCGTGGACGTGGTGTGGATCGTGATCTTCACCGTCGTGTACTTGATTCAGTAGGGAGCCCTCCATGAGCCACCCGGCAGAACACGCAGAGCACCGGCACCCAGGGACCGGCACCTATCTCGCCATCGCGGCGGTGCTGTTCATCATCACCATCGTGGAGGTGGGGGTGTTCTACGTCCCCGCCTTCAAGCCGGTCCTGGCGCCGGCCCTGCTGACGCTCTCGGCCGTCAAGTTCAGCCTGGTGGTGATGTTCTACATGCACCTCAAGTTCGACAGCCCGTTGTTCCGGGTGATCTTCACCCTGCCGCTGCTGCTGGCGCTGGGCGTCGGGATCGCGCTGATGTTCTTGTTCGGGGCGTTCGGGTTGCGGCACTAGCGGAACGGACCGGTCCGCGAATTCACTACGGGCGCTCGTCGCGTCCCGGCGCGCGACGGATGGGCCACGCCACCGTCGCCGGACAGGCGCGGGCGCCAGTGCGCCGCATCAGATCGGCGAACCGCGGGTCTGCTTTGAGCGGGTCAAACAGCGGATCGCAAGGAACGCTGATGACGCCCAGATACTGCTCTCGCGCGTCCACCCCGCGCTCCAGGGACGTCAAGGCGGCGCCGTAGTCTCCGTCCACCAGATGCTCGACCGCCTGATTGTAGTTGCGGGCACCGGCCGCCGGCCCGCGGTCGATGAAAGGACGCGCTCGCTCCACCTCGCGCCAGCGACCGGCAGCTGCATAACCGAACACCACGCTGCTCCGGCCGCCGAAGCTGGTTGAGTCGATCCGAATGCCGGCCTCGAAGGCGGCGACGGCACTGTCGGGCAGGCCGGCAAAGGCGAACTGGAAGCCGAGGGTTCGGTACAACAGGACTCCTCGGGGGTCGAGCCGCAGGGCCGCCCGACTCGCCGATATCGCTTCCTGCCACCGTCCCGCCAGGCCGAGGACGTATCCGTAGACACCGATCACCATGATCGACAGGGGATCCCGCTGGTACGCCCGCCGCGTCTGGATCAACGCGTCGCTCAGGCGGCCGGCCTGGGCGAGCGTAAGTCCGTACGACGTGAGCAACAGGGCATCGCTGGAGTCCATCTCCATTGCTCGGGCCAGCGGCGTGAGCGCCTCGCCGAATCGCATGTCGCCCAGCAACGCGTACGACTGAGCGATGTAGGGCTCCACCACGGTCGAGTCGATTGCCAGTGCCCGCGCCGCGGTGCTGCGGGCAAGCGCGAACACGGAATCGAGCGGTCCGATGCCGAGGACCGGGAGGTTCCCATAGGACATGGCGAGATAGCCCTGGGCCCGGGCGAACCGGGGATCTCGGGCAACGGCATCTCGGAAGAAGATGATGGCTTGCGGAAACTCCTGGCGGTCAAAGGCGGAGCGACCCCGCAGGAACGAATCATACGCCTGGACGTCGGTCGTTCCGCGCCGTGCCGCCGCGCTCGGCCGGCCGCCGGATCTCACATGCAGTGCCCGTGTCACGTCGCTGGCAATCGTGTCTTGCATGGCGGTGAGGTCGGTGGCCGGGCCATCGAACGTCCGGCTCCAGAGTTGGGCGTCGTCGGCGGTGCGCACCAGCTCCGCCGTCACATGCAGGCGGTCTCCCATCCTGCTCACCGTTCCCTGGAGTACGGCACCCACATCGAGCGCGGCCGCCACGGCAGGCGGGCTCTGTCCCCTGAGCTGCCGGGATGAACTGCGGGCCTTGACGAGGAGCTCCGGGACGGCGTCCAACGCGTCGCGGACGTGGTCGGCGACGCCGTCTTCGAGATAGGCGAACGTCGTGTCGCCGCTGGTATTCTCCAGGGGGAGCACGGCGATGGAGCGGAGCCGGCTGGCGCTGGCCTCGGTCCAGGTGCGCCACCACCACGCGCCACCGGCGAGGAGGCACAAGACGGCGGCGCCGCCTGCGATGGTGGCCACCCGCCGGGGATGCGGTGGCGCGGGGAATCGGGGTACGGTGGCCGGCGCCGTGCCCGCCGCCTGGGAGAGGGCTTCGGTGAACTGCGCCGCGGTGGGGAAGCGGTCCGCGGGGTTCCGGGCCAGCGCCTTCGCGATCGTGTCCGCCAGACGGGGCGGCACGCTGCCCCGGACGGTCCGGAGCTCGCCGCTCAGGCTCTGGACCGAGGTAGCGATTCCGCCTGAGCTTAGCGGAGCCTCTCCGGCAAGCATCTCGTAGAGGACGCACCCCAGGCTGTAGAGATCGGAGCGGCCGTCAATGTCCCTCCTCCCCGCGGCCTGCTCGGGGCTCATGTACGCGAGGGTGCCGATCGCCAGGCCGCTCTCGGTCACGGACCCGCCAAACGCGCCGGTGGCCTGGCTGACGGCGCGGGCGACGCCGAAGTCGCTCACGATCGCATGCCCGGCCTGAAACAGGATGTTCTCGGGCTTGATGTCCCGATGGACGATGCCATAGGAATGGGCGTAGCCCAAAGCGTCAGCCACCTGGCGGGCAACCTGGATTGCCTCCTCGATGGGTAGCTGCTTGACGCGACGGAGTCGTTCGCGCAGGGTCTCGCCCTCGAGGAAGGGCATCACGTAATACAGCAGTCCCTCGGCTTCGCCCGACTCGTGCAACGCCAGGATGTTCGGATGGGTGAGCCGCGCGGCGATCTCGATTTCCCGGAGAAAGCGTTCGGCGCCCTGGGCGGGGACCAGCTCCGGCTTCAGGACCTTGAGGGCGACCGGACGTCCGTGCTTGAGGTCCAGCGCCAGGTAGACCACCGCCATGCCACCGCGGCCCAGCTCGCGTTCTACACGATACCGGCCGGCGACGGCATGCTCGAGACGGGTCCGCAACGCGTCCATGCGGGCAGGACTCTCCGGCGTCAGGCGGGGACGCCGCTACCGCTGCTTCAGCGCCTGGGCGATCGCCTGCTCCGCCAGGGGCGCCATCACCCGATAGCCCGCTTCGTTGGGGTGCACCCCGTCGGTGCCCAGCTCGTCCTTGAGGCCGCCCCGCCCATCCACCATCGCCGAGTAGTAGTCCAGATAGACGGCGCCGTGCTCGGCGGCGTAGCGTTTCATCCAAGCGTTGAGGGCCTGGATCTTTGGCGCGGGCTCGAGCCCCGGGCGCCAGGGATAGTCATAGACGGGAAGCACGGACGAAAGCACCACCCGAATCCCGTGCGCCTGCGCCAGCTCGGCCATGGAGGCCAGGTTGTCCTCGATCATCTCGACGGTCGAGGGGCCGGTGTTCCCGGCGATGTCGTTGGTTCCGGCCAGAATGACGACCACCGCCGGGGACAGACCGATCACATCCTGCCGGAGCCGCACCAGCATCTGCGGCGTGGTCTGCCCGCTGATGCCGCGGCCGATGTAGGGCTTGCCCCGGAACATCGCGTCGAAGTACTTGGCCCACCCTTCGGTAATTGAGTTGCCATAGAACACCACCCGCTGCTCCCCGGAGCGGGGCGGACCCAACTTCGCGTTCTCGTCCCGGTACCGCGCCAGGTATGCCCAGTCGGTGTGCAGGCGCTCTTCGGCGGGATCCCGTTGGGCGGTCTGCGCCGCGACCGGCGGTGAGAAGAGCGGCATGAGGGCGACGGCGCCGGCGACAGCCACGCAACGAGAGATCGAAGTCATGTCGGGTCTCCTAATGGATCTCATAGGTGACGAAAGCAACCTGGCGACTGTCGGGGGACCAAGACGGGACGTTGATGGTGCCCTGGCCGCCGAAGAAGGGCGGCGTCAGGTCGCGGACCGAACGATCCCGCAGGTCCATGAGGCGGAGCTTGACCTGCTTGCCGAACGGATGGTTCTCCCCCTGGTCTTCCAGGTAGGCGAGGTACACCACCCAGCGCCCGTCGGGTGACGGATGAGGAAACCAGTTGGCGTACCTGTCGTTGGTGAGCTGCTCGGCCCCGCTCCCGTCCGGGCGCATCCGCCAGATCTGCATCCTACCACTGCAGAATGAGTTGTAGTAGATGAAGGCGCCGTCGGCGGCGTAGTCGGGACCGTCGTCCAGGCCGCGGCACGTGGTGAGGCGCCGCTCCGCGCCGCCGCCGGCCGGAATGGTGTAGACGTCGAACTCGCCGTTCCGGCGTCCCACGAACGCGAGCGTCTTCCCGTCAGGAGACCACCCGTGCCAGAAGCTGGGTGCGTGCGTCGTGACCTTGCGCGGCGTAGGGCTCCCCGCGATCGGGAGGATGTAGACGCTGGACGCGAGCCAGTCCTGCTGGGGGTCGGTGATGTGCTCCGCCGCGGCATGGCTGAGGGCCAGGTACTTGCCGTCGGGGGAAATGCCATGATCGTTGTTGACTCTGGTCGCGAACCCGGTCGGGATCTCTTCCAGATGCCGGTCCCCGCGCGCCGGCAGGCGATACAACCGGCCCTGGCGGTTCAGGACGAAGAAGCTCCCGTCCCGGGACCAGTTGGGCGCCTCGAAGTGGCTGTCGTCGCTGAACACGGTCTCGATGCGCCCGGAGGCGAGATCCACCGTTTCCAGCAGGCTGCGGATGGAGTCGGCCCGGGCGGGAGCACGCCCCGGGACGTCGAAGAGCTCGGTGCGTTTTTCGCCGCCGCCATACCAGGGACGCAGGTGCACCGCGCCGTCGAACCCGTGGGCCAGGTAGCGCATGACTGCGTCCACTTGAGCCGGCGTGTATTGCGAGGCGTGGCAGGCGAAGGCGCGGCGCGTGGCGTCCAGATCCCCGGGCGCAAACGGCACGGCGATCGGCAGGAAGCGCTCCGGGACCGAGGTCACGGTCGGCTCTGCCGCGGGCGCGTCGGTCATCCGCTCGGCCGGCAACGAGGGATAGTAGAGCGCCTGCGGGATGCCGTCTCCGCCGCTCTGGATCACCTCGGTCACGACATCCCCCACCAGCCGGTGATCCGGGTGGCCGGTCCCGCCTTCTGGACCAAAGCTGATCACCGCGTCCGGCCGCAGCTGGTGGAGCACCCGGCGCACTTCCTGGCGCAGCCGCTCCAGGCTGCCGAACGACGCCAGCGCGGCGTCCTCCAGGCCCAGCAGCATGGGAGGGTGGATCCCCAGCTGCTGGGCGGCGCAGCGCGCCTCCCCGGCGCGTACGTGCGCCAGGGAGTCACCCGCCGGAATGCGCGCGTGCTCGGTGACGCCCTTGCTCCCGTCGGTGGCGATCACCAGGTACACCTCGTGGCCCTCCCGCGCGTAGCGGGAGAGCAGCGGTCCCACGATGCGCTCATCATCCGGATGCGCGAACACGGCGACCAGCTTGTGACCGCCGGTCTGGGCCGCGGCGTGAGGAGGCGCCACGGCGCCCCCCAGCACCAGACACAGCAAGCCAAGACGCAATCGCATGAGATCTCCCCGCCCGGCAGTCACCGTCGGGCCCGGCGCTGCGCGAACAGCCAGTCGGTGAATTGCCTGGAGCCGTAGGTCGCGTCCCACGAGTTGTGGTCGAGCCCCATGTGCTCCGTGAAGCGCACGTTGCCCCCCGCGTCACGCAGCGCGGCGAACGCTTCCTGAGAGCCGGACACCGGCACCACCTGGTCCATTTCTCCGTGGAAGATCCAGACCGGTAGCGCCCCCAGCCGCCGCGCCAGCGCCGGCAGCGGCGGTCCGCTGTCCGGCGGGACCACCGGCACCGAGCCCCGGAACTGCGGGAACTCGGGCACCCAGCCGCAGATGGGCACGATGGCCGCGAACAGCTTGGGGTGCCGGTAGGCCAGGTACCAGGTGCCGTGCCCACCCATGGAGAGACCGGTCAGGTACACCCGGTCGGGATCCCCATGGAACTCCGTCATGGTCTGCTTCAACGCCAGCATGGCCGCCTCCGCCGGCGCGCCCGCCCAGAGAGAATCGGTGGGGACCTGCGGGAAGACGACGATGGCGGGATACCGGGCAGGGTCGCGGCGGATGGCCGGGGCCAGCCCGACGTTGGTCTGGAGCAGGCCGTCCGACCCGCGCTCGCCCGCCCCATGGAGGAAGAGGATCACGGGCCAGGCGGTGCCGGCGGAGTAATCGGCGGGAAGGTAGACCTGGTAGCGGTAGCCGTAGCCGCCGACCGCGGCCGTACGGTTGAGAAACCCCGTCTCTACCTTCTGGGCGCCCAGCGCTCCGGGGAAGAGGAGAGCCAGGGCGGCGGCCGATCGGGCTAGCGCGCGCATGCATGACCTCGCAGAGAGTCGTCGGTCAAATGTCACGCGTCGCCAGCGCGCGAGCAACGGACTGGGGAGTTCACCCGCACTTCAGGTATCGCTCATGGCCGCTTGGCCATCCTGCGGGCCATGGTTGCGAACCCCGCCTCCTTGACCTTAGCATTGCCGGTGTAACGTCGGCTTAACTGCACAAACTGCACGCCCGCGTCCGGGCGGCATCGAGCCGTGACGCCCCGTCCCACGCCCCGCGCCGCTTCGCTCCCGGTGACGGTGCTGCGGCAGGCCGTGGCGCATGAGCTCGCGACGATCTCGCTGCGGCGAGCCGCGGCCGAGGTCGGGTTGAGCCCGAACGGCCTTAAGAACTTCGTGGCCGGCGCCTCTCCACGGCGTACCACGCGCGCCCGGCTGGAAGCCTGGCTGGCCGCCCGGCGTCCCAAGCGGGGTGGCCCCCAGCTCGGCTCGCTGGTTCGTCTGTTGGGCGAGATCGGGGCCGACCTCCCGGCTGGGGACCGTGCGGCCCTGGGCCAGAGCGTCGCGGGGTTCCTCCTGCGGGCCTATCGCGAGCGACAGCTCCCGGCGCCGCGATGGGTCCGGGAGCTGGCCTCGCACTATCGCGCCCGTCCCGTCTCGGAAGACTAAGTCCGCCCTCAGCACGTAAGCCCCAGTTCCTCTCCGATGGTTGACTGACGCCTACCGCCGAGCGTATGCTCCCTGTGTGCAGTTTGTGCAGTTATTGCAGTTTGTGCACTTGTGGACAACCCAACCAGGAGGGACCGATGCTACGCTGGTACGTATCCAGGCTGTTCCTGGTGGCTGGTGCCTTGGGAGCGGCGCTGGCCACTGCGCGATGCGCAGGCAGGGAACCGTCCGCGCCGCCCCGAGCCGCGCCGCGCCAGCCGCTGAATGCGGCCCGCGCTGCGGCCGCCGTGGCCCAGGGCCTCTTGCCCCACGGCCTCCCGCAGGTGAACTGGATGGCCGAGATTCACACCCGCGCCCAGCAGGAAGCTTTGGCTGTCCAGGCGGAGCTGCGGGCCTCGGACCCGGGGAACCGCTGCGCCCGGATCGAGGGGATCGTCCGCAGGTTGGTTCCGGACATCGCGCGCCATACCGGCATCACCGATCAAGCGTTCTACGAAGCCCGGTTCGCGGAGGCGCGCGCCCGGAGCGGCTGCCCGGATACCCCGGCTCTCTCCGTGTGGGGCCTTCCCGCGCCCCTTCCCACAACCGAAGACGGCGTCACCGGGGAGTATCAGGCGTACACCGGAGCCATGGAGAGTGCCATTCTCAACGCCGGTTCCCCCGAAGAGGCGGCGGCCGGGATTGACGCGGCTCTGACTGCCGGGTCAAGCCTTCCGGCCGCGGACTACCAGGTGCTGGCCGGCATCGCGTCCATTGCCGCGTCGTCGGTCTACTACTGGTACCAGGTCGAGGTGTCGAGCGGCGGCGGCGCCGGTGGTGACCAGGAATACTTGATGTCCATCTTCCGCACGACGGGGTGGTGCGGTTTCTGGTGCAGGACCGGCTGGGCCGACCTGTTCGGGGCCGTCGGCGGTGCTGCGGCGGTGATCGAGACGGCAGGACCGGGCGCCGCGGTGGCTCCCGAGGCGGTTCTCGCCGGCTCGGTGATCGGAGCGGCGGTGAACTCCGCCTCAACGGCCATCGGCCTCATGTAGCGCCGGGGCTCATATGAGGAGGATTCTCTACCGGATCGTGGCGACGTTGTGGACGGCGATGGGGATCATCGGTCTGTTCACGGTGAGCGGGTTCCCCCTGCCGGTCTCGCGCCAGATCATCTCGGCCCTGGCCACCGCGGTGGCGGTGAACGGGTACATCGAGTTCTATCGCAGACGGCAACGGAAGCGAGACGGTTAGGGGGGTGCCCTCCCGCGTCCGTTACCGAGACCGCTCGGCGTATCGAGAAGCCCGAGCGCTGCTACTATGTCTGGCGGTGCTCGGGCTCACTTACTTCACGGACCGAATCCCGGTGCCGCTCGGGCACGCCGCCGCCCAGCTTGTCGCTCGGTTTGTCACGTTCGGTAGCGCGGCCATCGTCCTGGTCCGCTCTGGAACCTCCGGCATGTCGCCCGTTGAGGGATGGCGATCCACGGCACTGTTGGTCTGCTCGGTGGCGGCGGCAGGAGCGGCTGCGTTGTCGGTGCCCACGGCCCTTCGCCCCACCGCCGCGGTGCTGCTGAGCGCCTGGGTAGAAGAGCTGGTATTTCGACGCGAGCTCCCCGTCGCGTTGGCCCGGCAACCCGAGGTCTCACCGGCGTCTGCCGACGTACGGGCTGGGGCTGTTCTCCTTGCCCAGGTCACCTTCGCTGCGTGTCACCTGGTGGTTCGGCGTCACCCGGCCCCGTTCGGGAACGGCTTGCCGGTTGTCGGGTTGTTTGCGTCCGGCGGGTTCCTAGCGATCCTGGCTCGCGCGGGAGGCCTGCCCGTGGCGGTGACAGCCCACTTTGCCCTCAACGAGCTCAAGCGGACCGGCGCCCTGGGCCCGTTCGCCGCGCCCCCACGGGGCGCACTCCTGGTCGGTGCCGCAGTCGCCGCGCTGGCCGTGGTAATGCTCGACTGGCGCCGGCCGGCCGTCAGCGGGCGGGCTCGTCCACTCCCTGGTCCATCGGCTCCCCCAGCGGGTGCGCCTTGAGCTCCTCCCGCAGCTTGGGATGCATCCGCCACAAGTAGTAGCCCATGCCCGCCGCGGCGATGGTGTTGCCGATCGCCACGTTCCACCAGGCCAACGCCCCCAGCAGCGGGCTCGCCAGGATCGCCAGGATCACGTAGAAGCCGAACTCGAACACCGCGAAGAACACCACCACGATAAACAGCGCGTGGGGGAAGAGCTCCACCTCGTAGGCCAGGAAGGCCGCCACCATGCCGACCACCACGAAGGCCAGCATGTGGACCATGGTGTATCCCACCACCGAAGGGAAAGCGATCTGCACCTGACCCGGGTCGCGCACACCCCAGAACAGGGCGTCGCCCAGCATGGCGGGCGTGAAGAAGGTGCGGCCGGCCACCAGGTCCACCAGCAGGAACCAGGTCGCGACGGAGGCCGCCCCGATCAAGCCGGCGATAAACCCTTCACGGACGATGCGCCTGAAATCCATGAGCCGCTCCTTGGGGGGAAGGAGGAATCAGGATACCTTGGTTTCCCAATATACCGGCCGCCGGAGGCTTGGCGAGTACGTCGGCGCGGCCGCCACCCCACCTTCATAAGGAGGGGTTGAGGCTGGTGTCGCCTAAGGCGCGATCCGGGACCAGCGAAACGTGAGACACCCCGGCTGGCTGCCGGGACAGTAATAGCTTAAGAATTCCATCTTGGTCCGCGCCCCTTCCCGCGTCTCGATTATGAAGACGCGGCCGTCGGGCTTCAGCAGATGGGTCACGAAACTGTAGGTATACCAGTGAGCCACCGAAGGGTTCACGGTTCCGGACACGATGACGTGGTAGCGCCGGAACCCCAGGTCCCAGCCGGTGGTGTCGGGCGGGTTGATCACGCCCCGCTTGAAGCTGTAGAAGCGCCACTGGTCTTCATCCGTTGCGTCGATGGTAACCGTGTCGGGCCCCGGCCCTCCCGCCGGAATCACGCCGGCGGGCGTGGGCGAGAACTCGGCGACGTTGGGTTTCACCAGCGACGCGGCGACCAGATAGCCGATGACCGCCAGGAAGGCGGCAAACCCCAGCAGCAAAGGAAGGGGAGCTTTGGTGCGTTGCTCGAGCGTCACGGCCGGACAGTATCGCGCGCATGACTAGCTGGCCAGAGGCCCGCGCCCGGAAGTTCCGCCAGGCCGCGTTCGCCTACCTCCACTACGCGGTCCTGCTGGAAGTGGGCGCCTACACCATGTGGCGGCTGGACATCCTGCCGCGCAACTGGGGCCCACCCGTGGTGTGGGTGTTCGCGGCGGTACCGGTCGCAGTGGGCCTGGTGTTCCTGGGGCTGCTGTGGTGGCAAAACGTCTGGTGGGCCCGGCTCATCTGGCTCAGCGTGGCCGGACGGCTTCCCTGGCTGGCGCACCGCGCCTTCGTGGTGGGCGAAACGGGCGAGCTGGCCACCAGCATGTATCTGACCGCCCTGGTGGCGACGGTGGCCACGATGTGGATGCTGGCCCGGGCCGCGTGGGACGTATGAGCGTCCGGTCGTACTTTGACCTGAGCCAGGCCGATCGTTCGGGCCTGGGAGAACAGATCGCCCAGCAACGGCGCCGGGTGACCGATCGGCTTGCCGCGGTGCGATCCGTGGTCCTGGTGATGAGCGGGAAGGGCGGGGTGGGCAAGAGCTACGTCACGGCCGGGCTCGCCAGAGCCCTGGCCGGTGGATCCGGGCAGGCGGTCGGCGTGCTGGACGCGGATCTCCGGAGCCCCACTGTCGCCCGGCTTCTGGGCGCCAGCGGCCCCCTGAGCGTCACGGACGACGGCGTGGCGCCCGCCCTGGGCGCCAACGGCGTCAAGGTCATGTCCACCGAATTCCTTCTTCATGAAGGCCAGCCACTCGCCTGGCGGGGACCCTCGGAGGAACGGTTCGTCTGGCGGGGGTCGCTGGAGGTGGGCACCCTGCGCGAGTTCCTGAGCGACGTGCGCTGGGGCGCGCTGGATCTGCTGCTGATTGACCTGCCTCCCGGGGCCGACGGCGCCGTGGAGCTGGGCGCCCTCATCCCCAACTTGACCGGCGCGCTGGTGGTGACCATCCCGACCGACGAATCGCGTCGCTCCGTGAGCCGCACCATGCGGGCCGCCGCCGATGCCGGCATCCGGCTGCTGGGCGTGGTGGAAAACATGAGCGGCTACCGCTGCGCCGGCTGCGAAGAGACCCAACCCATGTTCTCCGGTGATGCCGGCGCCCGCCTGGCCGAGGAGTTTTGCGTTCCGCTGCTGGGCGCCGTGCCCTTTGCCGTCAACGGGCAGGCCCCCCTCCAGGCCATCGCGGTGCGGCTGCGGGAGGCGCTGCCGTGAAGTTCCTCTGCGTGGAATGCGACGAAGCGATGGTCTTCTCGGAGCGCCAGGAGCCGGGCGACGGCACCTTCGTGGCCGCGTTCACCTGCCCCAAGTGCGGGCGCCGGGTGGCGATGCTGGCCAATCCCATGGAGACGCAGCTGGTGGGCGCCCTGGGCGTGAAGATCGGCGGCAAGACCCTGGATGAGCCGCCCATGGAATTCGTGCGGAGCAAGATGCTGGGGCGCGACGATGCCTTTGTGGAAGGGCAGTCGGCCATCAGCGGTCAGCAGTCCGGAGTGCTGAATGCTGATGGCCCAATGCGTCCCAAGTGGTCTCCCGACGCCCAATCCCGCCTGGACCGGGTCCCCGGCTTCGTCCGCGGCATGGTGAAGAAGATCTACGCGGACTACGCCGCGGAGCGGGGCATCGAGGAGATCACCCCGGCGGTGATGGATCGGGCGCGGGCGGAGCTGGGGCTGGAGGGGATGTAATGGGCGATTCCGGGGTGGGGGGCGACTTGGTCGAGCGGACGGTGGGTCGGCTGCGGGTCCGTATTGACCGCACCCTGTGCGTGGGTTTCGGCGAATGCGTCACCGAAGCGCCCCAGGCGTTCGTGCTGGACGGACAGGACGTGGTGGTCTTCGTCAATCCGGAGCAGGTGGAGCGGGAGCGGTTGATACGGGCGTGCGACCTGTGTCCGGTGGACGCGCTGACCGTGTGGGATGAGACCGGACGGCAGATCGTCCCTTGACCGGCGTCGGTCTGCGATTCTGAAGGACAAAACGTCCCTTGACACGCCCTCCGGCGATTACCAACTTGAGCGCGGTTTTTTCCCGGCTGCCCGGCCTCCCTCTCTAAACCAGGCCCGGCGGCTTCTTGGGAGCGGGTTGGTGGCGGCTCGCATCACCCCTTCCCCCAGCGGTTCGGTTCCCGGAGTGACGCGCGTCTCGCATGCGGAGGCGGAGCCGTGTACCGTGAAGTGTTCGTGCCGGTGGACAACTCGCAGCACTCCGACTGGGCGGTTGACCGCGCCATTGAACTCTGTCGGGTGTCGGGCGGGCGCGTCACCGGCAACCACGTCTACGCCGCCCGCCTTCATGATGTCCGATTCCGCCAGCTCGAGACCGGCCTCCCCGCCCAGTTCCAGACCCCCGAAGAGATCAAGAAGCAGCGCAAGATCCACGACAAGCTGATCGAGAAGGGCCTCCAGTTGATCGCGGACAGCTTTCTGGACCAGCTCGCCACGCGCTGTGAAAAGGCGGGCGTCCCCGTCACCCGCCAGCTGCTCGAGGGGATCAACTACGAAGAGATCGTCAACGAGGTGAACCGGGGCGCCGGCCGCCTGCCGGGACTGATCGGCTTCGATCCCAATCGCGCGGCCGGGTACGACGGCGGCGCCAAGGTCCGGAGCGACGTCAAACTGGGCGAGAACGGGCGCCTGGTGGCGGAAGAGGAAGACAGCGCCGCCCGCCTGGTGGGCAGCTCCAACCGGCAATACGACCTGGTGGCCATCGGCGCCCACGGCCTGGGACGCCAGCCGTTTTCACAGCTGGGTGGCGTCGTCGCGCGCGCACTGCGGGGGATCGAGAAGGACACCCTGATCGTTCGCGACCAGCAGCCGTTGGAAGGCGGGCGCTTCCTGGTATGCGTGGACGGCTCTTCCTACTGCTACAAGGCCATGCGGGAGGCGCTGGAGCTGGCGCGCGCCTTCCACGGCTCGCTCTACGTCTGCTCCGCGTTCGACGTGGAGTACCACCATGTGGTCTTCCACAACATCAAGGACGTGCTCTCGGTGCAGGCGTCCAAGGTGTTCAAGTTCGAGGAGCAAGAGGAGCTGCACAACAACATCATTGACAAGGGGCTCCTCAAGCTGTGCCAGGCCAATCTCAAACGGGCCGAGGTGATGGCGAAGGAGTTCCCCGACGTCCCCCTCAAGACCCAGATCCTGATCGGCAAGCCGTTCCAGGTGGTGATGCAGTGGGCGGAGGAGATTAAGCCGTCGCTGCTGGTCCTGGCGCGGCATGGCGCCCACCGCATCGAGGGCACCCAGCTCGGCTCCCAGGCGGAGAATTTGGTGCGGATCGCTCCCTACAACATCCTGCTGGTGGGCACCGTGGGGGTGAAGCCGGAAGAGATCCCCTGGATTGAAGAGGACGGGGTCGCCGGACTTCCCTGGGCGCCCGACGCCGAGGTCCGGATCCTGCGGGTCCCGCCCTTCGCCCAGGGCATCGCCCGGCGCGCGGTGGAGGAGTTCGTGATCGAGCGGGGCGGGGACCTGGTGACCAGCCAGCGGTTGGACGAGGCCATCCAGAAGCTCTTGCCCACCCACATGCAGCTCATCATGGGCATCGGCAGCGCGGAGGAGATCGCGCTGGCCGAGGTGAAGGCTGAAGAGCAGATGAAGACCACCAAGGTGCAGGGCCACGACGCCGACCCGGAGCCTTCCTCCGAGGTGGAGGTTCGCTGTCCGGTGACCGGGGCCGTGAGCCGCCGGGCCCGCACCGCGAAGGATCCCATCATTTGGACCCAGGAGGCCTGGGACCGGCTGCAGCTGGTGCCGCTGATCGCCCGGCCCCTGGCGCGCAACACGGTGGAGCGCTTCGCCCGCAACCACACCATCTGGCGCGTCACCACGGCCGTCATGGACGACAACAAGCAGGCCATGATCGAGGCCGACGAGTTCGACGCCGAGACCATGATGGTGATGTTCACCGAGCTACGGGCCAAGCAGATCCGCGCCGAGGCCGAGGGCGCATCCCCGGAGCTGTCGCCGGAAATGCGGAAGTTCATCGAGGACGCCAAGGCCGCCGGCATCACCCGCTGCCCGGTGCGCGATCTCGAGAGCAAGATGTCCGCTTGCCCGGTGGACTTCAAGACGGTGACGCCGGAAGAAGCCAAGGCCGCGGTGGAGCGGCTGCTCACGCCCCAGGCGGGAGACGACTGACCGTGGGGATAGCGCTCGCCGAACGGTGGGAGGGCGCGCCTGCCGCCACGGACGCGCCCGGCAAGTTGGTGCCGCACGTCGTCGCCTGGAACCTGACGCGGCGCTGCAATCTGGAATGCGCGCACTGCTACATCTCCGCGGGACCGGAAGAGAGCGCTGCCTCTGAGCTGACCGCCGGGGAGTTTCGACGCATCGCGCAGGAGATCCTGGAGCTCAATCCCTCGCCCCTGTTCATCCTCTCAGGCGGCGAGCCCCTGTTACGCGCCGATCTTCCGGAGCTGGCGCGGTTCGCCTCGGCACGCGGCGCCACGGTGGTGGTCGGCACCAACGGAACCCTGCTCACCGATGAGCGCATCAGCGAGCTACGGGACGCGGGCGTCACCGGTCTCGCGGTGAGCGTGGACTCCCTGGAGCCCAAGCAGCACGACAACTTCCGTCACGGCGATGGCTCCCTGGCGGCCACCACGGCCGCCCTGGATCGTCTCCGGCGCCACCGGCTGGACTTCATCA
>Ga0153915_10002556_pt1 | contig 16557 bp, 29 predicted proteins | sample Opewatmetagenome_2_FD_107003 | JGI IMG/M metagenome (GOLD analysis project Ga0153915, IMG submission 107003) | Freshwater wetland microbial communities from Ohio, USA - Open water 3 Core 3 Depth 3 metaG | ecosystem: Environmental > Aquatic > Freshwater > Wetlands | place: USA: Ohio, Lake Erie...
CATTGCCCAGTTGTGGGTGCTCCGATCTTCGCGAGAAGCGGATGTGAAGGGCACTGCAAGCGCAGTTCTTCCTCTAAAAGGTCGTAAGCGGAGTCAGTTAGAGTGGGTTCTCCCGCGTAGTAGGCAACGCGGGCGAGACGAAGTTTCTCGGCAAGAGCAGTGGGGTCCATGTTACACCTATTTCATCTTCAAACGGTAAATTTTTGTTCCCCGGGCGAAGTACAAGCCTCCGGCGTGCGCGACGAGCCGCATGTCGCCGGAAATGGCGGCGTCATGCACGATTTTGAGCTGATTTCGGCCCAAAACGGTGCTAAAAACCTCTAATTCTTCGTCTTCAGTGATGCAAACGCATATTTTTGAGTCCAAAACCGCAAAATTCAGCTCGTGGACTGCAACGTCCGGGACCACACGCAGCTCAAATGTCCCCGCAGCGTCAAACTTGAACACCAGCCGGTCAAAACGACCGTTTTTGACGGCAATAACCATCAAAATTCCGCGTTCATACTTCGCATCGACGACGCGGTAGGCATCCAGCTCCGGAATCCTGACTTGCATTGCCGTTTTCGAGGCCACCAGCAGCGATACGTATGTGGCCCCGAGCATGCTCTGGATGATTGCACCGGGAAATAGCTGAGTTGCGTTCTCCATAACTTGGGCTACCGGCACCATCGAGAGCAAGATCCCGTCCCCAGCTACTTCAGTCAACGAGAATTCGTACACACCGCTCCCAACTTGCCCGTAGAGGCGTCCGTCGTAGACCATGGTGGCCGTGGGAGTCGCGAGAGCACGGCCAGCTTGCCGTGTCGTCGTGACTTCCACTCCGTCCTTCGTCGTACAAACCATGGCCGGACGTTGACTTTTCGGCAGCAACACAGGTCCGTCGAGGGGGACAGTCAAACTACTGGACCGTAACTCCTGATTCCGCGTGCTGCGCAGGTCGTATGACTGTGTGTAGCTCGCCATAGACGGGGCAGGCGCTATCGTAGTCGCCACCAGCTCGCCCGCAGGCGTACAATACAACCCCAAAATCATGTGGCGCATGTCAAACTCTTCCGTAATGTCCACATGATCTGCTGCCAGCACCGTCGAGACTGGCTGCACGAACACGAACGGCGCGCCAAAGTCGGTAGGCGGCATGGCCCGTAACCCCCGCGACAGCACGGCGTCGTACCAGTCGCGCCACGTCGGTGGGATCACATCTACCGGATAGGCCGCTCCGGGCACCCCAACCATCGGGTGAAAGACCGAGACACCAGCCTCCATCCTCCGGCGCGTCACGGCAAAGTCATCGGCCGGGTCGTCAGTCGGTAATTTAGCCCGGAACTTGTCCTCCGGACCCTTGTACTTCCCCCGGTATGGGTGAATACCGCAGAACATCTGAAACGTGACCACGGCAAAACTGAACCAATCCGTGGACTTATCAAACGTAGCCGTTTTTCTGGACCAGTCTCGCACAGACGACATGATTGCCGATGCGTGGTAATGCGGAGTCTGCCACGAATCCACGTCGATGCAGCGAAGGTCCTGGAACCCCTTCGTAACCAGAAAGTTCATCTCGTTAAGGTCCACAATCAGAACCCCAGCTTTGTGGACGTTGGCGACCGACTCCCGGAGCTTCAGCACCAAACTCTCGATCAGGCCGGAGGTAATTTGATTCCGCGTCCGAAAATCCCGAGGAAACAACTGACAGAGGGCAATACAATCCTTGTAAAATTCCATGGTGTAGCCGACCGGGGTGCCGGACGGGTCGAACAGCACATCCCGCGGACGGTTCACGCGAGGGTCCGTGATCACCGATAACTCTTGGATCTTCCCCACGGGAAGCATTTTCTTCGGGTCGTGGTAGATTTTGAAGCCGGTGGACCCCTTAACATACACCGCGCCCTCCCCGCCAGCCGCAACGTAGTTGGATTGCGTTAGTGTGACAGGGTTGGAAGTTCCCGGACCTTGGAAGACCTTCATCGGGACACCTCCAGATAGAGAGCGGCTACGGCGAGATCGTCATAGTGTTCCCAGCCTTCGGAACGGCATGTCTTTTTCTCGAACGCACGCAGGCGTCGAGACATGAAATCCCCTGCCGGACTCTTCACGTCTGCCAAATGGCGGGCAACCGTACAGACGTCAACCGGGACCGGCGACATACCGGTCGTTTTTTGGAAGGATGCGAGACCGTCAGAGGCGACCATAACTAGCTCGGTTCGACTCACCGGGATGTCCATTTCGATGCCCGTCAACGCGGCAGCCGTGCGATTGCCCGCAAACAACGGATCGTCACCGGACGGGTCGCGAGTGAAGGGGGCCGTCCAGGTGACTACCAGTTCGCCGTTCACGTAGGTCCGCACCGTCGATACCGCGCCGTTGGTCTCCTTGACAAACATGCGAAAACGGTTGTCGTGAAGGCGATATGACAGGTATGCAGGGGCACCGCCAGCCGCAGAGACCTCGTGCACCACCAGGTCCCCATCTCGCCGCTTAACCACGACAGCTCCATCGCCGAACAGTTGCACGTGAACGAAGTTGACATCTTCCTGCTTGCTTGCCAGGAGAAGTGTCGCATCCAGAGCATACTGCCCGATCAGAGAACATGCCCCGGAACTCGTTTGAAATGCCCCATTTAACACATGTGCAATACTGGCGTTGTCCAGCCGGGCACATGACGTCAATCGGAGCTGCTCCAAAGCAGCGAGCGTCAGACTCCGCGCCCCAATGTCCGTGTCCGCAGACGACGAACAGCCGTCGCTCACCGCTACCGCAGTGATCCCGCAGTCCCGAGACCACGGGCGGACTCGCGCGTAGTCCTGGCAAACCGAATGGGAGGTGCCGATCGAAAAGGCGGACGATGCGTGCACCGACATTGCCGGGACAATCGTACCGCCGTCCGAGTCCTTTAGGACAAGCACGCCGAGACTCTCGCCGTTCTCTGGGTCCCGGCACCGTTGTCCGACAAACCACCCGTGGTACGGATGATAGCCGCAAAAGTAGTTCGCCGGATCGGCTTGCAAACAGCGGTTGGCCGCATCGAGAATGTCCTGGTCCCGACATCCCCGTTGCAAGGTAGAGTATGGCACCGCGAAGTCGTTGAGATCGTACATGATAACCTCAAAGCCGGGAGCCCCGAAGAGCCCCCGGCCAGACGGAGATTAGAAGGTCAGAGACTGCGACGGGCCGCCCGTGCCGAGCGACTGGGACTGCGAAGAGATCGACTTCGAGATGAAGCCTCCAAGCTTAGCCAAGTTGGCCTGTGTGGCCTCGCCCAGCGCGACGTACTGCTGGAACCCGGCTTCGTCTTTGAACGCGGTCAGGTAAGAATTGAGGTTCGCCACGTCCGAGCCGTCGCCGACGCCGATGAGTACGGGCATGATCGACTCCAGCACCTCGGACGACCGGGCGTCTTCCATGGCCTTCTTAACCATGGCGCGGCTAACGGTGGACTGGTTATCCTCGCCGTCGGTGATCACGAACAGAGCCGCGTTAACCGAGAAATCCTGCTTCTGAAGATCGGCACCATACTGAGACAGGCTCTTGATGGCGTTGTAGGTGGCGTCGTACAGGGCCGTCATGCCGTGCGCGCGAATGAGGCCGGTGTAATCGTCTTCGTTGCACTGCGGCAACGGGCGGAAGCCGTGGAATTCATGCACGGTGTTGTTGAACGTCATCACCTGGATCTGAAGGTTGTCGGCCCGAGGGGACTTGCGACAGGCCGCCACCACCTCTTTGACCATCTTCTCAAGGGAGGCGCCGTAGCCACACACCGACCCGGACACGTCAGCAACGAGCCCCACCAGCGTGTACTCGGTCGCTCCCAGAGTCTTGATGTCCACGTGGCTAAACGAGAAGTTGGTCGCACCGACCTGCTTGGTCTCCATATTATCAGTAAACTTCGGCATGGTGACCTCCTTCTACGCCAGGAAAGACGTGGTAGTGGCCACCTGCATACCGCGGGCAACCATGTCGTTAAGGAACGCGTCACCCAGGAACTCGAACCCGGTGACGTCGCTCGTGGCATCCGTCAGAAGCGTGATCTTCTGGATACACTTCGGGTCACTGAAGGCCGCGGCGACGTCCCGCACCGTGTTGGCCACGCAGTGCGACCGGGCCTCACCCGCGAAGACGATCATGTCGGCATCTTCCAGCGCCGCCACCAGCTCCGCGTTGATCTGCGTGCTCGGGTCCTTCGGATCGGGCACTTCGGCCTGCACGCCGGAAAAATGCTCCGTGTGGATGTTCGAGCCCTTGGTGACGTAGTTGACCGCGCCGAACTGCTCGCGCTCCCAGCGGAGAAGCGCCGGACGAATCGACTCGTGTACCGTGTGGCCGGGCGTGCCAATGAGGCAGTGATCCGGCCAGATGCAGTGGAGGTAGCGGTTGCGCGCCGCAAGCGACTTCAGATAGGCAATGGCCGCCGGCTGCCAGGTCGGCAAGCGCGTGATCCACTCTTCATCGGTGGGAACCGGCTTGCCGTTCTCGATGCGCAGGGTCACGATGCGGTTGCCATCGACACCCATGAGCGTGAACGGATTCGGCTGAGCACCGTCGCCCACGCGTTTCCAATACAAGGGGTGCGAGATGTCGATCTGGCGATGACTGTCGAGGGTGACGGTGATGTCGTCGATCTTGCCGCCCAGACGGTCGATCATCGCTGCCAAGCGCGTCATGTCCTCCACGGACCCCGCGACCGGCAAAGACCCCTTCGGATCGACGAAGTCAAACTGCGGATCGACGATAAACAGATGGATCTTCATGTGTTCTCCTTTGATGGTTAAGGCTGATAAGGTTCACGTACAGACAGCCATTGTGCTATACGTATGTCCAAAACAAGTGCAGTATAACACAGCCACCGAAAATTGCAAGCAATTGTGGTTGGTTACACGACCCTTGTTGTTGGATAGTTAATACCTATGTAAATGGCGTAGTTCCAGGCGTCGCATCCGGCGGGATGCGTGACTCCGAAGTTTCGCTTGACGTTCAAGGCGGGCCGCTGTTCGGCGTTCAGCCGACAATGGACACCAGTCCGGCGAAGGCACGTCGGCGGGCGCCAGGAACCACAGAGTTTCAGCCACTGTGCGGCAGCGGGCAAGCAAACCCCTCGATGTCACGAGTCGCTTGATGAGCGGATCGGCTGTGGGACCTTTGTTATGTGTGCAGTGCAGGGCGATCCCACAATCCCCGCTGAATGAGCTATCGAGAACCGTTAGCTGGACATGTGCGCAACTCAGACAGTTGCTAGTCATGGGTGCCCTCCTCCACGTGTGGAGTCAGGGCCGCACATGAGACATAGCCAGATTTGTCCGAAATGAAAGTCACCCACATGGGTGCGCCCACAAATGGTTGGTATGGCTCGTGGGTGACGGTATGGGGACCGGATGTAACCGGACCACCGATGATCGAATGGTAATCTACGAGGTCGCCAATTTTTAGGGCGGGTTTAAGCAGTTTCTTCGGCATAGCTTCTCCTAGCCAGCGTGTGAGATCAGAGGGCATTCCGGGTCGTTTTCACCCACACAAGTTGCCCATTTATAAAAGAATCCGCGTCGTTTATGACAGGTCCAGTAAAATTTGCCGAACATACTTGTACCCGCCACTTGATATTTACAGGCGCATGTCTGTACCCGAGGAGTAGGCTGTGGAATTCCAGTAGCTACTATGAGTTCCAAGCTAGGTAGCCGTTCCTCGTAGATCACTCCCGTACCAGACACATCATCCGGGATCACAGTACGCTCTTGGTCCTCATTGTTTCGTTGTACGATATGACGTACGGCTTCGAAAGACATGGTAGTTTTGACGGCAACTACATAAACACTTACTGGTATCCCGCCGTCTATACGAAGACGCCGCATATAGTCTACTCCGTCTCTCGCCCAACTTTCTAGTCCTTCCTTCCCGTCAAGCCATACCCATGTTACACCGGCAATTGTTCCACAAATATCACGTGTGACATTTGTCATAATTAGGAACACGGTTCGTTCTACTTGGGGTAACATAGTTCCTCCTAGTCACGCACTTTACGCATAACGGTAGTGTATTCCCGCATGGCATCGGTAGTTTTCGCCTGGATCTGGAGACGGTTGTCAACTAGATTCATTCGCACCTCTTGAATGGTAGCCGACACCATAAGTGGATCTCCTCCAATTTGGATGGTATCTCCCAGGCGAATGTAGTCACAGATCGAGCCCAGCTGGGCCATGTCGAACGTACCGTCAAACTCCGTCTCCCTGCGCATACTCGCCTGGAGTGACCCGGAGATGAGGGCTTGCGAGATGTCATCACCATGGATGCTGATTCGGAACAACCGCCGAGTCCGTGCCATACGCCGCTTGCGGAACAGCCGTCGCAGTGTCCAGACAAAGGCCACGAGGCCCGCTAGACTTGCCAGCACGCCCACAAAGGCCAGCCACAATTTCACCACGTCAAACCATTGTAGTTCCATGTCATTTCTCCAGTAGCCAGGGGCTCGTCGCTAACATCCAGTCGGCGTCGGGGATCGCACAGAGGTAGACCAGCAATTCGTTAACCGGCCAATGTACCCCGACACACGCACAGTCTTCTTCAATGGCAGAAGAGGCCATACACAAACTCCCGTCGTCCCCCATGGCATAGACATGCCCACCATGTTCGAAACGGTGACCCTTCATTAGGTTCCGTAGTAGCATGGATAGCCGCATTGCCCCACGTATCGCCGGGTCCGTAGAGAACGTCGAATATAGTTGGACTTCCTTCGTAGGTGTTATCTGCATTCGATCCTCGTAATCCCATCCATGCGAATGTAGGCCGGACCCATACTAATCTTTATCGGTATCCAGCCCCAATAGTTTAGTTGTCGTTGGATCTCCAACCACCTGCGTTGCTGTCGAACTCGCTTCATCCGGCGAGTGGGCCGCCAGCCACGACCCTCCCACCGCCTCGATAACCGTAACGCGACAGCGGACGACTTACTCATGGTATCCTCCTACTTATTCAGACACATCAGGCCGCAGTCCTCGTTCTATCCGGACTTTCATTGGCCCGTTTTCCGCCGCATCGAAGGGTAGTAATTCCAGACGTGAAACGCTCATCGGCTTGCCCGCACCGTCTGTAACGCGGAAGCGGCGGACCATGGCATACTCTCCAGGTTCCCAAGTAACCCCATTATGGGGAACTGCACTGATATGGAGACCGGGGAGGTCGATTTCCAGTGGACCGACAATGCTCGCTACCGATTCGTCATCCCGGCGCTTTCCTCGCAGGTAGGCCAGTTCTGCCAGCCAGTCCCCGAGTTGCCTATTTTTAACGGCCTCGTCCGCCGTAGTGGCGTCTGCCCACGTTTCCCGATAAGCTGTAATTGCTTCCTCAAGCCGGGCCTCATCTGCGTGCGTCGTATCAAAGCTAGTGGCCATCGTACCCTCCTGTTATGGTTTGTGGTTAGGCTACAGACCCGAGGTCGAGGCGAGAAGGTCTTCCGCTTCCTTGAACACACAGTCGCGACAAGCGATCGCGTCATCCCCGAGCAGGTCACACGTGAGTTGACATCCACGGGTTCTCTCACAATCCCGGCGCGTGATCCGTTGTAACACAGCGTGGTACTTCCTAAGCGCCGCAGTCAATTCAGTGACCGTTGTGGCCAGTCGATACCCTTTGTCTACTTCATGCGCGAGTTGACCGCTCATCGTTGACAGGGTTTGCTCGGCCTGGCGGCAGCGACTCCGAAGCGATTCCCCGTAGGCGTTTCCTTGCTCTTCGTCGGACATTGCCACATTCAGAATTTCGCGTACCTTCTTCCACGTCAGTGGTTCCGGCACCGCGGCTAGACGCAGGTTCTCCCCGAACAGGCGATAGAGTGTGCATCGGGGGCTCCCGTAAAACGCACAAGCGCGGGAGGCGCCGACCGCACTCTCCGATGTGACCATCAGCTCTTGGGCGCAGTAGCACATCTCCACCGGGGTGTCGCCGGCCTCTAAAACGGCCGTACATTTTGGCATGAGACTGCATGACGTGTTGCGAATGTTATTGCAAACGGTGCACATAGGGTTGTCAGACGGTTTCATACTCGGTAACTCCTCCGTAACCGGCGGTATGGGGTACATTCCAACTGTCATTGTCCAACTCAGTCCGACAAGTTCACGATTTGGTGGCATGCTCACCTCTCACAGTTGCACGAAAGACCGGCTAGAGCGCGCCCGCACTGCCAACACGGGCTGCCAACATGCCAACTTGGACCGTAGCATATGACATGGAGTATGCGCACTACGTCACCTCTCGATCCGGTTTGACTACTTGGGATAGGGGGACATCGTACACGTGACCGCACTCCGCACAGGTGACCGGAATTGTCGCGAGATCCGATGGTAATGGGATAAACTCCGGTGGCCTCGGAAGTTGGAGTGACCTCCTACAGACGTGTGTCACCGTCATTGCGAATGTCCTCGGCCCGGTGTCGTCAGGTTGCAATTCACATAGCGGGTCTGCGGCCAGTCTGGCCAGTACATCATCCCGCAGACAGGTCTGCCCGGCTTTCACTCGGGGACACTCCTTGCAGGACGGGGTATCAGGACACGTTTCAAAGATCATTGGATTGACCTTTCTTAGACGCGGCTAGGACAGCAATGGCGTCGTCCAACCCGCGGAGCACGTAGTCCCGCAAATCCTCACGCCCAATATTCTGATCAGCCAACAGTCGTAGCCATGCCAAATACATGTGGTCGTTGGGGAAATCCATCATAGTCACATCGCGACGCTTCGAAAACTCCTGAATCTCCGCGATCCACTTTACCGTATCCGCATGGTACAGACCGTGGCTGCCCCCGAAGCGTTTCCCAGACACGCCTTGGCGGCATACGGCGGGTGGTAAAAAGTTATGCTGCACGTACTTCCTAAACCATGATTCGCTCACTCCCGTCGCCGCGCGGATCTCCCCCCAGGACAACAGGATCACTTTGCCGTCACGTTCCACTGCCATAGTTACCTCCAGGTTGTTAAGCGCCGTCTGCCACCGAGGCCGGACGCGTCCGCGTTCTCCACCAGCATAGTCACTAGCCGGTGGTCCGTACCACGCCCAGCCTCGGCAGCCGCCGTGACTTCCGGCCGAAGGCTGTGCCGGGGCGTTTCCATCATTGCGGAGTTCCCTTCTGAAGCAACACCGCCCAGTAGCTCATGTTCACCCAGACGTCGATCAGAGGAACTTTTCGGCCGTGTTGGACAACCGCCGCAGTCGTATCCCAGCACATCCGGAAGAACACTTTTCGTTTGCGACTGCGCGATAACCCTAGCACCTCCAGAGCATCACGACGGAACTCCATCATAGGCCGGGTGTCGTACCAGCCCGCTTCCAACCTATCCAGAAGCAGGTTTTGGTCGAGAACGCGTCCACTCGATGTCGAGAGATTTACCATTGGACCCCCGTGACAACCGACGCGGCATCGCCGGCCAGCAGAGTAAAGGTGGCATTCCACGTCGCCACCGTCGAGTAGTACAGGTCCTCTTGCAACCCGAAATCGAGTACGTCCGGTTCTCCCGTCATCACGCCACACAGACCGTCCGTGGCATTGACGCGCAGGGCCATAATCGTACCGCCATACCGGGTGACGTCATTCGAGAAACACGAACCCGCCCGGCTATAGAATCGGAAGGGAACACGGCGGTACGTAGCCTCGCGTCCACACTGTAGGGCGCTACCGCGCGGGTCACACCGTCGAATTTGGGCATAGGTGGCCGGAGACATCAGAAACATATCGGCATTCGGGGTCAGGTCGAGCAGCCGGTCCAGCATCCCCCAGTTGAACCTCTTGTTGCTCTCACCCGGGTCGAGACTCTCGAAGCTGAAATAACTCTTGAAGTGTGGGCCTTGCAACCGGTCGATCAGAGGAGGCCAGCCGCCTCGACCGTTGTCCACCAAGCCGCTCCCCATCATACGAGCCATGTAGGCTTCGCCCAAGGTCCGATACATCCGGCGGTCGTGGCGCTCCCGAACATCCCCCAACGACTTGACAGATGTTTTCGCCTCAAACCGCGACGTGCGCGCCCGGCCCGAAAACTGCTGCACGGGGTCGCAGAACGGCTGCCAGCAGTTGGTCCCCGGAGGAACCGAAACCGGCCGCGGCTGACGGTAGTACGTTCCGCCGGCGTAGATGCAGGTGTCATTCGAACAGTGAACCGGCGGCTGGTACATGCCCGTGGGCGCGTCGATGAACGGCAGAATTTCCAAGAGCGGCGACGCGGCGACGATCTCGTCGATCAGAGCATTTTCCAAGCGAGCCGGGGACTCGTCGCGCAGTTGGATGAGAGTTTTAGCCATGGTGTCTCCTAAAAAAAAATGTATGCTGTGTCTCGCATTGCCGGGCGTCACTTTGAGCGGCCCCGCGTCGGGTCTATCGGGTCGAGTCTCCACCCAAACCGGGCTCTACTGCAACCAAGCCTCTTCAGTACGCGCGATGCCGAAGCACCGGCGCCTTGAGCGTTTAGAAAGGAGTTGCCCGGCCAGAAAACCTCGGCTAGGCATGACGCCGGGTAGCCAGCTCCAAGTCTCCATCCCGAATATTCACCACTCGCGATAACCCCGTCTCGGAATGCGAGTAGGCGGTTATAGCATTTTAGGAGTGAGACAGTTTCGCCAATTCGTCGATAGGTGCGGTCAGCCATTACGAACTCCTGGTTGGGATCGCCTCTCTTCCTCAATTTCTCTCTGAACCTCTTCTAGCATCTTCTCGTACGGTTGAAGTAACTTGTATAGGGCAGAGTCGATCTTTTTTAGCTGGTTGTTCAGTTCAATCTCACGCTTCAGGCGATTAGATTCGCCTTTTAACTCTACGACACGATGGACAGCACCCGCATAGTCCTGTCCTCGAAGTGCCAGACGATCCGCTACACCTTTTGGATCTTCAAGTATCTCCTTAACATCCAGCATCAAAGCCTCCAACAAAAGAGAATGTTTGCTTGGCGGCGCTTAGCGGTGCCTGGTTTTGCTGTGGCCCGCCAGCGTTGATGTTCTACTCCACAGTCCAGTTGGACACGACGAAGCGGCCGTACGGTTTCTTCCTCTCCGGGCGCATGCAGCCCAGGCCGATGCGCTTTCCGGCGCTGTCCACGACGTCGCGGAACAGGCGCTCGGAAATCAGGGTGGTGTCCAAGTCAACGGTAAACGACAAACTCCAGTCATGCCAGATCGGCCGGTTCGCGACGGCTTTCCCCTTCGTGACGTTGTTAGTGACGACCCGACTGTCAAGGCAGTAGCCGCCCTGCGAGACGATCGGGATGAAGTCCTCGTGGAACTCGATCGCCGCGGGGATCACGGACGAGTCACGCGTGGACAGCTTCGAGGTCCCCTGCTTGAAGAACACGCCGGCATTGGTGATGCAGGCCAGCATGTTCTCGATGGGAATCACGGGTTCGTTGTTCGGACCACGGTAGATGGCCTCCTCCATAATATCCTGCGCGGTCAGTTCCGTCCCCTTCTTCGACGGCCGTCCACCGGTCCCGCCGGCTCCGGGGAGTTTCGCCTTCTCCCGCTCGGATATCTGGTTGACGATCAAGGCGCGGATACCGGTGAGAGTGATGGAGATAGTGACAGAAGACTCGCTGTTAGCCGGGATAGTAGTAGCCATGGTTGCTTCCTTTGAAAAATGTTTGCTTTGGGTTGCGTGGAGGTGTCTTGCGCAGACAAGCTAGGCTCAGTTAGACGTGAAGTCGTAGTCCTCCTACCAGTGGTTAGTGTGGTGCTTCGAAAGTGGCCCGCGCGGTTAAAAGAATGTTTGCTTTGCTGTTCCTCGCCTCGCCGAACTTCGTGTTGCGTTGCGTAGTAAAGTGTTATTCAGTTAACTACGAAAGTCGTGTGACAAATAAGATGTTTGCTAGGATATGCTAGGCAAGGACCTGCGGGGCGCATCCACGCAATGCCCAGCCGAACCAGGTCGTCACACGCGTTCCAGATTCCTACCAAAAATCTACTCCGTGACAGACTCATAGGTGGCCTCAAAGATGTCGGGTTTACAGGGGTAATGCTCGCCCCTGATCCCCGTGATGATCCAATCTCCGGGGCAGACGATGTGCACTCCCTCCAAGGTGTCGATCTCACCGTGGTTAGCGACCGGATGTTGACATTCCATGCAGACGGCGCGCTCACCAAAGAACCTCGGACGGGGCCGAACGTTCGGGTGGTCACCATCCTTGAACCACTGTACCGCCGTAGTCGCCTACATCAGTCTTTACCCCGTCAACCCAGATTTCCATGGACACGGCTGTCGGATCAAACCAACCCGTCAGAGTGAATATGTAGCCCAAAACTTTCCTCCTAGTATAAAGGAGTAACTCGCGGTCACTCATGTTGTTTGGAACCTCGATGCCGCAGCAACCTTCGTCGGTCTCATGCTGAAATGTGTCGTAGTTGCATGCAGCAACCCCATCCAACTGATCGTTAATCGTAAAGGTTCCCTCGCACACCCGCCCACCCGGGATGCCCGCTACCGGACGCGGGCGTACTTCCAATTTAATGTGAACCTGGTCCATGTCTCCTCCTGTTCGCTAAAAGAATGTGTGCTAGGCGTTGCGTAACTCCGCGCTACTTTACTGGGAGATGCCTTGACTGGCGAAGACCCTTCAACAGACTACTCCGTAGCTCTCTCGGCGGTAGCCCGGCGTCGTTGCTTGTTAGCCTGAACTAAGCCCTCTTCCATCATCCTAACTTTCTCATGCTGCGCAGCTAGCATGCGTTCCATGTAGGCGATGTCGTCCTCCGTCGGAAATCCCCACTCCGTCGCGAACGGCGTGGTCTCATTACAGACCCCGGACTCCAGGTTTGCCACGAAATCGTCGCCGAGTCTGGCCGTATGACTCTTCGCGTCGATGCTGATGCAGCGCCGGAAGCGCGGGCGATTCCCCACGAACGGGACGTCCTCAGCGTTCGGATATGACACGAGGATGTCGCCAACTTCCAATCCAGACAGTTTCATGGAATCACCTCATAAGAATGTTTGCTATGCTCAGCTGCTCGATGCCTAGGCATGCCATGATTGGCCCGGCTTGGAGTTGCTGTGCCAAGTGGGTTGTGCCACCAAAACTCCGTGAGCGACCAGATCCCGCAACCAACCACGTGTTCCATTTTAGGATGTCCCGAAAACGAAACAGGTATCGGAAACGAAACATCGCGATAACCACGATGTAGACTCAATATACATCCAAAAGCGCACATTGTCAACATATTTATTGACAGCAGACGAATTTTTCGTTGGCCCACGCTGGTATCGAAAATATCACATCCATGAGGAGGGAGGGTATGGAGCCCCCACCGACGCGAGCAGAAACGTTATCGAACCGCTAAGGCAGTCGGTAGGTAAGGGCTAGGTGGCGGGCTCAAATTATCCCGCGAAGCGGGCCGCGTTTGTTCGGTGTGGGTAAGGTGTAACAGGGGCAGTGTTTAAGGGTGTTCCCATTTCTGCTCGCCCACTCCACCAACAAAGACGCCCCCAAGGCAAAGGCCAAGGGGGCATTGGGGAGGGGTGCTAGGCAGGTGGCTAAGCGGGGGTGATGTAGTAGAGCGCAAACAGGACACAGAGCAAAAGGGCAAAGCCGAAGGAATCGAGAGCGAAGGCTAGTAAGGTCTCGGACTCTTCCGGCTCGTGACAGGTGACGCCATTGGGGCAAGGCTCAAAGGTGCGGGGGTCGCGTAAAATAATAGGTGTTTTCAGCATGCTAGTTTTCCTCTTGCAAAAGCTCTTGTAACAGGGCTTGCATTGCCTCCCCCATTAGCAGGGTATCAGCTAGGGCGTCAAGGGCTCGCATTTGTTCGGCGTTGGGCATGGGTTTATTCCTCCCCACAGACAGGGTTAAAAGCAATTGTGCATTTATTGCGTTCCCAGTCCTGCACACTCCAGACCACGTTAAGCCCTTCCGGGTTGTCAATGTCTTCTATACCCTCGATTTCGTCGCATTTGTCAGTTCCGATCGCGGAAATGAGGCCCTCCCCATAGTCGCACCCGACAAAGACATATTCATCATAGGCGTCCGGGTCATACACGTAAACAAACACCGACGCGAGCAAGAGGGGCAAAAGTCGGCGCACCATGCTACACCCCCTTTTTCGGGCAGGCTTGCCAGCTTTGGGCGCTACATTGGAGGGCATAGGGGCAGGCGGGGCAGACAAGGCAGAGAAAAAGCATGGGGAAAACATGCAAGGCGTCGTAATCTTTGGGCATTTTTGGCCTTCCTTTGGTTTGGGTTCGGGCTTCCTAGTCCTACCCCCTCACGCGAGGGGATAGGGTAGGGAGCCTGAACTAGGCGACCGTAAAGGAGCCGGTGCGGTAGGCGTGGGCGGCTTGGGCAAGATCGGGCAGGCCGTGCATTTCCGCCGTGATTTCGCGGGCTTCGCCCTTGGCCAATTCGGGATTGCAAGCGGCGTGGTTAATCCGGGCTTTCGAGCCGGCGGCTTTCAAAGCCTTGTTGCACGCGGCCATGAAAAAGCGGGAAACCGAGGCGACGCGCGGGGGCGTTTGCGGAGTGCTAAGCGTGGGCTGGCCAAGGCGGGCGCGCATGGCGTTGTTGTCCAGCGGGAGATATTCCATTTTTTGGGCGTCGTCCATTTCGCACGCCGAAAAATCGAGCCCGTAGAAAGTGATCGGGAACGCGAGGTGGCCGCTTACGTCCTCCGCCTGCTTGCCCGTGCTGTTGGCGTAAACATTCTTTGCGCCTTCGGGCATCAGGCGCACGCCGGAAAGGTCAAGCGTGCCGAACGGCGACACGGCACGAGCAACAAACGCCGTCAACGCCTTAGCGGCGGCAGTGGAAGACACGGCGCCCTTAGCGTGGTAGCGATTGGCCGAAGTGGGCGCGAACAGGGTAATTTGCAGGGGGATAATGCGGATAAGGCCGGATAAGGAGATAACTTGCTTCGCGGCTTTGCTCTCGCGAATAAAGGCCGAATCGTCAAGATCGAGATCAAAATCTTCCAAGTCAAAGTCCGGGGCCATGTCAAGCGCATTATCGGCGAACAGGGGCAAGTCGTAAGATTCGGTTTCGGCGTTGGCAATGGGGGCGGGGGTCAAGGTTTCGGCTTTTTTCGTGGATTTTTTCATGGGGTTCCTCATTTTGCGGCTTTGTGTTTCCGTGTTGAGCAACATGCTTTGCACGGGGCGAGGCAGTCGCGGCCTCATGTAATTACTATCGGCTTTTTCGCCGAATTTGTCAAGTTTTTTTTTTTTGCTTTCGTCAACTTTTTTTTATCTCAAAGAACGGGCCACGTTTGCGGCGACGTACTAAGGATATTGCAACAAGCGGGCCAACTTCGCCAAATTTGTCAAGTGGCGGAAATCGTTAGGTTTTTGTCAACTGCCGTTTTCGCATGATTTTGGTACTATGCAAAAATTACAAGGCATTTTCGCGTGGTTTTTGTCAAGTGGCGGAAATCAAACGGTTTTGGTACTATGCAAAAATTGCAAGGGGTGTGCAAGCCATGCAAAGCGTGCGGAGCGCGAACGTCCATTATAATAGGTACGCGTGCGTGTGTGGAGTGAGAGGGGAGGAGGGAGAACGCACCACGCACCAACTGCGTGAATGTTTCGCCGACGAACTCTGGGGCATTTCCAAACGACCTTCTCGAAATCCCTATACCTGGTGGTCCTGGTACGATGGCATCTTATAATGATAGGCACTAGGCGCACTATACCTTACCTATACCGCCGTTTGAGCCTGGCGACTTATCTCTTACCTGTAGTGTCACCTGACACTGTGATCTGATAAAAGTTGTGACGACACAAATTCTGGCTCTATACCTGATCTGTACCCGTGCCTGGGGTCTTAGTGTCTGGTCGAGGATCTGGCGCCTATACCTGACCTTTAGTGGAAATCTGGGAGTTACGCCTATACCTGGGAGGTGGAGTGTTGGTCGGACCTTAACCTGATGGGAGAATCACCCTATATAATAGGTAGGGAATGGCCGGCGGGGAACCAGGGGAAATCCCAGTTACCGCCCTTGGCGGGGTACGCGGTACATAAAAATTCAGGGTGTGCACCTACCCCCAGGAATTAAGTACCAAATGGGACCTTGGACCTGGTAACATACAAAAAGGGGTTGACCCTGGGATAACTACATGGTATGATTGCGGAATCGCTTCCGAGGGTTACAATGTCCCGAATTTGATACATCTGGGGTGTTCCGAATCTGAGACGTATCCTTAGTACCTGGAAAACACCCCGTATCCGCCAAAATCGACCGAATCTGGGCTCATCTAGCCAAAAGTTGTGACGACGCAACACCAAAATCTTACTCTTTATCCCTGAGTCAGCACCTTGCATTCTAGGATGTGAGCACACGTAAGTGCCAGTAATCACTAACGCTTAGTTACGGCACCTATGACACTATGAGTATACCTGCCTACCGAAAGGGGTTACCGGATACCGAAAGGGGCGAGTCTAGTCCAGTTCCCTTACCTCTGGGTTGCCGAAGATCACCTGCTTCCCTTGCATTGTGCATTACTATGTGTGGAGATGGAATTAGGTAGGAAGTTGCTGAGGGAGAAAGCGCTTTTCCGCCCTCCGCGACCCCGGCCGCCGGCCATCACCTTATCATTATAGTACACAGGGAGAAAAGTTTGGAAA
>Ga0153915_10002557_pt1 | contig 16557 bp, 12 predicted proteins | sample Opewatmetagenome_2_FD_107003 | JGI IMG/M metagenome (GOLD analysis project Ga0153915, IMG submission 107003) | Freshwater wetland microbial communities from Ohio, USA - Open water 3 Core 3 Depth 3 metaG | ecosystem: Environmental > Aquatic > Freshwater > Wetlands | place: USA: Ohio, Lake Erie...
AGACAAAGACCATAACCGATCAGGACGGAAATGTTTATATCTCTGTAACAATAGGTGTGTACCTGTTTTTGCCGGTCAGCCTGAAGTGCGATTTCCGGGACAAGATTAGTTTAAAAAATTAAATTTTCGAAGAAAATCATCTGCTACCTTAAGTATTTCATCATCATAATAGCGTGAATATTTCGGGTTTCCCTCTCCCAGATAGTGCCTCATTCCCTCATATGTATGCAGTTCAAAATAATTGCCTGCCTTTTTCATGTCATTTTCAAAGAATTGAACGGTCCAGACAGGAACCTGATCATCAAATTTGCCGTGGAATTCGATCATTGGAGGCATTCCTCCCTTTATATTATGGGCCGGAGAAATACTCCATATTTTATTCCGCCGGTCAGCCAGCAAACGGTCGCACCAGCCTTCCACTGCATTTACACATGCTGAAAACAACAAAATCGCATTAGGACAGCAGCTAATTTTCAGGTCATCTGTTTTTTCATTGTAATCATCTATCATAGCGGTGCATAATGCCAGATGACCTCCAGCGGATTGACCGGCTGCAACTATTTTATTTCCATTAATATGGAACTTTTCAGCATTTACCCGAACCCAACGCATAGCTGATCTGGCATCCATGATAGATTCGATCGGGCTGATTGTTTTATGTGGGGTTATCCCATTTTCAATTGACAACCGATAATCTACCGAAAACGTAACAATCCCCATCCTTGCATATCTTTCGCAGGTTGTAAAAAACTCACCCGGGGTGCCAAATGCCCACCCCCCGCCATGAAAGAAAACAATAGCTGTATTATTTTCTCTTTCAGACGATTGTTTCGTATAAAAGATATCAATCTTAAGTTTAAATGTATCGACAGTTTTGTAAACTTCCTGAACATGCGTGACCTGGTCTTTGGTTTCAACCTGATCAGTTATTGTCAGCCCTCCGTCGATGGCAGCATGGGCCAGAAAAGGTAAGGACAGAAAAAGAAAAATGAACAGGTTTTTCATGGATATATTGGTTTTATTGTATCGGTTGTCGTAGTTGTGGGTTGTCATTGGATATTTATTATCAGTTTTTGGTTATTCGAAATCCCTTTTATAAGCCCAGTCAAATATCGATAATTTAATTTTAAATATTAAAAAATGTATTGTTCTATTGAAGAGTAAATTAGCTGAATTAACTAAACAATAATCTCCGGATAGGAATTATCTTTAATTTCTATTTCCGACACTGGAAACCCTCCTGGAAATATACGGGAAACAAGATAATGCTTTAAGGAGGTACATCCCTGGTACCCGGGAAAGTGGTGGTTTCGTCTAATAGGATTTCATTCAACCTAAACGCAAGTTTAACACTTATTTTTACCGTTTCACTGACTTTTTTCAGATGCATTCTTTGCTAAGGTATACTTTTAAGAAAATCCAAAGGATATGAAAGCACTTAAACTTTATTGCATTTTCATTGGTGTTCTCATCACCGGAGCAATCAACCAGGGACAACCTAGAGCACAGGATCTGAGAAGTAATCCTGCTCTTGATGAAAAGGTTAAGAATTTCCTTGCCGCTCAATCTGGGCAATGGCGCGATCTCAATATTTCAGCAGCTGACGGACAATTGCTTTATGATCTTATCATAAAGGGAAATTACAAAAGTGCTCTTGAAATAGGTACATCTACCGGACATTCAGGCATATGGATAGCATGGGCACTCAGCAAGACAGGTGGTCGGTTGATTACTATCGATATTGATGCAGAAAGGCATAAACAGGCGCTTCAGAACTTTAAGGAAGCTGGACTTTCAGAATATATTGATGCCCGTCTTGCTGATGCACACGAACTTGTTAAACAGCTTAAGGGTCCTTTCGATTTTGTCTTCAGTGATGCGGACAAGTATTGGTATAAAAACTATTTTATTGATGTCGATCCTAAACTTAAAATTGGGGGATGTTATACCACCCATAATATATCTGACAGAAGAACAGGCAGCGCCGGCAGGTATGGAGGCCGGGGTGGCGGCGGAGATTCGGGCGATTACCTGGAATTTGTAAAGAGTTTAAAAAACTATGAAACCATACTGAATCGTGGAACATTAATAAGTTATAAAAGGGCTGAAAAATAATTGGTTGATGATAACCTTTGTGCTGAGGCGGAAATTATGGTCACTTCGCATTCAGTATATTTGTGACAATAGGTACAGCATTAGGCTGTACAGTTGAACCTGATTAAAATGCAAACAAACCTGAAAAAGCAATATTTTTTTATAGTCCTGTTATTGGCACTGGCAATTGCTATTACAATCCATTTTCCAATGGTGATGAATTACCTTTTTGGAGAAGAAGGAGGTCGTCATGATAATAGATTCATGCCAGGCTTTACGCATCTCGGATTGGAGCTTTTAATAACCTATATTGTTGCACTTCTGATGTTTACATTAAATTTCTTCATTTTAAATCCTGCTGAAAGACACTGGAGATTAAAAATGTTGAATGTTGTTCTGGCGATTGTCCTGACTGTGATTTCAGTATTTATACTGAATGAGCTGTTATATTCAGTTAAAAATATGATAGATACAGAACCCGGACCAAGAGGTCACAGGGATGAATTTGATTATACTAACTTTTTTGTTTCCGGTCTCGTTGTCGGTTGTGTCCTGATAATCCGGCTGATCTTTCAGAAACAGACCATTATGCTGGAAAATGAAGCTTTAAAACGGGAGGCACTTCAGAGTCAGTATGAATCACTTAAGAATCAATTAAGCCCGCATTTTCTATTCAATTCCCTTACTGCTCTTAAAATTTTAATCAACGAAGCTCCTGATACTGCCCAGAATTATATTAATAGCTTATCGAAAGCACTTCGATATACTTTGCAGAGCAATGAAAAACAGCTTGTTACCCTTAAAGAAGAGATGGATTTTATGGAATCTTATCTTTTCCTGATAAGGATGAGGTTTGATACCAACCTTTTGGTTAATACCAGTATAAAAGAAGATTATCTTTCACACAGATTGCCTCCTCTTACAATCCAAACTCTTGTGGAGAATGCCATAAAACATAACGAGATCAGCAAACACAGACCACTCCGGATCGATATTTCGACCACTGAAAATGATAGTCTTATTGTATCAAATTATATCCAGAAGAAACTCTCTGAGGAGGAGGGTACAGGGATAGGATTGACAAACCTGACGAAACAGTTTCAATTGCTTTTTGGGAAAGAAATCACAATCAGCATTGAAAACAATCAATTTAAGGTGGAAATACCTTTAATTAAGCAATGAGGGATGAAGGCACTGATTATTGAAGATGAAATTCTTGCTTCGAGACATTTACTGAATGTTCTGAAAGAAATCAAAGATATTTCAGTAATCACAGTTCTCGAATCAATCACTCAAACAATTGACTGGTTTACAAAAAATCCTCAGCCGGATATTATTTTCATGGATATTCATCTGTCTGATGGTTCGGCATTTGAAATATTCAAACATACTAAAATCAATTGCCCGATTATTTTTACCACTGCTTATGATGAATATGCCCTGAAAGCTTTCAAAGTGAACAGCATTGATTATCTTCTGAAGCCGATAGAAGTCCCAGATGTACAGGCAGCATTGAAAAAACTGAAAGGGCTTTCTAAAGCAGAAACAATGCAGTCTGTTCTTAATAGTCTGATTTCATCCCTCAGAGAGGCAACAAAATATAAAACGCATTTTCTGATTCCTTCAAAAGGAGACAAATTAATACCTGTTCAGACAGGTGATCTGGCTTGTTTTTATATAGATACGGGTATGGTTAAAGCCCTTACATTTGAAGGCAAATCTTTAAGGTTTGATAATACGCTTGACGAACTTGAAAGTTTATTGAATCCTGAAGATTTTTTTCGTGCCAACCGACAGTATATTCTTTCAAAAAAAGCAATAAAAGATATAGATATATGGTTTACAAACCGCTTATCAGTTAATCTGAAAATAACTGCTCCTGAAAAGATATTGATCAGTAAAGCCCGGATCTCCGAATTTAAAAAATGGTACGGAGGTTAACAAGCATCCACGCAAAAAAAAGAATCATAATTTCGAAAAGATTAATACAATGAAACAAGAAATTTTTGCTACACTAATATGCCTTTATATGACGGCATTTAGCTCACAGATTGTACACGGACAGGAAAAAGAATCAATATCAGATACACTAAGGAAAGATGCAGTGAAGATTTTTCTTGATTGTCAGAGCTGTGATATGAATTATACACGGCAGCAAATATCCTATGTAAACTTTGTCAGGGATGTCAGGGAAGCCCAGGTTTTTATTCTGATAACGCAGCAGAATGCAGGAAGCGGAGGAATACAATACACTTTTACTTTCCAGGGACTTGGAATTTACAATGGAATGAATGATACGTTGGTTTATACGAGCAGCCCGGATGAAACAAGTACAATTGTAAGGGAGAAAAAAAATAATATGCTTCAAATGGGATTGATGAAATATGTTGCCAGGACACCTGTTTTCAGTGAGATTGAAATTAAACACAACACAGAACTGGAACAGGAACAGGTAGTTGATAAATGGAATAACTGGGTCTTCAGGCTTGGTACTGAACCCCAGTTTCAGGCGGAAGAATCAGACAGGCAACTGCAATTAAGAAACTCATTTAATATTACAAAAGTTACACCGGATATAAAGCTTGAACTTGAACTTGATCAATCCTATAGCCGCAGAAGGGTTATTGAAGAGAATGATTTCGATACTACTTATGTGACCAATGAATTTCAGGGCGACAACTTGTTTGTGAAGAGTCTTGGTGAACATTGGTCAGCTGGCATAAAATGGAATATAGGTACGTCCACAAGGGAAAATTACGGCTTCAGAACTGATATTCTCCCCTCAGTGGAATATGATCTTTTCCCTTATTCTGAAGCAACGCACAGACAATTAAGATTCCTTTACAGTGTCGGATTGCAGTATAACAACTATAATGATTCAACAATTTATAATAAGCTTAAAGAGAATCTGTTTAAACAGGAGTTTAATATTGCTTTCCAAATTCAGGAAAAATGGGGATTTGTGAATTTATCATTATTGGCTTCAAGCTACTTCAATGATTTTTCTAAAAACCGTGTTGAACTGATTACTTCACTCAATCTCAGGATCTTTAAGGGATTGGCCCTGCAGATTTCAGGAGGCGTTGCCCATATTAATGATCAGGTAAACCTGAAAAAGGGAGATATATCAGAAGCTGACAGACTATTGGAACTCAGGGAATTGTCAACACAATACAGGATTGAGGGAGGAATAGGATTAACTTATACATTCGGATCGATTTACAATAACGTTGTTAATCCCAGATTTGGATTCGGAGGAGGTGGCGGTAATGGAGGAGAGCCACAGGACTATGATTAAAATGAGAATGAGTCCCGGGAAGAAGCTTTAACAGTACCTGCCATCCAGGGGCAATCTTCTTTTATCTCGCAATTCTTACAGCCAACCAATTTTGATATGGCCGGAATTAAAGCAAATCCAATAATTACAAATGAAATTGTCAGATAAAAAATTGTTTTGGAATAATCGGTTAAAATCAGATAAATAGCAACTGCCAGAGGGATAAACCAATTGGGAAACTGGATGCTTATATTCCTTCTGAAAGCTTTTTTGAACGATTTATTTTCTTTTTTTCTAAAGATCATTGCTGAAATTTTACCATACCCGCATGGACAAGATAAAGTAGCGTAATGATGGCAGTAAGGACATATTTTTGCCCAGAACCATAGTACACTGACAAATGCATAAACCCCAAAAGCAACTGCGCCTGTTAAGGAAACCTGATAAATGATCAGGAATCCAAGCAAAAAAAGAAGTAATGTAGGAATATTATCAAGCAATACTAACCATATTGGAATTACCCTTGAATGACAGGGGATTGTATCGAACTTAGTTATAATTTTCTCAGATATTTCCCCTTCGAAATTGTTTGTTTTAGGATCCATTAAAAAAGAAATAATTAATACTAGTTATTTTGCTTTAATATTGTAAGCCATCAAAGCATTAGTGTGCCTCAGGTATAGAATTCCATTGTGGACTACGGAGTGTACCCAGAATGGTCCCGAGTTGCCTGTAAGGTTTTCAAGCTGCTATTCACTTATTATTTGAGCCTCAATAAAACTTGATAAGAATCACTTAGCAACTTTTACACAGATTAAACGACGTTGATCCCGGATCAGGAGCTTGCCGCTGACAAGTGCCAGGGGTGCCCAGTTCTGCGTTGCACCTCCGACCTTTGAAGCCATCTGATCGTTCTCTGATCCTGTACCCCCGGCTTTAAGCAGATCTGCTGACGCAATCGGCTTAAATGCTGAAGGATCTGGCTGTATGAGGTACAGCTTAGTGAAGCCGTCAGTGCTGATCAGCAAACCGTCGGCCAGGATTATACCGCCTCTTTCAAATGCGGGAGATCTTCCTGTTTTCCATTTCACCTGGCCATCCATGCTCATGCAAACCAATCCGTTTTTGCTTTCATTGGTTGAACACTCTGCATAAAAATAACCATTATACATTACCGGAGGCTGTGTATGTGCTCCAAATTCAGCATTTTTATAAAGCTCTGTAACACCGTAACTGCCATCTGGCTTCTTCTCAACTTTTATCATTACCGCGCCTGCCTGATATCCACCTGTGACCAGTACTCTTCCTTCACCGGCATCAATTGCGCAGGGGACAGGAATTCCGCAAGACCAGTTAGTATACTCCCACAGGATTTTCCCGGTAAGCGGGTCAATTCCAACCACCTTACCACCGCTGGCGCTTGCCCCACGGCCAGCTGAAGCGGTTATCATAACAATATGGCTGTCTCCTCCAACTTTTACGATCGCCGGACTGACATATCCGACAGCTCCAAGTGACGGCGTTGTCCATTTGACCTTGCCGGTAAGCTTTTCATAAGCCACAACCCCTGCCTGAGGCGACTGTGAAGCCAGAATAAGCAGATCACCATAAACTAAAGGACACTGAGTTATTGCCCATCTCGGAATCTGCCCGCCGCCGAAATCCGTCCAAACGTTCTTATTCCAGATAGGTTTGTGTGTGTTGATGTCGATGGAATACAGGTTTCCGTAAGGACCGCAGGTATAGATCCGGTCACCATCTAAAGCCGGTACACTTCGTGAGCCTGGAAACATAACCGATCCTGGAGCTTCATAGCTAAAATTCCAGAGTTCTTTTCCATTGGAAAGGTCAAAACACCTCAGATTATCGCCAACCTTGTCATCTCTATCCAGTAAATAGACTTTACCGTCTTTGGCAACAGGTCCGCCAAAACCTATGCCCACATCAACAGTCCATAGAACTTCCGGCCCTTTCTGAGGCCAGGAGCGTAATATACCTTTCTGGGCTGACACACCATTTCTGTTGGGCCCAAGATAATGGGGCCAGTCTTGTGCATAGATATCCGATATGCAAACTAATAAGACAATCACCGGAATAAACATCTTACTTTGTTTCATTTTAATTACTCCTTTCCTCTTTTGTTAAGTGTATATTACAATTTTACTAAAAAACCTTGTTGAATTGCTGTATCATTCATAAAAAAGAAAAAACATGGAATAATCACGAATTAAATCGTTTTACCCAGTTCGCAGGCTTGTTTCATTGCTTGTTTACCTTTGATTTCACCTGCACTCCAGGCTCCGTGGACTAACGATTTATCAATTTTGCGCTACTGCCTGAATATCTGTCACCGTGCACCTTAATTTTTGATGAGGCGGTGTTTAACTCCTGAAGTTCCTCTGATGAGAGTTCTACTGATACAGCTCCGAGATTCTCATTTAATCGATGCAACTTTGTAGTACCAGGAATTGGAACTATCCATGGTCTTTGTGCCAGTAGCCATGCGAGTGCAATTTGTGCAGGTGTAATATTTTTGTGTTGGGCAACCTTTGCCAGTAAATCAACAAATGCCAGATTTGCTTTAATGTTTTCAGGCGACAAACGCGGAACAGTACTACGGAAGTCTTTACTGTCGAAAGTTGTGTTTTGGTCCATTTTTCCCGTAAGGAAACCCTTACCAAGCGGACTAAATGGTACAAATCCTATTCCAAGTTCTTCCAGTGTTGGCATTATTTCTGCTTCAGGTTCCCGCCACCACAATGAGTATTCGCTTTGCAAAGCAGTAACTGGCTGCACTGCATGTGCACGACGGATAATTTGTACTCCGGCTTCGGACAGACCAAAGTGTTTTACTTTTCCTTCTTTAATAAGGTCCTTTACTGCTCCGGCGACATCTTCAATTGGTACATTAAGGTCAACGCGGTGCTGGTAGAACAAATCAATAGCTTCTACCTTAAGCCTTTTTAGTGAAGCCTCAGCAACTTGTCTGATATGCTCCGGGCGACTATCTAGTGCTGAAACGCCAGTTGTGTCGAAGCCAAATTTTGTGGCAATAATCACTTTCCCGCGAAAAGGAGCCAAAGCCTCCCCAACAAGTTCTTCATTTATAAATGGTCCGTAGGCTTCAGCAGTATCAAAAAAAGTTACTCCACTTTCTACTGCTTTATGAATAAGGGTAATCATCTCGTTCTTATCAGCAATAGTTCCATAGCCAAAGCTCATGCCCATGCAGCCTAGTCCGAGAGCAGAAACTTCCAGTCCACTTTTCCCTAATTGACGTTTCTGAATTTTGGTTACCATAATTATTAGCTTTAAAAGATGGGACAAACTTAAACAAAGAAATTCTTTAAAAAAACAGGGCAAGCCAGATTTTATTACTTTTCATAAGATTATAAGTTTCTTATTCTCAAGTTACAAAGTAATCTGAATCACAAAAGTTTTTATGATAAAATTCAAAGTAATTATTACGAATTTCAAACAATCACTGACTCCAGATAAATTAACCTGGGCATAATTATGTTTTTAACGAAATAGTGTTATTGTGAGTAAGAAATGTTCTTTACTGCGGAGATTTTCCCTGCAATAACCGATGAACTGAACAAATCCTTTAGCCCGGAAGGAGTTATTGACACCTGAGGATTGAACTTATCAGATACCATATAATTCAGAATACTCCTGTAAAGCTGCCTGGCTTCCGGCTTGTCCTGAATGGCTTTCAGATCGGACATGCATACAAGAAGTTGACCCTTTCCCACTAAGAATTCAAAGATAAGGCCCAGCTTGTGGTTTCTTTCAATGTTGTCCACGACCTGTACTGTCGGACGATAGTTTTCCGGTGCATTGTCAAGTATTAACGGACGGCTTTTCTTAACTATCGGCCACCATTGCCAGTTGGAATGAAATTCAGTCGGAAAATCATTGAAAATCGGATGCTCCGGATTTGTAAAGATACCCATTGTCCCGGGCGAAACTGGCTTACCGTTTGATTCAGAAATACCTTTAAACATCCTGTGATTCCAGTAATCCGTGATAAATAATCCTCCCACTGATTGATCTTTGATTTCACTATGATCCGGGAATAAAAGTACTTTACCTCCGTTGGCAAGAATTTCAATTGTACGACTGTCAAGCCTGTCTGCAACTGTAATGCTTTCGGGAACCTTTATTTCCCCAATAGACGGATAGATCCAAAAAGAATAAGAGTTTTCATATTCAGTCCCGTCAAGTATTATGTTTAACGTTGTTTTTTCAGGCAGGATGAACTTAGACAGATCTATCTCAAGCCCGGGGATCTCCGTCAACTCACCCTGTTTCAGGGTCACTGTTGATCCACCCTGTTCCACTATTTCATTATCCGGGTTCCTGAGATTCCACGAAACCTGCTGGTTTCCGATTTCATTCTCAGAATAGTTGGCTACTGCGATCCTCCCTTTCAGTTTTTCATTGTTTGTCCAGCAGAATTTTTCTGTGATAAACAGCGGGACCACCTTGTTACAAAAGTGACCGAATTCCCCTGTAGTTATCAGTCCCTTGCTATCCATGAAAGCATCGAGTATTCCGACCAGGGCTGTACCCTGCCCCGGAAAATCCTGCAGGTCGAGGAGGTGAAAACCACCGAATCCGGCAGTGCGTAATGCCATTTCAATATCAGCACGGTAACAGATAATGCTTAATGCCCCGGATGCCCTGAAAAAATCAAGTGCCTGATCACCTAGGTTCCTTTCTTCAAGCCTTTTTTTGAAAACAAGGAAGTTCCAGGGTTTCAGTACTCCGGTATATTTCTTTATCTCGTCATAATTCGGATATATCTGATATTGTCCGACTTCGGTACTTATTGCAGGGATGGAGCATTTTAAAATTGCACCTGAATAATTCAGAGCAGTAGACGGATAACGCCCGTTTATATAGCCACCGTCGTAAGCGTCAGCAAAAGAGAAAGATGCCCTTATATGTGTACTGTAAGTTGTATCAGTGTCAGGTCCTGTCCTGCATCCGGCATAATAATCCTCTCCTTCTGCCTGACCATGGTATCCAAGATAATTATTTGATCCGTATGCCATAAGCGGGCGATTGTCCGTTGATTTAAAATGCCTTAAAAAATCGTCCATTACTTCCTGATCTCCAGAGAGTTCATTTCCAAGTGCAAACATTACAAATGATGCATGGTTACCATAACTGTCAAGGATATTTTCTCCAGTTTTCAACAGGAATTCATTAAGGTCTTTATTGCCTTTCTTGCTGAAGCTACCCCAGAACGGAAGCTCAGGTTGCATATAAATTCCTTCAATATCAGCTGCTTCGAAGGCTGCTGCAGGCGGGGTCCATGAATGGAACCTGTAAAAATTTATATTGTATGATTTTGCCGTGCGGAAAACTCCTCTCCAGCTTTCAACATCCATAGGTGGGTGACCTGTCAATGGAAATACACAGGCATCATGTTTCCCCCTGAGAAAAGTTATGGCATCGTTTATAGTGAACTGCGTTCCTCTTGTTCGGAATTTCCGCATTCCAAAACTGACTGTTGAAGTGTCTGCCAGCTCTTTTTCCGAAAGTGCAAGGGATAGCTTATAAAGTGCCGGGTTGAACTCGCTCCATAGAATTGTTCTGTTCCCCAGCCTGTAAATAAGTTCCAGTTCATTCATTCCCGGCTTTAACAACACATGATATGATTTTTGCTTGACATTGTGTTTTTTCGGGCTGTTCCATGCATCAGCCTTCAGATCAATAACAGCATTTTTATCCGTAATACCGGCAGAGAATATTCTTGCTTTTACCAGAATCCCTTTTAAAGAGCTGTCAGGAAATATTTTTACCGATTCAATATAATCAGGATTATATGCTTCCAGGCAAAATTCACCTATGATCCCGTTCCAGTTAGTCTGGGTATGATCCGTCCAGGCATGGGAGCCGGTGATCCCGTCAGGTACAGAACCCTTGCCATTATTGATAAGCAGTGTTACAGCATGCCGGCCAGGTGTAAGGAGTTCTGAAAGGTTATAAATCTGAGGCGTTAAAATAGAGTTATTGGTTCCGGCCATTATTGTATCGATCCAAAGCACTGAAGGCTTCGTTCTTTCCATAATCAACCGGATGCTTTTATTCTTCCACTCCTCTGGTATTATAATATCCCTATTGTACCACGACCATCCTTCAAATACTCGCTCACGCGAGAGCCGCATAGTCTCCTGAGTATTGGTATTCGGGGTACCCTTACCGTTTTCATCAAGAGTGCCGGGAAGGCGTACCACCTCAGGAAGTATCTTTTCAAACCATCTGTCATTGATTCCGGCCTGCAATGTATCAAGCGCAAAATTCCACTCACCTTCAAGAGATATTTTTTGACGGAGAGAATTGCCGGCTTCAAAGCTGCAGGAATTAATCAACAGCGTTATGATGAGAACCTGTAAAAGTCTTAAATACATTATTTTGTCGTGTAAAGGATTGTTATAAAGTTAATACTAATTTCAATGACCTTGCAAAATGCACGAATTTTCAAAACGACCGGTTATCCGTGGTCAATATTCCCGGCTTTTGCACTATATTGTCATTTCAATTTGGGATTGATCCCTGCTAAATGAAAACATATAGAATCATTAAGCAAATATTCATAACTGTTCTATTTTTAACGGTAATTATCTCATGCAAAAGTCAGAATAAGGTGATAACCGATACTGTTTTCTGCACCCATAAGGTGATACTGGATAAACAAAACAAAATACTTCCCTGGTACGATCCCGCTGAAAACGCCTATGATCATTTTCTTCATGCCCGGTGGGATTTTATAAAGACAAGAGTTCCCAATTCTCCGGGACCGGGTACCAGATCAGGATATCCGCAATACTACTTTTATTGTGCCTTCAGGGTTAGAAATGACTCTATTTTGCCTGATCTATGGATGAACGATATTGGTGAAAAAATTCCTAACTGGTTTGAATCAGCAAGGCTTTATTATGCATACACCGGTGATACCAGCGTAATGAAGATCATTCGCGATTTTGTAGACTATACACTGGACCATGGCACAGGTTCCCCTGCATACGCCTGGCCAAATTTTCCCTATTCCACCGCCAATGCAGGCGATACCTTGTTTCGTGGATTTTCAGATCACTATGCTTTGGTATTGAATGAAATACAGGTTGACCATGCAGGTGAAATGGGGTTAACCTATTTCAGGATGTACCAGTATACAGGTGAGAAAAAATATCTATACGCTGCCCTGAACGTGGCTGATGTGCTGGCAAGAAAGGCAAAAAAAGGAACATCAACCGAATCCGTATGGCCGTACCGGGTTGTGATGACTGATGGTAGAATTACCGCTCCTTACGGAGCCAACTGGACCGGTTGCTATATGCTGCTGGACAATCTGATTAAGTCTGACATCGGAAATGTGAACGAATATATTAGTGCACGGGAGAAAACCCGGGATTTCATCCTTCAATACCCCATGAAAACAGGCTATTGGACAGATGGGCATACTGATACAAATATTAACAGCAATTCATATAAAAGCAACCTGAGTGCCAGCAATGCCACCTTGTGCCTTTTTGATTACCCTGAACTCGATCCGGATTGGAAAACCGACATACCCCGACTTATAAAATGGACTGAGGATTATTTTGTTCACAGAAGTGTACCCGGAGAACCATCATCCATGTGGGGAGCAAATATTGTAGGTGAACAGGACACATTCCTGGTTAAAATGGATTACCAGACAGCCCGGTATGCTGCTGAATGTGCAAGGTGGTATGCAGTGTCAGGTGATGAATCGTACAGGGAAAAGGCTTATCGTTCCCTGAACTGGATCACATATTGCAGCGATTCTACCGGATTGGCTTTTGAAAGTCCCGTAAGTAAGGGCGTCTTAAGCTGGTGGTCAGATTGTTATGGTGAATGCCCAAGGATGTTTTATCAGGCTTTTGCAGGTGTGCCCGAATGGGCTCCTCCACACGAAAACCATATTTTATATTCTGATGGTATCCTGAGAAGTGTCCATTATGCTGAAAATCAAATAAAGTACAGTGCCACTGCTGCAAATCTAGTTGTGTATCTCAGGTTGTCGTTCAAGCCTGACAAGGTAACCATTAATGGTCAGGAGATCTCAGCAGATAAAGTTCTGATGCCGGATTCATATCTACTAAAGAAGCTCGGCAAAGGTGACTATGCTCTAACTATTAAACACAATAAACCATGCGATGTTCTGATATCAGCCTTCTGAAAGGAAACCTCATAATCCTTATCATGGGATTAATAATTCCCCTGAAGATTTCTGCACAGTCTCCGGAAATTAAGCTTCAGATAGATGGTGCGACCAAATATCAGACCATGGATGGATTTGGTGTTAACATCAACGCAGCATGGTGGAACAATGGTGAGTATAGGGATGCAAAAGTGGTTCAACCGGCAATTGACTTGCTTGTTGATTCACTTGGCGCCACCATTTTCCGCGCCGTAATCGAGGAGATTGATTGGGAAGCCGTCAATGATGACAATGATCCGGAAAACTTTAACTGGACGTATTACAACAGGATCTTTTCAAGTTCCAGGTTCCAGGGCGTCTGGAAAACGCTGCATTATTTGAATAGTAAGGGAATCACAGATGGATTGATCATTAGTTTTATGGGTGCACCGCCTGCTTCAGAGCCATTGAGTGCTCCTGATCCGCAAAAAAGCTGGATGGGCAGAACGGATCATACGATTGCCACCTCAATGGAAGATGAATTGGCAGAGTCGATAGCTGCCCTCCTGTATTATATGAGGCATACGGCTGGAATTCAATTTAATCTTGTTTCACCAATGAATGAAACGGATGTGATCGCAATGAGCAAAAGCGCTGACCATCCTGATGGAATAGTGGAAGGTCCCAATATACCGGATGCGGTTCAGTATGTACGAATAGTCAGGAAACTTGCCGAAAAACTCGATGCCATCGGAATGGGTGATATCAGATTCGTGGCTCCTGATGCTGCAGGGGAACGCCTGTTTGGTGACTGCCTGAACCAAATGGTAAAGGACGATTATCTTATGGGCAAGCTGAAATGCTGGGGGGTACATCAATATGGCAACGATGCAGGCAACTATTTGAATACAATCTACAGATCTGCGTATCCAACCAGGTCTTTCTGGGTAACCGAAACAGCAGGTATCAGGAATATGCTCGGTCAGCTTGATGATAATGCCAGAGCTTATATTTTCTGGGATGGATTTGACTGCGTTTACCAGCATGGCATACGGAATGGCTATGGAAGGGTCCCACCCAATGACTGGGTCTTCTGGCTTGCCGGTGAAGAAGGCAAACCGCTGATCGAATATATTCAGGCAACCGAAAGCTGGATGCCACGCAAGCAGTTTTATGAACATGCCCAGGTAATGAAGTATGTCAGGCCTGGTTCAGTGCGAATTGGTACTACAGGACAGGACACATGCCTCTCAGTTTATACCTGGTTGAACCCGGATGGAAATATGGTTATCTCAGGCAGGAATAATTCCAGCCGGACTCTTGTTGTTAACGCAATTCTTTCAAACCTTCCGCCCCTGAAAAACATGAAATTGATTTATACCAATTCTTCAGCCAATTTAACTGAAGGGAATGAAATTAATGTATCAGGAGAAAGTTTCATGGTTTCTATCCCTGCAGAATCTGTTTTTACAATTACAGGGACAGCTGATTTATCATTTTCATCTATGAATGCAATAAAGCCTGAACCTCCGGACTGGTATGCCGGAGATATTCATGTTCACCGAAATTGCGGGGAGGTAACATCAATAATATCAGAGACAGAACTGACTTCAATGATGGAACCCAACGACCTGGCTGTTATTTCGGTACTGGCCGACATGGGTAACGGAGAGGTAAAGGATAGCAGGAGCGATCTGCCCAGGGTAAACGGTGCAGATGCTGCTTATTCAGGTCACGGAAGGATTGTGCACTGGGATGCAGAATGGCATTTTGATCCTGCAGGTGTTACCTTTGAAAACAAAGCCCTGGGAGGACACATTATTCTTCTTGGTCTAAAAGAGGCACATCAGATATGGGAAGAATCAGCCTATAAAATTCTTGAATGGGGAAAATCGCAGGACGCCATCATGGGATTTTGTCATATGCAATATCTGAAAGATAGTATCCAGAATGATTTAACATGTTGCATTCCTGTTGATTATCCGGTAGAAGCAGCACTCAGAACAATTGATTTTCTTGCAGAAGATGTTTTGCTGAATGATGCAGCCATAAATGCTTATTACAAGCTTTTAAATTGCGGATTCAGACTTGGGTGGGCTGCAGGAACTGATTTCCCCTGCAACGAAAGCAGGCCTTTTGGTTCATTGCTTACTTATGTTCAGGTAAAAGATCAGCCAATGACCTACAGAAAATGGATTGAAGGTATCAAAAATGGGAGAACGGTTGTAACAACAAACGGGCATGTTGAATTCATTGATCTGAAAATAAACGGTGTAAATGGTCCTGGTGATGAGATAAAGCTGAAGGGAAAGAAAGCTGTTGGAATTGATGTTAACTGGACTTCGGTTAAGACTTTAACCGGACGAATTGAGATTGTATGCAACGGAAAGATTATTGAGAAACAGGAGGTAAAAGCCAGACCCGGTGAGCCACCGGTCCATCTGAAAATCCGGCACAAAATCGATCAGAGCAGCTGGATCTGTGCCCGAAGGATGGATGAAAAGGGACATCAGTCGCATACCGCGCCTGTCTATATCACTCTGAAAGACACTCCTGTAAGGGCAAGTGCAGAAGATGCCCGGTTTTTTGTGAACTGGATTGACAATATTATTGTCAACATAGCCCCGGGAGGACCATGGAATCAGTATTTTACACACGACCTTGATATAGTCCGGAACAGATATCAGACCGCACGGGATATCTATGAAAAAATCAGGATTGAAGCTTCAAAAAAACAATGAAACAAAATACTTTTCTTACCATAATCCTTCTTCCCGGCATTGTACTTTTTTTTGCAGTAAAGGGTTGTTCAAATGAAAAATCGGTGCAACCGATATTAATTCTGGCCAGCCATAATAATTTTGGGACCTATACCGGTGAAATCCTGAAAGCTGAAGGTTTCAATGAATTCATTACCGACTCACTGGGAAGTAGAAAAGTAAGTAAAACATTTCTTTCTCAATTTGATCAGATTATACTTACTGAACAGGTGAATGATGAACAGACATGG
>Ga0153915_10002558_pt1 | contig 16555 bp, 15 predicted proteins | sample Opewatmetagenome_2_FD_107003 | JGI IMG/M metagenome (GOLD analysis project Ga0153915, IMG submission 107003) | Freshwater wetland microbial communities from Ohio, USA - Open water 3 Core 3 Depth 3 metaG | ecosystem: Environmental > Aquatic > Freshwater > Wetlands | place: USA: Ohio, Lake Erie...
GATCGGGGATTCGTGCCCGGCGCTGCCGCTCGAGATCGTCGCTGCGCCGATCAGCCGGCCGGATCGGTAGACGTAGGCGAGCTGCCGGCGCAGGCTGATGACGATCGTCGTCGCGCCGACCGCGGCGGGCTCCGGCCTCCAGACCCAGTCGCCGGGGCCGAGACGGTTCACCTCCGCTTTTCCCAGCGCTGAGTCGTCCGCTGCGGGCGCCTGCAGCGGGGCGAGCGCGATCAGGAACGCGTGCGCCGCGCGCCGCGGAAGCTTCATGCGATCCATCGGGGGCCCTCCAGCATCTCCGCCTCTGACGCTCAACGTCACGGATGCGGAGCGCGATCCCTCGCGTCAGGCCTTGCGTTCCGGGTCGAGCCCGGCATCCTCCTCGGCGATCTTGGCCATGGCGGTGAAATCCGAATCCGCGCCGTACTTTTCCGCGGTGCGCTCGAGCATCCCGACGAGGACGTCGCCCAGCGGCAGCGGCACGCCGAGCGCCCGGGCTTCCTCCAGGCAAAGCCGCGTGTCCTTGAGGCTGAGGCCGGTGGCGAAGCCGAAATCGAAAGTGCGCGGCAGCACCGAGCGCGGCCATTTGTCCTGGGTCGCGGCGTTGCGGCCGCTCGACTGGTTGAGCACCTCGATCATCCGCGCCGGATCGAGCCCGGCCTTGATCCCCATCGCCATGCCCTCGGACGTGACCGCGATCGCGACCGCGCCGAGCAGGTTGTTGACCAGCTTCATCGTCTGGCCGGCGCCCGGCTGCTCGCCGAGGTAGAAGGGTTTGCCGAGCCGCTCGAGCAGCGGCCGCACGGTCTCGTACGCGTCGGCCGGGCCCGACACCATCAGCGACAATGTCCCCTCGCGCGCGCCCTTGATGCCGCCCGAAACGGGCGCGTCGATCGAGGCGATGCCGCGCTCGCGGAACGCCGCCGCGAGCTTGATCGCGGTGCGCGGTCCCGAGGTCGAGAGATCGACGACGATCTTCGCGCGCCCGCCCTCGATCGCTCCGCTCGCACCGGTCAGCGTCTCCTCGACGATGGCGGGGCTGGGCAGGCTGGCGAAGACGATGTCGGCGCGGGCGCCGACGTCGCGCGCCGACCCGGCCGCCTCGGCGCCCTGCGCGACCAGCGCCTGCACCGCGGCGTCGGCGACGTCATGGACGATCAGTCGCTCGCCCTGGCCGATCAGCCGCGCCGCCATTCCGGCGCCCATCCGGCCGAGGCCGATGAAGCCGAGCGACGTCATTGCAGCTCCTCGGGCCAGTCGAGCGGTGCGAGATCGACGCGAACCACGTCCTTCCTTCCTTCCTCTGCCGGGAACAGTGCGAGCACGAGCGGATCGTGCCCCGGGATGATGTGCCGGATCGACGGCGCCATGGCGCGGATCCGGTCGAGCGCGTCGAGATAGACGGCCACGTCGACGACGATCGGGAACGGGATGCGCCGCACCAGGTTCGCATAGAGATGCGCAGCGTCCGAGGCGAGCACGACCGTCCCGCGCGCGGTCGCTACCTCGACGATCTGCAGCCCGGCGGTGTGGCCGCCGACATGATGGACGCGCACGCCTTCGAACAGCGTCGCGCTGCCGTCATGGAACTTGACCCGATCGGCGAAGATGCGCCGCACCATCTGCGTCACGGGCTCGACGTCGAATGCCGCGCGCATCACGCCATGGCCCATCGCGCGGCCGGTGCAGAAGGCCATCTCGCGATCCTGGATGTGGAAGCGCGCGTTGGGAAAGAGGTCGAGGCTGCCGGCATGATCGTAGTGCATGTGGGTGACGATCACGTCCTCGACCGCGGCCGGATCGACGCCCGCCGCGCGCAGGGCCTGGTCGACCGGGCGGAGCAGGGTCCGCCCGCGCCGCTCGGCCGCCTCGGCGCCGAAGCCGGTGTCGACCACGATCGGCGGCGCGCCGTCGCGGTGGATCGCCCAGACGTAATAATCGAGCGGCATGTCGCTCGCATGATCGTCTCCGCCGATGAAATTCTCGGCCGCCTTGCGCTCGTGCCGCGCGTAGCGGATCGCCTGGATCTTGCTCACGGTCATGGGTGTGTTCAGCGCGCGAACTTCAGCCGCACGAGCTGATGGATCGGGCCGTGGCCGACGGTCGTCATCCACGGCTCATAGTCGCCTGCGATCTCGATCGACTCGACCTCGCGCACGATCGCGCCGAGCAGCGCGCTCGCCTCGATCAGGGCGAGGGTCCGGCCGACGCAGGCGTGGACCCCGTAGCCGAAGCCGAGGCTGTGCCTGAGGTCGCGCCCGGCGTCATAGGCGTCGGGCCGCTCCCAGAAGCGCGGATCGCGGTTGGCGGCGGCGAACATCAGCCCGCAGCGGGTTCCGGCCGGGATGACATGATCCTCGATCTCGACGTCGCGGGTGGTGATCCGCCCCGCCATGCGCGAGGGCGAATCCCATCGCAGGCTCTCGTCGAACGCGTTGCGCACCAGCTTCGGGTCGGCGCGGACCCGCGCATATTCCTCGGGGAACAGGGCCCAGGCGCGCAGCGCATTGGCCATGGTGATGTAGGTCGTGTCGGCGCCCGCCGAGAGCACGGTCTGGAGCAGCAGCTTGGCCTCGGCCTCGCTGACCTGGCCGCGGTCGACGCCGCGGTAGATCTCGGCGCCGACGCCTTCGGGGTCGAGCACCGCGCGGTCGCAGGTCCGCTCGAGCCAGGCGACGACCGGCGAGAAGTCGGTCTGCATCGCTTCCTCGTACAGCGCGTTGGGCGGGCCCATCGTCGCCCACACCATCTGGCTGAAGCCGTGCATCTGCTCGCGCCCCTCGTCGGGAAGGCCGAGTACGTCGGGCAGCACCTGGTAGACGAAGCGCTGGGTGATCTCGCCGACCGCGTCGATCGCCTCGCCTTCGCGGTCGCGGAGCTCGCCGAGCAGCTTCGCCGCTTCGGCCTCGAACTTCGGCTTGGCATTTTCGAGCGCGCGCGGCGAAAGCGCGCCGCCGATCACCGCCCGCACCCGCGTGTGCTTGGGCGGATCGTCGGTCAGCAGGATCTCCGGCCGCAGCGAATTGGGGTCGTGCCACGGCCGCGAGGTCGAGGAGAAGGTCTTCCAGTCCATCAGCCCGGCCGAGACATGCTCGTGGCGGCCGAGCATCATGACGCCGTCGGCGAGCCGCACGACCGGCGCGAACTCGCGCAATTCGTCGTCGACCTTGCGCGCGTTGCGGACCGCATCGTGGGTGAAGATGTCGATCGGATAGTCGGGAACCGGCTTGCTCATGACGGCATCTCCAGGCCGATTCCTTCGAACCGCCGCGAATCCCCGTGGGTGCGGTTCCAGCCCGCCGTCGGGTCCGCGAAATGCGCGCCGATCACCATCACCGGCGTGTCGCTGTAGCGCTCGACGAAGCCGATCCGCGTCTGGCGTCCGGCCTCGGCGTCCATGTCGAAGGTCGCGCGCCGGTGCGGCATCGCGCACTGCATCGGATGGTGCATCAGGTCGCCGGTGATCACCGCTTCCTCGCCCCTCGATGAGATGCGGACGTGGACGTGGCCGGGCGTGTGGCCGTGGCTCGGCTCGAGCCAGACGCGGCCGTGCGCGTCGTCGCAGATCACATGGTCGGCCTCGACCAGCTCGTGCAGCCCGGCCTCGACGACCGGATCGACGCTGTCTTCCATGTGCCGCGGGTCGTGCTCGGCATGGTGGCGCATCTCCTGCCAGGCTTCATATTCCTTGCGGCCGAACAGGTAGCGCGCGTTGCCGAAGGTCGGCACCCACTTGCCGTCGCGCCAGTGCGTGTTCCAGCCGACATGGTCGTGGTGCAGGTGGGTGCACATCACCGTGTCGATGTCCTCGGGCGCGATGCCGAGCGTGGCGAGATCCTCGATGAATCCGGTCGGCAGGTCGCAGAATACGTCGAACGCGCGCTGGCGGCCGGCGCCGATGCAGGTGTCGACCATCAGCTTGCGGGTCGGGGTCGCGACGACGAAGCCCTGGAAGTTCATCACCTGCTGCCCGTCGGGCGTCGCATAATGCGGGTGCAGCCAGGGGATCGCGATCACCTCCTCGGGCTCGGCGTCGGCCATCGTCATGTTGATGTGGTCGGTGAAATTCCACATCTCGACGATTCGCGTGATCGCGACATCGCCGACCTGCCAGGTGCGCATATGCTCGACGGCCATCGTCTTCCTCTCCTGCTTATGCCGCCTTGCGCGCGACGCTTTCGGGCGGCAGCTCGGCGGCCGGCAGCGCCGGCTTGCCGAGGATGAAATCGGCGGCGCGCTCGGCGATCATGATCACCGGCGCGTTGGTGTTGCCGCCGATGATCGACGGGAAGACCGAGGCGTCGGCGACGCGCAGGCCCTCGATCCCCTTGAGCCTCAGCGTCGGATCGACCACCGCGGCGTCGTCCGATCCCATCCGGCAGGTGCCGCACGGATGGTGGACGGTGTAGCCGCTCGACCGGATGAACTGCTCGATCTCGGCATCGGTCTGGACGTCCGGCCCGGGCGCCACCTCGACCCCGTGGTAGCGCTCGAACGAAGGCGCGGCGAAGGCGCGGCGGGCGATCCGCAGCGCCCGCACCAAAGGCTCGATGTCCTCGTGCACGCTCAGCAGATGCGGGTCGATCAGCGGCGCCGCCGAGGGATCGGGGCCGGCGAGGCGGACGGTGCCGCGGCTCTTCGGATAGAGCGCCACCGGGCTGATCGCATAGCCGTGGCCGACCGGGAACGGCAGCTTGGTGGTCAGCCGTTTCGCCGGCTGGAAGACGAACTGCACGTCGGGCTTGGGCAGGCTCGGCAGCGTGCGCAGGAAGGCCACCGATTCGAACACGTTGCCGGCCAGCGGCCCCTTGCGCGCCACGACATATTCGAGAAGGTTGTAGAGGTCGCGCGGCAGCACCTTCCACGAGATGCCGTAGCTTTCGGTGACGTCGGTCTCCATGTGGATCGGGCAGGCGACATGGTCGTGATAATTGCCGCCGATGCCGGCCACGTCGCGCACGACGTCGATCCCCATTTCCCTGAGGTGCGCGCCGGGGCCGATCCCCGACAGCATCAGCAGCTGCGGCGTCTGCACGGTGCCGCAGCACAGGATGATCTCGCCGCGCGCCTCGATCGTGCGGCCGTCGGCGAGCTGCACGCCGGTCGCGCGCCCGTCCTGGACGATCACCCGCGTCGCATGGCCGCCGCAGATCAGCTCGACCTGCCCGCGCTTCAGCGCCGGGCGCAGCATGCCGCGCGCGGTCGATTCGCGCCGGCCGTTGCGGATCAGCCCCTGGCGCAGGCCGTAGCCCTCCGAATCCGGTCCGTTGAAATCGGGGCAGGCGCGGAACTGGAGCGATTCCAGCGCCCTCATGAACGCGAAGTTCAGGCCGTTGGGCTTCTCGACGCGCTTGACGTTGATCGGGCCGCCGCGGCCGTGGAACACCGACGCCGGAAAATCCTCGTTGTTCTCGGAGCGCGTGAAATAGGGGAGCACCTCGGCGTAGCTCCACCCGGTCGCGCCCGCGTCCGCCCAGGCGTCGTAATCGGTCGGGTGGCCGCGGAAATAGACCATCCCGTTGATCGATCCGGATCCGCCCAGCACCTTGCCGCGCGGTACCGGGATGCGGCGGCCGTCCATTCCCGGCTGCGGCACCGTCTCAAACCGCCAGTTGAGGCTCCTGGTGCCGATCGCGGCGGCCACCGCGGCGGGAATATGGATGAACGGATGGGTGTCGCGCGCGCCCGCCTCGATCAGGCAGACCGTGCGCCCCGGGGCCTCGGCAAGCCGCGCCGCCAGCGCCGCGCCGCCGGTGCCGCCGCCGACCACGACATAATCGAAATGCTGCGCGTCCAAGGCTGCGGGAATCCTCTCCACCGGATTGCTAGGCGGCGCAGACTAGCCGTGCTTGGCCGCAGGCGAAAGGCGGTTGCCGGGGAGCGAAGGGGGCGGGGAGCCATTCGCCAAACCGTTCGGCCTGAGCCTGTCGAAGCCCCTCCTTCCGGGAAGTCCCCCTGATCGGCGGAGGGAATTACAAATTCCACCATCGACTTCGCGCCCCGCTTCTGCTGCTCTGGAGGCGGGAGAGATGCATGAACGACAATGAAGTGCTGATTGTCGGCGCCGGGCCGGTCGGCCTGCTCGCCGCCGTCGGGCTGCTGCAGGCGGGCGGATCGGGCACCGGCGTCGAGGCCGCGGCCGAGCTCAACGATTCGCCGCGCGCCGCCATCTATTTCGCGCCGAGCCTGATCGCGCTCCGCGAGCTCGGATTGCTCGACGATCTCGACAGGCTGAGCCTCCGGGTGAGCCGCTTCGGCCAGCGCGTGCCCGATTACGGCTACGAATCGGTGATCTCGGCCGAATGCATGACCGGGCTCACCTTCGACTATCAGCTGCACTGCGGGCAGGACGTGCTGTGCCGCGTCGCGCTCGACCACGTCCGGCGGCTCGGCGGCACCGTGCTGTTCGAGCACAAGCTGACCGGCTTCGAGCAGGATGCCGAAGGCGTGCGCGCCACCGTCGAGACCCCGCACGGCGAGCGCGCGATCAGGGCGAAATGGCTGATCGGCGCCGATGGCGCGCGCAGCACGGTGCGCCATCTGATGGACGTCGAGTTCGAAGGCTTCACCTGGCCCAACCGCTTCATCGCCACCAACGTCCACTGCGACTTCGAAAGCCTCGGCTACCAGAAGGCCAATTTCGTCTGCGATCCGGTCTATATGGCGGTGATCGCGATCCTGGGGCCGCACGGGCCGTGGCGCGTCACCTACCAGGAGGATGGCTCGCTCCCGGTCGAAAGCTTCATGGATCGCCTGCCCGAACGCTACGCCTTCTACATGCCGGAGGGCACGCCCTACGAGGTCGTCTCGGCGAGCCCCTATACGCTGCACCAGCGCTGCGCGGCGACGCTGCGGGTCGGGCGCGTCCTGCTCGCCGGCGACGCCGCCCACGCCACCAACCCGTGCGGCGGGCTCGGCCTCACCACCGGTTTCTGGACGGCGATGATCCTCAGCGACGTGCTGGCCGCGGTGATGCGCGGCGAGGAGGACGAGTCGATCCTCGATCGTTATTCGGACGAGCGCCGCCGCATTTTCTGGGAAGTCACCTCGCCGGCAGCGACGCGCAACAAGAAGATGCTCGAGGAGAGCGATCCCGAGCAGCGGCTCAAGGACATCGCCGAGGTCGAGCGCGCCGTCCACGACGTGAACGTCGCGCGCCAGTTCATGTCCTTCCCGTTCAAGGTGATCGGCGATCCGCTCCGCGAAGGCTCGCGCTGGACCAACGCCGATCCCACCGCGGAGTGGGGGATCGACCTCAAGAACCGCACCTCGCAGCTGGTCGACTGAGGGGCGTCGAAGCGCTTTGACGGTTTGAGTAAGCCCGTAAGCGGCACAGACCTACGCCGTCAGCGATCCGACCCAGCCGGCGAAGGCCAGCCACGGCGCCGTGTTCCAGATCAGGAGCCGGAACACCTGCGTGAAGATCAGGAATGCCCCCGCGCCCATCGTCACCGGGTGCAGCCGGCCGCGGCTGCGCAGGTCCCAGACGATCAGCGCGATCAGGAACAGGTCGGGAATGCCGAAGATGTGGATCGGAAGCGGGATGATCGGGGGGATCGGCAGCCGTCCCATCGCCGGCGGCAGCATCACCATCATCGACATCAGCATGTAGCGCTTGTGGTATTGCGCGCGGCTGCGGTTGGCGATGCCGAGCCAGACGAAGGCCGCGAAGGTCGGCATGTCGAACAGCGGGATCGCGAACCACGACAGGCCCGAGATTCCGGGCGGGGTCGGGAAGCGGTGGATCGCGAAGGCGGCGGTGACGGTGCCGAGCACGACCATCGCGGCGGCGAGGCCCGCCGCCCAATAGCCGAAGCGGCGATGCAGGTCGGCGCGCTGCGTCGAGATGAAGACGGTCTGCGCCATGAAGACCAGCACCCAGGCGGTGAACACCGTGCCGTGCAGGATCACCAGCGGCGTCAGCGGCGCGAACGGCGCATAGGGCGGGACGATCCCGCGGACGTAGAAGGACGGTCCGAACCCGGCGAGCACCGCGCACAGGATCGCCACCGACATGCCGAAGTAGAAAAGCCGCTCGCTCCTGATCCGTCGAGCGGCAGGCGCCGCAGTCGCCATGGCCTCTCCCCCGATTGACCCTGGGATGATCGGAACTGGATAGCTCAGGCGGAGCGGGGAGTCACGGACGGACGGCGCGGGGGGCGTCTGTTGGAGCCTAGAGTGATTTCAAGTCAGGTGGAATCACCTGACGACTCGGAAATCACGGCAATCAAACGAATCCTGGCCTTGATTCCGGTTCGATCGAACCGGAATCGAGTCTAGGCCCCCACCGTCACGACCACCTTGCCGACCTGCTGGTTCGATTCGAGGTAGCGGTTCGCGTCGGCGATCTGCTCGAACGGGAAGGTCCTGGCGATCACCGGCTTCAGCTGGCCGCCGGCGAGGCCCTGCAGGATCATGCCCTTGGCGCGCTCGAAGCGGTGCGGGTGGTTCCAGATCTCCGATGCGATCCAGCCGCGCACGCTGAGGCCGCGATAGGCGGCGGCCCAGTGCGGATAGGGCGTCTGCTGCTCGCTGAGGCCGCCGTAGACGAACAATATGCCGCGCTCGCACATGCCTTCCGCGAGCGTCTGCACATAGGGGCCGCCGACCGGATCGAAGACGATGCGCGCGCCCTTGCCTCCGGTGATCCGGCCGATCTCCGCGCCATAGTCGGCCTCCTCGGTGGCGACCACGTGCTGCGCGCCCAGCGCGATCAGCGCGTCGCGCTTGGCGCTGGTCCGCGTCGCCGCGATCGAGACGGCGCCCGCCCAGTTGGCGAGCTGGATCGCGGCGATCCCGACGCTGCTCGATGCGGCGCGGACCACGACATGGTCGCCGATCGTCGCCTCGCCGACCTCGATGATCGCCATCGCCGTGAAATATTGCATCCAGATCGAGGCCGCCTCGGCCGCCGAGAGGCCCGGCGGCACGGCGATCAGGCTGGTGGCCGGCACGATCGCCTGCTCGCCCCAGACGCCGTAGCTGCCCAGCCGGAAGTTGGGGAGCGTGCCGACGAAGTCGCCCGCCTTCCAGCCGGTGACTCCCGGGCCGACCTCCTCGATCGTTCCGGAGGCCTCGTAGCCGATCAGCGTCGGCACCTGTGGCGGCACCGGATAGCGCCCGGCGCGAAACATCGCCTCGGAGCGGTTGAGGCCGATCGCCTGGATGCGCAGGCGCACCTCGCCTTCCTTGGGCGCGCCGACCTCGACCTCCTCGATCTTCAGCACCTCGGGCCCGCCGAGCTCGCGCACCATCACCACCTTCGCCATCGCAGCCTCCCTGTTCCTGGTTTGGCTTTTCTCTTGGCTTCGCGTCTGCGCCTGTCCAGCCGAAAAGGGTGCCGTTTCCGCGCAAGCGGAACAGACCCTAGTCTTCCAGGATCCGGCTGTGGCGCTTGGTGTCGCGCATCCGCAGGTAGACGATCAGCGAGAGGCCGCACATCGCCGCGACATAGATGTAGAAGCCGCGCTCGATGCCTTCGTTCTTGAACCACAGGGCGACATATTCGGCGGTCCCGCCGAAGATCGCGTTGGCCAGCGCATAGGGCAGCGCGACTCCGAGCGTGCGGATGTTGGCGGGGAAGAGCTCGGCCTTCACCACCGCGTTGATCGACGTGTAGCCGGTGACGAGCACCAGCGCGCCGAGCACCAGCAGGAAGGCCGCGAGCGCGCTGTGCGTGCCCTCGAGCGCGACGAAGATCGGCCAGGTGAGCAGCAGCCCGCCGGCTCCGAACGCGATCATCAGCGGCTTGCGCCCGATCAAGTCCGAAAGCGCGCCCGCCGCGGGCTGGAGCAGCATGAAGGCGAACAGCGCCGCGGCCATGATCGCGCTCGCTTTGTCCTTGGCGAACCCGCTGGTGTTCACCAGGAATTTCTGGCCGTAGATGCTGTAGGCGTAGAAGGCGAGCGTGCCGCCGGCGGTCAGCGCCATCACCAGCAGCGCCTCGCGCGGGTGGTCGCGCAGCAGCCGCCAGCCGCTCGATCGCGGCGCCCCGCTGCGCCGGACGTTCTCGAAGCTCTCGGTCTCGGCCAGCGTGCGGCGCAGGTAGAAGACGCTGAGCGCGAGCAGGCCGCCGATCACGAACGGGACCCGCCAGCCCCAGCGCTCCAGCGCGGGCTCCGGAAGCGCGGCCTGCAGGATCAGCAGCACGATCAGCGCGGTCAGCTGGCCGGAGATCAGCGTCACATATTGGAAGCTCGAATAGAATCCGCGGTGCCGCGCCCCCGCCATCTCGCTGAGATAGGTCGCGCTCGCGCCATATTCGCCGCCGAGGCTGAGCCCCTGCACCAGCCGCGCGAACACCAGCAATGCGGGCGCCCACGCGCCGATCTCGGCATAGCCCGGCGTCGCTGCGATCAGCAGCGATCCCCCGCACATCATCCCCACCGACAGCGTCAGCCCCGCCTTGCGCCCGCGCCGGTCGGCATAGATGCCCATCAGCCACGCGCCGATCGGCCGCATCAGGAATCCGACGGCGAACACCGCGGCGGCGTTCAACAGCTCCGCGGTCGGGCTTGCCGAGGGGAAGAAGACCGGCGCGAAATAGAGGGTGAAGGCCGAATAGACGTACCAGTCGTACCACTCGACCAGATTGCCCGCCGATCCGCCGATGATCGATCGCAGGCGGTGCGTGCGGGGCGCGTGCATGGACGAGGGATGGGGTTGGAGCTGGCAGGCAGTCAAGCAGCGGCAGAACCGCGGTCGAACCCTCCCCCTTGATGGGGGAGGGTTTTCGCGCGAAGCCTTGCACTCCCGTCCCTAGGCCGCGTGGCTGCCGATCGCCTTCTGCCGGCGCCGCTGGACCGAGGAGCCGATGCCGATCGCCTCGCGATATTTGGCGACGGTGCGGCGGGCGATGTCGAAGCCCTTGGCGCGGAGCATCTCGACCAGCTGGTCGTCGGACAGCACCTGCTTGGCATCCTCGGCGGCGATCAGCGTGCGGATGTGGCTCTTCACCGCCTCGGCCGAGACCGCGTCGCCGCCGTCGTTGCTCTGGATGCCGCTGGTGAAGAAATATTTGAGCTCGAACAGCCCGCGGTCGCACGACAGATATTTGTTCGAGGTGACGCGGCTGACCGTCGATTCGTGCATGCCGATCGCGTCCGCCACCGCGCGCAGCGTCAGCGGCCTCAGGAAGGTCACGCCGTTGCGGAAGAAGGCGTCCTGCTGCCGGACGATCTCGGTCGTCACCTTGACGATCGTCCGCGCCCTTTGGTCGAGCGCCTTCATCAGCCAGTTGGCGTTCTGCAGGCAATCGGCGAGCCAGCTCTTCGCATCCTTGTCCTGCGCGGCGCCCGAAAGCTCGGCATGATAGCTGCGGTTGACGAGCACGCGCGGCAGCGTCGCGCTGTTGAGCTCGATCAGCCAGCCGTGGCCGCGGCGGCCGACGAAGATGTCGGGGACGATCGCCTCGCTTTGGCCCGACCGCTGGTAGCGGCAGCCGGGCTTGGGGTCGTAGGCGCGAAGCTCGCGGATCATGTCGGCGAGATCCTCGTCGTCGACGCCGCAGATCCGCTTCAGGGCGGCGAGATTGCCCTTGGCGAGATAGTCGAGATTGTCGATCAGCCGCGCCATCGCCGGGTCGTAGCGGTCGGCGTCGCGCGCCTGCAGCGCCAGGCACTCGGCGAGCGAGCGCGCGCCGACGCCGGCCGGATCGAAGCCCTGGATGGCCTGCAGCACGCGCTCGACGTCGGCGAGGGCGACGCCGAGCCGCTGGGCCAGTTCCGACAGCGGGCCCGCCAGATAGCCGGTCTCGTCGATCTGCTCGATGATCTGGCCGGCGATCATCAGGTCGCTGCCCGAAAGCACCGATCCGGCCTGGGCGAGCAGATGCTCGTGGAGCGAGACGTCGTCGGCGGCGAAGGTGTCGAAGTCCGTCGCCTCGCCCGAGCCGGGTTCGCCGAGCCCCTGCATGCCCAGGCCTCCGTCGAGCCCGCCGGCGCGGTCGGCGGCGCAGTCCTGGTGCAGATTCTCGTCGTCATAGTCGATGTCGAGCGGGGCGTCAGCCGGGCCTTCGGTCGCCGCGTCGAGCGCATCGGGCGGCGAGGCTTCTTCCGCGGCCGCGGCCGGGGCCGGATCGAAATCGCCGCCGTCCGCGGGAGCCGCGTCGTCGCTCCCGGCTTCGAGCAGCGGATTGCGCTCGATCTCCTCGGCGATGAAGCTCTCGATCTCGAGGTTGGACAGCGCCAGCAACCGGATCGCCTGCTGGAGCTGCGGCGTCATCACCAGCGTCTGGGACTGACGAAGGTCGAGACGCGGCCCCAGCACCATGGCGGTTACAACTCGAAACTCTCGCCGAGATAGAGGCGACGGACCTTCTCGTCCGCGACGAGCGCCTGGGGGCTGCCGGCGAACAGGACCTGGCCGTCGTAGATGATGCAGGCGCGATCGACGATGTCGAGCGTCTCGCGGACATTGTGATCGGTGATGAGGACGCCGATGCCGCGCTCCTTGAGCTGCAGGACGAGGCCGCGGATGTCGGCGATCGAGATCGGGTCGATGCCGGCGAACGGCTCGTCGAGCAGCATGATCGTCGGATTGGCGGCGAGCGCCCGGGCGATCTCGCAGCGCCTGCGCTCGCCGCCGGACAGCGCCATCGCCGGGGCGTCGCGCAGGTGATCGATGTGGAATTCGGACAGCAATTGCTCGAGCCGCGCCTGGCGAGCGGCGTGGTTCGGCTCGGAAAGCTCGAGCACCGCCAGGATGTTCTGCTCGACCGAGAGGCCGCGGAAGATCGAGGTTTCCTGCGGCAGGTAGCCGAGGCCCAGGATCGCGCGGCGGTACATCGGCAGGCCGGTGATGTCCTTGCCTTCGAGCAGGATGCGCCCGCTGTCCGGTTTCACCAGCCCCATGATCGAGTAGAAGCAGGTCGTCTTGCCGGCGCCGTTGGGGCCGAGCAGCCCGACCACCTCGCCGCGCTCGACGCCCAGCGACACGTCCTTGAGGACGGTCTTGCGATCGTAGGTTTTGGCGATCGAAACGACCGAAAGCCCGCGCGACACGTGGCCGATCGCCGGATCCTCAGCTTCGCGTTCCATGACGCCGGTATCGTTCATTCTATCATCCGCCCCCGCCAATGTGGCCTTTCGGCGCGATCTGGCAAGATTCATGCATATCGGTTCTGCTTGAGCGTCCTGCATGACTGCGCCGTGAACGTCGAGAGCCGGACTTGCCCAGGCCGTCGAAATTGCGCCGGACCGTGGCTGCGGCGCACCGCCGGCTCAGCTCTTCGGAGCGCTCGTCGTGCCGCCCTGCTGCTTGCGCTGCGGCACCGTGAAGGTTCCGGTCACCCGGCCTCCGCTCGCCGCCGTTCCCCGCGCTCCGCCTCCGTCCATGACCGCGCGTCCGCTGTTGAGGTCGATGACGAGCCGGCCGCCGCTCACGTGGCTCGCGCCGCGGGTCAGGGTCACGCCGCCGATCATGGTGATGATCTTCTTGTTGAGATCGTAGACGGCGAACTGGCCGCGCGCGTTCTCGCTCGGGCTGTCGATCGTCACCCCGCCGCTCGCGTCGAGCCGCTGGATCTGGATGCCGTTGCTGTTGGCGTAAGCGACGGTGAGCCGGGTGGATCGCAGCGTCATCTCGGCCTGCTTGACCACGACATTGCCCGTGAAGACGGCGCGATCGGCGCGGTCCTGAACCTCGATCCGGTCGGCGGCGACGTCGACCGGCGCGTCGGTGTTGTGGCCGCGCAGCGCCGAGGTCGCATCCTGCGCTGCGGCCGGCGCCGCGGCGAGCGCTGCGGCGGCGATCGGCGCCAGGGCGAAGCTGAACACGAGGCTCTTCATGCCGCTCATCTGATGCTGCCCTGGACAATGTGCAAGCGCGCGTTCCCGCTGAGCGTCACCTGGCGGTCGGCGAGGACCGCGCTCAGCCGGTCGGCCGAGAAGTCGCCGAGCGGCATGGTTCCCGTCACCGGGCCGCGGCTCTGCAGCGTGCGCTGGTTGAGGTCGACCGTCACGTCGTGCGTCACGAGCCGATAGTCGTCGGGGGCGGCGAAGGTGATCGGACCGAGCACCGTCACTTGCTCGGTGTCGATATTGTAGCGGCTGCGATCGGCGCGCAGCGCCGCCGGTCCGTCGTCGAGGAGGATCTGCGCGGTCATGCCCTGGATGTCGACGATCGGATCGCGCGAGGTCGCCTGGATCGCCGACCGCGCGGCGATCCGGAACGGGCGCCCCTTCGAATCCTGCCCCCGATATTCGGCCGCCTGGACCTTCATCCGTTCCCTGGCGACGTCGACCTTGGTCTTGTCGAGGATGAAGCTGATCTCCTGCCGGCGCGCCAGCGGCGCCATGGCGAGATAGGCGAGCAGCAGCCCGACCAGGGCCGGAAGCGCGATCTTGAGCGCGTGCACGAAGATGTCGTGCACGCCGCCGGGCGCCGCCCAGTTCTGCTTGCGCAGCCGGTCGCGGGCGGCAAGTTCAGACATGCGCGAAGATGTCGACCTCGGCCCAGCCGGCGAGATCGAGCAGCGCGCGGTGCGGCAGGAAGTCGAAGCAGGCCTGGGCGAGCGGCATCCGGCCCTCGCGCTCCAGCCGCTCGTCCAGCTTCTCCTTCAGCGCATGGAGATAGCGCACGTCGGAGGCGGCATATTCGCGCTGCGCGTCGTTGAGCTCGGGCGCGCCCCAGTCGGACGTCTGCTGCTGCTTGGAGATCTCCTGCCCGAGCAATTCCTTGACGAGGTCCTTGAGCCCGTGCCGGTCGGTGTAGGTGCGGACCAGGCGCGAGGCCGTCTTGGTGCAATAGACCGGCGCGGCGACGACGCCGAGATAGGCGCGGATCGTGGCGAGATCGAAGCGCGCGAAATGGTACAGCTTGAGCCGGTCCGGGTCCGTGAGCACGGCCTTGAGGTTCGGCGCCGCGAAATTGCTCCCGTGCGCGAAGCGCACCAGATGCTCGTCGCCGCGGCCGTCGGAGATCTGGACGACGCAGAGCCGGTCGCGGCCGGGCAGCAGCCCCATCGCCTCGGTGTCGACGGCGACCGGACCGGGGGCGAGCACGCCTTCGGGAAGGTCTTCCTCGTGGTAATATACGCTCATGCGCTGCGCATAGGCTGAACGAAGGGGAGGCTCAATGCCTTGCGGAGTGCCCCCGACCGAACGGCCCGGGTCGCCGGTACGATCTCCACCCCGCCCAGAATAGTCCGTCATCCCCGCGAAGGCGGGGATCCAGCTTCTCCTGCTCGTGGTCGGGTCGAAAGGCGACTGGATTCCCGCTTCCGCGGGAATGACGATGAAGTTGGGAAGCGGGCCGGTGCCGCTTCGATCAGGCGCTGCGCTGCCGCTCGCGCCGTTGCCGCGCCCAGATGTTGAGCATCTCGACGCCGGCGGAGAAGGCCATTGCGGAATAGATATAGCCTTTGGGCACGTGCACGCCGAACCCGTCGGCGATCAGCACCGATCCGATCATCAGCAGGAAGCCCAGCGCCAGCATCACCACGGTCGGGTTGCGGTTGATGAAATCGGCGAGCGGGTCGGCGGCGAGCAGCATGACCAGCACGGCCGCGATCACCGCCACCACCATGATCGCGAGATGCTCGGTCATGCCGACCGCGGTGAGGATCGAATCGATCGAGAAGACGATGTCGAGCATCAGTATCTGCACGATCGCGGCGGCGAAGCCCAGGCGCGGCGGGGCGGTGTCGAAGATGTCGTCGTTCGGGTGCGGATCGATATTGTGGTGGATCTCCTTGGTCGCCTTCCACAGCAGGAACAGGCCGCCGGCGATCAGGATCAGGTCGCGCCACGAGAAGGCGGTCTCGAACCCGGGCTCGCCGTGCGGGCCCGCCGCCCCGGAAATGCCGAGGTCGAACACCGGCTGCGTGAGGCTGACCAGCCAGGCGATCGTCGACAACAGGGCGAGTCGCATCCCCAGCGCGAGCGCGATGCCGATCCGGCGCGCCTTCTGGCGCTGCGACGCCGGCAGCTTGTTCGACAGGATGGAGATGAAGATCAGATTGTCGATGCCGAGGACGATCTCCATCACCACCAGGGTGGCGAGCGCGGCCCATGCCGCCGGCTCGGAGAAGACTGCGATGATCCCGCTCATAGGGTGCGTTCCCGATTTGCCTCGACAGCGTCGCCCATGCCTCAAGCCGCAACCTCAGGCCAGCCCTCCGGCGCGCGGCGGCGCCGGACGGCAAAAGCGCTCGCCGGGGAAAGATTTTTACGCTATGAGAATCGATGGTGCGCCATTTTCGCGCCAAGGCCGTTTGCGCGTTCAGCCCAGCGCGGTGGTTCTCAAAGGATAATGGGCGCTTGAAAGTTTAGCACGGCATGGGTTTTGATAGAGGGCGGCGCGGCGAGCGCGGTGGGCGCGGAAAAGACAAGCGCGACGGTTTCGGCGAAGACAGTTACAGCGGCGGCGGATTCGGTGATCGCGGCGGTTTCGGAGCCGGCGATCGCTTCGGCGGCGGCGGCGGTGGCGACCGTTTCGGCGGTGGCGGCGGTGACCGCTTCGGCGGCAGTGGCGGCGGCGGCGGTTTTCGCGGCGGCGGCGGCGGTGCCGGCGGCGGCTTCGGCGGCCGCGGCGGAATGCCGCCCCAGGTCGTCGGCGA
>Ga0153915_10002559_pt1 | contig 16552 bp, 16 predicted proteins | sample Opewatmetagenome_2_FD_107003 | JGI IMG/M metagenome (GOLD analysis project Ga0153915, IMG submission 107003) | Freshwater wetland microbial communities from Ohio, USA - Open water 3 Core 3 Depth 3 metaG | ecosystem: Environmental > Aquatic > Freshwater > Wetlands | place: USA: Ohio, Lake Erie...
GATACCAATCCAGGTAAAAATACTGGTAAGACTCGTCCCCCAAGTATTCTAATTCCAGATTATCTTTCTTTCTGCAATAATAAGGGGCGAAATACAGCGATTTCCCATCAAATGCGTATGGCTCAAAAGAAACCGTCAAACCATAGATCTGCGGATTATCCTTAACTGCCGCATATATCATATGTATGATCTCATTTCTATTAAAAGGAATGTTTTCAAGCAGGGAGGCGATTCCTTCGGGAGTCTTCTCGATCCCGAACAAAACCGAGTCGATCTTGTTTACGGTGCTGCGGGTCAGGTTTTTTGCGTTCTCTCTTATTTCTTCCGTAATAATCTTCTTTGAGAACGAATAATTGTACCAGAATATCCCGAAGAAAAGAGCTGAACAGCTGACAAGAATATAGAATATAAGTTTAAAGGCTATGCTTTTATGTTTTATAACGCTACTCACAGACATGATAAAAATCCTTAAACTGAGAAGATGAATTTATCAATCCGCTTTCTTGAAGCAAATTTAAAACATTCGTATAGCCGCTTTCCGATAGCCTCCCGGCCGGCCTTGCGGAAATTCCGTCCGTCATTAAATCCTTCATCCTATCAAGCATCCACTTCTGATGCGCCCTGTTTGCCGGAATATGGGCCGCTTTCATATATTTAAGCATTATGCCGATTGTTTCTTCCGGATGTTCAAACGCGTATTGCCACCCCTCAAGCGACGCTCTGACGAAATCACGGCACAATTCCGGATTTTTCTCAAAAAAATCTTTTCTGGTATAAATGCCGTCTTCGGGAAAATTGAGCCCGTAATCATAATAGAAAAATGTGGTCAATTCTTCGGGTTCGTACCCGGAATTTAATATGGTATGGTATTCGTTATACCACATCGCCGATGCGACATCCACGCCGCCGCGTAAAAACAGGTTAACTGAATAAGATTGTGGGACAATCTTTACCTTTAAGCCAAATTTCTTAAAAAATGCTGAAGGCTGTATTTGAAATACGCCGTCCCACAGGCCCACTTTTTTATTGTTAATATCCTTAGGCGTCTTTATCCCGCTTGACTTCTTAGCAATAAGTATTAAGGCTGATTTCTGCACCATTTGCGCGATATTAACTATCTTTGGCCCGCTTTCGTTTTCTTTTATGGCGCTGGAAAGCCACATAGTGGTAAAATCAACGGCTCCATTTTTTAACATCCGCCCAGGCGGGTTGTCAGGCCCGCCCTGCATGATAGTAATATCCAAACCGTATTTCTTATATATGCCTTTTTCATAAGCGACATAATATCCCGCAAACTGAGATTGAGGCATCCACTGCGGCAAAAATGACGCTTTTCTATTAGTTGTTGGGCCCGCTAAGGTAATAGAAGTAGTTAAAAAAACCGTTAAACAGACATAGGGCAGTATTTTATGATTCATGCGCAAGGTTTACTCTCTTCTTTTAGAGCAGGCTTGCCACAGCCTGCTCTTTAGTCTCGTGAATATCGAAGATCTGGGTAAATCCGGACATTTTAAAGATATCGAGCACAAAAGGCTTCAAACACGCAAGCGCGACCTTGCCCCCGCTCTGCTGCAGTTTCTTGGCGATTACAAGCATAACTCTTAATCCAGCGCTGGATATATATTCGGTGTTTGAAAAATCGCATACTAATTTCCTGGCCCCGCCGTCTACAAGCTCCATAAGCTTAACCTCTACGTCTTTGGATGTGAACGTATCGAATCTGGAATCGAGCAAAACTACGGTTATTTCTCCATCCTTCCTAATCTCCATTTTCTACTCCTTTGATATACGGAATGACAAATTGAAACCCCTCTCGTATCAACCGAGGAAAAACCTCTTCGTATTTATAAATATATTATAAGGTTGAATATGGGATTATCAATAAAATTCTGGTTTTAGAACCTTATAAATTCAAACTCATACCGTCATAAGCCGCTTCTACCGGAATACCCAGCCGTTTAGTGAGGGCTGCTGCCTGGATATGCGGTTTGGCCCGGAGCATGGTCCGGCCAAAATGCGTCAGGATCGCTTTCTTGGGCTTGCAGCTGCGGATGATCTCTTCGGCGTCATTCAGGCAGAGGTGGTCAATAGCCGGATGCGGCTCAAAGAAAACTACCGAGATGATCAATATGTCGGTTTGATAAAAATCCTCTAGCTCCTTAAAAAATTTGGTATCCGTCAACAAACCCACGCTTGTAGCCCCTAAATTAAACTTTAGGCCGAAAGTCTCGACCGGATGGATATGGCGCATGGAGGTTTGGAATTCAAAATCCCTTAGCCGGTAATTCTTATCCGCTTCCAGGATTTCTATTCTCTCGGGAAAATTAAAGGCGTGTTTAAGAATAACCGGATCTTCGTTAATGGCGTCAGCCGGGCAAAAAACAACGCCCCTTTTTTTGAAACCTCCTTCGGTCATCGCCTCGATCATCACATTTATATCGTTGGTATGGTCCAGGTGGCGATGGGTAAGGATTATGCCGTCCAATTTAGTGGGATCTAACTTCGGCCTGCTCGCGGCGCAGCGCACGATACTCCCCGGCCCGGGATCGATCAAGAGATTGGTATCTTTAGAAGAGATCCAGATGCCTCCCGAAGAGCGGAGCTGCTCGATCATTACGAAACGCGCGCCTGCCGTGCCTAAGAATTTCAGGAAAGCCATCGCTTCCTCAACTCCTCATTTATCTTGTGCATCTGCGTATAGCTGATCTCGGCTTCGGGGATCGGATTTTTGCCTGGCGCTGATTTGTCTTTAGCCCCGAGAAAATCCTCTACGCTCATCGATCTTGCGCCGCAGGAGCGGATAAAAAAACTGATCTCCTTATCGTCCGAAACAACAATGATATTTTTTGGAGAGGCTGCCGATTCGGCCAGCCTTTTAATGCGCTCATCGGCGCTAACGCGCCGGGAAAAAACAACCCCGATGCTGCCGGCATCCAGATTATCCAGGGAAGAATCCGCGTAACCGTCAAAGATAACCAGCCATTTATTGTTCGGGCTTGAGCGCAGCCTGCTAATTTTGATGAATTGAATAAGGGCCAGGCGGGAATCCGAATATTTTTTAGGTATTAGATTGATGAACTTGGGATGGTTGGTGATGTTGTAACCGTCGATGATGTACTGTAAGGACATAAATCAGGCCTCCTATTGCTCCGTAGACCACGATAAAAGAGAAGGACAGCAAGGACATGGCCACCGCCAATTGCTTGATCACTCCGGCCTTGGCGAAATAGACGACAAAGAGGTTTTCCCTTAAGCCCAGGCCGCCTATAGCGATCGGAAGCAGGGTAATCGCTCCGATTATCGGCAGAAAGATAAAGAAATAAAGAATGCTGATTTTTATCCCTAAGGAGAGCGCGATAAAGTAGGCGCTTAGGGGAGAGATAAGCTGGATGACAAAAGATAAAACCAGGTTAGAGATAATTACTTTCTTGTGCCGCCGGAAAATATGGATCTCGCTATGCAAATCGCTGATCGCCTCTCTTATCCTGCCGGCTCCCGGAGCAGTAAGGAAGCGCGTAATCCTGGAATAGATAAACCTGTTGAATAAAACCAGGAGAATAAAAATCAACAAAATAACAATGACGGCAACCGATGTGCTGACGACTTTATCCCGCACCAGTTCCCCGCCCAGTAAGAGAGCGGGCAAGATCACCAGCACCAGGCCGATATAGCCGCTTAACCTGTCCAGCAGGACCGTAGCGATAACTTCCTTAGCCTTGCGGGTGTGCCCGGCAAGGTCAGCGCTCTTGACAACGTCCCCTCCGATCGTTGAAGGCAGAAAGATACTGAAGAAAACGCCTCCGGAAAATGAAACCAGCAGCCGCTTGAGCGGGGTATGGATACCCGCTGCCCTAAGCAGCATAAGCCAGCGCCAAAAGCCAAGAATATAGACGAGAAAAAGAACCGCAAAACCCGCCGCCAGGAGCGGTTTATCCACGCTTTTTATGTCATTGATCAAATTAGCAAGATCGATTTTGTTAAACTTAAACAAAAGAACCAATAAAACAATACTTACAAAAATCCTTAATAATATCGAAAATATTTTCTTAAAAATTATCATTTTTATTTAAGTTCTTTTCCGGTTAACTTACGATACGCTTCCAAATACTTTTGGGTAGTTTTGAAAATAATATCCTTCGGCAGCCCGGGCGCCGGAGGGGTCTTATTCCAGTCCAATGCCTCCAGATAGTCGCGCACAAATTGCTTGTCAAAGCTGGGTTGCGCCTGACCAATAACATAGGTATCCAGCGGCCAAAAACGCGAGGAATCCGGAGTAAGCGCTTCGTCAATGAGGATAATTTTGTTGCCCTGCAGGCCGAACTCAAATTTTGTATCCGCAATAATTATCCCCCGTTTATAAGCATAATTGCCGGCCTTCTTATATATATCGATGCTTAGCCGGGCAATTTCGCGGGCAGCCTCCTTGCCGATCAATTTTTCCACCTCTTCCCGGCTGATATTCTGGTCGTGGCCTGCCTCGGCTTTGGTGGAAGGCGTGAAAATAATTTCGGGGAGCTTGGCGGATTCCTTAAGGCCGGAAGGAAGTTTTATCCCGCAGATAGACTGCCGCGTTTGATATTCTTTCCATCCTGAACCCGATAGATACCCCCGCACAATGCACTCTACCGGAAGCGGCCTGCTCTTTACTACCAGCATGGAACGGCCGGATAAAATGTCTTTATATTTTTTCAGCTCCGGCGGGTAACTCTCTACGTCAGCGCTGATATAATGGCTGGGGATCATGTTTTTCAGGAAATCGAACCAGAAGCAGGAGAGCGCGGTTAAGACTTTTCCTTTATAAGGTATGCCGCAGGGCAAAACCACGTCAAAACAGGATATCCTGTCCGTGGAAACGATCAGGAGTTTATCGTCCAGATCATAAACATCCCTTACCTTACCCTTACGGAATAATTTCAGTTCTTTAAAATCCGTATTTAGCAATACTGCGTTATTCATTAGATTTAAGACGTTCCTGGAGGGCCTTATATTCCTGCCACAATTCAGGAGGCAAGTCTCTTTTAAACTGGCTGAAGAATTTTTTAATACCTTTCAATTCTTCAAGCCAGTCGTCTTTGCGCACCTCGAGTAATTTTTCAAACGCGCCTTGGGCCAACTCCAGGCCGGTCATATCGATATCCTCCTGGTGCGGCACATAGCCTATCGGGGTCTTAAGCGCCCCTACCCTGGAATTGCAACGGTCCAGGATCCATTCTAAGACTCTCAAATTTTCCTTGAACCCCGGCCATAAAAACTTCCCCTTCGCGTCCGCCCTGAACCAGTTGACATGGAATATCTTCGGAGGCTTGGCCATGCGCTTGCCCATATTTAACCAATGCCGGAAATAATCCGCCATGTTATAGCCGCAAAAAGGAAGCATCGCCATAGGATCCCGGCGCACCTCCCCTAATTTACCGACCTGGGCTGCGGTGCGTTCGGAAGCCATCGTCGAACCGGCAAAGACCCCATGCTGCCAGTCAAAGGTTTCATAGACCAGCGGGGCTAAATGCTGCCTGCGGCCGCCAAAGACGATCGCGGATATCGGGACTCCGTGATGCTGCTCTAACCTGAAGGAGGCTGAAGGGCAATTTATGATCGGCGCGGTGAAACGGCTGTTCGGATGCGCCCCTGAAATCACTTTGCCGGAAGCATCTTTTGATCCCGGCTTCCAGGCGCGGCCCTGCCAATCGATGCCGCCAGGAGGAATCTCGCCATCCGCGCCCTCCCACCAAACTGTCTTATCGGGCTTAAGCAGGACATTGGTAAAAATCGTATTCTTCTTGATGGTCTCAACCATGCGGGGATTAGTCTGGGAATTTGTCCCCGGAGCGACTCCAAAAAATCCTGTTTCCGGATTAACCGCCCAAAGCGTTCCATCCGAATCTACGCGCATCCAGGCGATATCGTCGCCGACTGTCCAGATACGGTAACCTTTTACCTTAAGCCCTTCCGGAGGGACAAGCATAGCCAGGTTAGTCTTACCGCAGGCGCTAGGGAAAGCCGCGGCAATATATTCAATGTGGCCGTTGGGCTCTTCAATGCCCATGATCAACATATGTTCGGCCAGCCAATGTTCGCGCAGGCCTAAGTAACTGGCGATACGCAAAGAGAGGCATTTTTTTCCTAACAAGACATTGCCGCCATAACCTGAACCCACGCTCCAAATGGTATTATCTTCGGGAAAATGCAGGATCAGCCTTTTATTGATATCCAACTGAGCCTTAGAATGCAGGCATCGGGTGAAATTATCTTCTTTTTCCAGCTGCCGCAGGACCGCTTCCCCGGCGCGGGTCATGATCAGCATATTCAAAACCACGTAACGCGAATCCGTCAGCTCAACCCCGATCTTGCTGAACTTTGAGCCGACCGGACCCATGGAAAAAGGTATAACATACATAGTGCGCCCGGCCATCGCTCCCTTAAATATAGCCCTAGCCTTGCGATAGGCGGCCTGGGGCGCCATCCAGTTATTCGTCGGGCCGGCAGTATGCTTTTTCCGGGTGCAGATATAAGTGAGGTGCTCGGTGCGGGCTACATCATCAATGGCAGTGCGGTGCAAAAAACAACCCGGCAATTTTTGCGGGTTCAATTCGATCAACTCGCTGCTCTTAAGGGCTTCTTTCTCTAAAGCCGCCTTCTGCGCCTCTGAGCCGTCTATCCAGACGATATCCTCCGGCTGGCAGAGTTTGGCCATCCGGCTTACCCAGTCTTTTAATTTTTTGTTAGGCGTGGGAAATTTCGTCATAATTTTAAGAGATATTTATGGGCGGAATCCACGGCAACCGCCCCCTCGCCGCAGGCATTGACTACCTGGTATAAACTTTTCTTGACGCAATCTCCGCAGGCAAATATCCCCTCCTTTGAGGCGCGCATTGCCTGGTCAGTAATTATAAACCCAAACTCGTCTCTTTCCAATATATTTTTCACCCAAGCGGTATTCGGGGTTATCCCGACAAATATAAAAACACCCTGGCAGGTTATCTCGGAACTTTGCAACGTCTTTACATTCTTGATCCTGACCGCCTCGACTCTACTTTCTCCGCTGATCTCCTCTATTACGCTATCTAAGACAAATTTTATCTTCGGGTTGGCCCTAGCTTTATCCACTAAAATACTGGCAGCGCGAAAGGCATCCCGGCGATGCACAAGGTATATGGACCTGGCATAAGTAGCAAGAAAGAGAGCGTCTTCAATCGCGCGGTCGCCTCCGCCGACGACTATAACATCTTTATCCCTGAACAAGGGGCCGTCGCAGGTCCCGCAATAAGAAACCCCGCGGCCGGTTAATCTATCCTCGCCCTTTACCCCGAGCTTTTTAGGCTGGGCCCCGCTGGCAACAACTACTGTTTTTGCCTCAAAATCGCCGTCTTGCGTTTTTACCCGATAAAATTTTCCTTCCGGGATAACCTCCAGGACTTCTTTACTCTCCAGGGCCAGCCCCAGGTCTTCCACTTGTTTTTTAAATTTATCGATCAGCTCAAAGGTAGAAACACCTTCGGGAAAACCGGGATAATTCTCGATCGAAGGCGAAAGCAGGATCTGGCCGCCGGCGGAAATTTTTTCAAAAATCAAGGTATCCAGTTTAAATCTTCCGGCATAAAGCGCGGCAGTCAGGCCCGCGGGCCCTGCTCCGATAATAATCAGATCATGCATGGCTTAAAACCTCCTCTGCGCCTGCCTGCCGGACAGGCAGGCCTGCCTCGCCGGCAGGCAGGCTTAATTCTTCGGCGTAATATGAACTTCTTACTTTCGGCCCGGAGAGGACTCGCTTAAAACCTAAACTCAAGCCCAACGCGGAATATTTCCGGAATTGTTCCGGTAAAATAAATTCTTTTACCGGGTAATGCCTGGAGGAAGGCGCAAGATACTGGCCTAAGGTTACAATGTCACAGCCGCAAGCACGTAAATCTTTTAAAGCAGCCCTTATCTCTTCTTCTGTCTCACCGAACCCAAGCATAAGCGAAGATTTAGTAATCAATCCGCTCTTTAATTCCTTGGCCTTGGCTAATAACCTGAGCGAGCGCCAATAATTTGCCTGCGGCCGGATTGCAGCATAGAGCCGTTTGACTGTCTCAAGGTTATGCGCTAAGACAAAAGGCCCGGCGCTGACAACTTGCTGCAAAGCTGCTTCAATCCCTTGAAAATCCGGAATCAAAACTTCTACTTTGACATCCTTATCAACGCTGCGGATTGATTCTATTACTCTTACAAACTGGCCTGCGCCGCCATCTTTCAAATCATCGCGCGTTACTGACGTAATCACCACGTACTTCAGCCCCAACAATTTTGCGGCCCCGGCAATACGCTCTCCCTCATCCGGGGACGGTTCTGAAAACAATCTAAAGGTGTCCCCAGCCTGGGGACACCTTAGCTTTGGCTTGAGAACCGTCCCTGAAATATTGCAAAAGCGGCAATTCCGCGTGCAGGATTTTCCCAGGATCATAAAGGCAGCCTGCTGCCTCCGGAAACAATCGCTTATATTCGGGCAGAGGGCCTGCCGGCAAACAGTATTTACTCTCAAGCGGGAAATATTACCGGCTGTTCTCCAAACTAAGGCATCCGGAATATCCTGCTTTAACCACTCCGGGAGGCGGTTCATTTTTTCAGCCTTAGGAAATTATTGACCGAGCGGTCATAGCTCTGTTCTAGCTCAGGCGGGAAAAAACATCCGGGAAGTTCAGCATTCTTACGGTGGTAAGCAACACATTCGCAACAGATGCCTTTTCTGGCGCAAGGCGTGTAACTACAGCTGCAACTTGCAAGATTTTGCTGCTGGTTCGGACAGGTTTTCATACTCAACCTTCTTTTTTAGTTTTTTGAGGGTTTTGGCGATTTTGATCTTTTCCAGAAAAGACGCGTAATCTACGATAAGCCTGCCCCTAAGATGGTCGATCTCATGCTGAAAGACACAGGCCAGGAGGCCTGCGGCTTCGATATCCAAAGGCTGGCCGTTTTCGTCCAGCCCGCTTACCTTGATTTTACGCGCGCGCTTGACTTTGATACATATCCCGGGAACGCTCAAGCATCCTTCCAGGTTAGTCTGCGTGCCCTGGGCTCTAATAATCTTAGGATTTACTACTTTATAAAGACAGTTACCTGTATCTACCACGATCATCGCCTCAGCTATACCTACCTGCGCAGCGGCCAAGCCAATCCCTTCGCCCTCATGCATCAGCCGGGCCATAGCGCTTAAAATATCCCGGTGTTCAGGCGTAACTTCTTTGACTAAAATCGACCTTCTTCTTAAGACAGGATCCCCGAATTTTCTAATTCTTAATGCGGTTTTTTCCATCGACCTTGACTATTTTGGGTTTTATTTTTTTTGCTTCTTCATCCGGAGCGCCGACATAAGTGAGAATAACGACAGTATCGCCCTTGCAGGCCCCGCGCGCCGCCGGGCCGTTCAGGCAGATTACCCCACTGCCCGCCTTGCCGCGGATAGCGTAAGTCTCCAGGCGCTGCCCGTTATTTAAATTCAAAACCTCGACCTTCTCATGCTCTAGAATATCCGCTGCCCGCATCAATTTTTCATCGATGGTAATACTGCCTTCGTAATAAAGATTCGCCTCGGTAACCAGAGCCCGGTGAATTTTAGATTTTAAAACTGTCCTTAACATTTCATTCTCCTTGATTATTTAATGCCCTGGCGATCTCTGCGCCAAAATCCCTGGCGCTAGAAGGCCCGTCAGCGGTTATGATCTGTCCGTCCTTTTCTACGTGCTTAGCCGTATAATTTGCTCCGTTAGCGCTAAGTTCCTGGGAATCTCCCGGGAAAACCGTGGCGCGCTTGCCTTTTAAGATCCCTGCCCTGGCTAAAGTTGCGGCCGCGCTGCAGATGCCCGCGCTGACCTTGCCGAAAAGAACCGCTTCTTTAAGTAGCTTATGCGCCAGCGGGTCATCCCAGTATTGCACTGCTCCCGGCCCTCCGACGAATACTATTGCGTCAAAATCTTGCATCTTGATATTCTTAAATAACATATCCGGCATTACCCTGGCGCCGAGCTTGCCCTTAGCCTCACCCGGTTCTCTGGAAGCGACTTTAACCGTAATGCCGTTTTTCTTCAAAACCTCTTTAGTCTCCAATAATTCTTCGTCGCGGAAACCCTCATGGCTGATAACCAATACCGCTTTTTTCATTGTTCCGGATCCTTATTCTTTACGCCCATTGATCAACTGATAGGTCTGCTTGGCGATCATCAACTCTTCATTCGTCGGGATGACTAATATCTTGGGCTTTTTCTTAAGGTGCTTAAAGACATTCTTAACGACCCGCTGGCGGATATCCTTCTGATTTTCTCCGATGCCTCCGGTAAAAACGAGCACGTCGCAACCGGACATTACCGCCGTATAGGCGCCGACATACTTCCGGATGCGGTAGACAAATATATCTAGCGCTAAGCGGGCGCGCTTATTGCCTAGCCGGGATTTTTCTTCCAGGGTGCGCATATCATTGCTTATCCCGGATATTCCTTTGAGGCCGCTCTCTTTATTCAACAAAATATCCATCCGGCCGATATCCAGTTTTCTTTTATTCATAATATGGGTGATCAGAGCCGGATCAACGTCTCCGCAGCGCGTGCCCATAACCAGGCCTTCTAAAGGCGTAAAGCCCATGCTCGTGTCCACGGATTTACCTTTATCCACGGCAGTGATACTGCAACCATTGCCTAAATGGCAGGAAATGATCTTTAATTTATCGATATGCGTCTTTAATATCCGCGCTGCTTCGTGGCTGACATATTCATGGCTGGTGCCGTGGAAACCGTACTTGCGGATATGGAGCCGGGTATAGAGCTCGTAAGGCAAGCCGTAAATATAGGCGTAATCGGGAATAGTCTGGTGAAAGGCAGTATCAAAAACAGCTACCTGTTTTACCCCTTTTAACAATCTTTTACAGGCCAGGATGCCTGCCAGGTTAGCCGGATTGTGCAGAGGAGCGATGCTGCAGCACTGTTTGATCTTGCGGATCACCGAGGCGTCAATCAACACCGGTTTCTTGAATCTTTCAGCGCCATGCACCACCCTGTGCCCTACCGCGTCCACCGAATTACTCTTGCTCAAGATCAGCTTTAAGCCGGTATAATGATCGGGGACAACCGAACCCTCTTCGCCGATATGTTCGATCTTGCCCGTGCTTAAGAGCTTCCGGTGCGGCATCCGGAAAAATTTATATTTTATGGATGAACTGCCGCTGTTGATGACTAATATTTTCATTTTACTGCGCCCTTATCGCTGTTACCGCTGCACAATCCACTACATCTTCCACTAGACAACCGCGGGAGAGGTCGCTGGCCGGCTTGTTTAAACCTAAAAGCAATGGCCCTAACGCGCGCGCCTTAGCCAGGCGCTGGGTCAGCTTATAAGCGATATTCCCCGCTTCCAAATTAGGAAAGATCAGGACATTGGCCTTTCCGCCTATGGGGCTATCCGGATATTTAATCCGGGTTACCTCCGGCACGATCGCCGCGTCCGCCTGCATCTCTCCGTCCGCCAGCAAATCCGGGGCCATCTCTTTAAGCAGGCTTAAGGCCTCGGCGATCTTCTCCGCGGACTTTGCCCTGGCTGAACCTTTCGTAGAATAACTTAAAAAAGCGATGCGCGGCTCAAAGTCAAGGACTTTTCTGGCTAACTCCGCCGCCGAAAAGGCGATACAGGATAATTGCCGGGAATTCGGATCCGGGATCACGCCGCAATCAGCATAAACAAAGGTCCCGTTCTCGCCGTAAGGGCAATCCGGGACTTCCATGATAAAACAGCTTGAAATTATAGTTATGCGTTCATCTATTCCGATACAACGCATGGTGGCCCTGACCGTATCCGCGGTAGTATGCGCTGCCCCGGCGACCAGGCCGTCAAACTTTCCTTCCTTAGTCATCATCGCGGCGTAATAAAGCGTATCCTCAAAAAGTTTTCGCACTACCGCCATATCTATATCTTTGGCCTTATAAATCTCGTGATATTCCTGGATATAGCGCTCCTTCTCTTTGGCGTCAACCATCTCCCGGGTAAGAAGCGTAACCTTGGCCAGGCCCTCAGCTTCAATTATGCGCGCTGCCTCGGCCACCCGTTTATCGTAATACTCGGGAAGGACTATCGATTTTATTTTTTTTCTGGCCCGTTCCCTGATCCTGGTAATCGCGTCCATTTTTTACATTCCTTTCAATATCCTGTTTAAATCTACATTATCTTTGATCAACTTTACTATCGCATCGATCTTTTCTTTATCACGCGGCCGGATCTTAACCGTTAAATCGTGGATGGAAGTAGCCACATCATAAGTATCGGATTTAGCCAATAAAACCGGGATCCGGGCTTTCTGCAATAAATTCATTATCGGCTGTTCCGGGGTGATCCCTCCGGATAAGACTATGCCGCAGAGTTTAAGCTGCTTAGTGTTTTTTTCGCGGAAGCAGCCCAGGGCAGTCATAATCATATCCTCCCGGTCGCCGGGAGTGATCATCAGGCTGTCCTCGGTGATATATTTTAGCGCGTCGCGCGGCTCCATCGCTCCGACAAAGACCTGCGCCACCGAAGACTCCAGGTATTCCTGGCCGCAGAGAAGCTCAAAATCCGTCTCTTCCAAGATCTGCTCGATAGTCGGCCGGGCAAGCATGGGATTATAGGGAAGCACTCCCAGGACATCCACCCCTTTTCTTTTTAAGCCGCGCCTGACCAGGTTGCTTATCCGGTCAAACTTATCCGGAAGGATCTTATTAATAATTACCCCTAAGAGCTTCACTCCTTCGCGCTCAAAGAGCGCCTTATTCAGGATAATCTCGTCTATCGGCCTGCCCACCCCGCCCGAAGAAATCAATATTGCTTTTGAACCGAGCAGTTTGGCGACAGCCGCGTTAGAATGGTCAAAGACCGAACCTACCCCGGCATGACCGGTGCCTTCGATAATGACCAGGTTCTGCCCCCGGGAAACCCTGCGGAATGAATCTTTGATCTGCCGACTGATAGCTTGTTTGTCCGGCTTGACAATATATTTCTCGGTAAAACCTTTTTCCACGGCAATCGGGCTCATATCTTTTAACCCGCATTTTATGCCGCAGACCTCCTCAATGAGGATGGAATCTTCGTCGATCTTCAAACCCTCTTCTTCCAGGTAACGCTGGCCGATGGGCTTGATAAAACCTACTTTTTTAAATATGCCTTGAAAATTGCGGATTAAACCTAACGAAACCGTAGTCTTACCGTCATTCTGCTTGGTAGCAGCAATGAACACTTTCTTCATTACAGGTTTTCTTCTATTTTTTGCTTAAGGGCGCTCTTGCTCAGCGCGCCATTTACCTGGCCCATTACCTTGCCCTCCTTAAAAAACATCAGGGCCGGTATGGACATAACTCCGTAAGCAGCCGCGCTCCTCGGGTTGGTATCTACATCGAGCTTGCCGATTTTGACCTTACCGTTGTATTCCCTGGCCAGTTCCTCGACTATCGGGCCAATCATTTTGCACGGCCCGCACCAGTTAGCCCAGAAATCCACGACTACCGGCAGCTTGGATTCCAAGACTTCCTTCTTGAAATTTGTATCGCTAAAATGCAGTATGCTCATGGCTTGCATCCTTTTGTTTAAATGATTGATTGACGGTGAGGTTTTTATAAATTATCACAACTGGAGGGGAATTGCAAGAAGTTTTAGCGCGGCTGCCTTGTCTTGTTCCTGCGCGCACCGCTCGATTTTCCCCAGCGAGGAAAATCTTCGCTCGGCCAGTTTTTTGCGCTCTGCCTGCTTCGCAGATAGCCGGGCAACCCTGCCCGCGCAAAAAACTCACGTGCGCTCCGGAATCAAGCCAAGCCAGCCACTAATATACTATATATAGCTATAGTTATTTTGCCGAAGGGTGTTGTGAGCGCGCATTAGAAAATTTTCGGCAGATGAGCGCAAGCCTGCCTGCCGGCAGGCAGGGCTTTACGGCGAGTGGAGGCAACCATTTTTTGCGTGAGGAACCGGTGCTGCCGGAACGAGCCGTAAACCGTAGCGCTCGGCGAAAATTTTCAGCGCGCGAGCAATACCCTGAAGGCAAAATAGCTAATAGCACAACACTGAGTTGAGCAGAAAACTTGACAGGGGTATTAAATATAACAGACTAGGCCTTAGATTTATCTGCCTGGATCTGTTTTGAGAAATATCCGCCGGTAAGGGCATCCAGCGAAGCGGTCAATTCCCTAACGCGCAGCTCCTTTTCAAAACGCTTCTTGCGGTCCTCTATCTGTAAGTTATCCATCTCTATCTTGACGCGGAGGCGCTCAAAATATAATTTATTCACCTCATCCAGTATATCATCCCGAAGCTGCACCATCAGGCGCGAGCGCGTATCGATAGAAGTCTGGTCGCTGTTCCAGATCAATTCTCCCAAGTCCCAACTTAGGGTTACATCCCAACCTATTGCATCTTTACCCCGCATTAAAACATCATCATATACTCTTGTAGTAGAACCTGCCGAGTCCCAGTGCCAGAGGTCGCTTACATCCCTCTCTAACCCTACACTAACTTTAGGTAGTATAGCCTTTTTTTGCGCCTGTTTTCTCCAAGTGATTATTTTAGCCGGTTCTACCTCGGCATATTTAATCGCCTGTTTTTGCACCTCTTTGATATCAGGCTCTCCTTTGGCATATTCACCGATTATATCCCCGGAGCTGAATCTAACGTTATCGCTTAGGGCTGACTTGAATAGCCCCTTTTCGGTACAGGCATATAAGTTCCCATTTCTATCCAGCCCCAGGAAACTGACATACCTGCAGCTAAGATTGAACGAAAGCTCTCTCCACCCCTCATTTTTATAAACAAATATCCCGGACTTAGCCGCTGCGTAAAGCGCGGAGTTATCCGCAAAGAGTAAAAATTGAATATCGTGGCTAAGCAGCCCCTGTTCAGATAATAGCTCCCAGTTGCTTCCCCGGTCTTTACTTTGATAAACTCCCCGGTTGGTAGCCAGGTAGATATTATTTGGGTTGCCCGGGTCTATAGCTATATACCTTACTTCGGAATGCCGCTCTTCTTCGTCGCGGTCTTCATTCTCTTCTTCAGCCTCCTGGCCATTTTCTACCGGATGGGTTATATAAACCCTCTCCCAGTCCACGCCTTTATTTACGCTTCTGAATACCCCGTCAGCGCAAGCAACATAAATAAAATCCGGTTCCCTGCATAAAACGGCGATGTTGTATATCCGGCTCTCTCCCAATTTACCCTGCTCTTTATGCCAGGAACGGCCTTGGTCGCTGCTTACAAACAACCCGGACTTTGTACCTGCGTAAATCCCCTGCGGAAGCGCCGCTACTGCCGTACAATCGCCTTCCAATGAATTTTTTCCCTTAAAGAGCCTTTTCCATCTCTCTCCGGCGTCAGCGCTAAAATAAAGCCCCGCCCCTGTGCCGGCGTATATTACGTCCTGCGCATCAGCTGTCAGGTAATTTATGACATGGTTATCCCCGCGTAGAGAAAAAATATTCCTCCAGGTATTGTCACCCTCAGTCTTGAATATTCCCCTATCTGTCCCGATGTAGATAATTTTAGGGTTATCCCGGCCGACTAAAACCGCTTTTACATTCACTTCGCCGCGGCTTATCTCCTGCCACTCCGGCTCAAGCGCCCAGCACCTTCCGCATAAAAACCCCAAACCTGCCAGTATCATTATAACTCTCTTCATTTTGCCACCTCCTGCTCTAATAGACGCAAGAGTGGCTAAAGTCTAACTTAAAAAAAATCCCGCATCTTAAGAAAGATACGGGAAAATAAAACGGGCAAGGGGAATTCTAGTTTTTGTTTGTTTTTTTCCGGGCATTGCCTGCCCGCTGGTAGTTTACCCCTTGCCTAGTTTGAGTATAACACATTAATTTCAATTTTCAAGTGCCGCCTTAGGCCGGCATGCCCAGGTATAACCTGATAGCCTGGATAAAACTGACCGGCTTTCTGTGGTGCCTCTTAACCCTGCGCATCAACTTTCTATGTATACGTCTCATTTTATCCTCCTTTTTTCTCCTCCAGGGAACCCCTCTATAATATATAATGAAGCCCGTGGCTGGTAAAAACAAAAAAACCCCGGCAAACATTATGCCAGGGCGGTTATTTCATCCTTTTGGCAACCCCGCTATCCACCCTTGCGGACGGACCGGAAGCTTTGCCCCGCCACTAATACTTCGGCGGGTCCGCCAACGCATTGTGGCGGAGCCCCAGCATTACTGCTAGTTTGCCTTTATCATCAGGTCAAACACCAAATTGTCAAAAGCTCACTTGCAAAGTAAGTATAACATATTTTTCAAGGCTTTGTCAAGCTAGGCTCAGCGGGACTATCTAAGCCTAAAATCTCGTTTTTTACCTCCCGATAGTCTAAGGGGTCGATTAAACTGTAAATCTCCTGCGCCAGGCGCAGATATTCCTTGGCCTTAGTCTTCTTTCCTAATCTCTTATATAATAAACCGAGGTTATGGTAGCCTGACGCCAACTCCGGCTGCGACTGGATGTCGCGGCTAAGCTCAACTGCTTGCGCAAAAGCCTGCTCGGCCTCAGTAAGCCTGTCCATCTCCAGGTAGAGCTCGCCGACCATATTATA
>Ga0153915_10002560_pt1 | contig 16538 bp, 15 predicted proteins | sample Opewatmetagenome_2_FD_107003 | JGI IMG/M metagenome (GOLD analysis project Ga0153915, IMG submission 107003) | Freshwater wetland microbial communities from Ohio, USA - Open water 3 Core 3 Depth 3 metaG | ecosystem: Environmental > Aquatic > Freshwater > Wetlands | place: USA: Ohio, Lake Erie...
ATCGTAGTTATAGGCATAGGCATACTTGCCATCTTTTTCAATGAGCACGACTGCATTGTCGGGGCAGAAGATCCAGCAACGACCGCACGTACCATTCTTAATCCAGAGGCAAGTTTCGTCGCTATGAATGGGCCTTTCTGCGCGCCAGCCTCCTGTTTTGTATTTCATGGCATTGCCGGGTTCAACGATGTTACCAGCCATCGGAATCTCATTGTACTTTTCACTCATCCGATTATTGCCTCCTTGACAGCTCTCTCTATTGCTACTTTGTTCAGGTCTCCAACCTTTCCGGGGTAGCGAGCAAGGACTTCCCTAATGACGGTGTCTATTGACACGATACCTGTACCAGCAACTGCTGCAGCCATAGTCGGCATGTTGTAGAATGGACGCCCCAAGACCTCCATTGCGATCCTGCTCGCATCAACAGTCACCACTTTTCCTTCCTTGAAGCCAAACTTCTTGCGGATATCCTTTGGCTCACTACTTGTATTGAGCACGAGGGTACCGTCGGTTCTTAGTCCCTCGGTTGGATTCACGACGTCAAGTAAGGAGGGGTCGATACACACCACAACATCAGGCGCATACACTTGGGCATACACCTGAATGGGTTTCTTACTGATTCTCAAAAACGCCCTCACTGGTGCACCTGTTCTCTCAGGTCCAAACTCTGGAAAAGCCTGTATATAGTTGCCTTCCGAGAGGGCGGCTTTGCCAAGCATCTGGTTACTCGTGACCACACCTTGACCACCGCGACCATGCCAGCGAAATTCAGTTATTCCACGTGCGAAGTCCATCGCCATTGTCAGTCTCACCTACGTTGGGAGAAGATACAGGGCAGGCTCTCAGTGGACTGCTTATCTATTTAGTGGCATGACTGTCAAAACATCAGTTAATCGTCATACTCACAGTTTCACCGTTTTCGCGTTCTTCTTACTGGATCTTCTTGATGATTGCAATGACCAGAATAAGGACAACGACCGTCAGGACGGAGCCCCACAGAACCCATTCAGTCCCCAAGCCTCCAAGCATGAACGAGACTGCTGTAACAGTCACTTCGTCGCTCGCAGTATTACCCGCCGCATCTGTCACACTCATGACTAGGACATGCGCTCCAGCGGACAAATTATCGAGGGAAACAGTGATTTCCCGTCCATCCCACGTTTCAGCACCGGAAGGGATGTTATCGATGGAGAGAAGATAAGAATATGGAAACTCGTCAGTGGCTATCCATGTCAGGGTCTCTCCGATGCTCTCCATGTCAAAGACTCTATCAAGTGGTACATTCACATTTGGTCTATTCATATCTGTGAGTGTCGTGGCGATTGTATCGACGGACAAGGCTGTGCCTGGGATGTTGTAGTGTCCAGAGCCGATATGGTCTGACCAAGCGTTTCCACTATCAATTCCGTTGGTGAATTGGGTTTCGGCGCCGTCATCGAACGCATTCAAATACCCCGAACCGTTCCACCCGTTCCAACCAATGCTGTTCTGGTAGACAGTAGTTTCCTTAGAGGCGGCTTCTACGAGCACACCTACCTGTGAGTTCCTGTAGATGGAATTGCCGACAATTAGTGATCTATTCGAATCTGCTACCAAGACTCCTACAATATTGGTGTGTGCAATACAGCCACGAACTGTGCAGTTGTAGGAGTCTGTCACAGAAATCGCATTGGAACTAGCAACGCAGGTACTCTCTCTTATTGTGCAGTCCACACAGAATGCGAATTGCGCGCCGCTTAATCCTCCTCTTAGATAGCACCCCTCAATGATTCCGTTTTCAACTCCGTGGAACGATATGACTGGTGACAGCGTGCCAGTGCACTCTAGGTCAGAGTCCTTGATAACAAAGAATGCCGTTGTATCACGCACGTAGATACAGCTCCCCGACGTGACTTTGGTCAATCCCGAGAGTATGTACGGATCAGACCTCGTTCCAACCCCTCCTCTACTCTGTTGTGAGAGCTCAGCATTTCCGACAATCAATATTGGCTCGGTGGCCTGACTTGGAATAGCAACACTGCGAAGAGGGTCGACCTGCAATACTTGCTGGATAGGTGCACAAGAAACCATGCCAACCAGCATGATACCCAATAGGAAGACTGCGATGGCTCTTACTCTCACGTTATTGCTCTCCCATTTGCTCCAGCATTGTCCAGGTATGCACATCACAATGCTTCTTGAAGATTACCAATCCATCATTTCATTGCCACCGACTTTACGGTTTTCTCTTGTCTTTCATACTCTCAACGAACATCTCGTTCAACTCAACGAATCTGCTTCTGTAATCATTATTTGTCATGATCACTTCCACTGTATCTTTTGCCCTGTCTATATTCTCGAACTTCAACGCCCGTTCAAGTGCCCTAGGAAATAGGCCGTAGAGAAACGCGGCGGTAAGTGCCGCGGCGAAGACGGCCAGACCCAGAACAGGTTCTGTCACCGACCTTGAGTGAATTAAGGCAGTATTGATTTGGAGAAGAAAGAAGAGAATCGGATAGAAGAAGATGAAGAAGCCCGCTGCGGCAACGAGCTTGGTTCGGACACTCCTCACACTCTTGCTGCCATGCGCTAGGCAGGTGGGAACGGGAAAGGTGGTGGCTCCCCTTGCTGTTTCCAGTGCTACAGACGCCTTGTCTTCTCCCTTAATCATGGATGTTGATTCATAGCTGTCAGGGTGCAGTTGCTCCATGACGGTAACAAACACGAGATCTTCAGCCTTGTCAGAACAGACCGGACAGACTTCAGGGAATTGGATTCTTGACAGATTGGTTCTTACACGATGCCCAGTCCTCTTGTCCGTAGAAGGCTCGGTCACATGGTCACGCTCTTATCATGATGGCCATCTGCTTGATGGTGACTATTTTGGTGGAAGGACGATTATCTGTACACTTGTGATTGGGCTATTATCCTCTGGGTCCGTGGCGTCGAATGTATCAAAGGTCATCTCATAGGTGAACTTCTTCTCTCCCATCTTGAGTTCGTGAGCGACACGCACGGCGAGACCTATTCCCTTGAAGCCAAATCCCCTGATTGCAACCATTCTTCGGTCATCCCTTACTAGACCCTGAAGGGTGTTGACAATCCTTGGAATATTCACTCTTCCGGCCTTATGGGAGATCTCAAGAAGCACGTATTCACTCGTCGGAAACACAGCCAAGTCCTCCTCCATGGTGATTCCAATCATTGCATCACCAATTCTCAACTGATCTGGTATCCGGTCTCTGAGTGACATGCTCAAACCCTAATGTCCTTGTACTAATCAACTTGATGGCACCGGAAGCCTTATTCTCAACCCTCATATGCCAATTGACGATTCGTGACTTTAGAGGCTTTGAAAGTTGGAGAAGGACAAAGCGATTGCAGTCGGTGTGGTTGTCATTGTCGTTGTGGCAATCGGAATCATCGCTCTCTGGAATCCAGCACCGACCCCGGACGTACGAATTGGCTACCTATCCAAGGACCTCCATCAGCTTGCTCTACGGGTAGCTCTGGAGAACGGCCTATTTGAGCGAGAGAATCTTACCGTGGAGCTTGTCCAGTTTGGTAATGGAGGTCTCGAAATGGATGGGTTCCTTGCAGGGCAGATAGATATGGGTTACTTGGGAGCTGCTCCTGCGATTGTGAAACGTATCAACCAGGACATTCCAATCACAGTCCTGGCTGCGGCGAATCTTGAGGGCTCTGCCATAATGGTATCAAAAGAAGAATATGATGCTGGGCACGTCACAACCATTACTGATCTTGTTGGCAAGGGTGTCTATCAACCTGGTCCTTCAACTGTTCAAAACTTTCTGCTTCGCTTGGCCCTAAATCAATCTGGTCTCAGCTATTCGAACATCACGGCACTTACGATACAGCCTTCCCTCATGGCTGATTCTCTTACTGCTGAGAATCCTGCCTTTATTGCATGGGAACCATTCAATGCAAAGGCTGAGTATGATAACAAATCAGTACCGCTTGTTCTCTCAAGTGACATCTGGCCGCGTCATCCCTGCTGTCTAGTAGCTTCGGATAATACGTTTCTCACTTCTCATCCAGATATTGTACAGAAGGTTCTAGATATTCATGTCGAAGCTGAAGGGTGGATTCTGAACAACACAGAGGATGCAATATCAATCGCTCAGGACTGGCTTGAGATGGAAGAGAGCCCCGTAACGACAGCTTTCAATCGAATCATCTTTGACTATAATGTGAATAGAACTGGCCTGGAGATCTACCTCAATTTCCTTATCGATGAAGAACAACTCCTTCCGGATAAGATACCTGCTGACACCTCGGCGTTCTTGGATGCTTTCATAGACACGACCTATGTTGATGGTCTTCATTTGTGACACTGTAAAACGGTAGACAAAAAAGCGTAGCATCTCCTAGGAGCCCCGAGAAGAATGTCATTATCAGAAACGGAGCAGAATACTAGGCTTAATAGTACCAAGAGCGGTCGCAAGAACCTTCGTGGTTCTTTTCAATGGATTATTCTTAGAATCATCATACCCGCAATCATCCTCATCGTGCTCTGGCAGCTCATAGCATACCTGACACAGACATCGTTATTTGATGTAATCAATGCTCTAGTACGCCTAGCGCTCGTGGGCGATAGTGACGGTCATCTTCTCTCAGAGCACATACAGATGAGCTTGACACGAGTGATTATTGGCTTCACGTTTGCTGCCGCCACAGGCATTCCCTTAGGTATTCTGATAGGACGCTATCATTTGTTCAATTCTGTGCTCGGCCCTGTTGTGGAGGCAATGCGTCCCATTCCTCCAATTGCGTGGATTCCTCTAGCAATACTTCTCTTCCGCTCAAACATGCTGGGCGCCCAAGTCTTCATCATATGGGTCGGAGCTTTCTTCCCCATTCTCATCAATACAACAACAGGAGTCAAACGAACAGAGCCTGTGCATATTGATGTTGCCAAGACCTTTGGCGCAACCGAATGGCACATTCTGTCAAGAGTGGTGGTTCCCTCAGCAGGACCAGAGGTGTTCGCCGGTCTCAGAATTGGCTTCGGTATCGGTTGGATGTGTCTTGTCGCAGCTGAGATGATTGGGGGCGGGCTCGGGCTTGGTTACCTTGTCCTTATCATGCAGCAAGTAGGTCAGACGGGTGCCGTCATTGCGAGCATGCTCCTTATTGGTCTGGTTGGCTTTCTCATCAGTTACCTCTTCTTGTACATTGAGAAATACTTGCTTAGGTGGAGACAGACTGTTTCGGTTTGAATGATCTCTTCATTGCTTTCTGTTGCTCAATACTTAGGATGTCAAGGATCTTGCTACGGTAGGAGAGACACTCTTGTGAGGTTCTTATCCGAGGTCTCGGAATCTCCACCTTGTATTCAGCGATGATTCTTGCAGGCAGGTTGCTCAGCACTAGAATCCTATCTGACATGAAGACTGCCTCATCAACATTATGTGAAACAAATGCAATCGTGGATCCGGTCAAGTCTTGGATTCTGAGGAACTCCTCTTGAAGATAGTTTCTGGTTTGCGCATCGAGATTGGAGAAGGCTTCATCAGCAACTAGTATATCAGGCGACACCACAAGACTACGCGCCATCTCTGTCTTCCTTGCCTGGCCTCCGGATATCTCGTGCGGGTAATTCTTCTCAAGACCTTCCATTCCCACGATTTTAATGATCTCCTCAGACTTCTCTCTTCGCTCCTTTTCTGGAACTCCCTTTACCTCCAGGCCGAACTCGATATTCTGCCTGACTGTCCTCCAAGGAAACAATGATTCCTGTTGGAATATGTAGCCTACACGATTATGACCTGCTTCCACTTCTTGTCCATCGATGAGTATCTGACCTTCATCAGGCTCGAGTAGTCCTGCAATGATTTTGAGGAGCGTTGTCTTGCCGCACCCACTTGGTCCGACGATACCCAAGAATTCACCCTTAGATACTTCAAAGGATATGTGATCTAAGACTTGGGTTTCTCCTGAGTCGTCATTTGGATATGCCTTTGTCAGATTTCGGACCGAGAGCTTGAACATTTTTGCATCCATTATGGTCATGTATCAGTTATCTGTTAAATACTGCGCTCTAAACCTGTATTCTGAGTGAGGAGGTTAAGCGCACAAAGTAGAAAAAGCACTCTGAATAGGGGTGTAGGTACACATATTGAGGTCACTTCATAGTCCTCGATACACACCGTGTGCTAAGTACATCACGAGAAGGTAAACTACTTGGGTTCGCCAAAGATACTCTTCGAAATAGAAGACGATGAGAGCACTAGTGCGATTGCAGTCGGCGATGTCACCGGTTCCGGAACAATGGAGCTGTGTACTGGTGGACGTGACGGTGTCCTCCGGCTTTATAGTGCCAGTCATGCAGAGTTCTTGTTCCTTACTCAATACGATGTTGGTGGCAGCATCCTTTCCATCGAGATTGCTGACGCCAACAACGACGGGCTGATGGAGATCATAGTTGGTCGTGCTATTGGCCCAAAGGAAACACCCGGTATCGCTGGTACAGTTCAAGTGTTCAGGTATGCTCTCAAGGGTCAGTTCGAAATACTTGGCGAGTACGCCGTGGACAGATTCGTTACAACGGTCCGTGTGACTGACGTTACCGGCGACGAGAAGAATGAAATCATGGTCGGTGGCAGTGACTCTACATTGCGGATTCTCAATATGGACACTCAAAACAACATCACGCAGTTTTCTATGCACCGACTCCATGATATGCCCCTCGCTATCGGGATCTGCGATGTCGATGGTGATGAGATTGATGAGATTGTCACAGGCAACAGGGATAACACTCTGAGAGTCTTCAAAGTGCGGGACCATTCCTTGGACCAGATTGATGTTCTTGAGCTTCCCAGTCCGATTGTATCCTTGGCGTCTGGAGACATGCTTGGCGATCGCAAGATGGAGCTAGCTGTTGTCACACGTGATGGTTCAATCCGCGTATATCGCAATGAAGAGAGTAAACTCGATCTGTTCTCCAAACTGGAAAACGTGAAGGCCATGTCTGTGAGGGTTCAAGAAATCAACGCAGACCACTTGGACGAGGTTATTGTGGCCACCCAAGATCATAAGGTACGATTCTACAGTCTTTACATGGCTGACCTGTTACTGCTTTCAGAGATTGACATCGGAAGCAAGATTCTTGCAATCAATGTCGGTGACGCGGGAGGCGACGGTCGGAAAGAGGTACAGGTCGGTGTTTCCAATGGGCCTCTCAAGGTGATTGAGGGTCTCTACAAGATTATTCCTGTCTTTGAAGTCAATCCCGAGGCAAAGACTGGGACTGCTCTCCGAGGAAAGCTTACAGTCTATAACGTCAGTGATGAATCGGTGAATGGCATCGCTGGCAAGATCTATCACTTCCCGAAAGATGACATGGATGTTGAGCCACAGCAGCTTCGATTTGACCTAGCTCCTGGAGAGAACAAGAGCATCGAGATTCAGCTCAATCCAAAGAAAGAGGGGACTATAATCATTCGTCCCATTGTATTGATGTGGACCGACGTGTCTGGTCAGGTGAGGCAGGTCACCACACCAGAAACGGCTATTCTTGTCAAGATGGGCGCAGCTGTTGCAGCTCATGCAGCTACGCCCCCGGTACCAATCGAGCCCACCGCCACTGTTTCCGCGAAAGAGACCCTAGTAGAAGAAGAGTCTCCCTTCGGGCCGGTCGTTGGTACAGGGTTCAAAGACCTTGCGCAGAAAGTGGCTGCCGCCAGGATTCTTGAGGAAACCATGCCAGAGGGCGGTGCCGACTCGCTCAAGGCTGCAGAGGAGCTCTTGGACCAATTGTTCGGAGCAGATGAGTCCAGTAAGGCGATGACCGAGTTTGATGATGTGGAGAAGCTCATGACTGAGCCTGCTCCCGTTGTGACTCCAGCTATTGTTGAAACGACTGATACTGAGAGCGCCATCGTGACTGAGATTCGGAACAGACGACCCAAAGCTCCACGACCCGGTTCTGCTCCTGATTCATATCAGTACCTGTTCAAACTAATGGTCGTTGGAGAAGGTGCAGTTGGAAAGACAACCCTCGTCAATCGATATGTCACAGGTACCTTTGAGCGTGACTACAAGACCACTATCGGCTCCCAGTTCGCCGTGAAACTTACTCACATATCACCCCCTGATGCTGAGTACGCCACTGGTATCAAAATCCAAGCATGGGATGTTGCTGGACAGGCTCGATTCAAGGCTGTACGCAAAATGTACTATTCCGGAGCAGCTGGTGTCATCATTGTCTTCGATGTCACACGAAGACGTTCATTCACAGAGTTGTCTAAGTGGGTGCAAGAGGCAGATGAGTCCATTGGGGCTCGCGTACCCACGGTCTGTGTCGGTAACAAGACGGACCTACCTGATCGTGCAGTACCCTCTGACGAGGCCAAGCGTTGGGCGGAAGATCAGGGCTTCGTCTATATGGAGAGCTCTGCTAAGACGGGTGATGGTGTCGCAGACATGTTCACTGTCCTTGCTGAGATAATGTGGCGCGAGGCTCGAAAAGCCCAAGAGGGCAGGAAGACAGAAATCTAGGTGCATGCCTAGAGTCTTCATGTGTCCTGGTGATGCGAATCAGTCCAGAGTCTTGTTACGGACTGCTACTACTTCAAGATGTGAGTGGTGTAGCTTACTGCTGCTTTGTCTTCCAACAGGGTAGATTGAGTCTACTCTTTATCCATCGCTTTTCAGGGCTCTCTTCAGTTGACCTGCCAGGATTTGTGCAGTTACACCAGCTTGAACCACCGATAGTACGGACTGTCACGCAGTAGTAACAGTTTTGGCATCTCCGCATAGGAAACAGTCTTTCAGACAATACAGGGGGTTCATATTTCTCCTTTTTCTTGATGGGTGTGCTCTTCTCTGCGTGTCTGTCGTTGCTGGAAGTTTCTGGCTCCTTCCTGTACTTGGCTAGTGTCTTCCTTGCATCTTTCTTGAGCATGGATGTCACATAATCCTCGTCAGTCACATCTGCTGATCGGGAACGATTGTCGGGTATGTCCAGGCTCACAAAATCATCGAGTAGTTCTGAAACTGTAACATCCTCAGCTGACTTGTCCTTCTTTTCTTTCCTCATGGTTCAGTCCTGTTCTTTTCCGACTAGCGGTTTTGCAGAGGATTCTAAACACTCCACCACTTTGGACTCCGTGTAACCGTCCTAAAAGTGCTTCTGGTCATGCTCTAGTTCGCTTGAATCGCATTGACTCCCTCATCAAAGGCAGTCAAATTGGCTGTATCAGAGCCCAGAAGTGCTTGCAGGGACTTTCGAATGTTTGCTCGACTCAAAGGGCTTTGTGGAAGACTTGACATAGAACCCAACATGAATGAATTCAGCACACGAGGAGAACCGATTCGGGAAAGTGCTGCATCTGTATCAAGCATGTATATCTGCCTACAGAGTTTTGAAAGTGCTGCCGAGATTCTCTCTAATGCTGGATACTCAATCTCTCCAGAGTCAATGTCTGCTGTTGGGACTTTCGTAAGACTGGTTATGGCTATGGTGCGTCCTCCTGCGTACTCCGCTGCTGCTCTGAACGCCTCCAATGGCTCAAGCCCAAGCAAGATATCGACTTCTCCCTTGGGGATGAGTGGTGCCCAGTCCCTTGTTCCAATGCGGAGGTGCGTCAAGACGCTGCCTCCTCGTCGTGATGCCCCAAAGGTATCACCAACTACTGGTTGTAGGCCTTGTCGTATTGCAGCATCTGCCAGTACCCTTCCACAGACAAGGTTCCCCTGTCCTCCTACACCGGCCACAAGAATATTGAAGGGCTCTCTCACTGTAGTTTCTCTCCCTTGATTGCATCATGAGGGCAGACATCAATACAGGCTCCACATCTGACACACATCGAATCCAAAATGACCGGTTGCTCATTTGCGCTGTCCCAACTGATAGCGGGACAACCGAAATCCGCAAAGCATATTCTACATTTCTCGCCTCTACAGATTTTCGGATCTATCAGGAATACATCATTCTTTGATTCTTGCTTACTTGTGTCCTGATCAAGCCTACAGATGCTATTCAGAAGAAGAACCTTCAATCCGCTTCTGCTGATAGTCGAGTGAAGGAGGTCAATAAGACCTTTGATGTCATTTGCATCTCCCCTGGCATAACTGTCTGGCTGTAGAGCCTTCACGATATCCTCTATCTCCACTCGCCTGAAGCCTTGCGCTTGGTGGCGGGATCCTGGATGTGTCTGGAATCCTGTCATTGCTGTCGTTGCATTGTCCAGAATGACGAAGGTGAGATTGGCGTTCTTATGTCTTGCATTGACTAGTCCTGGTAAGCAGGCATGAAAGAATGTTGAATCGCCAGCAACAGCAACAACCTTGGAATCAAACCCGAATCTCTCAAGTTTGCTGAGACCACAGGCCACTCCAATCCCAGAACCCATTGCCTGCATGGTGTTCATAGCCTCATCATAGAATACACCAAGGGAGTAGCATCCAATGTCGCCTGCAACGACAAGTTTTCCACCCACCCTCTTCTTGACTTTTCGGATAGCCCAATAGAAATTACGATGGGTACATCCGGCACAAAAGGTCAAGGGTCTCTTGATGAGGAGGTCTGCTCCTGCTGCCTGTCCCAGTTGTTTCTCATCCACACGAGTTCCATCTATCCTTCCAATGGCTGTCCTGACAGTATCCGTGTTCATCTCTCCGTAACTCGGAATGTGTCCTGTCCGCTTGCCATAAAACGCCGGTAATTCCTCAAGGTCTGCTGAGAGAGTCCTGACTTCATCTTCCACGAAGGGGTCGGTTTCTTCAACGAAGAGAACTCGATTGGCGTTTTCAAGCAGACTAGTTAGAGTCTTCTTAGGCAATGGATGTGTTGTCACTATGTTTAGATGGCCAATCTTCGTAGACTCAATAAGGTGTAGAGCCTCACGTACATACATTGAACAGATGCCACTCGAGATTACCAGTAGTTCCATATCTTTGATGTTAGTATGCATGTTAAGGTCTGACGTTTCAAACTCCCTGACGATTCTTTCCATTTTTTCCAGCAAGTCTCTATGCCTGAGGTGCGGCATAGGCACATTATACAGTTTCTCAGGTAGCACCCCAGCTGCCTTCTTCCTCTTTGAAAGCATCCCTTTTCCTACCAATCCTCGGGAGTGAGAGAGCCTTGTGGTGCTCCTCACCATGACAGGTACTTCGAACTGCTGAGAGAGTTTGAATGCAAATCGTGTGACATCCTTTGCCTCTTGATAGGTTGAAGGTTCTAACAACGGGATTTGGGCTGCCTTTGCATAGAATCTAGAGTCTTGCTCGTTGCTGGAACTATGCCCTCTCGGATCATCGCATACCACAATGACAAGACCCCCCTTTCCTGTGCCTGAGAGATTCACATTGAGAAGAAAATCGGAAGCCACATTGAGGCCGAGGGATTTCATCGAGCATAAAGCGGGAATCCCTGCCCAGCTGGCTCCAGCGGCGGCTTCAAGTGCTACCTTCTCATTTGTGCTCCACTCTACATAGATATCGTGCTTATCTGCAAGATCGAACAATTCGGTTGCAATCTCGGTTGCTGGAGTCCCTGGGTAGGATGTACAGAATCCAATCCCTGCCTCTATTGCTCCGCGAGCAATTGCCTCATTGCCGCTCATCATAGTTCTATGCTGAGAGTCGTTCATCCCGTCTGTCATTCTTACTCGGCATCAAAAAACACTTTCGTATCTACCCTGTGTTTTCCAGAAGAGAAAATAAGGCATTTGTTCAACCACATGACGAGCGCAAAATGGCTGAAGGACAAGAAAGCGAATCTGCAGGGGCCAAGAGAATTACTTCTCTCCTCTCATTCTCCCACGATAAAGATGTTGACGGATTAGCTTCAGCTGCTATTGTATGGCGGTATGCCAACTCAAAAGCGCTTGAGTTCGGTGTGAATCTCACTGACTATGGTGCCTTCGAACAAGTGTTCACGGGAGTTGCATCACGTCGTGATACACTGATTGTTGTCACCGATCTCGGAATGGATGAAACAACGCAAGACATCATTATCAGGGGTCTCTCACGTGCATTGACTCAGGGATGCCGCCTTGTCTGGTTGGACCATCACCAATGGTCTGATCAGTCAATCAAGGCAATACTTTCACTTCCCAACAGACCCGTGTTGAAGCTAAACCATGACTACTGTTCAGCCGAGATAGCACAGAAGGTGCTAATGCCCCGTGATGAAGTCTGTGCTGAGCTTGCAAAAATCGCTCACGACACTGATTTCAATCTCAGGGAGATACCTGTTGCCAACGCACTGACGGATGCTGTGTCAGTCCTCCGATTCGGGGCAATTGACAGACGTGAAGAGGTTCTAGACGCACTCTATCCAGTCCTCTCAAAGCTTGCAGAGAGTGGCGTGGTCGGAGTCTGGGATGATGCGAACAAGAAGTTCAGGGATCAACTACTAGAGAAACGTGTTGACAATTATCGGAAAGAGAAAGCCAAGAAGATGCGAAAGGCGCTTGCAGGACATAGTGACCATGTTCTCTATAATCGACTCGTCCGGATAGTTGAGATTCCCAATGGTCTGACCTCCACGGATATGGGCACTTTTGCCTCTGATCCAGAGAATCTGATTTTTGATGGTGAGTCATTGGACGTCGCAGATCTACTTCTCATGTTGAGCCAGGGTGGAATGCTTGGAATACGGAGAGGGCGAGAAACCGTATTGTGTAACATGGCTGCAAAGCTCTTCAATGGTGGTGGTCACCCATATGCTGCTGGCGGCGAGTACGGGCTGTATGAGAATTTTCAGGCCGCCTGTGATGACATATTTGTGACACTCTCAAAGGACAAGACTTGGGTAGTAGAGTAGGCGTCGACTACTGCGAGCTCACCTTCTGAGTTATGGGGGCGATGATATCAAAACCTGTATTCCAGAGTCTATCGAATGTTTCGATGGCGTCATCCACGAGAACTGGGTTGTCTTTCCGATGTATGAGTGCTGCGATGTCTGATGCTTTTGCTTGCGTGAGATACAATAGAATCTTCTCGCTGTTGAGACTGACCATTCTATATGTCTGTAGTCGTTCTCCTGCGAGCCTCAACTCTATGTTCCCAGTACTGACACCTTGCACGAAATCCCCCAAGAGTGTCCTGAGATGGCCTGCAATAAGACTCATAGTCAGTTCAGTCTGTTCGACAGGTATCAGCAGAGCCCGGACCTTTACACCTCTGAAACCACTCTGAATAATCCGTAACTCAGTAATTCCACCAGGCCCTAATCCCTCTGCAAGAGTGCCTGCGGAAGCCAGAACTCTGATACTGTCTCCTGGCTTGGCACTATCTGCAAACTCTCTAATCACCATACTTCTGACATTTTCGATTCCTTCTATCATGATTGATCCGCCTTGAGATGAAATCCCAACGAGGTCATTGTACGCAGTGATTGCAATATCCTGAGGTGCCGCTTTTTCAAGCAAGTCTAGTTTCGCTGTTATTCTTTCTCGTTTGCAAATGAGCTCTGATATGGCCCTCTGGCTCCTACGTTTCAGTGCATCAGCGACTGAGGATTCGACAATCATGTATTGCTTTGGATGCTGTACTGTGTCAATCGAAATGAATCCTTCCTCTTCGAGGCTATTCAATTGGCTGTAGACATATGCTTTGGTGTACTTCTTGTGCACGGATTTCTTCAGAGCTTCCGAGATTGCAGCATAGGTCACTGGTTTTGAAGTGCCCCCTGCTGCCATCAGAACCGCCCTAAAGATCATCATACTGCTTGAACTCATATCGACTTGGAGTCTTTGAAGGATTTCACCTGATTCTCCCACTGTCATTTGCAGTCACCCCCGAAGGATGGAAATGTCCAGTCCTTCTGCATAGTCCCTATCAAAGCTCTGAATTGCGTCATCCACTAGTTCTCGATTTGCGCTTCTGGGGAACCAAGTGGCAGACAATGGACTCTCTGATACTATTAGCACAATTCCCTCTGAATTACGAGCCACGAACTGATATGTTGAGTCTTCCCTCAGGCGCATACGAAGTCCCACTTTGTACCCCATTTGACGATAATATTTGTAGTATTCAGCTAACCTGTGGAATCTCTTCTTGTCCCCCTTTCCATGTTCTAGACCTCGTAACTCAATGCCTCTCTTTAGCAATGACTCCAATTTGGCTGCTCTAGGCTCCTCCGCCTCTTCAGGTTGGTCATACCACTCTAGCGTGTATCTAATCACATCATTCTTCTCAAGATTCTGATAGATTCTGGTATCTAGGAGCTTCTGGATGCTTTGCCATCCCTGGGCGAATACGGGCTTTTCTAATGGTTGAGCACCTGTGGCACGTGCAACCATATGCGCGGCAATCACTTCTGAGTCCATGTCCGATATCAACTGAATCTCTTTATCCAAAAGCAGAAGGTCTTTAGCGAGCGCTGATATTCTTTCTTTTATTATCCGCTTCATGACTCTACTCATCAACGCGACTCCAGAATTGTAGCCATGTTTGTGCTCACTTCTATCCACTTTGATCAGACCGGTCTGCTCAAGCCATGAGAGACTGCGATAGATGAGAGAGTCTTTCCCCTTTCTTCCACCCTCATCCAATTCTAGTTGTTCTCTCAGTGTCTTGAAATCCACATACGTATCTGGATTATTCTGCGCTTTCAGGAGTGCTCCTAGAACAATCATGTCTTTCCGATTCAGCTCTAGGTGAACGGCCTTCAGCACTTCCTGACTCTTCTCCATAGTCATTACCCTCCGGCCTACCTCTGTATCTTCTCCTCATCCTCCCTGGTCTTGGGATTCACCAATTTACTGATCATCCCACCCGGGGCCATTCCTAGAGCTGCTGCGTTCTCTGGTGTCAACCCAAAAAACGATTTTGCTCTCTTCCAGTCTCTATCAAATGATTTCACCGCATTATCTATGAGGTCTGGGTTGAACTGCCGAGTAATCCAAGTAGCAGTCAACGGATTCTCAGATATCACCAGAGCCATGCTATCATTATTGAAGCTGACCTGGTTGTATGTCTTTGGGCCTTGATAGAATCGCACGTCGAATTCTATGCCCTTCTTCCTAAGCTCTAAAATAAAGTGAATCAATGCCAGACGACTTTTCGTGTCAGGCATGAGTCCAACTCCCTCCTCAAGCTTTAATGCATCAGCTGTGACCAAGTACCTTACATCAGCCCCTCTCTCTGCAGCCTTGACGAAGCTCATGGTTCTGTTTCCAGCGTTCTCGTCTATGAAGGGTCCCAGCCATAGCATGGATGCTCGAACGATATCCCCCTTCTTTGCCACATCAAGCATGTTATACCTCAGTACCCTGTGCAGTTCCTCGACGCCTCTGACAACTCTTGAACTGATCTCCTGCTGTTTACCTGTTTCGTTCTTCACGAACTCCTGAGCAAGAGTACCGCAATCAAGTGCACTCACCCTCGCCAGGTGTTCTTGTATCCGCTTCATTTCGTCCTCAAGCTGTTTTACCCTCTGGCTCTTCAATTGCTCCAGACCCGCCATGATTGTATTGACATCCGCGATGTACCCCTTCCGATGAGTTGTCGGATTATCAATACGAATCATTCGGACTTCGATGAGTGCCTTCAGCACCTTGTGGATCCACGCCTTTGTGAGGTGGGTATTTGGATTATCCTTCTCAATCTGCCTATGAATCTCCGAGAAGGTAGGCGGTCTTGGAGTGTCTATCTGAATTCTCAGTGTCGCATTGAGGATATTCAACAATCGTGATTCCTGTCTGTCTCTGGACACAAGTCCACACAGTTCAAGGGCTTCTCTGAGTTCGTCATTGTCTGACATAGGAACACATCCCTACTCATTGATGAGTAGAATACGAAATCATCATGTTACTAACTTGATGTCTGTATACAATCAAGCGATATTTAAGTCGAATTGATGCTATTGAAGCTTGCAACTAGGCGTTGCTACTCCGGGCGGATGCCTTCAGAGGTAGCCCAAAACGGGCATAGTACGAGGCATACTGCTAGAACACCCGTATGCCGAGCTGGAAGGGGGGGGTCCCTTGCTTTTTCATTCTATTGATCTACAGGCCAGTCATAGCGATTGCTTTCAGGTATCCAACACCGATTTTTGCCACCATTGGTAAGAAGTCCGTCATGAGTGTCATGTACGTAGCAATGCTTGCATGACCCTGAATGAGCTCATTGAGCGTTCTTGCATCAAGCTGTCCAAGCACGATCTCAGCTGCCGCAATTGGATCATTGAGCATAGAGTACTTGGATACTGCCCACATTCCCTTTCCAGTGTTATTGATGTTCGAGGCAAGTTTCGACCTCCTGTACTCCTTCTCATAGAGGTACACACTCTTCTTGGAGAAGTCATTGCTGTCTACCATTCTCTTTGCATGTTTCGCCAGAACTTGTCCTGCATGAAGACATGTCGTGACTCCACCCCCTACTATCGACGAGACCTGACCTGCTGCGTTCCCGCAGAGTGCCACGCCTGCATCGGTGAATCTTGGTATGATTCCTGCGCAGGGAACAACTCCTCCATTGACAGAGACGATCTTGGCGTTCGCCGTTTCAGGATGTGTCTTCATGTATTTCCGGAGTACATCCTGCATTGGAGGTAGCCTGCGCCAGTTCTGTTTTGATGATGG
>Ga0153915_10002561_pt1 | contig 16537 bp, 12 predicted proteins | sample Opewatmetagenome_2_FD_107003 | JGI IMG/M metagenome (GOLD analysis project Ga0153915, IMG submission 107003) | Freshwater wetland microbial communities from Ohio, USA - Open water 3 Core 3 Depth 3 metaG | ecosystem: Environmental > Aquatic > Freshwater > Wetlands | place: USA: Ohio, Lake Erie...
CACGATACCCTGGAAAGTCCGAGTCATGGCATCCTCCCCAAGAAGGGAACTGCAGGGGTGAGGATTAGCAGGACCCGTGCCAGCCAGTGTAACAGCTTGTACCGTAACGAGATGCGCGGCTTATGGCTCATCCATCCCCCGGGGTGGTATTGTCCACCCCGGGGGACACTTCCGGCCTATGCTTCCTGGTAGAGTGCGGCGCCCGCTACCGCCGCCACCGGGTACATGATCAGCGCGCCGATCAGGTTCCAGTGGAGCAGGCCCGGTGGGAGGATACCCATGGGCAAGGTCGACAGCGTATTGATCAAGCCGATCAGAGCCCAGCCACCCAGGCCGGCGATCAGCGCCGTCTTGGGTCCGGCGCCGTACCGCGGCCGGATGGCGGCGTAGAACCACAGGGTCCACAGACCAATGAGGAAGTCACACACCACGAACCACACCACCATGCTGCCGCCCATCTGGCCTTTGCCCAGCGCCTGAAGGGCCGTGTTCCAGTCGTTCATCAGGATCACGCCGTTCAAGAGCCAGTCGTAGACGTTCAGCACCACGCCCGCCAGCAACCCACCCAACGCGACCCTGCCCCAGTTGATCTTGCCCATAGGAGACCTCGGCGAAGGGGGATGGAGTGGACCGGAGACGGCCCCACAGTAGGGACCGCCACCGTAGCGGTCAATGGCCGGGCGTGTAGTTTCTCCGCACTGCACGTTCTCACTCCCACAGAGGCCCGGTTATGCGATCGCTCGGAACCTTCTCCACCCTCCTCCTTACCATCACCTGTGTGGCATCGGCTGCGGGGCAGGCCCCGCAGCGCCGCGGGGCTCAGCGCCCCGCGGCGGCGCCCGCCGCGGCGCGGCCCGACACCGGCGGCAATCCGCTGGCCATGGCGGTGGGCGGGCTGCGCCTCCGGTCCATCGGCCCGGCGCTCTTGTCCGGCCGGATCAGCGACGTCGCGGTGCATCCTGTTGACCGGAAGATCTGGTACGTGGCCAGCGCGTCGGGCGGCCTGTGGAAGACCACCAACGCTGGCACCACGTTCACGCCGGTCTTCGACAACGAGGGCTCCTATTCCATCGGCACCGTGGTGATTGACCAGCAGAACCCCAACGTGGTCTGGGTGGGAACCGGCGAGCACAACGCGCAGCGGTCCGTCTCCTACGGCGACGGCGTCTACAAATCCATTGACGGCGGGCGCACCTGGCAGAACATGGGGCTCAAACAGTCCGAGCACATCGCCAGGATCCTGATCGATCCCCGCAACTCGGACGTGGTGTATGTCGCCTCACAGGGACCGCTCTTCAAGAGCGGCGGCGACCGGGGCCTCTTCCAGACCACCGACGGCGGCAAGACCTGGACCAAAGTGCTGGATGGCGGCGAGTGGGGCGGTGTGGCGGACGCCGTCATGGATCCACGCAACCCGGATGTCCTGATCGCCAGCACCTGGCAGCGCGCCCGGCGGCAGTGGGGCTACATCGCCGGCGGCCCGGAATCCGGTATCCAGCGTTCCACCGACGGCGGCAAGACCTGGAAGAAGTCGCAGAGCGGCTTGCCCAACGAAGAGTTAGGGCGCATCGGGCTGGCGATCTCGCCGGCCAACCCTGACGTGGTCTATGCCATCGTGGAGGCGGCCAACCGCCGCGGCGGCTTCTACCGCTCCGGCGACAACGGGGTCAACTGGGAGCGCCGCAGCGCGCACAACACCATCGGCCTCTATTACGCCGACATCTTCGCCGATCCCGACGACGTGGATCGGCTGTACTCCATGGACGTGCGCACCATGATCACCGAAGACGGCGGGCGCACCTTCCGGGCCCTGGGCGAGCGGAACAAGCACGTGGACAACCACGTGGTGTGGATCGATCCGCGCGACACCCAGCACCTGCTCATCGGATGCGACGGCGGGCTGTACGAGACCTTCGACCGCGGCCAGAGCTACGTGTACTTCGGCAATCTGCCGCTGGGGCAGTTCTACCGGGTGGAGGTGGACAACTCGACGCCTTTCTACCGGGTGTACGGCGGCACCCAGGACAACAGCTCGGTGGGCGGACCGTCGCGCACCCGCACGGCGAACGGGATTCCCAACCAGGAGTGGTTCTTCACCCAGGGCGGCGACGGCTTCCAGACCCGGGTGGATCCCAAGGATCCCAACATCGTTTACGCCGAGTCGCAGCACGGCGGCCTGTCGCGGTTTAACCTGGCCACCGGCGAAGACATCGAGATCGTGCCCGAGGCCGGCCCCGGCGAGCCGGGGCTCCGCTGGCACTGGGACACGCCGCTCATCGTGAGCGCGCACCTCAACACCCGGCTCTACTTCGCGGCCAACAAGCTGTTCCGTAGCGACAACCGGGGCACCACCTGGCGCGCGGTGAGCCCGGACCTCACCCGCCAGATGGACCGGAACCGGCTCCGGATGATGGGTCGGGTCTGGAGCGTGGACGCGGTGGGCAAGAACACCTCAACCTCGCTCTACGGCACCATCGTGACGCTGGCCGAATCGCCGGTCAAGGAGGGTCTGCTGTGGGTGGGCACCGACGACGGCCTCATCCAGGTGAGCGAGGACGGAGGGCAGAACTGGCGGAAGATCGAGCACCTGCCCGGCGTGCCGGACACCACGTTCGTTTCGCGGGTGGAGCCGTCCCAGCACGACGTGAACACGGTGTACGCGTCGTTCGACAACCACAAGGCGGGGGACTACAAGCCGTACGTCGCGAAGAGCACCGATCTGGGCCGCACCTGGACGCTGATCACCGGCAACCTGCCGCAGCGGGGCACGGTGTACGTGGTGATCGAGGACCCCAAGGATCCCAACCTGTTGTTCGCAGGAACGGAGTTCGGCCTCTACTTCACCAATGATGGGGGCAAGGCCTGGACCCGGATCAAAGGCGGGTTGCCCACCATTCAGGTGCGGGATCTCGCCATCCAGAAGAGGGAGGACGACCTAGTGGTGGCGACCTTCGGGCGGAGCTTCTACGTGCTGGACGATCTCTCGCCGCTGCGCCGCCTCTCCGCCCCCGTGCTGGCAAGCGAAGGGACCCTCTTCCCGGTCAAAAAGGCTCCGCTTTACGTGCAGGCCAGCCCGCTGGGCGGCTCCGGGGTGGGTTGGCAGGGCGCCCGCTTCTACTCGGCGCAGAACCCGCCCTTCGGCGCCGCCATCAGCTACTACCTCAAGGATGAGCTCAAGACCCGCCGGGCCCGGCGCCAGGATGCCGAGAAGAAGGCGGCCAAAGCGGGCGAGGACGTGTTCTACCCGCCCTGGGACTCGCTCAAGGCTGAGGACCGGGAAGAAGCGCCGACCGTCCTCCTCACCGTGACCGATCCCGAGGGCCGAGTAGTACGCCGCCTGACGGGTCCGGTGACGGCGGGGATCCATCGAGTGGCGTGGGACCTGCGCTACCCCGCTCCCAACCCGCCCCGCCCCGCGGCCGACTCATCCGATCAGGAGGAAGGCTTCTTCGGCACGCCACGGGGCCCCTACGTGGTGCCCGGGACCTACCGCGTGTCGCTGGCCAAGCGGGTGGACGGCGTGGTGACGCCGCTGGCGGAGCCGCAGTCGTTCGACGTCTACCTGCTCGATTCCGGGGCGGCGCGCACGCCGGAGGTGCTGGCGTTTCAGCAGAAGGCCTGGCAGCTGCTGCGGGCGGTCCTGGGCGCCAACGCGGTGGCGACCGAGACTATGAATCAGATCCAGCAGCTCAAGCGGGCGGTGCAGGAGACGCCGGGGCTGGACGACAAGCTGGCCGGGGACGTGCGGTCCGTGGAAGTGAAGCTGCGCGACATTCAGGAGGCGCTCAACGGGGATCCCACGGTGCCGCGGCGCGAGGAATCGGCGCCACCGTCATTGGCGTCGCGCCTGGGGGGCCTGGGTGGTGGGCTATGGTCCGGCACCCTAGGCGACGTGACCGACACTCACAAGCAGCAGTACGAGATCGCGGCGCAGGAATTCCCCAAGGTGCTGGAGAGGCTGCGGTCGCTGATTGAGGTGGACCTGAAGGGCGTGGAAGATGCCGCCGAGGCCGCGGGGGTGCCGTGGACCAGCGGCCGGGTGCCGAGGTGGCCGCAGTAAGGGGTCAAGCAGTGAGAGGGCGGCGGCCCCTCCGCCCTCTCCGTCGCTAGTCAGCGCGGATCACGTCCATCGGGTTCAGGCGTAGCGCGCGGCGGGCCGGCCAGAGCGTGCCGGCCGCCAGCGTGACCAGCAGCACCAGCAAGGCCACGGCGTATGTCCCCGGGTCTCGTACCGTGACGCCGTACAGCAGAGACCTGAGCACGCGCGCGGACGCCCAGGCACCCGCCAGCCCCAGGGCCACAGCCAGGATGGCCACCCACAGCATCTCGCCTGCGATCAGGCGGACCAGCCTGTCGCCGGTAGCGCCCAGCGCAGCGCGGATGCCCAGCTCGCGCATTCGCTGACTCACGCTGTAGGCCACGACGCCGTACACGCCCAGGGCGGCGAGGATCAGGGCCAGCGCGCCGAAGGCCGAGATGAGCATGGTGTTGATGCGCCGGGGGGCAATCGAGGCGCTCACCACGTCCTCCATCATGCGGACGTTGTAGACCGGCTGGGTAGGGTTGGCGCTGCGGACGGCTTCCCGCAGCAGGCCGAGCAGGGCCGCCGGCGGCAACGTCCCCCGCGCCACCAAGGCGACGTTGGCCGGTGTCTCGGCATACATGGGGAAGTACATCTGCAGCCCCGCGTCCCGCTCGATTCCCGTCTCGCGAACATCGCCCACTACCCCGACCACGCGATAGGGCGTGGGTTCACCGCCCGGGCGGTGCGGAGGAAGGCGCAGCACCCGCCCCAGCGGAGAGCCTTCCGGCCACAGCGTCCGCGCCATGGTGGCGTTGACGATCGCGACGTGAGGCGCCAGGGAGTCGTCCGCCGTAGTGAAGGTCCGCCCCTGCAGCAGCGGGATGCCGAGGGCCCGGAAGTAGCTTCCGGAGCAGATGAGATAGCGGGCGAAGAGGGGCTCCTCATTCGCGCTCTGCGCCCGGCCCTCCGGCTGGAAGGTGATGGAGAGAACGCCGGGACCTCCGCGCAGGGGCAAGTCGTTGACGGCACCGGCCGCCTCCACGCCGGGCGCGCCGGCAAGGCGCTGGAGCGCGGCGTCAATCACCGGGAGCCGCGCCGCGCGCCCGCCGGCCGAGAGGGCGAACGACAGCTCCAGCGTGGCCACGCGCTCGGGATGGAGACCGCTGTCGGTGCGCACCAGCCGCTCGAAGCTGCGGAGCATGAGGCCGGCGCCCACCAGCAGGACCAGCGTCAGGGCCAGCTCGCCGGCCACGAGGAGCCGCCGGGCGCGCCCGGCGCCGCCGGCCGTCGCTCCCCGTCCGCCCGACTTGATGGTCTCGGCCGCGTCGGTGCGCGCCGAGGTGAACGCGGGCCAGAGACCGAAGACCAGGGACGTGATCACCGCAATCCCCACGGCAAACCCCAGCACCCGGAGGTCCACGCGGGGCGGGGCCAGCCCTGCCAGCGCTGGCGGCATCAGGGCGTTGGTGAGGCGTAGGGCGAGGGGCGCCACTGCCAGGCCCAATGCGGCCGCGCCCACTCCCAGCATCACGCTCTCGGTGAGGAGCTGCCGTAGCAGGCGGCCCCTGGTGGCGCCCAGCACCGTGCGCATCGCCATCTCACGGGCGCGGGTGGAGGCACGGGACAACAGCAAATGGGTCACGTTGGCGCAGGCTATCAGGAGCAGCAGCCCCGTGGCGCCCAGCAGCACCAGCAGGGCCGTGCGGCGACTGCCGGCGAGGTCCCGTTGTAGCGGAATGGCCGCCCCGGTGCGCCGGAACTCGGCCGTTTGCTGGGAGAGCCAGGGCGGCGCCGTCTGCCCCGGCGTTGAGGCCACCTGCTCCCAGCGCGCCAGGCTCCGGGCGGCGGCCGCCTCGACGCTGACGCCGTCCCGTACCCGCGCGATGACCTGGGACGGCAGCCAGCCCCGGAACGGCTCGAAGGTCTCAAACGTGGTCGGGACGGTCATAGGGATCCACAGATCGCTTTCGCTGGGGAAGCTGAACCCCGGCGGCATGATTCCGATCACCGTGTACTGACGGTTGTTCAGCGTGATGCTGTGTCCCAGGACTGGGCCGGATCCGAACTGACGGCGCCACAGCCCGTCCGACAACACCGCGACTCTGGGGGCTCCGGGCACTCCTTCTTCGGTGACGAATCCGCGCCCCCACGCCGGCCGCACGCCCAGGGTCGCGAAGAACTCCGCGGTCACGATGCCGGCATTCACCCGGACCGGATGGTCGGGGTCCGAGAGGTTAAGTCCCCCCGCGGCGTAACCGGCAACCTGCTCGAACACGTCCGGCATGTCGCGGATGTCGAGGAGGTCCGGCACGCGGGGCCCGCTTTCGCGTTCACCGGCTTCGGGCTGGAACGGAATGCCGACTTGTGGAAGCTCGAGGAGACGATCCGGCCGCTCAAAGGGAATGGGGCGGAGCAGGGCGGCGTCTACGGCGCTGAACATTGCGGTGGCGGCGCCGATGCCGAGTCCCAGCACCAGGAGCACGGTGACGGCGAATCCCGGCTCCTGTCGCAGCCGGCGCAGGGCGTACCGCGCGTCCTGGAGCACGGCATCCCTCAGGTCCGCGCGTAGCGCCTTCCTGATCCGCCGGGATCCCGTCTTCGCGAGGGAGTCGCGGATGGCCGCCACGTCTCCGAAACGCGCTTCCGCTCGGGCGCGGGCTTCTCTCGGATTGCCGGCGCGAGTCATCTCGTCCTCGGTGAGACGGTCCAGGTGGTAGCGCAGCTCCTGGTCCACGTCCCTGGCCACGTCGGCATGGAAAAATCGCTGGTAGCGGCGCCAGAAGGGCTCACCCATGGCTCACGCCTCGGCCTGGAGCATGCGAGGGGTCGCCTCCAGCGCGGCAAAGACTGCGCGGGCGAACCGGGTCCAGTTGACCGTCTCCCGCTTCAGGCGGCGGCGCCCTTCGGGCGTGAGCTGGTAGAACCGGGCGCGCCGGTTGTTGTCGGAGACGCCCCAATCGGCCGCGATCTGCCCGCGGTCCTCCAGCCGGTGGAGCGCCGGGTAGAGCGATCCTTCTTCAATCTGGAGGGCGCCCTTGGTGGCGCGCTCGATCCAACGGGCCACGCCGTAGCCGTGCTCCGGGCCGCCGGTCAGGGCCTTGAGGATGAGGAGATCGAGGGTGCCGCGAAGCAAGTCAACCGGAGGATGGTCCACTGCACACCGCCCCATAGAAGTTCTACGGGGGCAAGCTGGGCGCTCTCCCCTAGGCTGTCAAGGGGTAGACCGAAGGCTCAACAGTCCAAGAACGGCGACTTGCGCTCGCGCGCCCTTGGTGCAGGCGCCGCGTCCAGCAGCCGCTGCAACTCTTCGCTGCTCAGCTCGTACGGGTCCGTCTCGTAGTCCGGCCGCTCCACCACCCGGGCCGGACCGGGGTTGCCTTTATCCGGGACGAATTCCCACTCCCGGTCTGAGCGGTCGCGGATTTCCCACCGGCGACCGTCCCGGTCGGTGAAGGTGCGAAAGCCCATGACCCCCCTCCCTTCTTACCGCGCCGCGGCGACGTTCACCACCGCGGTGTACAGGTACTGGAGGAATTTACCCAGTCCCTCGACGGACGCGCGCTCATCGTTGCCGTGCGCCCGGCTCTCCCCGTCCTCCACGTAGTTCCCTACGCCGTACGCCTGCACGCCCTTGGCCCGCAGCTGGGCGCCGTCGGTGGCACCGGTGAGCATGGTGGGGATGGTGACGGCCCCGGGGAACACGGATGCCTGAGCGCGCTCCAGGGCCTTGAACATGTCGGAGCCGAGGCTGGAGGGCGGCGAGCCGGGCCGGGTCCGCGCCGGCGGGATCAGCTCCACCGCCGGGTCGTCGATGATCTGGCGCAGCCGGTCAAAGAAAGCGGGCATGTCTTCATCCTGGAGGGCGCGGATGTCCAGGGTCGCTTCCGCGTCTCCCGGTATGACGTTGCGACGGAACCCTCCCTGGAAGACCGTGGGGGAGATCGAGGTCCGCAGCATGGAATTCTGCTGGATCCTGGTGGTGCGCAGCTTCTCCTGTACGGCCGGGTCGTCCAGATGGGTGTACAGCGCCGCGTCCTCCGGCGTGCTGATCGTCGCCAGGCGCTGGAAGTAGGCGCGGGTGGTCTCGTTGAGCCGCATGGGCGGCTGGTAGGCCCCGATCTTGGCCACCGCGGCGGCCAGGTGCACGATGGGGTTGTCCGGCCGGGGCACGGAGCCGTGACCCGAGGTGCCATGGGCCACCAGCCGCGCGGTGTTGGGAATCTTCTCCGTGGTGGACACCGCGACGTATTTCACGGCGCCGTGTTCCACCTGGATGCCGCCGCCTTCGAGCAGGGCAAACTCGGCGTCAATCCGGTCGAAGTGCTGATCCACCATGAACTCGATGCCCCACTCCGAGGTGCCTTCTTCGCCGGCTTCGGCCAGGAAGATCACGTCGCGGTCGAGCGGCACCTTGAGCCGGTGCAGCATCAGCAGCACCTGGAGCGAGACCGCCGCGTTGTCCTTGTCGTCCGAGGCCCCGCGGCCGTACACGTAGCCGTCTTTGATCAGCCCGGCAAAGGGATCCACGGTCCACTTGTCGCGCTCCACGCCCACCACGTCCGTGTGCCCCATCAGCAGCACCGGCCGTTGCCTGCCGGTCCCCTTGAGCCGCGCCACCAGATTGGCGCGGGAGGAGTCTTTCGCGAAGATCTCCGAGGGGATGCCCTCGCGGTCGAGCAGCGCCTTGAGGTAGCGCACGGCCTGGGTCTCGTTGCCCGGCGGATTGCTGGTGTTGATCCGGATGAGTCCCTGAAGGGTCGCCACCGCCTCGTCGCGGTTCTTGCCCCAGTCCGGCTGGCCCTGGGACCACAGGGTCACGGGTACCAGCGACAGCACGAGCAACGCCGACGGCCAGCGCGGTTGCATGTCACCCCCACGGGCTAGAGGACGTCCGCCATCGTCCCTTTCATGTGCCTCCCGCTCGCCGCGTTGTCAAGACGCGGATAGATTCTCGCCCACCCTCCCACGGGAGAACGGTGCCATGGTCCCGCGTCACAGCAAACTTGCCGTCTTCGTCCTCGCCGCCCAGCTGGCGATCCCGCTCGCGCTGTGGGCTCAGGTCCCCAAACCCGCCGACGTCTACGGCTTCGAGCCGGGCGCCGATTACAGGATCGCGGACTACGGCCAGATCCAGGATTACCTGCACAAGCTGGACGCCGCGAGCGATCGCGTGCGCATGATCGAGATCGGCAAGTCGGCCGAGGGCCGCCCGCTGCTCCTCTTGTTCATCTCCAGCGAGCAAAACCTCCGGCAGCTGGATCACTGGCGGGAGATCGCGGCCCGGCTGGCGCTGGCCAAAGACCTGGACGACTCCACCGCCCGGCGGCTGGCCACGGAGGGACGGGCCGTCGTGTGGATTGACGGCGGCCTCCACGCCACCGAGCGGGCGCACGGGCAGATGACGGTGCAACTGGCGTACAAGGTGGCCACCGAGGAAACCCCGGAAATGCGCTTCATCCGGGACAACGTGATCCTGCTGCTCATGCCCGGCATGAACCCGGACGGCCTGGACCTGGTGGCCAACTGGTACCGCAAGAACCTGGGGACCCCGTTCGAGACCACCGACCCGCCCGCCCTCTACCACAAGTACGTAGGTCACGACAACAACCGGGACTGGTACGCCATTCTCCAGCCGGAGACTCAGGCGGTATCCCGGGTGCTCTACACGGAGTGGTTCCCGCAAATCGTGTACAACCACCACCAGACCGCGCCCGAATGGACCCGGATCTTCGTGCCGCCGTTCGCCGATCCGGTGAATCCCAATATCCCGCCGGCCGTCACCGCGGGCGTCAACCTGGTGGGCGACGCCATGATCAAGCGCTTCGCCGACGAGGGAAAGGACGGCGCCATCTCGAGGGTGGTGTTCGACATGTGGTGGAACGGCGGCATGCGCACCGCGCCCTACTTCCACAACATGATCGGCATCCTCACCGAGACGGCGGAGCCCTCGCCCACGCCGGAGTTCTGGGATCCGGCCAAGCGGCCCGAGATCCTGGGGCTCTACGGCTTTGGCCGCGCCGGCACCGTGTCCACCTCGCAGCCCAGCATCCAGTATCCCTATCCCTGGAAGGGCGGCTGGCTCCACTTCAAGGACGCCATTGACTACATGATCACGGGCTCCATGGCGGTGCTGGACATGGGGGCCCGGCACCGGTTCGACTGGCAATACAACATCTACAAGCTGGGGCGCTTGGGCGTTGAGCAGGGAAAAGCCGGCGGGCCCTTCGCCTACCTGATCCCGGCGGACCAGTGGGATGAGGGCGCCGCGGAGGACCTGGTGAACACCCTGCGCCGCGGCGGCCTGGAAGTGCGGCGCGCCACGGCATCCTTCTCGGCGGCCGGCAAGCAGTTCGCCGCGGGCTCGTATGTGGTGTACGCCGCGCAGGCGTTCCGGCCCTATCTCCTGGATCTCATGGAGAAGCAGGATTATCCCGACCGCCGCCTCTACCAGGGCGGCCCGCCGGAAGCGCCCTACGACATGGCCGGCTGGACCCTGCCGCTCCAGATGGGCGTGGACGTGACCCGGGTGGACCAGGCGTTCGACGCCGCCACGCAGCCGGTGGATGTCGCGGCCCCGGTCCCCGGCACCGTGAGCGGGGAGGGCAGCTACGGATTCCTGCTGTCCCCCGGCTCCACCGGCACGGCGCTGGCCGTCAACCGGCTGTTGCAGGCGGGTGAGAGCGTGAGCTGGACCCTGGCCGATGCGACGATCGGCGGAAAGTCCTACGCGGCCGGAACCGCAGTGGTGCAGGCCAAGCAGGGCACCAGGGCCCGGTTGGACAGTCTGGCGAAAGGCCTGGGGCTCAACTTCACCGGGATCGCCGCCGCGCCGGCCGCGCCGCTGGGTGCGCTCAAACGGCCGCGGGTCGCATTGTACAAGAGCTGGGACGCCACCATTGACGAAGGCTGGACCCGCTGGCTGCTGGAGCGTTATCAGTTCCCGGTGGACACCCTGCACGACGCCGATGTGCAGCGCGGGGACTTGTCCCGGTACGACGCGATCATCCTCCCCGATCAGGAAGACAACGGGATCCTCAACGGATTCCCCGCCGGTACCATGCCGGGGGAATACACCGGTGGCCTGGGGGTGGAGGGCGCTGCCGCGTTGAAGCGATACGCCGAGCAGGGCGGCACGGTGCTGGCGCTGGACCACGCCAGCGACTTTGCCATTCAACAGTTCGGCTTGCCGGTGCGGGATGTGATCGGGGGGCTGTCGTCCAGCCAGTTCTACATTCCGGGGTCCCTGGTGGGCCTGGAGGTGGACCCGCGGTCACCCGTGGCGTACGGCATGCGCCGGCAGGGTATCGCCTTCTTCGTAGACAGCCGCGGGTTCGACGTGGTGCCCCCGGCGCGGGCGAACGACAAGTCGGCGCCGGCCCAGGCGGTGGACGTGGTGGCCCGCTATCCCTCGGAGAACATTCTGAGGAGCGGCTGGGCCCTGGGGGAGAAGGAGCACCTGGCGGGTCGCGCGGCGGTGGTGCACGCCAAGGTGGGCCAGGGCGACGTGGTGCTGGTGGGGTTCCGGTCCCAGTTCCGGGGTCAGCCGCGCAACACCTTCAAGCTGATCTTCAACACGCTCTTCGCGGCAACGCTGCCGGAGTTTCCCAAGCCGGCCGGCGCCCCCATGGTCCCATGAGGACGAAGGAGGGCGCCGGAGGTGCGGGGATCGGCTAGAAAGCGAGCTGTACGCCCGAGCTGAACACGCGGTCCGTCTTCTGGAAACCCGGCTCCGGAACGTTGTCGAACCGTACCACGTACGAGAGGCGGAGCGCCACCCTGGCGGATAGCGGCGCCACCAGCGAGGTCTCGCTGTTCACCCGGGTGTCGTTCAGGTCGTCCACGTTGGGGAGCGCTTCCGCGAGTTGCTGCAGGTAGACGGTCTGGGTGAACAGGTGCTTGAAGTTCGCCGCCACGCGCATGGCCACGAAGTTGTCTTCGACCGCAGCCGTGGAGCGCTGCTGGGTGACGGCCGACCCCATCTCGATGGACAACAGGTCCCGGGGGCTGTCCACGGGACGCAGCGCCACGCCGGCGATCTCCTCGAATCGCCGGCCCACGCCCGCGAATCGGTTCCGCTCGTAGGTGCCGCCCAGGAACAGGTGGAAGACGGCCAGGACCTTGTAGTCCGCGCGCCCGGTAACCTTGATCTGCTCGGCGGTGACGGAATCGCTGGTGCGGCCGTACACCGCGGTCACCTGCTCCTCGAACTGCCAGCGACTGCCGGTGGGCCTGAGGGTCACCTTCTCCGCCCCGTTCAACGTCGTCACCCGGGTGTTGCCGGCGGCGTTCATGAAACCCAGATCCAGGGTCACGGCCACCGGCTTGGACGCTGCGTCCTGCGCCCGGGCGCCCCGATATCCCGCGAACAGCGCTACCAGCCCCAGCACCGACGCCCGCTTTAGCATGGCATAGGATCGCGTCATGTTGGTCTATCCCCTCTGTTCGCTCTATCCGTCTATCCGCCAATCCGCCTTTCCGCCTATCTCTTCTCCCACGTCGGCCTGAGGTCGTACGTCACCCGCCAGACCAACTGGTTCACCAGCTGGCCGTAGGCGTCGTTGGGATTCTTGGCGGAGAAGTTGGGCACCCCGCCCACTATCGCCACGGAGCCCACGTTTTCGCTCGCGGCCGCGCTCGAGCGCCAGAGGGTGCCGCCGGTTTGGGTGTTGATCAAGCGCACCAGCAGCTCCACCGACACCGTCGCGTTGACGAACGGCATGCCGATGCCGAGGACGCCCCCGCTGGGCTTCACGTTGGAGACCTTGAGATGCCCCACGAATACCGCGGGCACGTCGCGCGCTTTACCCAGGGCCTGGGCCGACGCCGGGCCGAACTCGGTCTCGCCCGCCTGCCTCACCAGCGAGTCCGCGGTGCCCACCTCCAGCAGCTCGATGTGCGACTGGCCGTTCAGGACTTCTTCGGCGAACCGTTGCGTGGCCAGCTCGTGGAGCGAGCCCTTGGCGTTCTCCACGCTGAAGGTGACCAGAGCGACTTTGCCGTAGGGCTGCAGATCCAGCCGCGGAGGCACCAGCACGCGGTGGCTGGCGCAGCCGGCGGAAAGTCCTGCGACCAGCAGCACGGCGGAGAGCGACCCAAAACCGTTTCGAGCGTTCATGTGGCCAGCCTCGTTCCCTGTGCGGTGAGCCAAGTTAACGCGCCGCGAGCAGCGCGCGAATCTGCGCCACGGCGTTCTTCACCCGGATGTCGCCGAAGACCCGGCCCAGCTCCGCGGTAGCCGGCCGGGGATCGCCCGACACACCAGCGGGGCTCATGACGGTGCCCGCCGTGTCCCCCAGGGCAAGCCGGTCCGGGCGGACGGCGGCCGGGTTCACCGCCCACAATTCCGCCGTGTCCCACAGGCCGCCGTGCCCCGCGCCGATCATGCCATGGGCCTTGGCGTAGGCCTCGATCTCGGTGGTGGACCTGGCGTACCCGTCACCGGAGAAGAAGACCCTGGTGCCCTTGGCCGACAGCTCCTGATCCAGTTTGGGCGCCAGGGCTTTGAGCGGGTCCTGATCGCCGCCATGGTCTCCCATCAGCACGATGCTCCGGAATCCCGCCGCGGCGAGGCTCCGCGCGACGTCCGCGTTCACTTCGGCAAAAACCTCCGGCCGGACGTTGATGGTACCCGGGAAGCGCATCAGCTGTTCGCTGGTCGGCGCCACCGGAATGATGGGCGCCACCAGGGTGTGACCCAGGTCACGCGCCACCCGCTCGGCGTAGTTACGGGCGCGGAAGTTGTGCTTGCCCAGCGCCAGGTGGGGGCCGGACGCCTCCACGCTTCCCGAAAACACCAGGACGGTGGTGTATCCCGAGGCGATCGCGTCTTTCAGCTCCGAGGTGGTCAAGTCCTCGATGAACACGCTCCTGGGCTCCTGGGCCGGGAGCCGAGAAACCAGGAGAAACACGAGGCAAAGGCCGGCAGAGTAGCGGAGTCGGGCTCCAGACATGAGTACCCCCGGAGGGTGCGCGGCTAATGTACGCCTCGCGCCCGCGGCGGCCAGACGGCATCTTCAGTGGTCGCGCCCCGGAGTCCGCCCGGACCGGAGGTGAGCCATGGAGCACAGCACGCCGCCCGCATTCGCGGCATCCGCGGGCCGCAAGCCTAAAGACGAGGAAATCGACGTCTTCGGCCTGACCCATACCGGCAAGGTCCGCAAGGTCAACCAGGACCACTTCCTCATCAGTTTCTTGCGGAAGCGCATGGACCTGCGCCTCACCAGCCTGCCCGCCCCGGTGCACTTGCCGCTCGATTCGGAGCGGATGGCCACCCTGATGATGGTGGCCGATGGGGTAGGCGGCGGGCCCGGCGGGGAGCAGGCCAGCCGCCATGCCCTGGGGTTCGTGACGCAGTTTCTGCTGGAGAGCGTGCAGTGCTACTACACCAGTGACGCCCGCGGGGAAGGGTTCCTCAATGCGCTCCAGGACGCGGCTACCCGAGCGCACCAGAGCGTGCTGCAGAAAGGGGAGGAGGACCCCGGTCTCAAGGGCCTGGCCACCACGCTCACGCTCCTGCTCATCGTATGGCCCTGGGCGTATCTGGTGCAGCTGGGCGATTCCCGCTACTACGTCTACCGGGAGGACGACCTGGTGCAGGTCACACGGGACCAGACGCTGGCGCAGGCGCTGGTGGACGAAGGCGTTCTCACCCGGGCCGAGATGCCGCACTCCCCGCTGGCCCACGTGCTGTCGAGCGCCCTCGGCGGACCCCAGGCCGCGCCGGTCGTGGCGCGGGTGGGGATCGACTGGCCCATGGTGCATTTGCTCTGCAGTGACGGCCTCACCAAGCACGTTCCCGATGAGCGCATCCGGGAGCGGCTGGCCTCGATGACGTCGTCGCGACAGGTCTGCGAGGCCCTCCTCCAGGACGCATTGGACGGCGGCGGACGCGACAATATCACCATCGTGGTGGGGCGGGCGGTGCCCGCCTAGGAGCGGTTCAGCGCACCTGCGTTGCGTCCACCCGGGTGGGGGTCGCCTGGCCGGAGACGATGGGCGCCGCGCCGGCGGCGATGGCGCGGATGGTGTTGGTCAGGTGGTCCAGGTCCAGCGTCCGCACCTCGTCCGAGACCCGGTGGTAATCCTGGTCCACGTCAATGGGCGTGGTGCTGATCGAGTGTGCCGGTACCCCCAGCCGCGCCAGGGTGGCGTTGTCGGAGCGGTAGAAGAGGTCCTCCTTGGGGTAGGGATCCGGCTCGAAGACGTAGTCCGTCCCGCGCACGGCGTCCTGCATGATCTTCCCCAGGCTGGAGCGCTCGAAGCCCGTGATCCAGACGTGGTTGCGGCCCGACGCCGCCGGCTTCCCGATCATCTCGATGTTGAGCATCGCCACGATCCGGTCCGGCGCCAGTTGCCGGGAGAAATACTGGGAGCCGAACCCACCGGCTTCCTCCGCCGTGAAGGCCGCAAACACCAGGGTCCGCTCCGGCGTCCCTGCCGCCTTGAAGTACCGCGCCAGCTCGATCACGGCCGTGGTGCCGGAGGCGTCGTCGTTGGCGCCATTGGCGATGGAATCGCCGTTTACCGGTCGCTGAATGCCGATGTGGTCGTAGTGGGCGGAGAACACCACGATCTGGTCCCGCCGACGGCCGGGGATCATGCCCACTACGTTGGCGGCGGGAACCTGCTCCACCGCGGCCGTGGCATCCACCTGGAAGGTCCGGGCGGCGGTCTCACCGGTCAGCACCACCACCCGCGCGTGGCCGTTGCGCTCCACGCCGCGGGCCGGGCCGGAAAAGGCTCGCTTGACCATCTCGAACGCTTGCCGGTGTTTGGTGTTGAGGAGCACCAGCGCGTTCCCGCGTTGCGTGAACGCCGTCCACAGCGCCTGCATCGGATCGTCCGCCGGTCCGATCACGACCACGCGAACCGAGTCGCCGGTCCTCCAATGCACCGAATCCGCCGCCGCGGCGACGATCGCCTGGCCGGATGGCACCACCCGCCCATTCAACCGCACCACGGCGGTCCGCGGCGTGAAGCCGTACACCGAAAACCGTTGCAGGTAGTCGTCCAGGCCGTCGAGCTTCTCCAGGCCCAGGCTGGCGAATTGGGCGCGGATGAACGCGGCTGCCTCGTCGGCGGCGGGAGTGAACGCCTGGCGACCCAGCATGCTGTCCGCGGCCAGCGTGCCGATGACCCGCTCCACGTCCGCGCGCTCGATGCGCGGGGCGGGGCGGCAGGCCAGGAGCGCCAGGCCGGTGACCGTGAGGATCGGGAATTTCATCATGGGCTGGAGATGCCGTGCCGGATTGACGAAGTCAAGGCGTCTGCGCTCGGCTCCCCGGCATGTCTTCCCACCCGCAGCGTCCCTCCGGCGAGCGCCGGGCCCGCCCTCGGACCAGTCAGGAGAACCACACCACCAGCCTGGTGCAGCTGATCCTCCGGGACCCGGCCGCGGCCGGAGATCTGCTGGAGGAGGACCTCGCCACCGGCGGGGACCTGGAGATCGTGCTGGGACTGCTGGATGCGGCGGAGGCCGCCTTCCGGCTCCGCGGCGTGGATGCTTCGGCCAAG
>Ga0153915_10002562_pt1 | contig 16534 bp, 14 predicted proteins | sample Opewatmetagenome_2_FD_107003 | JGI IMG/M metagenome (GOLD analysis project Ga0153915, IMG submission 107003) | Freshwater wetland microbial communities from Ohio, USA - Open water 3 Core 3 Depth 3 metaG | ecosystem: Environmental > Aquatic > Freshwater > Wetlands | place: USA: Ohio, Lake Erie...
CCGCCTTCGCGCACCTGCGCGCTGCCCACCAGCTTCCGGTCCCGGACGACGATCTCCCCTCCCACCGGCGCCGCGAAGCAGGCCCCCGCGGACGGCAGGATGGGCGCGCGGCGCCGGGCCAGGGAGGCCGGCACGCCGAGCCGGCGCAGCGCCTCCGCGAGCATCGTGTGGATCGCCCGGTAGGTCGCCGGGAGCGAGCCGAACAGCGCGGCCGGTCCGGCCACCGCGTACGTGACTTCGGCGTCGTGCCATACAGCCCGGCCGCCGGTGGGCCGGCGCACGGTGTCGAGGCCGAGCGCCGCGATGCGACGGCGGTCGTAGCGCTGGGCGGCGGGCTCGTTCCGGCCGAACGAGAGACAGGGCGGGCGCCAGGCGTACAGCCGGAGATAGGCGACGCCCTCCCGCGCGCTGCGCAGGAGGGCGTCGTCCGTCGCCATCTGCTGGTGGCCGGGTCGGCCTTCGGGCTCGACGATCAGCGACCACCGCATGCGCCGCTCAGGCCGAGGGCGTGTAGATCTCGAGCGGCGGGCAGACGCACACGAGATTGCGGTCGCCGTACGCCGCGTCCACGCGCGCCACCGCGGGCCAGACCTTGTGCTCCCGCACGGCCGGCGACGGGAACGCCGCGCGCTCCCGGGCGTACGGCCGGTCCCACGCGTCCGCGGTCAGCTGCGCCAAGGTGTGTGGCGCCCGCGTGAGGAGGTTGTTCTCGCGGTCCGCCACGCCCCGCTCGATCTCGGCGATCTCCTGCCGGATGGCGATGAGCGCGTCGCAGAACCGGTCGAGCTCCTCCTTCGACTCGCTTTCCGTGGGCTCGACCATCATGGTGCCCGCCACCGGGAACGAGATCGTCGGCGGGTGGAACCCGTAGTCCATCAGCCGCTTGGCGATGTCCTCGACATCCACCCCGGCGGAGTGCTTGAACGGCCGCGTGTCCACGATGCCCTCGTGGGCGATCAGGCCGCTGGCGCCGCTGTAGAGCAGCTGATACTGCCCCTCGAGGCGCTTCATCACGTAGTTCGCGTTGAGGATCGCGATGCGGGTGGCCTCGGTGAGCCCCTCCGCTCCCATCATGGCGATGTAGGCCCACGAGATCGGCAGGATCGAGGCGCTGCCCCACGGCGCGGCGGCCACGGTGCCGCACGCCGCCGCCCGGCCGAGTGACACCACCGGGTGATCCGGCAGGAACGCCGCGAGGTGCGGCGCGACGCAGATCGGCCCCATGCCGGGGCCGCCGCCGCCGTGCGGGATGCTGAACGTCTTGTGGAGATTGAGGTGGCACACGTCGGCGCCGATGTCGCCCGGCCGGCACAGGCCGACCTGCGCGTTCATGTTGGCGCCGTCCATGTACACCTGCCCGCCGTGCTGGTGAATCACGGCGCACATGTCCGTGATGCCCGCCTCGAACACGCCGTGGGTGGACGGATACGTCACCATCAGAGCGCCGAGCGTGTCGCGGTGGGCCTCCGCCTTCTGGCGCAGGTCCGCCAAGTCGATGTTGCCGTGCGAATCGGTCTTCACCACGACGACGCTCATGCCGGCCATCACCGCGCTCGCCGGGTTGGTGCCGTGCGCCGACTGCGGGATCAGGCAGGTCGTGCGCTGGTCCTGCCGGCGCGACCGATGATAGGCGCGGATCACGAGCAGGCCGGTGTACTCGCCCTGCGCGCCGGCGTTGGGCTGGAGCGACACGCCCGGCAGGCCCGTGATCTCGGCGAGCCAGGCCTCGAGGGTCTCGAACAGCCTGGTGTAGCCCTTGGCCTGTTCCCGCGGCGCGAACGGATGCAGGCGACCGAACTCCGCCCAGGTCACGGGCAGCATTTCGGTCGTCGCGTTGAGCTTGAGCGTGCACGAGCCGAGCGGGATCATCGCCGACGTGAGCGACAGATCGCGGTCCTCGAGGCGCTTGAGGTAGCGCAGCATCTCGGTTTCCGACCGGTAGCGGTGGAACACTGGGTGCTCCATGAACGCCGCGGTCCGGCGCAGCGGCGCGGGGATCGCGTCGGCCGGCGGATCGCGCAGGTCGGCGAGCTGCGGCGTCGCCTTCGCGCCGGCGGCGAACGCCGCGACGAGGTCGGCGAGGTCGTCGGGCTCGGTGGTCTCGTCGAGGGCCACGCCGATCCGGGTATCGGACAGCCGTCGCAGGTTGAGGCGTCGCGCCCGGGCGGCGTCCATAATCCGCGGCAGGGCTGCGCCCACGTCGACGGCAAGCGTGTCGAAGTAGGTGGGGTGCGCCAGCGTGTGGCCCAGCCGCCGCACCGCGTCAGCCAGGCGGCCGGTGAGCAGGTGCACGCGCCGGGCGATGCGCCGCAGTCCTTCGGGTCCGTGGTAGACGCCGTACATGCCGGCGATCACGGCGAGCAGAACCTGGGCCGTGCAGATGTTGCTGGTCGCCTTGTCGCGGCGGATGTGCTGCTCGCGGGTCTGCAGCGCCATGCGGAGGGCCATGCGGCCGTCCGCGTCGCGCGAGACGCCGATGATCCGGCCGGGCATGTGGCGCTTGTAGTCGTCGCGCGTCGCGAAGAACCCGGCGTGCGGGCCGCCGTAGCCGAGCGGCACGCCGAAGCGCTGCGAGTTGCCGACGGCGATGTCGGCGCCCCACGCGCCGGGTGGGACGAGGGTGGTGAGCGCGAGCAGGTCGGTCGCGGCGGTGACGAGCCCGCCCGCCGCGTGGGCGGTCGCGCAGAGCGCGCGGAAATCGCGGATCTCGCCGTCCGTCGCGGGATACTGCACGAGCGCGCCGACCACCGGCCCGCCGAACGCGAATGACGCCGGATCGCCCACCCGCACCTCGATCCCGCGCCACACGCCGCGCGTCTGCACGACGGCGATGGTCTGCGGATGGCAGCGGTCGTCGACCAGGAAGACGGGGTGCTCGCCGTGCTTCACGATCGCCAGCGTGAGCGTCATGGCCTCGGCGGCGGCCGTGGCCTCGTCGAGCAGCGACGCGTTGGCGATTGGCAGCCCGGTAAGGTCCGCCACCATCGTCTGATAGTTGAGCAGGGCCTCCAGCCGGCCCTGTGCGATCTCCGGCTGGTACGGCGTGTAGGCCGTGTACCAGCCGGGATTCTCCAGGACGTTGCGCAGGATCACGGTCGGCGTGATGGTGTCGCTGTAGCCCATGCCGAGGTACGAGCGGAACACCTGGTTCTCGGCGGCCATCGCGCGCAGATCCTCGAGCGCGCGGCGCTCGGTGCGCGCGGGCGGCAGAGCGAGCGGGCGCCGCAGGCGGATCGCCTCGGGAACCACGGTGTCGATCAGGTGGTCGAGGCTCTCATAGCCGAGGGTCTCGACCATCGCCGCGACGTCGTCGGGGCGCGGGCCGTTGTGGCGGGTGACGAACATCTCGTCAAGCGCGTGCTTGGTTGGGTGCGCCATGGGTCCTCTCAAACAAACGCCCCGGGGCGTGCCCCGAGGCGTCGTGCCAGCGTTGCCAGTTGGAGACGGACGGCTCGGGGCTATTCGCCAACGTGCCCGGCGTAGTCGGTGGCAGTCAGCAGCTCCTTGAGGTCCGCCGGAGTACGAATGCGCAGCTTGATCATCCAGCCGTCGCCGTACGGGTCCTTGTTGATCAGGCTGGGATCGCCCTCCAGCCCATCGTTGATCTCGACCACTTCACCCGCGACGGGGCAAAACAGCTCCGAGACCGCCTTGACGGCTTCGATCGTCCCGAAGACCTCCATCTTGCCGAACGTCGCCCCGACTTCCGGAAGATCCACGTAGACCACGTCGCCGAGCTCCCCCTGCGCGTAGTCGGTGATCCCGACGATCACCGTCTTCGGATCGTCGGTGAGCTTCACGTACTCGTGCTCCTCGGTGTAGTGCAGATCCGCAGGTATGTCGGACATGAGTCACCCGATCGCGGTATGGCGGAACAAATGAAGAGTCGGACGGCGAAAAGGTTATCCGCCGGTTCTGGTCAAGTCAAGCAACCGTTGCCACGCGCCGAACGCGCGTTCGCGCAGCTGCGCCGGCGTTCCGTCGTTGTCGATCACGATGTCGCTGCGCGCCCGTTTCGTCGCGGCTGGCAGCTGTGCCGCCATGAGGCGATCGGCCTCATCGGGCAGGAGCCCGCGGTCGCGCAGCAGGCGCGCGCGGCGCTCGGCATCGGGCGCGTCCACCAACACGACGGCGTCGAATGCCGCCGGGTCGAGGACTTCGAAGAGCAGCGGGATGTCGCTCACCACGACGCGGTCGCCGCGCGCGCGGGCGGCGGCCACGAGTTCGGCGCGCCGCCGCTGCACGGCCGGGTGCACGATGGCGTTGAGCGCCTGGCGCGCCGCGCTGTCGGCGAACACGATGCGGCGCAGCGCCGCGCGGTCGAGAGCGCCGTCGGGCAGCAGCACGCCCGGGCCGAACCGCTCGGCGATGGCCGCGAGCACCGGCGTGCCGGGCTGCTGCACTTCGCGCACCAGCAGGTCGGCTTCAATGATCGTGGCGCCCCACTCGGCGAAGAGGCGGCAGACCGTCGTCTTGCCCGCGGCGACGTTCCCGGTGAGTGCGACGGAGAGCATGCGGGTAAGGTGGGGGGCGGGCGCCTCCGCGGCCAGGAGGGCGAGCCGCGCGCTAGCCGCGACCCCGTCGCGCGGGAGGCGTGGCGTCGTCGAACAGCCTGCCCTGATCCGCGTCCACCCGGGGCACCACGTGGCAGTGGCGGCAGCGCGCCTCATAGGTCTCGCTCCCGCCCACGAGAATCGTGGGGCTGTCGTACACCGCGGGCTTGCCGTCCACCAGGCGCTGGTTGCGACAGGCGGGGTCGCCGCACACGACGCAGATCGCGTGCAGCTTGACCACCACCTCCGCGACCGCCAGGAGCTGGGGCATGGCGCCGAACGGCTCGCCGCGAAAGTCGGTGTCGGTGCCGGCGAGGATCACCCGGACGCCGCGGTCGGCGAGCGCGCCTGCCACGGCCACGATGCCCTCGTCGAGGAACTGCGCCTCGTCGATCGCCACCACCCCGGTGTCGGGCCGGACGCGCCGCATGATCTCCGTGGAGCAGTCGACCGGGACGGCGTCCACGGTGATGCCGTCGTGGGTCGTGACCCGATGCACGCCGGCGTACCGGTCGTCGAGATGGGACTTGAACACCTGCACCCGCTTCCGCGCGATGACCGCGCGGCGGACGCGGCGGATCAATTCCTCGCTCTTGCCGCTGAACATGACGCCGGCGATGACTTCGATCCAGCCGGGTCGGGTGCCGTGGTACATGCGGGCGGCCTGTTAGGGAATGGCGAGCGGTCTCACCGGCGCGGGGGAAGGCCACGGGCGTCTGGGCTGGGATCTCCCGGCCACACGGTCGCGGCCGGTCCGTGCCGGCCCCCTAGGTTAGCGCGGCGGCCCGGCCGGGACAAGCCGCTTGCGGCCGGCTCGATGTGGGCGATATTGCGGGACGCACGTTGGCCGTGAAACACCTGCTGGAAGGAGCGGCGCCGTGAACAAGGCCGAGTTGATCGATGCGCTCGCGGCACAGGCGGGCCTGCAGAAGACGGACGCCACGCGCGCGGTGGAGGCGTTGTTCAACCCTGACGGTGTGATCGCCCGCGAGCTGCGTGCGGGCCGCAAGGTGCAGGTCACGGGATTCGGGACGTTCCAGGTGCGTCAGCGCGCGGCCCGCACCGGCCGCAACCCGCAGACGGGGGCCACGATCACGATCGCGGCCGCGGTGCAGCCCGCCTTCAAGCCGGGGCAGGGACTGCGCGACGTGCTGAATCCGCCGCGCTGATCAGCGGCGGTCGGGCCGCGCCGAGACCCGCCGGCCGCGGAGCATCGAGCCGTTCAGTCCTCTGGCGGCGCGGTCGGCCTCATCGGCCCGCACCTCGACCAGGGCGAACTTGTCCCGGATGTCGACCCGCCCGATGGCTTCCTTCGCGATCCCCACGCCGTTCACGAGCGCACCCACGATGTCGGACGGTCGCACGCCGTCCTGACGTCCGGCGGTGACGAACAGCCGGACCTGGACCGCCGGCGCCTCCACGCCCGATACCGGCGCCTCGCCGCCCGGCAGACTCAGCAGGGCCGCCGCCACCAGCGCCGGATCGAACTCGTCGAACAACGGCGCCAGCGTCAGCAGCCCGGCGTCGAGGTTGCCCTGGGCCAGGCGCTCGCGCACGCGCCGCCGCGCGGCGAACGCGCGGTCGTACGCCCGGTCGGCCTCGGATGCAACGCGCAGCGGCCGGAGCGGCTGCGCCAGCCGGCGCAGGTAGTGGAGCTGCGACGCCTGGATCAGGACCACGACCTCGCGAGCCACCGAGCGCAGCGCCGCCAGCGCCTCGGCGCTCGGGAGATCGGCGGCGACGGCGAGCGCCACGGGCTCCGTCCCGGGGTCGGACGTGACACGGACCGCAGTGTCGCGCGCGAGCGCCGCGTACCGGGGGTGACGCGCCGGCACGGGGTCCCAGATGAGGGCGCGGTCGGGGTCGAGGTGATCGAGCAGCGCCCGGGCCACCGCGGCCCGCCGCGTCTCGTCCACCACCACGTAGCGCGCCGGTCCGAACGGGGCGGCGGGGGCGCGCGCGGCCACGGCGACCGGCGCGCGGTGCGCGTGGCGCGTGAGGAAGTCGCCGAGTACGGGGTCCCCGTCGTCGGTCGTCGCGACGAGCCGCTGCGCCCCGTGCGCTTCGGCGAGCAGCGTGTCGAGGGCGGGGCCGTCCCCCAAGGCGAGAATCGCCTCCGGCCACGCGACTACGAGGTACCGCAGATCGGCCAGCTTGAGTGCGGCGCGCCGCGCGAGCTCGAGCGCGTCGCCCGGGGTGCAGACGAGGGTGCGGACGGCGGAGCGGCGCAGCAGCCGCTCGGTGCGCGTCGCGCCCGTGAGGGCGTGCAGCGGAGCGAGCGCCCCGGCGTCCCCCAGGCACGCCGCCACGTCCGCCGCGACCGACGGCTCCGGGGCCAGCACGAGCACCCGGAGGCCCGCCTCATCCGGAGCGAGGCGGCCGAGCAGCGGAGCGAGCGCCCACCCCGCGAGGGGGCAGACGTAGACGAGCGGCTTTCCGCTTTCCAGCGCCGCGCGGTGCGCGGCATCGAACGACGGCGCGAACTCCCAGGTCACGACACCCTCGGTTGTCAAAGACACGGCGGTGGCAACGCGTGTGGAGGGATGCTAGCTTGCGCGCCGGAGCAGCGCAACGCGGCGCCCCGCTCGCGGGCGAACCACCAATCCGGCGGGTCACGAATGGGACGTGCGGTGTCTCGGTCAGCGATTCTCGCGGCAGCATTGGCAGCGCTCCCGCTGGCCCGGCCGGCGGGCGGGCAGGAGCCCGCCCGGCAGTCGGCGCGGAGTCTGGGGGTCGTCGTGGGTGTCCTGCCGCCCGGGCCGCGCAACGCGATCACCGACGTCGCCGGCGTGCGGGTGGGCCACACGACGATCACCGCCGGCGACTCGGTCAACACGGGCGTCACCGCGATCCTGCCGCACGGGGGCAACCCGTTCCGCGACAAGGTGCCGGGCGCCATCGTGGTGGGCAACGGCTTCGGCAAGCTCATGGGGATCACCCAGGTGCAGGAGCTCGGCGAGCTCGAATCGCCGATCCTGCTCACGTGCACGCTGTGCGTGCCGCGTGTCGCCGACGCCGCGCTCACGTGGCTGCTCGGGCTCCCCGGCAACGAGGACGTCCGGTCCGCCAACATCGTGGTGGGGGAAACCAACGACGGGTTCCTCAACGACATCCGCCGCCGGGCGGTGACGGAAGCTGACGTGCTCGGCGCCATCGCGCGGGCCGACACGGGCGCCGTGGAGCAGGGGAGCGTGGGCGCAGGCCGCGGCACGGTGGCGTTCGGCTGGAAGGGCGGAATCGGCACCGCCAGCCGGCGTCTGCCGCCGGGCCTCGGTGGCTGGACGGTGGGCGTGCTCGTGCAGACCAACTTCGGCGGCGTGCTCAACGTCAACGGGGCGCCGGTGGGGGTCGAGCTGGGGCAATACTACCTGAAACAACAAGCGGCAGGAGCGGTGGGGGCGGCCGCAGCGGCGGAGCGGCCGGATGGGTCCGTCATGATCGTCGTGGCGACCGACGCCCCGGCGGATCACCGCAACCTCGAGCGCCTGGCGCGCCGCGCGCTCGCCGGCCTCGCGCGGACGGGGAGCGCCATGAGCAACGGCTCGGGCGACTACGTGATCGCGTTCTCCACGGTCCGCGCGGGCGCCGCCCCGCCGGTGGCGAACGAGGCGATGAGTCCGCTGTTCGAGGCGGTGATCGAGGCGACCGAAGAGGCCGTGTATAATTCCCTGTTCCTCGCCACGACCGTGCGCGGAATGCGTGGCACCGTGACGGCGCTGCCGCTCGATTCCACGGTCGCCATCCTGCGACGCTACGGAGCCATTCGGCGATGAGACTCTCGAAGAACCTCGAGCACCTGAAGGCGTCCGAAACGATGATGATCTCGCAGATCGCCCACCAGCGCCGCGCGGCGGGCGAGGATGTGATCGATCTGTCGGTCGGCGAGGTCGATTTCGAGACGCCCCGTGTCGCGGCCGACGCGGGGATCCGCGCGATCCAGCAGGGGAAGACTCATTACCCGCCGAACAGCGGGCTGCTGGAGCTGCGGGCGGCGGCGGCCCGCAACCTGTCGCTGCTCTCCGGCGGGCGGCCGGTGAACGCCGACAACATGGTGGTCTCGACCGGCGCCAAGCAGTCGCTGTTCAACACCTGCTTTACGCTGTTCGGCGCGGGCGACAAGGTGCTGATTCCCACGCCGTACTGGGTGTCGTTCCCCCAGATGGTGCGGCTCGCGCGGGCCGAGCCCGTGCCGGTTCCCGGAGCGGTGGAGTGGAGCCTCAAGGTGGGGGTCGAGGATCTCGAGCGGGCGCGCGATTCCCTGACGCGCGGCGTGATCCTGTCGACGCCGTGCAACCCGACGGGGGCGGTCTACACACGCTCCGAGCTCAAGGCGATCGCCGAGTGGGCGCGGAAACACGAGCTGTGGCTGATCTCGGACGAGATCTACCGGCGGATCCACTACGGACCGGGCCCGGCCCCGTCGGTGCTCGATCTGCCGGACGAGCTGCTCGAGCAGGTGGTGATGGTGACGGGCGTGAGCAAGGCGTACGCGATGACCGGGTGGCGGGTGGGGATCGCGCTCGCCCCGCAACCAGTCACCAAGGCGATGGGGGGCCTGCAGTCGCACATGACGAGCGGAACGTCCCAGATATCCCAGTGGGCGGCAGCGGCCGCGCTCGGCGACGATCGCGTGGAGCAGGACGTCGGCCGCATGGTGGAGGCATTCCGCGCGCGCCGCGATCTCGTGGAGGGCTACTTTCGCCGCAACCTGCCCGGCGTCGAGTTCGTCGACCCCGTCGGCGCGTTCTTCTTCTTCTTCCGGGTCGACCATATGTTCGGCGGCGACCTGACGAGCGGGGCCAAGTTCAGCGAGCGGCTGCTCGCCAAGGAAGGCGTGGCGCTCGTGCCGGGTGACGCGTTCGGTGACCCGCGCTGGGTCCGGTTGAGCTATGCCGCGTCCGACGAGACCCTCGTGGCCGCGCTGGAGCGGATCGATCGGTTCATGCGAGGCGCGTAGCGATGTACCTGGCGGCGGAGATTCGGGATGTGCGCGCCCCGCTCGCGGCGCTTCCGTTCTGCTGGGATCTGGAGACCGAGATCCTGTCCGGCCGTTCGGAGCCGGAGGAGCGGGGCGACGGGTTCTCCGGCTCGGTCGAGCTGGAGAGCCCCGAGGGCGCCGTGGTTCTGCTGGAGGTGGTGGGTGGAGTGTTGTGCGGCGTCGAAGTGGTGGTCTGGCCCGAGCTCGCGCGGCGCGCCGGGCTGGTGGCGCCGCACGACGCGGCGCCGGCGCGCGTCGTGCTCACCGGGCTCGGCTCGACCGCGGGCGTCCTCGAGCGGGAAACGCCGATCGCGGCCGACGTGACCCTGCAGGAATCCCTCATCCACCTGCGGTTCCACCAGGTGGCGCGCACGGTCAAGGTGGCGGAGAACTTCCTGGTGGATCTCGACGCGCGCGGCGGGGTGGGGGGCCTGTGGCTGCTCCACGTGCCGCCCCTGCCCGCCACCCCGTGAGCAGCGCCGCGGACGACCGGCTGGCGGCCTACGTGGCCAAGCTGTTCGCCCGGGAAGACGCCGCGCTGCGCGCGGTGCGTGCCGGACACGGGCCGGCCGACCTCCCGCCGATCAACGTGTCCGCCGAGGAGGGCGCCGTTCTCGGACTGCTGCTGCGGCTGATCGGCGCGCGTCACGTGCTCGAGCTGGGCACGCTCGGCGGGTACAGCGGGATCTGGATCGCGCGCGCGCTGCCGCCCGGTGGTCGCCTCACCACCATCGAGGGCAGCGCGAAGCACGCCGCGTATGCGCGCCAATCGTTCGCGCGCGCGGGGGTGGCGGATCGCGTCGAGCTGCTCGTGGGGGAGGCGCTCGACACGCTGGAGACCCTGCGGACGCCGTACGACGCCGTGTTCCTCGACGCCGACAAGGCGCCGCTGCCACGCTACTTCGCCTTGGCCATGCGACTGCTGCGGGTCGGCGGGCTGCTGCTCTGCGACAACACGTTCCTGCACGGCCGCGTGGCGGATCCGGCCGCACGCGACGCCGACGTGAAGGGCATGCGGGCGTTCAACCGGCTCGTGTCGCGCGACCCGCGCCTCGTGCCCGCCGTCATTCCGGTGCGCGACGGGCTGCTCGCCGCGCTCAGGGTCGCCGCCTGACCGCGCGGGCGCGCATGCGGGAGGCGCTGGCACGGGCGGGTGGGACCGCCGCCCGCGGGACGGTGCGGCGGTTCGCCCCCCAGCCGGTGGCCAAACCCTTCGCCCGGTCGCGCGTCGTCGAGGGCAGCGCCATCGCGGCGCTGGACGTCGGCGCGCCGGCGCCGGCCCCCGAGGGCGTCGGGTTCGTGGACGGCATCCAGCAATACGTCGTGGACGGGCATATCGGGCTCACGCCGGTGGTGCGCGCCTACGTGGATGCCGCGGTGCTCGAGCGACGGGCCGGTGTGCTGCACTGCGCGGCCCGGGCGGGGGACGAGTTCCTGGTCGTGCCGGGCGCGCGGTTGGCGGCGCGGCAGCGCGACGCGCTGGAGGCGATCGGGCTGCCCCTGCGCGACAGCGACCCGGGGCCGCGGGCGCATCCGCTGGTGGATCTCTGGGCGGCGACGCAGGTGATCGAGCAGCGCCGCACCGCGTGCGAGATCGCGGCGGCGCGCGACTTCCTCGCCGCGCGACCGGGCGCCTGGCTGTTCGTGGACGGCGGGGTATCGGGGCTGGCCCGCCTGGCGGGTGCCGGGCGGGCCGTCGGCATCGTGAAGGAGCACGAGACCCAGTTCCTCGACGGTCCGGACCTCGAGGTGGCGCTCACCCTCCCAGCGGGGTCGCGCTCGAGCGTGTTCGCCCGGTCGGGGGGCGGTGCCGAGACGCATTCGTGGTACCTTAGACTGTGGCCGTGGCCCGAGGAGGATCTGCTCCACGGGCTCACGCGAATCGAGCGGCTGGCGGGCGCCGTCACGCCGGCCGAGGCGCACATGGTGAGCCGCTGGCTGCTTGCCGAGCGTACCCCGATCGCGGCGCCGGACCAGCGGTGGGACCGGCTGATCTATCCGATGCACGAAGTCGAGACGTATCTCCGAGCACACGCGGGAGGCTGGAGCTGACCAGCGCACCGGGGCCCGTGATCGGGCGGGTGGTGGCCACCGAGCTGCTGCCGGCGAGCCCGCAGCAGTTCCACTTCTGGACCGCGATCGACACGGCGATCGGGATCGGTGCCATCGTGCGGGTGGACGGCGCGGACCGGACGGCGTACGGCGTCGTGCTGGACGCGCGCGCCTATTCGGACCTGGCGGCCCCGCTGCACGACGTGGTGGAGAGCGAGGGTGACCCCGCCGCCGCGGCGCCGCCCACCCGGCGGACCGAGATCCGGCTGTGGACGGCGGCGGTGCTGCGACACGAGCCCGAGGAGCCGCTCCAGCCCGTCCCGCTCGCCGCCGTGCGCCTGGCCTCGCCCGACGACGTCACGGTGGCCCTGCGGATGGACGCCTACGTCCGGGGGGCGGCGCCGACGGCGATCCCCGTGGGGCTGTACGCGGCGGGCGGGATGCGCGCCCCGGTGTTCCTCGACGCCGACTTCCTGCTCGGCCCCGAGTCGGCCCATCTCAACATCAACGGCGTGTCCGGTCTCGCCACAAAGACGAGCGCCATGATGTTCTTGCTCAACGCCGTGTTCCAGCACTTCCCGGCGGCGAAGGGCCGGATCGCCGCGGTGTGCTTCAACGTCAAGGGCCCGGACCTGTGCTTTCTCGACCAGGCGGCCGACCTGACCACGCAGGACGGCGAGATGTACGCCGCGCTCGACGTCCGGCCCGAGCCGTTCGGCCGGGTCCGCCTGTTCGCGCCGTTCAAGCCCGACGGCGTGAACCTGAATACGCTGCGAAGCCACGCGGCCCTGACCGACGCCGTCGAGCCGCTCGTCTGGGGCCTGCGCGAGGTGCTCGACTACAGCGAAGTCCTGCTCAACCGCGATGACATCGATGCCAAGGCCGACGCGTTCCTCGACTTTCTGGCGGATCGCGTGGTCGGCAAGGCGTTCACGGACGAGTGGGGCACCCACCATCGGGTGGAGAGCTTCGCCGATCTCGAGCGGCTGTTCCGCGCGATCTTCGACGGCCTCGAGGCCGCCGGCGGCCGCGACATGTGGCGCACGCATCACGTCGCCACGATCCGCAAGGTGCGCAACCGCCTGATGAACATCTCGACCCGCTGCAAGGGCCTGGTGACCGACGACACCACCGGGAGCGATCTCCCGTTCGGCGCATTCGAGGACCGCGCGGTCTACGTGGTCGACGTGGCGGGCGTGGACCAGCTGGGACAGGACCTCGTGTTCACCCGGGTCGTGTCCAAGCTGCGCGAGCATCTCGAGCGGCGAGACCTGGGCGTCGAGTTCGTCGTGGTGTTCGTGGACGAGCTCAACAAATACGCGCCCGCCGACGGCCCGGAGACGTATGTGCGCAAGATGCTGCTCGACATCTCGGAGCGTGGACGCTACCTCGGGCTGGTGCTGTTCGGCGCGCAGCAGTTCCGCTCGCAGGTGCATCGGCGGGTGGTGGGGAACGCGGGCACGACGGTGTACGGCCGGATGGACATGGATGAGCTCGCGACGCCAGGCTACCAGATCCTGTCGCCCGCCACCAAGAGCAAGCTGGCGACGCTGCCCAAGGGCGAGCTGATGGTGCGGCACCCCCATTTCACCCAGCCGGTGTTCGTCCGTTTCCCGCGGCCGGCGGCCTTGGCCGGCCGGCAGGGGGTCGAACGGTTTCCGCCCGAGGCGGACGTGCCGTTCGCCGACGCGGTGGTGCGCCAGCTCACCGCGCTGGATCGCCGGGTGGCGCCGTCGCGCGTGAAGGACCTGATCGCGGGCCGCCGCGAGGAGGACGTGCGACGGGCCCTGCTGGCGACACGGCGCGCGCGCCCACAGGACGTGTTGGCGTTCTTTGCCGCCGGACTCGGCGCCGCGGTCCGCCGCGAGCCGGTCGCGGAACGGCCGGCGGCGGTGACGCCGATTCGCCACGTGGACGATCCCTATGCGCCGTAGCGGGAGCCCGCTCGCCTTCGCCCTGCTGGTGGCCGGGGCCGCCGCGCCGTCGCTCGCGGCGCAGCAGACCTACCAGTTCCGCTACGCCCCCGCCGTGGGAGCGTGGCTGCGCACGCTCACCGAGGTCCAGGTGGTGACGCTGCTCACGGGCTTTCCGGCAGTGCCGGACGGGACGGTGCTCGAGGAGGAAACGCGGTTCGGCGCGGTGCAGACGGTGCTGGGCGGCGGCGATCGCGGGTTCCGCGTGGACGTCGCGCTCGACTCGGTCTGGACCCGGCGCCGCACCTCCGGAGGACCGTGGAAGTCGGTGGTGGACTCGGTGTTCGCGCGGCAGCCGGTGGGGCTGGTGGTGTCTCCCCGGTTCGGCGCGGCGACAGTGAGCGGCGGAGGTCCCGCCGAAGCGGTGCTGCGAACCCTGTACGGCATGGTGGCGGGACCGGGGTTCGCGTTCCCCGAGGCGCCGGTGGCGGTGGGGAGCAGCTTCGCCACCGGGACGAGCATCGTGACGCGCGTGCGCATCCCCGCGGAGACGGGACTCGCGGTCGACCAGCGCGCGTACGCCGACCTCACCCTCACGCTCGACAGTCTGCAGCGCACCGAGGACGACACGATCGCGTACCTGTCGTTCGCCGGGAGCTTCGACCCGCGCGCCATCGGGCAGGAGAACGAGAGCGGCAGCACGCAGATCGCGCTCGCCGGGAGCTTCGCGGGGCGGCTGGTGTGGTCGGCGGCCTGGAACGCGATCGCGGCGGCGGCCGCGCGCCTGCACGTCGAAGGCACGTTCCGCGTGCTGCGCCCTGGCGGGGCGGTGGACGCGCGCGCGACCTGGGAGACGACCCTGCGACAGGAGCTGCGGCCCTGAGCATGAGGCTCGCGCACCTCGCGGATCTCCATCTGGGATTCCGCCAGCACACGCGCCTGACGCCGCAGGGGATCAACCAGCGCGAGGCGGACGTCGCGCAGGCGTTCCGCCGCATGCTCGACGACGTGACCGGCGCGCGCCCGGACGTGGTGGTGATCGCGGGAGACCTGTTCCATACGGTGCGGCCCACCAACGCCGCGATTCTCGATTCCTTCCAGCAGATCCGCCGGTTCCGCGCGCGGCTCCCCGACGCGCCCGTCATCGTGGTGGCCGGCAATCACGACACGCCGCGCTCGGTGGAGACGGGCACCATCCTCAGGCTGTTCGAGGCCGTGGAAGGCGTGCACGTGGCCGCGCACGAGCCGCGGCGCCTGGTGTTCGAGCGGCTCGGGCTCGCGGTGCTGTGCGTGCCGCACGCGGCCTGGAGCCATGCGCCCCGACCGGTGATCGCGCGGGATCCGGCGATGGGACGCAACGTGCTGGTGACGCATCGCGAGGTCGAGGGCGTCCTGCCGTACGAGGCACAGGCGGCCCTGGGCTACGGCGCCGAGCCGATCCGGCGCGCGGATCTCCACGCCGAGGAGTTCGACTACGTCGCCCTGGGGCATTATCACGTCGCGACGCGGGTGGAAGCCAACGTCTACTACGCTGGCGGCTCCGAGTACGTCACCACCAACCCCTGGGGGGAATCGGCGGAGCGGGGCGTGGCCGATGCGCCCGGCGCGAAAGGGTGGCTGCTGGTCGAGCTGGGCAAGCGGCTCAAGGTGACGTTCCGGCCGATTCCGCTGGCGCGGCGGGTCATCGACCTCGAGCCGATCCACGGCGCCGGGCTGGCGGCGGCGGAGCTCGATCGCGCGATCGGCGACCGGCTCGCCGCGGTGGACGGCGCGATCGACGGCCAGATCGTGCGGCAGGTTGTCTACGACGTTGCGCGGCTCACGGCGCGGGACCTCGATCACGCCGCGATCCGCGACTACAAGACCCGCGCGCTGCACTACCGGCTCGACCTGCGGCGGCCGGCTTCGCGGCGCGAGGTCGGGGTCGGCGGGCCCGGCCGGCGGCACACCCTGCCCGAGGTGCTGGAGGAGTATCTCCGCGCCCGCCCGCTGCCTCCCGAGGTCCCGCGCGAGCGGCTCGTAGAGCTGGGCCGGGAGCTGCTGGCACAGGCCGAGGCGCCGGAGGCGTCGTGAGACTCCAGCGGCTCCGGCTCACGAACTTCCGCCAGCACATCGCGACGGACATCGAGTTTGGCGACGGGATCACCGGTGTGATCGGCCCGAACGGCGCGGGGAAGACGACGCTGCTTGAGGCAATGACCTGGGCAATCTACGGCACGCCGGCGGCGCGCGGCGGGCGCGATTCGATCCGCTTCAACCGGGCGCCGGCGCGCGCGCCCGTCCGGGTCGAGCTGGAGTTCGCGCTCGGCGTCCACGAGTACCGTGTGACGCGCTCGCTGTATGGGGCGGAGCTGTTCCTCGATCGCAGCGACGCGCCGGTCGCGAACAGCGCGCAGGAGGTGACTGCGCGGTTGCAGCGGCTGCTCGGCATGACCCGCGAGGAGTTCTTCAACACCTACTTCACCGGCCAGAAAGAGCTGGCGGTGATGGCCGCGCTGGGGCCGACGGACCGCGGCAAGTTCCTGTCGCGCATCCTCGGCTACGAGCGGCTGCGGGTGGCGCAGGACCGGCTGCGCGAGCGGCGCTCGGCGCTGCGGGGCGAGCTGGCCGGGCTGGAGGCGGCGCTGGGCGACCCGGCGGCGCTCGAGCGCGAGCGGGCGGATGCGGCGGCACGGGCGCGTGAGGCGGAAGTGGCGCTGGGCGCGGCGGAGAGCGCGGGGGCCGCGGCCGCGCGGCGGCGCGACGCGGCGGGACCGGCATGGACCGACGTCGTGCGGCTGCGCGAGGTCGTGCTGGCGCTCGACGGCGACCGGCGCGTCGCCGAGAAGGAGGTGGAGGAGGGCCGGCGCGAGTGCGAGCGGCTCGATCGGGACCTGGCGGAAGCGCTCGCGGCGCAGACCGCGCTGCGCGAGCTGGATCCGACGCTGGCGCACCTCGAGCCGTTGCGGGCGGAGCTCGCGCAGCTCGACGCGCAGGCCCGGGCGGCGGGGCAGCGCCGGCAGCTCGGCGGCCAGCTCGCGGCGCGCCGCGAGCAGCGC
>Ga0153915_10002563_pt1 | contig 16531 bp, 13 predicted proteins | sample Opewatmetagenome_2_FD_107003 | JGI IMG/M metagenome (GOLD analysis project Ga0153915, IMG submission 107003) | Freshwater wetland microbial communities from Ohio, USA - Open water 3 Core 3 Depth 3 metaG | ecosystem: Environmental > Aquatic > Freshwater > Wetlands | place: USA: Ohio, Lake Erie...
TCCCGAGCCCGGGTCCTGCGGCGGAGGCGCGCCCTTCTTCACGGCGACCGTGCGGGTCTCGGACTTGAGGTTCTTGCCGTCGCTGATCTCGACGACGATCGTGTGCGAGCCCTCGGCGAGCGTCGACGGCGTGACGAACACGTAGGGGCCGGGGCCGGTCTTCATGTCGGTCTGGGTGCCGTCGATCCGCAGCGTGGCGCTCATGACCGCGATGTTGTCGGTGCCCGACGCGTGGACCTCGAAGCCCGGAGGCACCGTCGCACCGCTCGTCGGCGAGCTCCACGCCATCGTCGGTGCGATCGCGTCGGCGGTGCCGAGGCGCTCCTTGAGGAGGGCGACCGAGTTCTGGCCGCTGCGGCAGGTCGAACCGTTGATGCCGCACGTGCGAGTCGCGTACTCCCCGCACTGCGCGGTCTGATCCTGGAATGCGCGGTTCCCGGTGTAGTCGAGATACGTCATCGGATCCGACGCGAGGTACTCGTGATCGAGGCCGAAGCTGTGCGCGACTTCCTGCGCCATGATCTCGCAGGCCTCACGCGACGTGAGCTGGAACGCGCCCGTGAACGTGAAGACGATCGAGTTCTCGATGATCCCGCAGTCGAGCGTGAACGGAGAGACGCCGGCGGTGTTCGCATCCATGCCGACCTGCGTCGGCGAACCGCCGAACACGGCCTCGATGTGCGGGACGTTGCCCGGATCCTGATCGACGATGCTGACGTCGAAGCGCGCGAACAGGTCGCGCATGCAGCTGACGGTCGCGTCCCAGTTCGTCGTGGAGATGTTCCAGGCGGGGATCGTCGTGGTCTGCGTGACGATCGTGGACTTGTTCGTGCGCGAGTCGTTGTCGCCCGGCGACAGGGTCACACCGTTCTTGTTGAGGTAGACGATGCGGCTCTGCGCGACCACGGCGACGTTGGTGCCGCCATTGATGCCGGACACGGTCGGGGTCGTGGAGGCCGGGAGTACCTGGCGGGCGAGGATCATCCCGTTCGCGGCGTAATCGCCGGTGAAGCCGTACAGCGGCGCGGTGCCGTCCACGTTGATGCGGCCGTCATCGATGCGCTTGATGTCAGCGGAGGCGATCGAGGGTCCCAGGAGGAGGGCGCCGATCACGAGGCCGAGCTTCATGCTGGCCCTAAACTTCAGGGAACATGCCAGCTGGGGACAACCAACCCTAGCGAGTCAAATCCGCGCGGTTGCTCGAAGTTCGAGTGACGCAGCGCGGCGATACCCGGGGTCGCAATGGGGAAACGAGCCTGGGAGTTGGCGACCGGCCCCCCACGTACCGGGGGTACATTTCCGCACCTGGAATCGCGCTGTTAACTAACCCCGGTCAGGCGCGACAGGTCGCTTCGATGTCCGCGATCGTCTTCGGACAGTCCGCGGTCAGGACGTCGTGACCGGTCGCGGTGACCAGTACGTCGTCCTCGATACGGACGCCGATCCCGCGCAGCCCGTCCGGCACGTCCGGAGCATCGGTCGCGATGTACATGCCGGGCTCTACCGTGATCACCATACCGGCCGCGAGCGGGCGCGCCTTGCCTTGATGGGTGTATGCGCCGACGTCGTGGACATCCATGCCGAGCCAGTGCGACGTGCCGTGCATGTAGAACTTCCGGTAGCTCTGGTCCTTGATCAGATCATCGACGTTCCCGGTGAGCAGGCCGAGCGAGACCATGCCTTCGGTCAGTCGGCGGACGCAGAGCTCGTGAAGCTGATCGAGCGTGACACCCGGCCGGACCATCTCGACCGCCTCGACCTGGCAGTCGAGCACGATCTGGTAGACGCGTCGCTGGGCCTCGGTGAAGCGGCCATTCGCAGGCCACGTGCGCGTGATGTCGGCGGTGTAGCCGTGGTACTCGCAACCCGCATCGACGAGCACGAGATCGCCATCCGCGATCGCGCACCTGTTCTCGATGTAGTGGAGGATCGTCGCGTTCTCGCCCGCGCCGACGATCGTCGCGTAGCCGGGCGCCGTCCCACCCTTGCGACGGAACGTGTAGTTGATCAACGCCTCGAGCTCGTGCTCGCCGGCGCCGGGCTTGCCGGCCTTCATCGCCGCGACGTGCGCCTCGCAGGAGATGGCCGCGGCCTCGCGCATCGCCGCGATCTCCTCGGGACGCTTGTGCAGACGTAGCTCGTGGATCGCGACATTCGGATCGATCACGGCGCGCGGGGGGCGCTTGCCGCGCTTCTCGGTCTTGCGCAGCTTCGCGATCGAGTGGGTGACGAGCAGGTCCATCTCGTCATCGAGACCGAGACTGAAGTGCAGCTCCTCGCAGTTCGCGATCAGCTCGCCGAACCTCTGCGGCAGCTCCGACGCAGGATACGCGGCGTCGGCGCCGTACTGGGTCTTCGCTCCGTCGATGCCGGCGCGCCGGCCGTCCCACACCTCCATCTCGGGGTCGCGCGGCCGCACGAACATGACGACGCGCTCCTTCTCGGCGCCCGGCCTCAGGATCAGTGTCGCGTCGGGCTCGGCGAACCCGGTGAGGTACAACAGATCCGAGATCTGGCGGAATGGATGAAACGAGTCGCCGTTGCGCAGCCGCTCGGGCAGCGAGCGCACGACAGCGACGGCGCTCGGGCCGATCGCCTGCATCAGAGCGTCGCGGCGAGCGGCAAACACCGAGGGATCGAACATCCCACGTGTATAGCGCGGTCAGCGCAGCGGAACGAGCGACGTGGCGGCGGCCTCGGCGGCCTGGAACAGCAGCTCGACGTGCGGCTCGGCGGCCTGTGCCCGGACGACGACGGTCTCGTCGTTCGGCAGCGGCACCGCGTAGAAGATCTGGCGCCACTTCTTCCCGTCGTACTCGTAGGCGCACTCGGTGAACGGAATCTGGTCGGGCGTCTTCCCCGTCTTGACGAGGCGCTGATACGGCGCGGGATTGATCACGAGCGCGTCGGCCGAGACCGGGCGCGGCATGAACGAGATGAACTCGTCGCGGCCACCCGGTGCATGCAGCTCGAAGTACGGATCGGCATCTCCGGGCTGGGCGGGAACGAGCACGACATTGATCGGAAGCTCGACCATCACGCCACCGGCCAGCGCCGACCACTCGACGTGCGCCATGCCCGTATCGATCTTGAGGAACACCGCCTCGAAGTCGACACCCTCGGCGAGCTCGAGCATCGGGCCGCCATCGCCGAAGCGCGCGATGCCCGCGGCAAACCACACGGCATCTCCGCACGCGGGCTCGTCACCCGGCGTGATCCGCGCGATCTCGCGCTCGCCACGCATGACGACGAGGTCCAGGTCCTCCGTCACCATCACCCGGCTGTCCGGAGAGGGAGCCAGCAACAACCCGTGTCCACCGATCCCAAATGTTGCCTGCATGGCGCGGAACTTAGTGAGCGGTCCTGGCCAAGGCAATCAAAAACGCAGGAGCGGCCGCGGCAGATCGCGTGGTTACACGTACCGGGGTTCGTTTTTCGGCCGGCGTACCGGACAGCGTGCGCATGTTGCGCAGCGAGATCACGCACGGCGGCGCCGACGAATGACGATTCCCACAGCGAGCAAGATGGGGAGCAGCCCACGCGAGTTGCCGCCCGCGGAGCACGCGGCGCCACTGTAGTCGTCGCCGTAGTACATGCCATCGTTGCCATAGGGGTCGCTCGCACCACTGCAGGTGTCGAGCGTCGTCTCGCCGGCGGCGCCGTACGTGTGGAGGTTCGTGAGATAGAGATCGATCAGCTGGAGGTCGGCCGCGATGTCCGGATCCTCGTGCGTCGCGTTCCACGTGGTCGCGTTCGACTTGATGCTGTTCAGCGCAGCCGCCGCGCAGTTGTTGTCGTACGACTCCGTCGCGAAGCGCAGGCCGAGGAAGATGTTGTACATCGCGTAGCGCTCCGCCATCTCCGGCGCCGAGAGGTACGTGTCGGCCGGAATCTCCGACGGGTCGTTCGGATACGCGAGCGTCACATTCTGCGTGATCACCTCGCTCGAGCCGGGCAGGCGATACGTCAGCTTCAGGTCGGCGACCTTGCCATCGACGTTGTTGCCCGTCGGCGTCAGATGGATGAACAGCATGCTGCCACCACCGCGGCGGCCGCCGGTGGTCGGATCGGGAGCCTGCGACGTGCGGCTCGCGACGAACACCGCGGGGATCGTCATCGAGCCGGTCGACGGGCTGTTCGTCCACAGCGTCGAGCCGGTGACCGCGCCGAACTGCCAGCCGCCGCCCGCGGTCGCATCGACATGGACCTCGAGTGCGAGCGGCGTGACGAAGTAGTCGAGCTCCTGGTTGAACACCTCGGTCGCGGCCGCGGCGTCCTCGAGGAAGTAGAAGTTGCCCGCGCCGTGCTCGGCGAGGCCGCGCATGAGCTGGACGTCGAACGACTGACCGACGCCGATCGTCGTCAGGCCGATGCCATCGCTGACGAAGCCGTCGGCCATCTCGATGATCTTCGACTGATCCGTGATGCCCGCCGTCGCCATCCCGTCCGACAGGAAGATGACGCGGTTCTGTCGATCCGACGAGTACGCGTTCGCGGCGAGCTTGAAGCCCTGCTGGAGACCGTCGTAGATGTCGGTCGCGCCACGCGGCGTGAGGCCGTCGATGATCGAGTGCAGCCGCGCGCGGTCGAGCGTCTCCGAGAATGGCGCGAGCACGTCGACCTGATCGTCGAACTCGACGAGCGCGAGCCGGTCTCCCTCGGCGAGGTTGTCGACGAGCGTGGTGAGGCCGGCCTTCACCTTCTCGAGCCGCTGGTCGTCCCACATCGAGCCGGAGTGATCGACGACGACGACCAGGTTGAGCGGCTTGCGCGTGATCGTCGACGGATCGACGTTCGTGTTGACCGCGATCTGCAGCGTCGCCTGGTGCGCACCCGTCAGCCAGTCACGGCCGACCGCGACCCCTGGCGTCAGGCACAGCGTGCTCGTGCAGTCGCCCGGCGGCGGCGCGTAGTGCTCGTTGAAGAAGCCGTTGGCATCGAGCGTGTCCGGGCCGGGGAGGCCGCCGCTCTCGAGGATGCCGCGGAACTCGCCGATGTCCTGCTGACCGCCGAAGCTGACGCCACCGCTGGTACCCGAGCCGGACGAGCTGGGCGCGCCGGAGTCGGCGGCCTGTCCGGCGCACGCTGCGAGGACGACGAAGCAAAGCTGATACGAACGCATGCTCGCCCCTACAGCACCGGTCGTGCCCGCGATCCGCGAGCATCTGCGCAGAGTTATCTGCCGCGAGTTGCCGCTGATCGAGGAAGCCCTGACATCGATGTCGTAGGATGCGCCTGCATGCGCCGCCTCCTCGTCCTGCTCCTCGTGATGGGCTGCTCGCAGCCCGCGCCCAAGACCGTCGCGCCACCCCCGCCACCGCCGGTCGCTGCGGATGCGGCGGTTCCGGTGGTCGTCGCCGATGCGGCAGTCGCGGTTGCGCCGGACGCCGGCCCGCCTCCTCCTCCGTACCGGACGGCCGCCTCCACCTATGGCGTCAACCCGGCGCTCGCCGCCACGGGCAAGACGTACATGGTCGCGTCCGAAGACGAGTACGCCACGAAGGTCGGGGCGGACATCCTCGCCGCGGGCGGCAACGCGGTCGATGCGGCGGTCGCGACCGCCTTCGCGCTCGCCGTGACGCTTCCGAACGCCGGCAACGTCGGCGGTGGTGGATTCGCCGTCGTCCGTACCGGCAAGGGGAAGGTCGCAGCGCTCGACTTTCGCGAGACCGCGCCGGCCGCCGCGACGCCGGACATGTACAAGGATGATCCGAAGGGCTCGCTCGTCGGCATGCGCGCGTCCGGCGTCCCTGGCTCGGTCGCCGGGCTCGAGGCACTCCACAAGAAGTACGGCAAGAAGAAGTGGCGCGATGTCATCGCCCCCGCGATCGCACTCGCTCGCGACGGCTACCAGCTCAACCGCTGGCAGCACATGGTCCTCGAGATCCGCAACAAGGTCGCGCCCATGACGGGCGACCTCGCCGCGAAGTACATCGTCAACGGCGAGCCGCTTCCCGTCGGGACGCTCGTCAAGAGTCCCGAGCTCGCGACGGTGCTCGAGCGAATCGCAGCCAAGGGCAGCACGGGGTTCTACAAGGGCGAGACGGCCAAGGCGATCGCGGATGCGATGAAGAGCGGCGGTGGCCTCATCACCGAGAAGGATCTCGCAGGCTACAAGCCCGCATGGCGCGAGCCGATCAAGGTCGGCTACCGCGGCAAGCAGCTGTACACGATGCCGCTTCCGTCGTCGGGCGGGATCGTGATCGCGATGACCGCGAACATGCTCCGCAACACCGATCTCGCGAAGCTCGGCTGGCACTCGACGCAGCACGTGCACTGGCTCGTCGAGGTCTGGCGACGCGCGTATGCCGCGCGCAACCTCGCTCTCGGCGATCCGGCGTTCGTGAAGAATCAACTGATCGCGAAGCTGACGTCACAGGCAGAAGCAGATCGCCTCGTCGCCACGATCACGGACCGCGCGACGCCCTCCAAGGACGTCCCGGCGCTCCTCGACGGCAAGCACACGACGAACCTCAGCGTCGTCGATGGCAAGGGCATGGCGGTCGCACTGACGACGACGCTGAACACCTCGTTCGGCAGCGGCGTCGTGATCGGCGGCGTGATCATGAACAACGAGATGGATGACTTCACGACGAACCCCGGCAAGCCGAACTTCTTCGGTCTCGTCCAGAGCGAGGCGAACAAGGTCGAGCCCGGCAAGCGGATGCTGTCGTCCATGTCCCCGACGATCATCGAGGACGACAAGGGCGAGCTGTACATGGTCGTCGGCTCGGAAGGCGGACCGCGCATCATCACGTCGGTCTGGCAGACGCTGTCGAACGTGATCGATTTCGGCCTGCCCGTCGACGCAGCCGTCGCCGCGCCGCGCATCCATCATCAGCACCTGCCGGACGACGTCGTCTTCGAGAACGAGGCCGTCACGAAGGATGTCGATGACGAGCTCGGGGCGCTCGGGTATCAGCGCGTCTGGAACAACCGCGGCCGTAGCTTTGCCGCGGCCAATGCGATCGTCAGGACCAGCGATGGCTGGGCCGGAGCGTCGGACCCGCGGTCGGGCGGCGCCGCGCGCGGCGACAGCAACTAGGAACGCGCGGTCGGCTGCAATCGCCGAATGGTTCGTGAGCTTGATGACTCCATTCATCGACCACGAGCGAATCTTCAGAATGTGACGAAGGGTGGGACAGAGGTCGGCGCCGAGTTCGTGGCATGCTCATGGGGCATGACGGACAAGAACGATCCGAGTGGGATGGTCGTCTATCCGAAGTTGCCGGTGCCGCAGGCCCGGCTGAGCGAGCCAAAGGTGAAGGGCTTCAAGTCCGACAGCGGAGGGGGCGGTATGAGCATGGCCAAGGTGATCATCGGCCTCGTGGTCGCGGCGGCCGTGGGCGGCGCTGCCGGGTTCTTCTTCGCGCCGTCGAAGGCCGAGGAGGTCGCGAAGGCGAAGAAGGAGCTCGCGGCGTCGCAGACGGCGCAGAAGGTCGAGAAGGACCGCGCGGACGGCGCCGAGAAGCGTGCCAGCGTGCTCGAGAAGGACAAGACGGAGCTCGAGCAGAAGCTCTCCGAGGTGTCGGCGAGGGCCGGCGAGATGGAGAAGAAGGTGGCCGACGCGAACGAGGCCGCCCAGAAGAAGCTGCAGGCGGCGATCGACAAGTCGCAGGGCACCGTCTCGACCGAAGGCGACGAGATCCACCTGAAGCTCGTCGACAAGGTCCTGTTTGCCGTCGGCGACGATCAGCTGACCGACAAGGGCAAGGTGGCGCTCGACAAGGTCGCCAAGGCGCTCACCGAGCTACCCGACAAGCAGATCTGGGTCCAGGGCCACACCGACGACCAGCCGATCGTCATCCCGCCCGCTCCGAAGAAGGACCCGAAGAAGAAGAAGGGCAAGGAGCCCGAGGCGCCGACGGTCCGGTTCGCGTCGAACTGGGAGCTCTCGGCGGCGCGTGCGCTCCAGGTCGTTCACTACCTGCAGGACCACGGCAAGATCGATCCGACCCGCCTCGCGGCGCTGGCGTTCAGCCAGTACCGGCCGGTGTCCAAGAGCAACAAGGCGCTGAACCGCCGCATCGAGATCGTGCTCTATCCCCACAAGGCGGTGATCGAGCGCGCGACGGCGACGACGCCTGCGCCTGCGCCTGCCGCACCGAAGGCACCTGCCACCGCGAAGGCGCCGGCCGCACCGAAGAAGAAGTAGATCTAGCGCTGGCGGTCGACGAAGGTCACGAGATCGCTGTCGCTGGCGTGGTTGAGATCGGCCTCGTTCGCGTCGTCGCGGGCGAACACCAGCAGCGGGATCGCATCCGAGATCGACCGTAGATCGAGCGCGACCTCGCGGACACCCTCGCTCGCGAGCTCGAGCAGGATCGCCCGTGGCTGCAGCGCGCGAGCGAGACGCGACAGCTGGGCCAGCGCGCGCGTCATCGACACGACCGTGTAGCCACGTTCGCTGAGGAGGAGATCGAGCCGCTGCAGGCGGGCACGATCATGCTCGACGAGGAGCACGACACCTCGATCGGAGACCGGCGTGGGCGTCGGCTCGGGAGCGGCGCTGATGAACGGCGAGTGCGCGACCGCGCCGGCATCGCGAGATCGGTAGACGGCGAGGGCGACCTTGTTGAGCAGGTCATCGCCATCGAACGGCTTCTCGACGACCTCGCTGGCACCGATCGACGCCAGGTTGACCTCGAGGCCGTGGACGGCCGTCATGATCAGGACCGGCACCTGCTGGTAGGCCGGATCGTTGCGGAGCGCCTGGAGGAACTGGCGGCCGTTCATCCCCGGCATCATCAGGTCGAGCAGGATCGCGTCGGGGCGCGCGGCCTGGAGGTGCTCTAGCGCGTCTTCGCCGTCGACCGCGATGTCCACCACGTAGCCTTCGTCGGACAGGAGCTGCGCGAGGGTGTCGCGCACCATCGGCTCGTCATCGACGACGAGAATGCGTCCGCCTCTCGCAACGGCTCCTCCCGACATAACGCTTGCCGCAGCGTACACCGCAACGGCGGTCCGAGGTACCATCGTCGAGATGTCGACGGCGCCTCCGGTGGCACGTGCCTACGACGTGCTGCGCCCGAAGATCTTGCAGCGACTGCTCGAGCTCCGCTCGACGCTCGACCCGTCGCTGGGGCGCCTCGACGAGGCGACGGCGCGCGCGCAGATCGGCGCGGTGCTGGACCATCTCGGGAACTTCATCGCGACGGGCGATCTCGGCCTCCATCGCGCCTTCCTCCACACGTTCCTCGCGATGCGGGCGGCCGAGGCCCAGGGACCGGCGGCCGTGCTGGCCATGCTCGTCGCGATCGGCGACACCGCCGCGCAGGTCTCCCAGGAGGACGCGAGCACTCCGGAAGGTTCGGAGCTGACGCTGCTGCTGACCCGCGTCACCGCATCGACGGCGCGCGCCATCAACGATCTGATCGCCGAGGAGCTCGATCGCCGGCTGGCGCAGTGGGCCGAGCTGTCGACGAAGGAGCGAGAAGGGCTGCCTCCGTCGTGACGGCACCGCAGCCCGGATTGCGCGTCGCCGGCGATACGAACGTCGGCAAGGTTCGTCAGACGAACGAGGACTCGATGATCGTCGATCATCAGCGAGGCCTCTACGTGGTGCTCGATGGCATGGGCGGTGCCAACGCCGGTGACATCGCGTCGCAGACCGCGCGGGATGCGATCGCGAGCTTCGTCCAGCAGCGCCGCCTGACGATGGAGCCGAAGGTCCTGCTCGAGAGCGCGATCCAGTACGGTTCCGCGTCGGTGTGGAACGCCGCGCAGGAAGCGCGAGAGCGCCACGGCATGGGCACGACGTGTGTCGCGTGCCTCCTGATCGATCCGAAGCGCGCCATCATCGCGCACGTCGGCGATAGCCGTGCGTATCTGCTTCGCCATGGTCGCCTGCAGTCGCTGACGCGCGATCACACGATCGTCGAGGAGCTCGTCGATCGCGGCGTGCTGTCGCCCGACGAGGCGGAGCGGCATCCATACAAGAACGTGCTGTCGCGCAACCTCGGTGCGCGTCCCGAGACGCGGGTCGACAGCGTCGAGCTCGAGATCAAGCCGGGCGATCGGATCCTGCTGTGCTCCGATGGCCTCTACGGTTATGCGTCGAACGACGGCATGCAGTACCTGCTCGGCTCGGGCGATGCGCCGGAGACCGTCGCGCGTGACCTGATCGACCTCGCGCTGCGTGGTGGCGGCGGCGACAACGTCTCGGTGATCGTGCTCGAGGCGCCGCAGCCTCCGCCGACGTCGACGCAGGTCGTTCGCACGTCGGGGGCGACCGCGTGGTGGCAGCACCGTGCGCGGTTCCTCCAGGTCGCGAAGGAGCGAGGGATCACGAAGAACCCGATCTGTCGCGGCCTCAAGCCCGACGAGGCACTCGACCTCGTCGCGGCGTCGCTGTGCGAGGCGATCTTCCACGATCTCGAGAAGTCCACGGGCGTGAACGTGTGGACGTTCGCGCAGAACATCGCAGGCGGCTGGTTCGAGCGCGGAGGTCAGTGGAAGCCGCTGCGCGACCTGATGGACATCCTCGCGACGAGTGCGCGCGTCGTCGTCGAGGACATCCGCACCGGCGATGCCACGCTCGGCTTCCTGATCGATGTCGCGGTGTCGCGCGCCATGGTCGTCGCCGAGCTGGCACTCGGTGGCTTGCTCGCCGAGCGGCTGCGCCAGGTCGATGCGGATCTGATCCAGATCCACACCGCGATCCAGGAGACGATCGACACCGACGGATCCGAGCGCCTCGACACCGATGCGCAGTTCACGAACCAGGCGACGATCCCGTTCATGCGGCCGGATCGGCCGGTCACGAACCCAGGGATCAGCGCCGAGCTCGTGACCGCGATCGAGAAGACGCTGACGATCGCGCGCGGTCGCACGTCGCCGCGTGCCGAGCTCGTGAAGCAGATCCTCGTCGCGCTCGAGACGATCGCGACCGATCCGAGCGGCAACTTCTCGAGCGCCGTGCTGGCGGCGCGCGAGCTCTACGGCGTGCGCACCGTCGACGATGCCGGGATCATGCCGATCTACGACGCGTTCGATGCGGCGCGCATCATCACCGCGTCCAGCGTGCACCAGATCTCGGCGCCCGACCTGCTGCGCGCCAAGGTGCTGCGTGCCATCAGTACGGCTCACCAGCGCCTGGTCGGCGCGATGACCGGGCTCGTGCTCGAGGCCGTGTCGCCGTATTCCGACAAGCTCAAGGAGGCGCAAGCCGCGACGTCCGAGCTGCGCGATCGCGTCGCACGGGCCGAGCGCAAGCGCGCCGAGCTCGAGCGCAAGTTCGCGACGACCATCGATCAGAGCCTGCCGTGGGAGAAGCGAGGCACCACCGAGTGGTGAACCAGGAGTCATGAACGCGATCCCCATCGATCTGATCGAAGCCGTGAGGGTCCTCCGCGACGAGGTGCTCGATACCGTCGAGCACGGCGATCGCGATCCGCCCGGCGCCGAGGTCTTCGATGCGCTGATCAACGCGCTGACGATCGGCGGCGAGTCGGTGCCGGGGCTCGACCTCGCGCTCCACGAGTCGGTGACCCGCCGTCTCGCCTGGGGCGATAACGAGGAGCTCGTGCTCGCCGATGCCGAGCGCGTGTTCGATCGCCTGCTGGTCGCCATCGAGCGCGCCCTGCGCGAGCCCGCGGATCGCATGGTCGTGTTCGAGGCGGCGACCCAGGTCGCGGTCACGGTCGCGCGCGTCGTAGCGCTCGCTGCCGTCGGCCGGGCATCGCGTGATCGCGCCGACCGTCTGCGCGAGGACATGGCGCAGCGTCAGCTCAAGGACGTGCTCGAGAAGCAGCGCGCGAGCATCGTTCGCCTCGAGTTCGAGACGACCGAGCGCAGCAACAGCTAGGCGGGCACGGCGCCGATGTTCGCGGTCACCGCGTCGAGCAGCGCCTCGAGACCCGAGTCGCGATCGACGTAGCGATGCACGAGGTCACCCTCGTTGCGGCCGGCGCCGCGCACGATCCGACGCGCCGTCGGCTGCGCCTTGCGCACGTCATCCATGATCGGCTCGATCCGAGGATCGCTCGCATCGAGCTCGGCGATCACGGCATCCAGCTTGATGTGCTCGAGCGCTTCGTGCACCGCGAAGTCATCGCTCGCGAACAGGACGTCCCAGCCGCTCGAGACGTAGAGCGCCATCGCGCCGCGCTGTCGGTGATCGTCACCGACCACCAGGACGCGCATCCGCTTGCCTGGTTTGTCGATCGTCCCGGACTGCCGGGCGGCGTTCGCCACGAGAGCGTTCCACTCGCCGGGCGGATCGATGAGCAGCACGCCCAGTGCCGGGCTCGTGCCGCCGACCTCGCGTACGACATCGCCGATCACTTCCATCGCGGTGCCCGACCGGGGATCGGTCAGTGCGAGCGAGACCCGTGTCCCGACCGGCAGCCACTCGGACACCTCACTGGTGTCCAGGCAAATTCCGACATCGGACACGTCCCGGGTGTGGCAGACCGCCATCTTGCCGCCGAGCAACGGGCAAACTGTCACGTTCAGCGAGATACGGTAGCGGGGTGCGCGGCGTGACACCGAGGCCCATTGTAACAAAGCTCAGCCCGTCGGTCGCGGTGCGAGGACCGCGGGATGACAGGCGGCGCCAGACCACGCTGCATTGACCGGGGCCGGTGGCCGAGGGAGTGTAGCGGCCATGAGAACTGCTCTGGTGTGCGTAGCGATGCTCGTCGCCACGCGCGCATTTGCCGACGAGCCGGCCCCGGCGCCGGCGCCGCCGCCGCCGCCCGAGCCTCAGCCGGAGGCTCCGCAGCCCGCACCCGAGCCGAAGCCCGATCCCGCCTATGGCGAGAAGCCAGATCCCGCCGATGGTGGGGGCAGCTACTTCGCGTCACCGAAGGGCCACGACTACACGATCAGGACGTACCCGGATCGGACGAAGAACAACATCCTCGCCCTGTCGATCATGGGTGGCACGAGCGTCGTGCTCGGCGGCATCGGCCTCTACTTTCACCTCGACTCTCGCGACAAGTCTTCCGAGCTCAGCGCGCATCGCCTGACCGGCATCGCGTGGACGCCGGATCTCCAGTCCAAGTACGACGAGGCCCATCGCTCGGCCACCATGGCGGGCGTGTTCTACGGCATCGGCGGCGCCCTGCTGCTCGGAACCGCGATCGCGTATATCGTGACCGAGCCGAAGCAGCAGGAGATCGTGGTCCATCCCCATATCGACTCGAAGCCGACCGCGCTCGTCGCACCTCTGCGAGGTGGCGCGCTCGTCGGTGGGACGTGGAGTTTCTAGTGCGCGCCGCGATCCTGGTCGTCGTCTTCGCCGCTGCGTGCACGCCTGACATCGTGTCGGGTGCCTATCTGTGCGGACCGAATGCCGCGTGTCCCGAGGGGCAGTCGTGCAACGGGCCCGACAACACGTGTGTGCTCGCGTCGACCGCGCAGCCGTTCGAGTGCACCCCCGACATGAACACCGAGCCCGACGACACGTCGGCGCAGGCGCACGAGATCACCGGACTCGGCTGCGTGTCCGTCCCGTTCGTCAACAGCAACTGCATGTTGCAGGGCGACAGCGAGGACTGGGTGCGTTTCACCGCGCCGTCGAGCTGTACGTCGGTCGAGGTCCAGGCGCGCGTGTCGTTCCCGCTCGCGTTCGAGCGGCTCGGTTTCGAGCTGTGGAACCTCGATGCGAACACGAAGCTCACCGACGACGTCGTGTGTCCGATCGATGGTCAGGCCGGTGAGGAGCTGCGCTGCCTCCAGATGACGCTGACGCCGGGGACCAGCTACGGCATCAGGATCCATCCGGCCGGTGACGGCAACTGCGGCGGCACCTGCTCGTTCAATCGGTACACGCTCCGGGTCCTGCTCGCGACACCGGGATAAGCTGCACGGGTGGCAGACCTCGGTTGGAGCTGGCAGGCAGCGCCGTACCTCGTCTGCGCCCTGTCACTCGTCGCGGTCTCGCTCGCGGCGGCCCTGATCCGTGGCGACCGGATCCTCCGGCTCGGCGTCCTCGGCGCAGCGATGGCCGCGACGCCCTGGGCGGTGTGTCAGGCACTCGCGGCGTGTACCGACGATCCACTCGTCGCCACGCGCCTGCTGCGGCTCGGCCAGGGACCCGTCGCCGGCGTCGGTCCAAACCTGATGCTCGTCTTGCTCGGCGTCAGCGGTCAGCTCGAGCGATACCGCTGGGTCGCTCGCCTGGCCGGGATCATCGGCACCACGTCGGTCATCCTGTGCTGGACGACGAACTGGATCGTTCCGGGCGTGCAGCGCGTGCCGCTCGGCATGTTCTACATGCGGCCGGGGCCGCTGACCGGACTGCACATCTCGCAGCTCGTGATCTGGCTCGTCGTCGGGGTCGTCATCGCGCGGCGAGCCACGCCGGGGGCTGAGCGGAAGCGGCTGATGCGGCTCCTGCTCGGCGTCCTCGTCGCCGGCGCGATCAGCTCCGTCGACACGCTGCTGCTGTACCGGATCGCCGGCGTGTATCCGATCGCGTGGCTGCTGGCATCGGTCGGCGCGGGCCTCGCGCTCTACCTCGTGTTGCGCACGGACATGCTGCGCCCGCAGGGCTTGGACCGTGGGATCGCGATCGAGCTCGCGATGCTCGCAGCCGCCACCGCCGTGACGGCCGCGCTGTCGCTCGCGATCGGGACCGCGAGCATCGTCCCGCTCGTCACCGGCTCGGCCCTGGCATGGGGCGCTGCGTCCGGTATCGCATGGGCGCTCACACGTGCGCGACCGGTGCGCGTGAAGGGTGAGCGCGAGCTCGAGCAATTCGTCAGCCGCGTCACGACCTACGACGACGAGAAGAAGATCGCCGAGCGGCTCTCGGCGCTGTGGCAGAAGGCGATCGGTGTCGAGATCCGCACGATGTGGTGGGTCGATGGTGATGCGCTGGTCAACGGCAGCGGCGAGCGGTGGACGCTCGATCCCGATGTCATCGCGTGGCTCGTGCAGCAGACGGATCCGGTGGCGCCGACCGACCTGGCGACGATGCGCCTCGGCGGTGTCCGCACGAAGATCGAGGCGCTCGGCAAGGCGCACGGCGCGACGCTGATCGTGCCGCTGTCCGATCGTGGCGAGCTGATGGGCCTCGTCGAGGCGGACTACGACAAGGCGCTGCGCGACTCCGAGCGCAGCCTGATCGGCGAGGCGGCGCGCGCTGCCGCGCGTGCCCTGACGTTCGTCGGGCTCGCACGAGCCGCATCGCGCGAACGCGAGACGGCGCGCGAGGTCGAGGTGGCCGACGCGCTGCGCCTCCAGGCATCGGCGAGCCGCGATGCCGAGCTGGGGCGCTGGGCGGTCGCCGCCGAGTACCGGACGGCCGCGCGCACGACCGGTGCCGGCTGGTCGGCGATCGAGCTCGCGGATGGCCGCCTCGCCTTGCTCGTCACGGAAGCGCAGACGCATGGCGTCGCAGCAGCGCTCGCGACGGCGGCGTTGACCGGTGCGTTTGCTGCCGCGACCTCGGGCACCACGAAGGTCACGCTCGATGGCTTGATCTCGACGATGCGCGCGAGCTCCGAAGGAATCCTCCGCAGCGGCCAGCCGGTGTCGGCGTTCCTCGCGATCCTCGATGCACCGGCACAGACGATCGAGTGGGCATGCGCGGGCCATCCGGGCGCGTTTCTCGTAGGACCGATCGCGGTGGTCGAGAGTGGTCTGCCGCTCGGGTCCGGGACGGGCGCGCGACCCAACGCGATACCGGTGACCGGCGGCAAGCGCGAAAAAGATGCAAGCCTGACCGCGGCGATCCGGGGCTCGTCTCCGCTTTGTCCCGACATGCTCGTCGTCGTCGCGTCGACGGGGCTGCGCGGCGCCGATGACGAACGGTGGGCGACGAAGTTGCGCGAAGCGGCGCCGGCGAGTGGCAGGCTGGCCTCCGTGCTCGTCGATACCGTGCTGAAGGCCGGTGAACCGAGGGAGGACTTGCTCGCAGTCGTGGTGCGCTCGCGATAACCTCGCGCTCTATGGCTGCAAGTAACGGGGCTGCTGCGCGCCGCGCATGGTCATTTCTTCGTGGTGCTGGGAACGAGCCATCGCGGTTGTGGCTCGCGGGCGGCGCACTCGCGCTGCTCTTTCTGGGCGTTCGCTCCTGCACGTCGGTCGAGGCGGGCCAGGTGGCGGTGCGGGTCAACAACGTCACGGGCGCGCGCGAGGTGATCACGCAGCCGGGGCTCATCATGCGGCTGCCGTTCGGCATCCATGACGTGTTCATCCTCGACGTCAGCCCGCAGACGTTCCACCTGCGTGGGTCGACGAACAAGGGGCCGCTCGAGGCGCGCGAGCTCGATGTTCGTGCCGCCGACGGCTCGAACTTCGCGTTCAACGACACGACGATCCTGTTCCGCGCGATCCCGGGCAAGGCGGCCGACACGCTGCGCGACTCGGGCCTCGGCCACGCGTACTACGAGTGGATGCTGCCGTACGCGCGCTCGATCCTGCGCGACGAGTTCGGTCGCGAGTCGACGATCGGCGTGTCGAACCCGACGACGTTCGGCGAGGCCGAGAGCCGCGCGAAGTCGCGCCTCAACAAGCTGCTCAACGAGCACGGCATCGAGGTGACGAGCATCGTCACGCCGCGCCCTCGGTTCTCGAAGGA
>Ga0153915_10002564_pt1 | contig 16525 bp, 12 predicted proteins | sample Opewatmetagenome_2_FD_107003 | JGI IMG/M metagenome (GOLD analysis project Ga0153915, IMG submission 107003) | Freshwater wetland microbial communities from Ohio, USA - Open water 3 Core 3 Depth 3 metaG | ecosystem: Environmental > Aquatic > Freshwater > Wetlands | place: USA: Ohio, Lake Erie...
AGCTGCCCTCACGCGTTAGCTCGGAGAAGTCTGCAATCCAGTAAATCCAGTCCTTCCAGGTAGGCACGCGGCCCACCTCTTGTGCTGCTCTGTGAAAGACTTCTCGCCCAGTTGAGTTGTCGAGGAGCCAGAAGGCATCGCATCCGTCACCGGCAACAAGCTGGATGACGGCTTGCTTGGGGCCGTTGGTTTCATAGCCGATGTGATTGGTGAAGATCTGCATGTTTTCCACTTCCTTTGATCGGAAAATGCTCACGGGTTAGTGCGATTTTTTATGATCCTGATTTGATCTATCCGTCATTGCAAGACCTTGTGTTCTTTGTAATGTCAAAGCAATGTAATCATTGCAGCAATCCCAGCATTTTAATACGAGATTGCTTCCCCTTCCCCTTCGCTTCGCTCAGGGCTTCGGCTACTACGCTCAGGGTCGCAATGACGGGTGATCACATCGCGTGACCCATACAGTGTGAGCAGCTTATGCAAATTTATAGAGAGCGCAGCGCTAATCAATCCATGCTCCGCACCCTCCGGTCCTCAGTTTTAATAAATTCATCCACGCTTTCGTAACAGCCAGCTTACCAGGCCAAAGACAGCACCTAAGGCTGCGCCGAAAAGGATGGCTTGGGGCTTGTCGAGCAGAACCTTGCTGTCTTCGCTCAGGTTGAGCTGGTTTGTAACCGCCACTCCGACGAAGCCTTTTTGGACGTTTATTTCTCCGCCCGCCACCATGAGCTGGGCGCCGCCATTCGTCAACTGCATGCCGCCTCCGGCGACGATGACCTGTGCGCCGCCGTTGGTGACCTGCATATCAGCGCCTGCCACCATTGCCATGCCGCCGCTGCCCTGGACTTCCATGTTGCCTTCTGCGCGGGCTACGAAAACCAGCGAATTTTGAGCGCCAAGATCATTGTGGGCAGTCACATTGATGGCGAGACCGTTATCAAATTGGATGTTTTCGCCGATCACCTCTTTAGCGAAGCGGCTTTGAAACGTTTCTACCTCGATAGAGGGGGTGTCTTCACTTTCGATCGGTTCGATAGGTGGGGTATCCATAGAGTTGCTCCTTCATTGGTCCTTAACTTATAGATAGTCGAAATTATTTGAACGCAGAGATACGGAGTCTGCTGAGTTTATCCATCGAGAAAAGCTTATTTTTTCCCAACCCAATCAATGCTGATGTTGGCATCTTCTCCCAGGCGCTCCATCAGCTCAGCGGTGTGGTGCTGGATGTGACGGATGTTGTAGATCTGCAGCTCTAATTTCCCAAATGGCAGCCACGAAAAGCCGGATGATTCGGCTTTCAGATCCAGGAGGGGCATTTTATCCTGCACTTCTTGATCGCAAAATTCGATGTAGGAGAGGATTTCATCTTTCGTGTATGGCTCGAGCACTCCCGGCATATCCTCCCCGTGATCCAAACGATGGTACTGATCACGGTGCAGATGCCAGGGTTTGAAGTCGCCTCCGGTTACCTGCAGGTAGAGGTGTGCGTAGAAGAGGGTATGGTAAGCAATGTGCCAGAATTTATTTGCGTAACCAGGGTCGTTCCAAAGCGAGTCGGGGCAATTGTTAACGGCCAGTTTTAACATTTCGAGTGCAGCCCGGTACTGCGAAATTACGGCGTCCTTCGGATTAACCATATTTACCTCCAGGTGGTGATCGCCTCGCCGTATAGCCAGATTGCTGGATCGCAAGGCTTTCTTGAAAACCTCACATCATTATTCCACCACCTTTAGATTGCGTCAAGCGGGAGACCTCACCCCACCTCACCCCTGCCCCTCTCCGAAACGGAGAGGGGGTTGATGAACCACGAAGGCACTGCTCTTCGCCGGCCGTCTCGTGCCGGGATTTTTTTGTTTCTCATGGGTGATAGCCCTGGTAATGCTCGTGAAAAGAATTCACAGGTGCGCACAGTTGGGGTGAGAAGTGCGCCGGGATGAGGGCGCCTGCCCCTACTTGCGAGGGGTGGGTTTTAGCACTATACTGATACAACCAAACGATGGACGATCCCAATTTCACCAAACGCGAGAAGGAAATTATCGAGCTGCTCATGCAGGGTAAGAGCAACAAGCTGATGGCGTTGGACCTTGACATTTCTGAGCACACGGTGGAATTCCATTTAAAAAATGTGTATGCCAAGCTGGGGATAAGCTCCAGGGCAGAGGCAATTGTCAAGCTAGGGAAATCCCTAGGTTCTGCGCCGCCAGATAAACCAGGGGAATCCGCAGTTGTTAGAGGGGGAAAAAGAGAGAATAATAAAGGTATACGGCACTTTAACAAAGCTATCATTTATATCCTGTTGGGGGTCTCGCTGTTACTCTTATTGCCTGTGCTGATTGGCAAGCCAAAAGCCTGGGAAAATTACGAGCGGGAATGCGAGTATCCGGACGAGGCCAACGTGGGACAGACGATTTTCCGTTCCAATGCATCCGGCTCGAAAGTTCACGGTCAGTTTGGAACCATAAGGGAGGCACCCTGGGATGCACAGGAAGGGTATGTCATCTACAAGAATATTGCTATACCGGAAACGACTACCCTGTTCTTGAAATTACGCTATTCCAAAAGCAGTCCGGCGAGTGTCCCGATCCTGGTCTATCTCGATGACGAGCAAACCCCCAGAGCGTCCATCTACCCGAAAGATTTGCAGAGCTGGGACGAGTTCGCCTGGACGGAGGCAATCTACCTGGGAAAGGTAAAAAGCGGGACGCACTCGCTCAAATTGTTCACGCAAGGACAGCAGTATGGGGTGGCGGACCTGGACCAATTGATCCTGACAAGTAAGATTCCTTAACTGAGTTCATGCTGCATTGAAAATTGAATGGAGGGAAAATGCGCATTCACCAGGCGTTGGTTATTCTATTCCTGATGGGGTTGTACCTTTCTGGATGCAGGCAAGATCAAGGGCGAGTCACGTTCGTCGAAGTGACCCGCGTCGTAAAAGAAACTCAGCTCGTCGTAATAGAAAGGATGTGCTCCACGCAAGATGCCTTGGCGTTGAAAGAGGATGTCGATGTCATGTGCAAAGAAGTTAACTATCGTCTGCATGAAATCCACACTTTCCTGGATCAGGAACCGATTAATAAAGGTTCTTTTTACAATGCCACCGCACGTAGTACAGCGCATGGGGTAGGTATCTCGATTAAATATAAGGATGCAGAATTAAAAACACTTTTGTTTGAATTGGAGTTAAGGGTACCAGAAGAAGACAGGCCCGATCTGCAGCACATCCGGGTTTTGTTCGAGGAGCTTGCTGAGCTCGGTCCACAGGCGCCTTTTTCAGATGGTGATCCTGCCGACCCACAGAATGTGCTCCTGGCGCGTGAAACTTTAGGGCAAATTGAGCTTGAGTGGACAAAGATCCTTGAAAAGTTGGAAAAGGACAATGTCCCGTAAAAAAGGAGGGTGAGATGATTACGCAACGATGGAATACAGAAAGCCCATCCGCAAAACACAGGTCAAGGTGTAATCCACGCCTCTTTAGATGCATTAGCCTTGTTTTAGTGCTGGTGATCGTCTCTTGCACCGGCTATTCTGGTTGGGTGCCAAGGGACAATCGAACAAAGCCGCAAGGGCCGGTGCAGACTGAAGAGATCATCGTGGATGATTTCATGCCTCAGCCCTACCAGGGGGAAACAGTGTATTACTACAACCGGCTGGAGGGAGACAGGGGGTCGGTGAATGATAGCTTGATGGTGTGGGGCAAGGGACAGGTCACGATGCGGGTGGGAGAGGGTAATTCCTGGGGCGGCGGGTGGATGAGCCTGAACCACCCATTCCGGGAGGGATTGGGGATCGATTTCTCGGCGATCCTGCCGGCACAGATCAAAGCGGATTTTCAGAGCCAGGTCAACGGGCTGCATGTCGAAATTGTGGAGGGGACCCCGCGCGGTGTCTTGCGGCTGGAACTCAAAGACGGCGATGAGCTGCGCTGGAAAAAAGAGGTCACTCTAGAAGGTGGGGTGCAGGTCCTGGATTTTAAGCTGCCCAGCCTGGGAAGAATTAACCAGCTCGTGTGGGTCCTGGACCGCGCTTCGCCCGGCGATTTCGTCACGCTGAAAAAGATCTCTTTGAGCGCCACCAACCCCATCACCGATCCAGCCACGGCGGGATTTGTGTGGAGCTATGCGATGCTGTTGAATAACTGGAACCCGGCAAGCGGTTTGGTGCGTGATAAAGCAAAGGACGCCAGCGGAGAAATGGATGCCATCCAGGCGAGCGGCGCTTTAGCAGCCGCCACTGTGGTGGCGGAGCAATTGGGGGTGATCGAACATGCGGATGCGGTGGGGATCGTGGGGACGATTGGGGATGCTCTGTTGAACAGGCTGCCGCGCAACCATGGGCTTTGGCCGCACTGGGTAAAGGTCTCCAATGCGGGGGAGTTCCTCATCCTGGAAAACACGGAATGGTCATCGGTGGACAGCGTGATCGCTGCGCTTGGGCTGTTGGAGGCGCAGAGCGGGCTGGGTTTGGATACGGCTGCCACGCAGCAAATGCTGCGCGAGATCGACTGGGAGGGGCTGGTGACCGGGGGTGGGATCTCGCACGGATTCACAGACGCAGGCAAGCTGATTCCGTACTCCTGGGACACCTTCGGCGGTGAAAGCTGGCTGGTGGAGCTGGCTTACGCGGCAGCGACCGGTCGGGCGGTGCCAGTAACGTATCCGGCACCTCCAACCGCCAACGGGAGCGGCTTTATCGACGAGCTGGCCTGGCTGTTCCTGCCTCCGCCTTCCGGACAGGATATTTGGGGGACGGATTGGCAGGCATATCGTCAGGAAGCGGTTGAGAAGCAAATTACTTATTACGTCACAGGTACTCCTGGGGCCTGTCTGGCGCAGCTTGGTTTATTTGGACTTTCTGCCGGGGAAGTGCCGGACCCAAGCAGTGTGAAGAAGGAGGCAATTTACCAGGCTTTCGGGGTGGGAGGGCAGTTTGCTGTGGCGAATGATTCCGCGGGACCGGAGGGTGCGCCGGTAGCATTGCCGCATTATGCGGCGATGGCGGCCTCTCTCCGCCCGCAAGCAGCTCTCCAAATGTGGGATTGGCTGATCCAGAACGGGCATTTTTCGCCTTTGACGAACACCGAAAGCCTGACGTTTACGGATAATTCTCGCTGTGAAGCGGATGGGATGACCTGGAACCAGCTCAAAGGCTCGTGGAATCTGGCTCTGCAGGCCCTGGGTTGGGGGCGCTACCTGGCTGAAAAACGAGGCCTGACACCCATTCTGTGGCAGGCAGCGAGGGCGAACGGCTGGCTGCAGAAAGGTTACGTGCTGCTAGCAACACCCGGGGTGGAGCTAGCCTCCTCAACTACGCTGATTCCAACGCCTGAGGTTGCGCCACCGGAACCGACTGCAGTGCCTGCTCAGGAATCAAATGTGGAAATGCCTGATCTACCAGCCGAAATGAGTCTGAATATCATTCAGGGACCAGAGCTCAAGTTTCCTCGATCCTGGCATACCGCTACAACTTTACTGGATGGCAGAGTCTTGCTGGTGGGTGGCAGCCGGTCTCCGCATGAATTCATGCGTGAAGTGGAAATCTTCGACCCTGCGATTGGCTCAACGCAACTGGTGGCTTCACTGCACACGGCACGCCACGAGCATACTGCCAAATTGCTTCTGGATGGGCGCGTTCTGGTGGTTGGGGGGTATAACGCTTCTCAAGGGTGGCTGACGGATGCCGAGGTGTATGACCCGGCGGCAGATACCTGGAGGGTCGTACCACCGCTCTACCCGCACGGTGTGCAGCACACCGCCACGCTGTTGCAAGATGGCCGCGTACTGGTGGTGGGCGGCTGCATCGGCAGCGGCGTTTGCACACAAGCTGTCGAGATCTTCGATCCACAGACGGATTCCTGGAGGGAAGCGCGCTTCTTAGATTCTTACCGAGGCTCTCATACGGCAACGCTTTTGGGAGATGGACGAGTACTGGTGGCGGGCGGCGCGGGACCTGATCTTTACCCGGCAGGCGGCGATGCGCTGCTTTATGACCCAAGGATGGATACCTGGACTGCCACTGGAGCGATGGTCAAACCGCGCCTCTATGCACAGTCGGTGCTGCTGGCGGATGGGCGCGCCCTGGTGGCGGGCGGAATGCCCCTGGCAGACATGGAAGAGCTAAAGATGACGAATAGCGTGGAAATTTTCGATCCGGCTACAAACGGCTGGACTGCTGCGGCGAGCCTCTCCCAGGCACGTTATTTTCATAACCTGGTGCTGCTCCAAGATGGACAGGTGCTGGTTGCTGGCGGGGTGCGCGACTACGATGACCGTTGGACGGTGGACTCCTTTGTGCGCGAGATCGAGATTTATGATCCTGTCGCAGACCGCTGGCGTGTGGCTGGTGAATTGACACAACCGCGCATATTAGCTACGGTGAACCTCCTGGCTGACGGAAGCGCATGGCTGGCTGGCGGGCAGATCGAAGAGTCCTTTTATTCAAATTCCTGGCTGATGACGCCCACCTTCGCGGTTCCATCGCTAACACCCATCGTCTGGCAGTACCAAAGGGAATGCGAATTTCCAAACGAGGCAACGACCGGGCAGGCGCTTCCCAGGGCGAATGCCTCGGGGCTGACCGTGCACGGACAGTTCGGCACCACCGCGGGTTCTCCCTGGCCTGGGATGAGAGGGTATGTACGCTTTACGAACATCACCGTCCCAAAGGATATGGAATTAACCATGACACTGCGCTACTCGAAATACAGCGCAGCATCGGTGCCCATCTCGATAACCCTGGACGATGAGACTGACCCAAGGGCTTCGTTCTATCCCGCCGACCAGGGAGACTGGGATTCGTTCGCCTGGACGGAGGTGATTTCGCTGGGGAGGGTCACAGGCGGGGTGCATTCGCTCAAGTTTGCGACGGAGGGACAGCAGTGCGGAGTGGCTGACCTGGATCAGTTTGTTTTGGAAGGTAACGCGGCGCAGGAATATACCCCTCCTATTCCAACCGAGATGGCTGTACCTGAAAATGATCTATTGGTCTGGTATGACTTCGAAGGCGACTTCACGAACTCTGGCGTGGTAGTTGACCTCTCGGGCAACCGGCTGGATGGGCAGGTGACCGGCGGTGTGAGCATGGTGGAGGGGGTGGGAGGAGGCCAGGCGGCTTATTTCTCTGAGGGAATGATCCTGGCGCAGAGCAACCCGGCAGCGGGGAAGCGAGAAATCACATTCTCGCTGTGGTTCAAGACCGATCATCCGGAAAATAATTACAAACTGGCAAGCGCAGCCTGGTGGAATTGGGGACCGGGGTCGGGCTGGATCATGGCGACGCACCTGCCAGAGTTTTGGAGCGATGATACCCTAGGCATATATCTTCCGGAAATTACGATTAATGAGAATAATTTTCTGGTTGGTGCGTGGAATCAAGAAGTGGTAACCTACGATGGACAGCGCATCAAGGAATATACCAATGGGAAACTGGTGAATGATTTCCAGACCACAGGGGCAGCCATCGGATCAGGTCAACCGATGGTGGTGGGAGGCTGGCCGCCTTATACTGCCTACAACTTCCAAGGCAGCCTGGATGAGTTCCAGATCTTCTCGACGGCTCTGACGGAGGATGAAGTTCAGGCACTGTACGGGGAGGGGATAAGATCAAGGAAATGAAGTGATGTCCCAAATTCAGGTCGCTATTGCTGTTTTGCGTATGCGATAGCCTGCTCGAGGGTCATCGCCTGACCTTCAGCCCAGGTTGCCGCAAAGGCTTCTTCGCCCAGAGCCTGCTTAAGGGATGAGATGGCGTTTTTTCGCATCTCATGCTCCTTCGTGGAGCGATTGAAATGGTTAAAGGCATGCCAAGATTGAGAGGCTCCAAGAAGGCGGGCGGCTCGGCTTTGGTTTTCCTGGGCTATTTCGAGGTAGGCGAAGGCTTCGATGATTGGTGGAATTTCCCTGACTAAGATAGCCTGCCTAATTTCTAGGGATTCCATTAAGTATTTTCTGGCACGATCACATCCACCCTGAGTGAGTACCACTCTACCTAAACCAAAGAGGGCGTCGCCTTGGAAATACTTATTTCCTGATTTCCGATCCATATCCAATTTTTCCGAATACCTCTGCTCTGCTTGCTGATAATCTCCGGTTTCCCAAGCCAGATATCCCAAATTACCCAATGATGATGCCACCAAACCTGGATAGTCATTCTTTCGCATATAGGCAAGATTCTCCTCAAACCATTCAGAGGCGCGATTATAATCCCTTTGAAGAAGAGCCAGACCACCCAGGCTGCTGATACTGCTGCATATCGATGTCACATCCCCTTGACAGCGCCCCAGGTCCAAGGCTGCCTCAAAAGATCGTGAGGCTTGATCGTAGTTTCCTTGTGTACATTCAAACATTCCTATCTTTTGGAGAAGGACGCCTAATTGAAATTTACTCTTTACCTCCACGAATAAAATCTGGCTTTCCTTATAAAGGATTTTAGCTTTCTTAAAATCTCCCTGCAAAAAATTGATTTCACCTAACGATAAAAGCATGTTCGCTGCTTCTTCCTTATCACCTATTTTCTTCCAGAAGGTTAAGGCTTCTTCAAAATAGGTTTTTGCCTGATCTAGATCGAAATTAGTAAAGGTCATACATCCCAGGCACATGTGGCATTCGGCTTCCTGGATTTCATCGCCAACTTCCTTGAAAATAGCGATGCACTCCTCAATCAATTCCCTCACCTGATATTTACAATTGCCATTTACTCCAAGCCAGGCCAAGTTTTCCAGCGCCAGTGCATAACCCCTCCTGCCTTCCGATCCAAGCTCAAGGAACAAATCCCGACTCTCTTCAGAAAACTCCAGTGCTTTGTCATTTTCTCTCAGGTAGATAGCCAAATTACCTGCCACTTGAAGAGCCTTGGCGCGCCACTTCGCCCTCTCCGGGGTAAGAGACCCTCCGTTTCGCTGCTCTACCTCTGCAGCCAACAATTGCTCCAGCCATTGAAATCCTTCAGCCAAACGACCGCAGAAATACCAGTAATCGTTCAAGGCTGATGCCAGACACAGCCCTGGCTCGGGGTTCCAATTCACTCCTCTCCTATACTCTAAACACCACCTCAACGCCAGACGGATGTTATCCAACTCAGCTTCTAGGCAATCACGGGTAACTACCTGACACGCCCCGTGCATTTTAGATTCCAACTCCTCTGTCAAATCGCGATAATACTCCAGATGATGCAAGCACGCTTGTTTTTCATTGCTGGACTCCACCAGCTTCTCGTGTGCAAATTGTCGAATGGTCTCGAGCATGCGATAACGCGTCTCTGTTCCATTCCCCTCAACGATAGAAACCAGCGACTTGTTGACCAATTGGCTGAGTAAATCGAGGACATCGCAAGAGTCGATACCCTCCCCGCAGCCCACGCATTCCGCTGCCTCTAACACCCAGTTTCCGGCAAAGACGGACAGTCGCTGCAGCAGAGCCCGTTCGGCTGGGGAAAGTAGCTCGTAGGACCATTCGATGGATGCACGCAGCGTTTGGTAGCGTGGTAGGGCAGCCCGGCTACCCCCAATTAGCAACTTAAAACGGTTGTCGAGCCGTTCGGCGATCTCTCCTACATGGAGGATCTTGACGCGAGCAGCAGCAAGCTCGATTGCCAGGGGTATGCCATCCAGGCGCTGGCAGATCTTAATAATAGCAGGCGTATTCTCTGCATTGATCTGAAATGAAGGTGAGACAGCTTCAGCGCGCTCGACGAATAGGCGAATGGCTGCATATTCCTCTTGCTTGCCGGGTGACGGTAGTTCGTTAGCATCAGGAAAAGCAAGCGGTGGGACGCTGTAAAAGGTTTCACCCTCAATCCCCAGCGCTTCACGGCTGGTAGCAAGGATTACAAGGCGCGGGCAGGCTTTTAGCAGAGAATACGCCAATCGAGCACAAGCCTCGATCAGATGCTCGCAGTTGTCGAGAAGGAGCAGAAGGTATTTATTTTGCAGGTAATCTTCCAGGAAAGATAGGGCTTGTGGGTTGGAAGCGAGTTGCATGCCCAATACGTTAGCGACATTCTGAGTGACTATTGCTGGATCAGTTAAAGGTCCCAATTCGACCAGCCAGATACCATCGGGAAAAATTCCTAATACTCTACCGGCTACTTCCAGTGCCAGGCGGGTTTTGCCCGTTCCACCCGCTCCGGTGAGTGTGACTAGGCGGGTAGAGGGGTAACTCCGAGAGTCACTTTTGCTACCGACCAGCAGTGCCTTTACCTGTTCGATCTCTTTCTCGCGGCCGATGAAGCTGGTGAGTGGGGCGGGCAGATTATGCAGTCGGACTTTCTCAAGCTGTGCTGCTGCGATCTTCCCATCGCGGATGCTCTCGTATAGTTGGATGGTTTTTGCCGAGGGCTCGATGCCTAATTCGTCCTTCAAGCTGCGCTTGCAGACTTCAAACTGTAGCATGGCAGCCAAACATTGCCCGCTCAAAGCTAGCAGCTTCATTAACTTGCAGTAGGCCTCTTCTTGCCAGGGTTCAAGCTCGAGGCGGTGTTTCGTATAGCCGATAGCCTTTTCAAAGGCTTTGGACTGCTCATACCCATTTGCCAGTTTTTCCAGAATCGTCGAAGCTATTCCTTGGTAACGCTCGCGCAGTACGTAGGTCCAGTTGTCGAAATCGGGGCTGTCCTTGAGTGTAAATCCCTCCAGGAAGCTGCCGTGGTAGAGAAATATAGCCGACTCCAGGATCTCGAGGGTGGCTCCTGAACTTGAGGAGATATCGCTGGTGGAGGCTGCCAGCCCTTCGAAAACAGCTACATCCAGCCAGAAGTCGCTTAGAGGGTTGAATTGGAGGGTGTCCCCATCCACGAGAATGAAAGGATTAGGATTGTGTTCGTCCCCTAAAACCTGGCGTAGGTTCGCCAGGGCGTGACGCAGGCTTTCGCGTGCACTACTCTCAGGGAAATCGGGCCATAATAAACCAGCCAGCACCTGCCGGCGATGGGAGCGCTTTCTCTCCTCCGCCAGGTAAGCCAACAAGGCGCGCGCTTTATCCGTCTTGATACCAGTGATAGGTTGATGATCTAACTTGATCTGGTAAGAACCTAATAGAAAAAGCTCCAGGCAAGACATTGTTTCCTCCCTGAATTCGTATTTTCATTGTAGCATAAAAGGAGTGGGATTGAATCGGTAATTTTTTAGACCTCAGGTGGCAATGCTTTGCATCGCCACCTGCCGGGGTATTAAGGTTGATACGCTTTGCAGAACGACATATTCCTTGACAGGCTAGAACGATAAATCTATAATGGACTAATATTATCCAGATATTTCTCCCGCAAGCGAAGAACTTAGGAGTAAACCCATGAGCACGCTCGATAAAGCCCGCCAGACCCAGCTTGAAAATATCCAGACCAAAACTGGCAAGAGCATCGCTGAGCTCCGCACGATGATCGACCAGAGCGGATTGACAAAGCATGGAGAGATTCGCCAGTTGTTGATCGACCGATTGGGGTTGAGTTTTGGCGATGCCAACATGCTGGTGCACTATGCCCGGCAAACTGACGGGCAGAGTGCGGCTGAGGCGGCAGGTCTATTGACACAAGATGTGCTGAGGGAGATTTATACAGGCTCTAAGGCAACCTTACGCCCGCTGCATGAAAAGGTGATGGGCGTGATCGATACATTTGGAGCCTATGAGCTGGTACCCAAAAAGGGCTATGTGAGCTTGCGGCGCAAGAAACAGTTCGCCATGCTGGGACCTGGCACCCGTGGGAGGCTGGAGCTGAGCTTGAATATGAAAGGGCTGGAGGGGACGAGCCGCTTGATAGCCCAACCGCCTGGTGGAATGTGCCAGTACAAGGTTTTCCTGAGCAGCCTGGATGAAGTGGATGGTGAATTAACCGGTTGGATCAAGCAGGCTTACGAGAGCGTCGGATAAGAGCTCTCGGCAACTTACTTCTTTGATCGAAAAAAGCTCACGGAAAATGACGATGCGTACATCGGGCGGAAAAAAGGAAAATACAGATTTAATTAAATTAATCTGCCTTTTCCTTTTTTTCATAGCTTTTCCGCGTCCATCCTTTGATCTTTTTGCGTGGTCCACGCAGCGCGAACAGCTTAAAACCATCAAGTAAATAATATGGCTTACTCAGGCGTCACGAAAATCCGGCTGGTAATTGGGATACCGAGAACTAAGACAACAGATTGGCTATCAAGCTTTACACGAAGGTTTCCATCAAAGGGTGATTCTTCCAGGACCGTAATGGAAATGTCAGGCATGATACCAATCGAAGAAAGGTAGCGGAGCATTCCTGGAGTAGCATGGTTAATGCGTTGAATGGTAACATGCGAACCAGGGTGAAGATCGCTCAATCGTAAATTCGATTGGTTCGGCATCTCAAGCTCGCGGTTGGGGATTGGGCCGCCATGCGGGTCATAGGATGGGTTACCAAGGGAAAGGGAGATGCGCTCTTCCAGTTCTTCTGAAATCACATGCTCCAGCCTATCTGCCTCTGCATGCACCTTGTCCCAGGAGTAGCCAAGCTTTTTTTGCAAGAAAGCTTCCAACAAGCGATGATGGCGGATGATCTCCAGTGCGGTCCGCTCTCCTTCAACAGTGAGGGATACACCGTGGTGCTTTTGATAATCGACGAGAGGGGGTTCCTCTGCAGCAAGTCGTTGGATCATGCCGGTGGCTGAGGCTGGGGTAACACGCATTTGCTCTGCAATCTGGTTGGTACTCGCTCTCTGACCATCAATCGTCATCTCATAGATGACTTTCAGGTAATCTTGAGCAGCATGGCTGGTTTCGACATACATAGAAATTTTCTCACTTAATCATTAATCCGGTTACCCATAATAGCAGCATTCCTACCATGATCCCGGATAACACGGTGAAAGGCTTGGCTGTTCGGGCAGTGTCTTTTTGGATCAACTTGGCGATCTCGTAGACCACTTCGAAGATGGCGCCTGTCCCAATCGCCAGGAATAGAACAGCCAGAATCGGTGAAGGCAAGAAACCGCCAATCCATGCGCCGAGGATCGCCGGACCACCACCCACTAACCCCATCAAGGCCAGGTTTTTGATGCCAGGCCGGTCTCGCAGGACTGGGGCGATAATCCCTAATCCCTCCGTAATATTCTGAATGATGAAGCCAACCACCAGAAACGCGCCCAGGTTGATCTCACCCACATTGAATGCTGCTCCTATGGCCAGACCCTCGCCCAAGTTATGCAAACCGATGCCAGTCGCGATCAGGTAAGCCAGTGTCAAGCGCTGAGATGCTTCACTGCGCCCGGTAGCTGTCTGGCGTTTTGATACGGCATCGAGCAGGAAGAATGTTCCAACTAAGCCAATACCGATCAAGCCAATGCCCTGGAATGGACTGGAAATGGCTGCGGCCTTTTCTAAAGCTTCGGACACAGTATCTAAACCCAAAAAAACCAGGAGTCCGGATGTGACAGCCATCAGGAAGACCATCGCTCCCCGGCCGAGCTGGCGGAGAGCCGGAAACCAGAAGAGGCCCAGGAAGATCGGGATCACACCCACATATAATCCGATCAGTGTGAATGCCAGGAAAGTCCTGCGATTAGGTTCGGGCGTGCTAAAAGCTGCTGGGATTTTAAGTTCAAAGGGGAGGGCATTGGTCGAAAACAGGCGAATACGGTAGGCTTCACCTTGGGACCAGGAATAATCGAGATGAACGACTGCAGTTTGCAGTCGAGGGATCACTGGACCTGGTGATGCCATGAAAGGCCAAATAGCGTCGTTGATGATTACTTGAGCGATCTGCACTTCTTTCGGGCCGGCATTTCGCACATAAATCTCTATCTGGCCTGGTTTCAAAATCGTGCGCTCGAAGGACAAGGCTTCGATTGGCGCGGGCGAAGAAAGCTTTAGACCGCCGCCAGTTGATAGGAACAGCCAGATCACACCACCCAGGATGACAAGCGGTAGGATGAGAAGCGCGGCTGTGGTTAGCGTAAAATGCCGCTCTCTCGTTGGGGAAACCGTGTTCTCAGCCATATTTTAATCCTTTCGTCACGTGACGACCTCAAAATTCCCGGTCCAGCCCAACTCTGCAAACTCGGTGTTATGGGCGTGAAACATGTACAGACCAGGATATTTGTAGGAGAACTCCAGGATGCCGCGCTGAGCCTGAGTTTGCATGACTGTGTCGGTAAACTCGCTGGGAGTCAGACTCGTCCCGGTAGGATAATAATGAAAGAAATTTGCGTGCAGATGGAAGCTGTTGATCAGATCGAATTCCAAGATATTGACCAGGTACACCCGTACCTTCTCCCCTACTTTGATCTGAATCGGGTGCTGCTGGTAATGAAAAGGGATGCCGTTTACGGCGTAAAAATCGTTCGCATCGTCAAAATCTACGTCAAATCCGCTCATCACCATGACTAATTCCCGATCAACAGAAGGACGACCTTCTTTCGGATCAATAATGAATGCACCGTATAAGCCTTTGGCGATATGGCGGGCAAGGGGAAATACATGGCAATGATACAAGTGAAGTCCAAAGGGTTCGGCGTCAAATTCGTATGTAAAGCTCTCCCCTGGTTGGACTACCCCGGATGTGCCTGACACACCATCCATCTCGGCAGGATGGATCCCATGAAAGTGCATCGAATGAGGGTGGGTGGAGGCATTCCGGAGATTGATACGAATACGATCGCCCTCGGTGCAGCGGATGGTCGGACCGGGGATACGGCCGTTGTACACCCAGGCTTGGTAGATAATTCCTGGGATTATCTCAACATCCTGGCTGGAGATGAGAATATCGTATTCTCGCAGAGTTTGCCCATTTTCAAGGGTCGAAACCTTACCGTAATCGAAATCAATCAAGGTATCCGAAGGATTGAAACCATTACGAACGTAATCCACTTCCCCCACCGTCATGGGCATGACATCGTCGCCGTGGTGCATAGGTGGGTCGTCTTGTGAAGGGGAAGTAGCTCTGACACTTTGCGCCATCTGACCTATAACGGCAGCACCTGTTGTACCTAATAAAGTTATCGCACCAGTTTTGAGAAATCCTCGTCTTGAGAGTGTCCTGTTCTTGGGATCATTCATAATCAGACTCCGGAGAAATAATAATTCCTAAAAAAATATTTTGGCTTACCTAAATAATTATAAGTAATAAGACAAAAATAGTCAAGTTATATTTTTGATCTAGACAAGCAGGAGGGATAAATCCCAGGTTTGTGATATAATAGCCATATTGAATCACCCGTTTCCCGAATGACTGTTGCCGCCATTCTGTTTTGAGTGGCGGCATTTTTACACAAATTAGGGTTCGATGCAACCCTTCATCTGCCACGTTTTTAAAAGTACTCGTTCACACTGACGGTCACAAAAAGAAAAGAGGTTTGATATGGTTTTTCAAGTCGGCGATAAGGTTATTCACAAACGCTACGGCTTAGGGGAAGTGATTGAACTGGACGAAAAGGAGTTATCGGGTAAACAGACACACTGTTATGTGGTGCGCATCAGAGATCTGACGATGTGGGTGCCAGCTGATGATAGTCCCCGGTCCAGCTTGCGACTTCCCACACCTACGAACGAGTTCGATAAGCTGTGTGCAATCTTACGGAGCCCTGGCGAACCGCTATCGAATGACCGCTTTGAGCGTAAGACGCAGCTCTATGAGGATATGAAAGATGGGACCCTGGAAGGATTCTGCCGGGTGATCCGTAACTTGACTTTGCTGGGAACCAGCAAGAAATTGAATGTAGACGATCGCACTGTCTTCGAACGGGCGCTAAGCTTCCTGGTCAATGAATGGATGCTGTCGTTTTCTGTGTCTCAGGCACAGGCTGAGCGGGAGATTAACCAATTATTGGGAGTGTAAGACAGGGAAGTTAGGGATTCTCAAGAGGGTGGCGAACAGATGGAATTTACCTCTTGACGAATAGTGGATTATCGATATAATTTAGCCGACTAAATATTAGTCGGCTAAATGTTTATTAATACGTGGGTGACCCAAGAGAATTTTTCACGTGAATTAGAGGAATGTATGCAAAAACAAGATCAAGCTGAAACATTGGATTTTATCCTGGCGAATATCTGCCACCTGCACCACACGCGCGCCCACCGTCTCTTCGAGGAGGTGGGTCTTTACCGGGGGCAGCCGCCAGTGTTGATGGCGCTTTGGGAACAGGAAGGTCTCACGCAGACCGAATTGGCGGAACAGCTGCACATCACACCTGCCACGGTGACCAGGATGCTGCAGCGCATGGAGAGGACTGGCTTCATCCAACGCCAGCCCGATCCGCTGGATCAGCGAATCTCACGCGTTTACCTGACCGAAGCGGGAACAGCGGTGCAAAGCCAGGTGGAGGCGATGTGGAAAACCATGGAAACCGAAACTTTTGGGGGACTGAGCGGAGATGAGCAAGAAATCCTGCGAGGTTATTTACTGCGCATACGGAAGAACTTACAGGTAGCGACAGGGGAAGAATCGTGGAAGTGAGGAATTATTAATGGTATCTGGATTAAAGCTGGTTCGCTTTCTGAAACCTTACCGGTTGTGGGCTATCGTCGCTCCGCTCTTCATGATCCTGGAAGTAAGTATGCACCTGATGCAGCCG
>Ga0153915_10002565_pt1 | contig 16523 bp, 12 predicted proteins | sample Opewatmetagenome_2_FD_107003 | JGI IMG/M metagenome (GOLD analysis project Ga0153915, IMG submission 107003) | Freshwater wetland microbial communities from Ohio, USA - Open water 3 Core 3 Depth 3 metaG | ecosystem: Environmental > Aquatic > Freshwater > Wetlands | place: USA: Ohio, Lake Erie...
GCCTCGGATATTCTGGAAGGAAAGCAAATCGTCGTCATCGAGACGCCCCGGGATGGCTTTGGTCGCGCTCACGCCCTGCGTCCGGGCGATGACTTCACCGAGAGTCAAGAAAGGAATGTCGCGGGCGGTCATGAAATCCATGACGACCGAAGAAGTGTAGACTCCACCTTCTGTCCCGGCGTCAACGACCACGATGGGTTTCTCGCGAACGCCCAGGTTAAGCAAGGCGGCCAGCGAAGCCGCGCAGCCGGGGACGTGCAGCCGTTCGAGCAGTCGGGCATTGATGAGGATGATCCGGCCTTCCCCCCACTTCAGGATAGCGGCGCCGCCGTTGCCCGGCACCTCCCAGCCTGAACTGGGCAGAAACCGGTAGCGGAGAATGTCGTCGTCCTCAATCTTGGTCAGTCCGAGCGCGCCGGCCGCGTCGAATACCCGCTCCCGCCGGGACTCGATTTGAAGTGGCCGGGGCAGCCAATTGAGTGTATAGCGCCCAGGCGCGTAATCCTGGGCCAGGACGACAAGCGTCATTCCCCTTTTGACGGGGTCGAGGATTTTCCGCTGGATTGGTATGTTGAAGTATCGATGAAAGTTTGCGGCTCGCGAGGAAACGAGAAGCAAACCGTGCGTCGATGGCGAAAGGACGGCAGGGTCGAGATATGTCAAAGCTTCTTCACTCGAATAAATAAGCGGCGTCGGCCCCGGCAGGGAAGGGACGACAAGATACGGCGCGTCGGCTTCCAAGCCGGGAATGCGGCGGATGTGCCCGCCGATTTCGACCTCGGCCGCGACGGAATGCCCCCATGACTCCCTCTTGAACTCATATTCAAACCGGGCGCCGCTACGGACCGTAGGGAACTTGTGGAAAAAGGCGCTGCTGGGGAGCGGCTTGACCAGCGCCCAAGCCCGAACAATGCCCTCGGCTGGAATCGTCAGCTTACCCGTCTCGGCACCGAGTTCGAGCGAGAGTGGGGGAGGGCTGGATTCGACTGCAAGAGGAGCTATGGGATCGGCTTGGGGAGCTGCAATCTTCGCCAGCCTCTCCGATTCGGCTTTGACCTTGGGCAATTCCTGGGCCCAGTGATATGAGTTGGTCCGCATCCGCAACCGCTCCGTGAATGGTTTGTAAAAAGTGCAGGCGGCGAGCGCGCTCCATTCCTTTTCTGCTTCAAGCATGTGGGCAGTGGCCCGGCCGGCAGCGTTCGCTATCCCGGCTTCAGCCAGGCCGTTCCGCCACGCCGACAGGAACCTTTCGGCGTAATATCGACCGAGGTGGGCAGCTTGGCCGCACGCCGTGATGAGCTCTTTAAGACGTTTCGCTTCGTCGGGCGGAGCGGAGGTCAAGGGAATAAGAGCGGCTCTGGCCGCCACATCCGCATAGGATGCGAGGCGCGCGGCCGTCACTTGGGGCGGAATGCGGCCGTCGACGCCGCCGGTGGCGTTCCCAGCCGCTAGGGCCTCACGGATCGAAGAAAAGACGTGCGAATCGAAAGGCTCCGAGGTTAGGTATCCTGCAGTATCCCCGCCCCACTCTAACTCGATGGCATGGTTGCGGTGGTCCGGACCCAAGGAAAAAGCGGAAAACGCCGTGGACACGATCCGGCCGGCCGCCTTCCAAGCTTCAACCAGAGGCGCGGCCGCTGAGCCCAGCTTGTCCGCGACCAGGGCGTCAAACTGATCGTCCGGCATATCCGGATTGTAGCCCAGGCGTCCCCAAAGGTTCAGGTACATCCAATCCCGCTCGTGCGTCCATGCGCAGTAGGCATTGTTTGCGTCGGCCAAGTAGTAGCGCGGGGATTTCGGATAGTATGTCTCCAAGCCCTCGACGACGAAACCGGAGGCGGTGCCCAGGGGCATGGAGCGGACGGCCCGGCGGACGGCCGCCGGATTATAGACGGGAAGAATGCGATGCGTGCCGTTGGCCCGCACCTGCCAGACGATTTTATACGGCTGGGCCGGCCATCTTCCTCCCACTCCAGGATTGCCGGGCCACAGCCGCGCTGCGTCCGGCGTTCCCGAATCGCTCAGATAATCCTCGAAGGAATAGCTGTACCAACCGGCCATGCGGCCGCCCATCACCATATACGGCGCGCCCCACTGCTCGCCGTTGTATTTGATCTCCACAGTGAAGTCCTTCGATGCTTTGGCCAGGGGCACGACGCGGGATTTTCGGGCCAGCCAGCTCCGGGTTACGAGAGGGATGTCGCGGCCTGAGGCCTTCACGGCCTCTATATAGCAGTTGAAGAACGCCTCGCCGTGCCCGCTCTCGCCAATGCGGAAACCTATAGCATCGAGGTCGGGGGCCTGCCGGATCATTTTCTCGACGACCTCCCGTGTATAAGCGTATAGGTCGGCCTCATTTTCAGGGTATGGCGCCGGCGCGTGCGGCGTTCGGAACCGCGCCTCGTAAGCCATTAAACTAACCCTAACGCCCCGCGCATGGGCCATGCGGATGATCGAGTTGAGCTGGCGCAAGTTGGCCGCCTTGATATCCGGGGCAACGCCGACCTTGGGGAAGAGGTCGCTCTGGATGAAGTAGGCATAGAGATTAGGCGCGTCCGTGACGCTGACGTCCCAGCTGCCGTGCAAGTCGATCCAGTTTAGCCGGGCCCGAGCCATCTGGTCGAAAAGGGTCTGCCAGAAATGGTCATTGGCGAACCACCAGCGCTTGGGATCGACGAGCGCGGCCGGATCATAATCCGTATTGGACGCGGCATAATCCCACGGCAGCGTCAAAAAAATATTCCAGCCCCTGTCGCGCAGGAAAGGGCGGCCCGTTATCGGATCGCCCTTGACGGCCGCCGTGCCCCGCCGATGAATTCGCTCGGCCAGTTCGAGCGCGCCATAGAGGGCGCCGTTTCGGTCTGGAGCCTGGATGGAGGCAGCCCCGCTCTTAAATGTGATCGAGTAGCTTTCAGGAAGTCCCGTCCCGCCGACACGAATCTCGACCGGGATTTTCATTCCGCGGGCAGCAAGGGCTTCCGCGACGGCCTTGCGGCCGAAGGCGACAGGATCATCGGGCTGGGCCATAGCGACGACGGCCAGGAGGCCGATCGCAGCCAAAACCGTGAACAAACGGCAGGGTTTCGTCATGGGCTGATTATCCTTTCCGCGGCGATGAGAACGATGAGTGCCCGATGGGCATCTCCGTGCATAGTGGAATGATTATAGGCCCCTCTCCGCGCGGCGTCAATCAGCGTTGGATAATCATAAGGTTATCCATTTTTTACAGAGGCTTCCCGGACCTCGAATCGATCTCGACTGCTCTTAATATTTTTTGAGGTGTGTTCTTGCCGATTTTCATCCGCGGAATCGCTGTGAGTTAATAAAATCTGATTTTTGAGGTATATTATGGGCATCGTTTTTCCATGAGGTGAACGCCATGAAAAGATACGGACAGTTGCTTCGGGTCAAGCCGGAGAGATTCGAAGAATACAAGGCCTACCATGTCAAAGTCTGGCCGGAAGTTCTTCATATGATCCGGCAATGCCATATCCATAACTATTCGATCTTCCACAGGGACGGCCTTCTCTTCGCCTATTTCGAGTATCACGGCACGGACTTTGAGGCCGACATGGCCAAGATGGCCGCCGATCCCAGAACTCAGGAGTGGTGGGACATCATGATGCCGATGCAGGAGCCGCTGCCGAACCTTCCCGCGGGAGCCTGGTGGGCCGACATGGAGGAAGTCTTTCACACGGAGTGAGACAGGGCGGCGATGAAACGCACCGAGATCGGGTTGGCCAAACTGGACCGCATGAACAAGACGCTTCGCCACCAGGAAGCGGACCGCGTCCCCATCAGCGATTTCTTCTGGGGAAGCTTTCTCGAGCGTTGGCGCAAGGACCTGGGCCTTCCGGCCGGTACCGATATCTACAGATACTATGACCTCGACTGGATCGTCACGGTTCCCAACATGGACCCCCATATCAAGCCGTTCGAGATCCTCGAGGAAACCGGCGAGCAGGTCATCGTCCGCACCGGGTTCGAAGCGGTGATCAAAAAGCATTTCGCCGACCCGATGCCCGCTTTTTTGGAGTTCGAGACTGATTCCCTGGAAAAGATGGCCGCCTTTCAATTCGACGACCCCTGGGATGACCGTCGCTACTTCAGCCCGGGCGATAATCAGATCGCGGGCGTCGGAGACGGCTTTGTCCGAAACTCTCCAGCCTGGATCGAGACGGTCAAATCGCTCTATCCGGATTTTCCCGTCTACGGCAGCGTTTGCGAAGGACAGGAGATGCTGTGGCGGATCATCGGCTCACAAAACGTCATGCTCTGGATCGGGCTTTATCCGGACGAGATCGGCCGATTCGTCGAGCGCCTCGGCGAGTTTTCGCTCGGGCTCGCCAAAGCTCAGATCAAAGCCGCGGCGGGGCTGTTGGACGGCATGGTCATCTGGGGTGATGTGGCCTACCGCAAAGACCTCTTTTTTTCGCCCGGCTATTGGCGCAAATATTTCAAGCCGATCGTCAAAGCGATCGTGGATGAGTGCCATTCGCACCAACTGCCCGTCATCTATCACGGTTGCGGGAACGTCCGGCGCATCTTTGCCGATTTTGCCGAAATCGGCGTGGATGCCTACAACCCGCTCGAGGCTAAGGCCGGGCTGGACGTGATCGATCTGCGGCGGCAGTACGGCCATAAGATCGGCTTTTGCGGCAACATGGACGTGATCACTTGGGCTCACGGCACGGAGGACGAGATCAAGAGGATGGCCCTCACGAAGCTGAACGCGGCCAAAGGCGGTGGCTATATCGTCCAATCCGACCACTCAGTGCCGAGCAATGTTTCGGGCCAGAATTATGATTATTTGGTCCGTCTCGTCCGCGAACACGGCCGGTATCCGCTCCGGCTCGGCGCGTACGACCTCCCGGATATCGTTTGATATAAACAATCCCAAAAAATCTTTGCCAAAATATTTTCGCAGCAATGTGACAAGCGCATCCTCCGGCGGTGCCGCAAAGATAATGCCTTTATAATCTGTCAGTTAGGGGCTCAATGACTCCGCCGGGCTGCCTTTTCGAGGAGAAAAACTTTTTCGTAGCTCCATTTCGCTGGTCATTGACTTGACTCCTCATTGGTAATATGATTTTCCAGGCAGCCAAGAAGGGTACGAGGGCCATGAAATGCCCGAGATGTCAGACCGATAATACCTCTGATTCCAAATTCTGCAGAGCGTGCGCCACGCCCCTGCCCGTCCCCGAGACGGCCCAGATTTTGCGCACGGAAACTCTCGAAATCGTCCCCGAAACGTCGATCACCGGGACCATTTTTGCCGGGCGATACAAGGTGGTGGAGGAACTGGGAAGGGGCGGCATGGGCCGAGTTTACCGGGCCTATGATAATCAGCTCAAAGAAGAAGTCGCCCTGAAGATCATAAAGCCAGAAATCGCCTCGGATGAAAAGGCTTTGGAACGTTTCAGCAACGAACTAAAGCTGGCGCGAAAAATTGTCCATAAGAACGTCTGCCGGCTGTACGAGCTCATGGAATACCAAGGCATCCGCTTTATGACCATGGAATATGTCCCCGGCGAAGATTTAAAGAGCTTCATTAAGCGGGCGCGGCGGCTCGATATCGGGGCGGCCGTGGCCATCGCCATCCAGATCTGCGAAGGCCTGGCCGAGGCCCATCGGCTGGGAGTCGTTCACCGCGACCTAAAACCCGCCAACATCATGGTCGACAATGAGGGGAATGCCAAAGTCATGGATTTCGGCATCGCCCGCTCGCTGCTGGAGAAGGGAATCACTGGCGAGGGCCGGGTGGTCGGGACTCCCGAATATATCAGCCCCGAGCAGATCGAAGGGGAAGCCGCCGATCCGCAGTCCGATCTCTACGCTTTAGGCGTCATTCTTTTCGAAATGGTCTGTGGCACGTACCCGTTTGAGGGCGATACGTCCCGGATCATCGCCCAAAAGATTCAAGGCAAAAAACCTCCAAATCCAAAGACGATCAACCCCCATATTCCGGAGGACTTGGCCATGGTCATCCTCAAGTGTCTCGAAAAAAAAGAAAGGAGATACCAAAGCGCCGCGGACGTCCTGGCCGATCTTCAAAAAATCGAAAATGACCTGCCTACCTCCGAACGGATCACAATCAAAACCAGGTCCGGCATTTTCGCAGGATTCACCAGCCAATTCCAGAAAAGGAAAATCCTCGGAGCGGCGATCGGCCTTGTTGCGGTGGCCTTTCTTATCATCCTCATTTTGCGTCCCTGGCGCTCGGCGCCGAAGGTCTCCGTCGCCCCCCAAAAGCCGACGCTGGCGGTGCTTTTATTCGCCAATCGAACAGGCGATTCAAGCTTGGACAGCTGGAGGAGAATTCTTTGCTTTATGTTAATCAGGGCTATCCGCCAGGCATCTACCCGTATCACGGTTCTTAGCATCGAAAGTATCTATTCTTATCTCACGATGCTGGGCTTGGACAAGGCCAACCTCTATTCATCGGAGGAGCTGGATAAAATCGCCTCCTTGGGCAATGCGACGTATATTATGACCGGCTACCTTATCAAGCAAGGCCAGAAGCTAAGATTGGCTTACGACTTGAAGGATGCCGCTGCGGTTCAGCTCCTTGGTTCCGATTATCAGGAGGGTAACGGCACAGGGGATTTTAGCCAGATGGTCGATGACCTCGCCAAGAAGGCCCTCCGGGACCTCCGTATTTCCAGCGACGGGATTTTTAAGACGATAAAAACGGAATCGACTCTTGCCCTTCAGTCTTATCAGGAAGCCAGAGATTTGGAAATCAGGGCTAATTTGAGCAGCAAGCCCGGCGAAAAAGAAGATTTGTTCACCCAGATGCGGGAAAACCTCCAGATGGCTATTGATGCCGAGCCTAAGTTCGCGGCGGCGTACTGGGGGCTCGGAGATTATTACGAACACCGCTATTTCAAATCCCACAAGTCGGAAGATTTCGACTTTATGAAAAAAAATTATGATCTCGCCTATCAGCTCGATCCCGAATCGGCCGGAGCCAATGCTGGCCAGGGCTGGACAAAATATTATGAGGAACGTCTGGATGAGGCTTATCCGTATTTCGCCCGGGCTTTCGAGTTGGAGCCTGAAGATCCCACGATCAACGTCAATATCGGCAGTTTCTTTTGCAGCGTCGGTCTGATTGAAAAAGGCATTCACTATTTTACCAGGGCGATAGAATCCGGCGATAAAACCATCGCGGGTTATTACCGCCGGGCGCGCCGATATATGGATTTCGGCCAATGGGAGGCCGCCGCCGACGATGCCAAAAAGACTATGAAGATGGAGCCCAATAATGTATCTCATCGTCGCTTTTATGCCCGGATCCTGGCCATGATGAAGAGGCTGGATGAAGCCGAGCGAGAGCTGGCAATTGCCGAAAAGCTCGAGCCCGGGAACTCGGATATTCCATTCATCAGAACGTATATCTATTCGGCCCGAGGAGACAAAAAAAGCGCTCTTCCCATCCTGGAGAAAGCAAAAACGGAAAATCTCTTTTGGTATATTTATTTCCTCTCGCAGAATTATGCCCTTCTGGGCATGAATGATGAAGCCATCGAGTTCATCCGGCAAGGGATCGAGAAGGGATATGATGAAGCCCATGAATATCTCTATCCCTATCAGGTTTTAAACAGTCGATCGTATGAAAACCTTTGGGCCGATCCCCGCTTTCAGGAGATTCTGAAAAGCCAAAAAGAAAAATTTGAACAGCAATTGGAGAAATATCGCGGATTGTGAAGGATCGCGCCGGCCGTGAATGCTGATTCCCTTTGACAGAGAAGAAACCGCCGCTTCCGGAGGCGCACCGTGACATCTCCTCGATTTGTTCGAGGGTTGAAAATAAATCGATGGACAAAATCAAAAAAGGAGGGAGCTATGAAAATCAAGGGACCTACTTTCGGGATGGTTTTCGCCGTTCTATTTTTTATGCTGATGTTTTCAGCCCCATCCCAGTCTCAGGAAAAGCCGGAGGAACTTGTCAAACAAATGACGTTGAAGGAGGGGACGGTCATTAAGGACGATGTAAAACTCTCGCTGGCGAATCAGATCATCGCCGACCAAGGCACGCTCAAGACGCATTTCCGAGAAGGTCAGTTTGGTCGCATGTCCGCTCTCTTGGGGAAGCGGCGCGCCTTCATCGCCCAGCGTGAATATAGTTTCATTCATGGAGCGCTCAGTGAAGATTTCTGGAAGGGCGTAGCTGCCGTGGCCGGGAACCTGGAAATCAAAACCGTTTCTGTTTATGTCAGCGATGTCCTGGGCCAGTTCGAGTCAAAAGACAAGAAAAAATATGACGCGGTGGCCTTTGTCACCCTGGAAATTCATGCCATCACGAAAACCGAGACGGGTGCTGTTCTGCACAATGATACCTATATTTGCGAGCTCGGCTACCGACATCAAGACACTTGCCATTGGGGGGAGTGAAGACTGGAGATATCAGACTCCGATTAAGGGCAAAACTCTGAGGGTCGATTCGCCGTATAATATTCTCGTACGGTTTTATCTGAAAGGAGACCGGACATGAGATGCGAAAGATGCGGCAAGGATTTTCCTTCGGAATTCTATTTCAAAGCGAAGGGCGTATGCAGCGACTGCTATGACAAGCTTACGCCGGAAGAAAAAGCGGAAGCCAAGAAGCCGCCGAAAATTCACGCCATGACGACGACGGCCTTCACCATCGACGGCTTCCAAATCACAAAATCGCTAGGCGTTGTGCGGGGAATCATTGTCCGGTCGCGGTCGGTCTTCGGCACGATCGGGGCCGGCATCCAGACTCTGGTCGGCGGCAACATCTCTCTTTTCTCCGAGCTCTGCGAGCAGACGCGCGCCGATGCCTTTGATATGATGGTCAGCCATGCTCAGGACATCGGCGCCAACGCCGTGATCGGCGTCCGCTATGATGCGACGGAGATCATGCAGGGAGTCACGGAAGTCCTCTGCTACGGAACCGCCGTGGTCGTCAAGCCGATGGAATAAAAAAAGGGATTACACAGAACTGCGTCCTCAACGTCGCAAGTTTTGAAAGTGGCCAGTCAGAGGAAATTGCCGTGCCCGAAGTGTGGAACGCAATAAAAATAGGCACGGGCATTATCTAACAACTGGGACAAAAACCGGCCAATAAGTTCCTGAAAATAAGTGTCTGTTTCCTTAACTCACTCGACTGTCATCGGCGTCACCACCATGACGGCGATCTCAAGAAGGATTTTTGCGCACTCGTCCGCTTTTCGGCCGTTTTGTTTACAACAATTGGCAAAAACCATATGAAAGGCTAAAATAAGCCTGATCCCAGACCTGCATCAAAGGATAGATATGTCAGACGCCGATAAACATTCCTCCCCCTTGAAACGGTTACTTATATGGAAGAACGATGGATCTCACGCTTACCTCTCAAGAAAGCGCAAGCCGATGCAGCGAATATGGCGGGGAGTATCTCGCGGAGATCCCCGTGCCGGACGATAGGACTTTCTACGAAGAGCTGATTTCCCCGATTGAATCCCAGATGATGCGTTCAATCTGGCGTCTCGTCCGTCACCCGGAGCTGGCCGAGGACACTCTTCAGGACGCTTTGGCCATCATCTGGCGAAAGCGGGATCTCATCCGGCGCCACCCCAATCCCCGGGCGCTCATCCTGAAAATCTGTCTGAACGCCGCGTGCGACTCGTTAAGGAAGCGAAACCGCTTTCTTCCTCGGCAGACAGACTCTCTGTCCTCTCCAGGACAGGACATTTCCGACGCCTCGGAAAGCGAGCGCCAAGAGAGGAAGCGCCTGGAAGAGGAGGTCCTTAGGGCAATCACCCGCCTTCCCAAGAAACAAGCGGCGGCGGTTTTAATGAGGATCGTCCAGGACCAGCCCTATGATGCCATCGCCAAAGCGTTGGGGTGCAGCGAGGCAACCGTAAGAATCCAGGTCTCCAGGGGGCGGGCGAGGCTGAGCCGCTGGCTCTCACACCTGCGGCCCGATTCCCTGAAGGAGGGGTCCCGATGAAAAAAGAAAAACCTCGAAACATGGACGTCGATGAACTGCTGAAAAACGCTTTGGATGATCATCTCCCGGCCGAGGCGGAGCGTCGGATGCAGCGGCGCCTCGCCGAGTTCAGGAAAAAGATTGAGGAGCCTGGAAGGCGGCCGAAGACGAGCCCGGAAAGGTTCTGGCAGTGGCTGTTCATACCCAAAGATCGGCCGGCGGCGGTCCGCTGGATCTTCAATAAGCAAGCCCTGGCGTTTTTATCCATATTCATGCTAGCCGTGGGAGGATTTCTCCAGGCCACCGGCCACCGCAGCGCCCTGACGGAAAGTCTAACGAGCCTGAGAACATCGGTTTCCGTCGCGGACAGCATTCGGCAGTCCGGATCTATGGAGTGCAGGGTGCAAGTGGCCGCGAAAGAGGGAGTTCCCTCGGAGTATGTCATTCGTTGGATCCAGCCCGGCATAGCGCGAGTGGATGTCCAAAAGGCCGAGGAGGTCCGAGCGACGCTTTGGATCAAGGAGGAGGGAGTCGTCATCGTCGATCATCTAACAAATTCATCGCAGAAGCTTGCCGGTCTGGAACAAATCCAGGATTCCATATTTCAACCGGTCCTGGCTTTTCTTTCCCCTGCTGCGCTCGCAGAAAACATGGATCAAAGATGGCAGCTCGAGAGGTTCGAGCAGGAAACCGGGAGCCATCAGGGGATACTCACATTCACAGATCATGAAAGAGGGTCGCATCTTGAGATGACCGTCGACCTTGACTCTTATTTGCCGATCCGAATCTCCCGATTGCGCCCGAGTGCCGAAAAAGGCGGTCCGGCTGAAGAACTCATGAGGCTGGATTTCACCTGGAATCAACCGGATTCAAGCCAGTGGATGATTCCTGAAACCCCCAGAAAAAACGGCAGCGTCTGATAAACTGTCGAATTGGTCGATAAGGAGGAACTACGAACATGCCGAACGAAAAAAATAGCAAAAAGCTGGGCCTCATTTTGGCCAGAATTTTGGTCGTCGCCGTCTTGGCTGCGGCCGTTGTGTTGAGCGGCAAATTCACCGGGTTCATATACGTGCGGGGCTTGTTTTTTGTCTTGGCCGCAAGCGTGACCCTAGCTTTGGCGAGTTTTTCCATTCCTGAAATTGGCGCTGCCTTTAGGCACGCGGCGGGCGTTCCGGGCGAGCCGGAAGCGGTCCGGAAATCCTTGGCTTTCTGGGAAGCAGCCGCTCGCAACGCTTGGATGAGCGGCGTTATGGGAACGATTCTGAATTTCATTGTTGCGCTTTGCACCCTCTCGGGAGGAATCGCCGATGTCGCCACACGAATGGCCTCTTCTTTTCTGGCTACGGTCTATGGAATGATCCTCGCGGTAATCTGCGCTGTTCCGGCTTGGAAATTGGGCGAAATCCTTCGTCTCAAGCCGGCCGGGAACGTTCCGAATTCCGAAGCGAGGTCTGAGCCGGCAGGGGCCAAATCTTTGCGTTTCGAAAATGTCTTGGGTTATCTATTCTTCCTTATCGTCGTAGCCTGGACAACTTTCAAGCCGGTGTTGGGCATGGCCTACCTCAATTTCTCGCCCTTTGATTGGGTCATCTACTGGCCGGCCCTGCTCGTGGTCGTGGGAGGCACAATCGCCCTGGTTTTATTTGTCGGGGGCGCCGCCGCGGGGAGAATGCTGACGCCGGCTTTTGCCATCACTGGGCTGGTCGGCTCCCTCCTGGGGTTCATCCAGGCTTTACTAGGAATGGCCGGCAAAGTCATCAGCACCGTTTCGGCCGGGATAACATTCGTCATCGCTTCTAGTTTTATAGCGATGCTGGGGATGATGCTTGTCGGAGCGCCGCTCGAGGATCGGCTGGTCAAGAGGGGACGGATGGATAAACCGTCTGGGCTGAGCAGGGCGGCTGTTTATGGTTTTCCGCTCTTGGCTTTAATCTTTCTCGTCGTGGCGCTGCTCCTGGTGATCACGCCGATTAAAAAAGGATGAGCAGAGGCGGGGACACGCGGCTGTCCGCCGTCCCCGTCGCATTCAAAATCGTTTAATAATTCGCGCCGGTCTTGGGCTTGTATTTTTTGGTCGCTTCGTCGATCTGGGGCTTGTATTTTTTGATAAGATTTAGGTCGTCCTCACTCAAGCTGGATTCCTGAGACTTGTTGAGGTCTTCCAGTGCCTTTTTGCTGCTGGTGATTTGTTCTTCGTACGATTTCTTCATCTCCGGGTTGAGGTTGGGCTCCTTGAGAGACTTTTCGGCGTCGGCAATCATCTTTTCGTACATTTCTTTAAACCCTTTGTTCATCTCCTCGGCGCCGATGAGCATTTCGCCGACCGTGATCCTCCCCCAAACGGCCGTGTAATCTTCGTAGCCCTTAAAACCGTATTTGCGGGCGAAGGTGTTGAATTTCTCGACCTCATCTTTCATGGCGGAAAAACTACTCGTCTGGCCGCCTTTGAAGATGACGTCAAAAGGATTCATCTCCTCTTTCATGGATTCGATGAACTTCTCCATCTTCTCAGCCGTGAGATAGGCTACCTTATAATCCCGAATCGGGTCGCCCGAGGTTGCCGTTTTTTTAACTTGCGCCGTTGTTTCGGTTGCGGCTTGCTCCTTCGCAGCCTGCTCCGAAGTCGCCGGTCCCTGTTTCTTTCCACAGGCGACGGCCAAAAGCGGGATCAGAGCACAGACGATCCATCCTGTCCTCAGCCATTTGGTTTTGAGTGACATGAAGCACCTCCTTTTTAAATCAAACGCGGCGCTGAGGGGCGCGCAAAACGGAAGACATATATCACGGCTTCGAAAGCCGTGTCAATCTTTTTGCCGAGTCGTTCTTCTTTGGCTCGAGGTGACCTTGATCAGCCTTTCAAATTCAACCAAGGGGAGAATTTGATGAGTATCATCGGGTCGGTTGCCATCGGATTATGCTACGAGCTGAAAGCCCTTTATCAGCCGATTCCTCCCCTTATCATGCGTAAAAAGTAGCTTTGACCCCGGCTTATTGAGGATGAATATTTCCTCAGCCTGGGACGGCTAGAATCGTTGACAGCAACTTGGGAGGATGCTATATTGCGCAATCAGTAAAGCATGCCATTTGAAACGCAACCCAAAAAATAGGCCTTGCGATGAAAAACAAGCTTTCGCTTGGGCAAGAGGAGTCATGCGGAGAATAATTCTTGGATTGATTGTATCCTTTCTTCTTTTGGGCGGCACTCCGGCGCTGACATCCCGTCGGGCTCATTCGGCTCAATCTCAGGAAGACCAGGCTATTCCCATTGACGATTCATTTTGGCAGGGGACGGTCACGATCGAGGAAAGTTCCAAGGACCGAAAGACCCCGAACTATGGAACGGGGTTTCACGAGACCGAAAGCAAAAGGAAGACCACCTTCACTCTGGACCGTGTGCCGCGCTACGCCGACGTTGATCAGTGGGTTTATGAAGATGTGCCGTTCGTCGTGAGCGGAAGTTATCATTCTCTTGAAGTCATCCCCCCCGATCCCGAGGTGAATTTCAAGGGAGCTCGCACGGAGATGAGCGATACGGTCAGCGGCTCCGGGACCGCAGAAGTGTCGCTTACACCAGAAGGCGATGACGAGGAAAAACCGACAAGGATACGTCTCAGATTCAGTCCGAACACGGACCACCAAAAAGTGACGATTAAGCGACACTGGATAAAGACGACAGATGAAGGCACACGGATCTGGGACGAAGAGTTGGAAGGGGGCGGAGGCAGGGGCAGCGTCGTCGCGCCCTATGATCCAGATCAGGGCGTTTTATCGGGCGTTAAGACTGATCGTCGCCCATATAGCAACGAAATGGATGGGAACCTGAAGGGCGTCGCCGAGACGAGATATAACTACAGTCTGACACTGAGCCGGCCATCGGATATCGAAGCGGTGATCATTCCTTTCTCGGGCTACGAGGACTGGATTCCTGAGGGCGGCAAGGACGAAGACACAGAGGGAGGCTTCCCGATCGTGGTTGATGTGAAGCTGCGGCTGAAAAGCAAGCCAGATAAGGAGATTTCGGAAAAGGCGAAGTTCAAATTTGAGTTGATCGACACATCCAAGGAGCCGGGCCTGTGCCTGAACGTCCCGAAAAAAGACAAGGCCAAGCGCTCTTATGACCTGAAGTTCAAGCAGGAAAATAATTCAGATCTCGATATCTCAAACGAGGGACAGATCGCCAAGTCCAAGGACTACCAAAAGTCCGAAACTGCCGTCGTCAGTTCCTACGATTGGGGGGCCTACGGGAAGCTGAGAGTCACAGCAACCCTGGCCCGGGGGAAGAAGGTGGTAGCGCATGTGGAGGGCAAGCCCCAGAAGACGGAAATGGTGATTCCTTTCGATGAGAACGACAACCGTGTGGCGGACGAATGGGAGAAGCAGGAGGGTGTATTCGATAAAAAGCTTCCGGCGAACTGGGACGGCGCGGAAGAACCCAAGGGGCAAAAGGCCCCGGGCGACGGGATTTCTCTCTATGAAAAATACCGCGGCTTCGAGTTTGAGGAGATCCACGAGCGGCTGGACCCAAACCACAAGTACCTGTTCGTCCACGACCCGGACGAAGTCGTTCGCCGCGTCGCTCAAGATTCGAAGGTCAAGGCCATGAGCTTTGAATCCGTCTCGAAACTTCGGCTGAGGTATGTCGATGACGATCACTGGACCGGGCTTGGATCGTCCGGCCAAAACAAGCGCATTATCAACTTCAATTCCGAATGGAAGGCTGGTCACGCCGAGGACCAGCATGCGCTTAGCGTAATAGTCGTTGGGGAGTATATCCCTGGGGCAAGCCCAATAGGATGGGGGGAAGGCTTTGAGCCAGGGGGAGAATCACCAACAAGCTATTCAGAGGAAAAAGAGAGTATGCGCTTCCCCGACATGGTCGGCGGCTTTGGCTCACCGAGGCGCACATACCAGATCATGATCTTCCCTAGCGTTATTCAAAGGAAATGGATCGATATGATTCTCACATTTGCCAGTCCTCTTATGCCAGTCCTCGCAAAGATCGCCAAAGACGGAACATTTGGCCAAATCGAAAAAATCATGAAGGAGATAAATAAATGGATTGCCGAGTGCAAAAGGACGCATCCTCAAGAGAATGAGGAAGCCCTTACGAGGTGGACTGCGCTCTTTTTATCGCGCGAATTGGCCCATGGGGTAGGCGTCGAATCCCACGATCCTCCTGACTCCGGCAATAACGCCTGCGTCATAGGCGAAGGATTTCCGTACGCGGTCATCCCCAGCTCTTTCGAGGCTTTACGAGAAGATATGTTCTTATTGAAAGTGCCCTGGCCTAATGAAATCTGCGCGGACAGATGCCGGAGCCAAGTGATCGTGTCAGACCTTGCCGACAAAAAGAGCGGAAAATAACAGGTGACTTGAGTGAGAAAAAAATATCTGCTTTGGTTTTTTGTTTGGTTTTGCATTTTTTGGTTCGCACCAGCCTGCCGGAAAAAATCAGCTCCGCCCGCGGCTCAGGGTGCGGGTGGCCAGGAACAGGAGGCCGCGGCGGAGTTGGCGGTTGGGGCGGAGATGCGGTGGCAGCCTGTCTATGCCGAAGACCCGCTGATGGTCGTAGTCCGCCTTTGGAGTCCAAGGGAAAGGCAGGAGCTTTACAAGCAGACAGTGAAGGCCGAGCAGGGCCAGGCGCCGACTCCATCGGATTTTGTGCCTCCGAAGATCCCCAGTGACTGGGCATCGTCGATCACGCTCGGCTTGTTCAAGATTGACCATGCCGGCAAGCGAGTTTCCGTGCTGCCGGCGGGCGCCTGGGAGCCCTATCGAGTCAAGCCGGAGACCGGATTATTATCGCTTGCCGATCTGGGGTTGGCCAGTCCTTCGGCGACATGGATTCTCTCCCCCGATGCTGTAAAATTGAGCGAAGGCCGCTTTGTGTTGACCGTGGCTTGGAAAGGCCATATCACGGGAGCCGTATCGCGGGCGGGGGGCATTGAACTGAGAGGCGAAGAGCTTTTTTTTGATGTCAGGCCCGTGACAAGTGGCTCTGAGAGGGCAAGACATCTGGGAAGAATGGCCTATTTCGAATCCAGAACGCGTAACTACGCGCAGGCGCGCCGGGACGGCAAAGCAGCAGTAGCCCAGGACCCGGAAAACGTGTTCCCTGAACGCGTCGAAACATGGTTTAACGTCGCCAATGCTTTCATTGCCATCAAGGATTTCAAGTCCGCCAGGGAAATTCTCACGGCTTTGCTGGCGAAATTGCCGCCGCCGGAAACGAGCGATCTCGCCCTCGCCGCGAAGCGATTGCTTGATTCTCTTAACGAGTTTGAAAAGTAGCCCTGAAGCGGCTATAAAAGAAGACCGCCACGTCCGCATAATTGTAGAGCGTCTTGGCGAAGAGCCACTGGGTGTGAAAACGCCGGATCCCCATCATTTTCCGGACGGCCTTCTCGCCGCCAGCATAGCCGGAGTTGTAAGCCGTGGCATAGAAGCAAAGCTTGTCCAGGTCGCTGGCGAAGGTGAGTTTTCCGTAGAGCTTGGCCATCACCATCATCAAAAGCCGAAGGTATCGCGCCTGCCAATGAAGATCATCGAGGCGGAGGACGCGCTCCTTGCGCAGCCGGGTAGA
>Ga0153915_10002566_pt1 | contig 16523 bp, 12 predicted proteins | sample Opewatmetagenome_2_FD_107003 | JGI IMG/M metagenome (GOLD analysis project Ga0153915, IMG submission 107003) | Freshwater wetland microbial communities from Ohio, USA - Open water 3 Core 3 Depth 3 metaG | ecosystem: Environmental > Aquatic > Freshwater > Wetlands | place: USA: Ohio, Lake Erie...
ATTTCCAGTCAACCGGACCGGCCATGCCCGGCACCCAGATCCGTATCGACCATCCCGACCCGATCACCGGCGAAGGAGAGATCGTAATCAAAGGGCCAACGGTAATGAAAGGCTATTATAAGGATCCCCAGCGGACCGATGCCGTGTTCACTCCCGATGGGTGGTTCCGAAGCGGCGATCTGGGTGTGTTTGACAAGCAGGGATACCTCTATATTAAGGGACGCCTCAAGAATATGATTCTGCGTGCAAACGGGAAGAACATCTACCCCGAGGAACTCGAGTCTATTATCAGCGAATTCGACCTTGTGCTCGAGTCGCTGGTTTATGAGCAGGATGATCAGCTTGTAGCCCGAATTCATCCGAACTATGAGGAGATAGAACGCAGAATTGGAGAATCGGGGAAATCCGAGTCACGTGTCCGTGCAGAGGCCGCCAGACTCCTGGAAAATCTGAAGTCACAGATCAATCAGCGCCTCCCTTCGTATGCCCGAATCAACCGCATCATAGAGCAGACAGAGCCATTTGAAAAGACGCCAACGCAGAAAATTAAGCGGCACCTCTATGCTCCCTGAGATGCTCCTGTAGATGCAGAATTCACTCACTTCCAACCAAGAATCCCATGATTGTCGTTGAACACCTCTCCAAGCAGTTTGCCCTTTCGCGTCAACAGCGACGTGAAATGGGAGCAGCCTTCACCGGAAAGACCATCGATGCCCTCCAGGACGTCAGTTTTAGGTGCACACCCGGACGGATCTTCACTCTTCTTGGCCCTAACGGTGCGGGGAAGACGACGGCCCTTCGTCTCATCGCGACCATGCTCAAACCCTCATCCGGGAGCGTCACGGTAGCAGGCTTCGATACCCTTAAGAATCCAGTAGAAGTTCGGAAGCGTGTTGGCTTCCTGACGGGGAATACTGGACTCTATGACCGCCTCACGCCGAACGAACTCGTGAAGTATTACGCCGATCTTCACGGACTCGATCAACGAACCTACAGCGCCCGCCGCGAGGAGCTCTTTACGGTGTTGGGCATCCATGAATTCGCCACCCGCAGGATCGCCAAGCTTTCCAGCGGAATGAAACAGAAGGTCTCCATCGCACGAACCATCATTCACAACCCCGACATTGTTGTTTTCGACGAGGCCACAGCGGCACTCGACGTTGTCGCCTCTCGCAGCATCATCCAATTCATCCGACAATGCAAAGGAGAGGGGAAGACGGTTGTGTTCTCTACCCACAGAATGGGAGAGGTAAGCCTGCTCAGCGATGACCTGGCCATTATCCACAAAGGCCGCCTCATTTACAGCGGCACCTACAAGGAATTCACGGATCAGATGAAGACGTCGTCAGTAGAGGATGAATTTGTGCGATTGGTGGAGGCTGCGTGATATGAAAACATTCCTAACGATCTTCCGCAAAGAATTTACAGATACCGTACGTGACCGCCGCACACTCTTTATCATGGTTATTTTCCCCCTTCTCCTCTTTCCTCTCCTGTTTGGCGGCATCACGAAGCTTCAGGTATCACAGATGAAGAAGGTTGAGGAGAAAATACTTCGGGTGGCATTGATCAACGCGGCAGGCGCCCCTGGATTCGAGGCCATGGTATCCGCCTCTAGGGGAATGCGCATCACGCCACCGATTGTTGCTGACAGCGCACAGCCTTTTCTGCAGCGAGACAGTCTTGATGCCGTCATCATTGTCGCTGCTGATTTCCGGGATAAGGTAGAAAGCCTGAACGCCGGAACAATGACAGTGATGTTCAAATCCGGCGACGACTACGATATCGTCAAGCGCCGGCTGCACGACCTCTTACGTAACTATGAGAAGCAACTTATAACATCTCGCTTCGCAAAGCTCAAGCTGGATCAGACAATCGTCAGCGCAGTGCATGTCGAGGAGCGAGACGTTGCTTCGATAAAGGAACGTGTCGGCAAGGTTCTGGGTGGCTTCATCCCATATCTGTTCGTCATATTCTGCTTTATGGGGAGCATGTATCCGGCAATTGATCTCGCAGCAGGCGAGAAGGAGCGTGGCACTATCGAGACTCTCTTGACCGCTCCGGTGAGCCGCTTCCAGATCCTCCTAGGCAAGTTTGCTGTGGTTGTCCTGGCAGGAATCCTGAGTGCAGTCATCTCTATGATCGGTCTCTATACTGCAGTCCGTCAGGTCAAGGAGATGCCACAAGAGATGCTTACAGCAGTGATGGGCATACTGGATGTTCAGTCGATTCTTTTGACCCTTTCGTTGCTTCTCCCCCTCACGGTCTTTTTTGCAGGATTCCTCCTGTCGCTCTCCATGTTCGCGAAATCGTACAAGGAGGCACAGAGTATAATCAGTCCGCTTACCATTGTCGTCATACTTCCTGTTGCAATTGGCATGGTGCCAGGCATTGGGTTGACATCGACAACCGCGCTGATTCCGGTCCTCAATGTCTCACTTGCAACAAAGGAGATAATTGCAGGGACTATCGAACCCGGGCTTCTCGCTCTTGTCTACATTTCTCTAATCGTTCTTGCCGCGCTTAGCCTCTGGATGTGCACACAGTGGTTCAACCGCGAAGAAACGATCTTCCGCGGAACCTAAAGGCCGATATCATGAAGGAAGGCTGGATACACCTGAAACTCATCGTACCATTCACTGCTTTCGTCGTCCTTTTCCAAGGCTGTTCCACGCGCCCTGATCCAGCCCCTGAGTGGACACGCTCCATCGAAAAGCCCCAGGCAATCAGCACTGGTGGCATGGTGGTAAGCGACGAGGCAAGAGCAACTCACATCGGGGTCGAGATCCTCAATCAAGGCGGGAATGCTATCGATGCAGCAGTAGCAACCGCATTTGCTCTCGCGGTAGTCTATCCTGAGGCTGGTAACCTTGGCGGAGGAGGCTTTCTTGTCGCTCATCTGGCAGACGGTCAGTCCGTAGCTCTCGACTTTCGTGAGAAGGCCCCGCAGGCGGCATCACGAGACATGTATCTAGACCAGGAAGGAAATCTGACCGACATGGCGGTGAACGGCCATCGCGCTGCCGGCGTTCCCGGCAGCGTTGCCGGCCTTTGGGAAGCCCACAGAGCCTATGGCTCCCTATCTTGGAATGCCGTTATCATGCCAGCGTGGCATTTAGCGCACGATGGCTTTGTGGTGAACGAGAGAATGGCCAGAACCCTCCGCGCCGATTCAGCCCGGCTCTCTCGGTTCAACTCATCCCGGCATCTATTCTTCCTCCAAGGTACGACCCTTCAACAGGGTGTTCTCTGGAAAAACCCCGACCTCGCAGCGACACTCCAAAGGATTGCTGCAGAGGGGATGAAAGGATTCTACGCGGGGCAGACCGCTGAGCTTCTTATCGCCGAAATGGCCAGGGGCAACGGTCTCATCACACGTAGCGATATGGCGGGGTATTGCGCCATCTGGAGACATCCGCTTTCATTCATGTACCGGGGACACAGCATACTTTCCATGCCTCCCTCTTCTTCCGGTGGCGTGACACTCGCTCTGATCTGCAACACCCTCAGCGGCTACGATCTCCGCACGCTTGGTTGGCACTCGGCCGAAGCGATTCATCTTACCGTCGAAGCGATGCGCCGTGCTTTCGCAGTCCGGAATAGAGATCTCGGCGACCCCGATTTCGTGCACATTCCACTTGACACACTTCTGTCAGAGCAATTTGCCCGTCGCCTGCGTGGAGACATCATGTCGGAACAGGCGACTCCGTCGGCCACGTTCACGATCCCAAGCGTCGAGGAGACTGAAACGACGCATCTCGGGGTGGTGGATGCAAATGGAAACGCAGTATCTCTCACGACGACGCTCAACTCTCTCTACGGCAATGGTGTCACCGTCCAGGGAGCGGGGTTTCTTCTGAACAACGAGATGGACGATTTTGCAGCCAAACCTGGCGCACCAAACATGTTCGATCTTGTGCAAGGGGAGGCTAACGCCATCGCCCCCGGCAAGCGCATGCTCTCGACGATGACACCAACAATCGTCCTCGATGCCCAAGGATCACCGTTTCTCGTCACGGGAGCCCGCGGAGGACCCCATATTGTCACGTCAGTGTTTCATGTGCTGTCAAACATCCTCGACTACGGAATGGACTTGCCACAAGCGATTACCGCGCCACGGTTTCATCACCAGCACTTGCCTGACTATATTGTATACGAGGAGAGAGGCATAGCGCAAAGTATCTTAATACAATTGAGGAATATGGGATACGACACAAAGACATCGAACTCTGGAAGTGCTCCCTCTCTTCTGCGGGTCCACGACCGGTGGATCGGTTTTGGCGATCCCCGTTCGGGTGGATCAGCAGAGGGACAAGCACTTCTTCCCTAGTGTCACCCGAGCACATCATTACGCTATGCCACAGATGCAATTGTAGACATGAAATTGTGATCTTAATTGGGAGGGGGTTCCATGTTCTGGCTCAAACTCGTCAAGGATCTTATTGCCATCTTTCGTGAGGGGCAAACGCCGCGGCAGGTTGCCGGCGGATTCGCGCTCGGATCCATTGTTGGTCTATCGCCGATGCTTACGTTACAAGGGCTGGCGGTATGGCTCGTGATCTTGGTTCTGGATGTCAACCTGGCCGCCGCACTCATGGCGCTCACCGTATGCAGTCTGTGCGCCTACCTTTTTGATCCGATTTTCCACTGGCTTGGATACCAGATCCTAGTGAATATTGAAGGTCTCCGGTCCTTCTGGACAACACTCTATAACGCGCCGATCGCACCGCTGACACGGTTCAACAATACCGTCGTCATGGGAAGCCTGGTTGTGGCACTCATCCTCGCCCTCCCCATCTACTTCGGCTCCAAGCATCTTGTAATTGCCTACCGCAAGACAATTGGCGCACGGGTCGAGAAGTCGAAGGTCTACCAGATCATCAAGCACAGCGCCCTGGTACAGTGGTATACAAAAATCCGGGACCTAGGAGCCTAACCATGCGAAAGAGATTTGTCCTCTATGTGCTGATCCCGTTGCTGATCCTCCTCCTTGTCACTTATTTCTTCATCGACCGATGGATCACGGCAGGCATGGAATACGCGGGTGAACGCATTGTAGGCGCCAAGGTGGAGATCGAACATCTCAAGCTTTCGTTTTCCCCTCTTGGAATACAGTTTTCCCGCCTTCAAGTTGCGAACCCTGACGATCCCTGGAAGAACATTTTCGAAACCGGCAAAATGCAGTTCTCGATGGACTTCGGCCAGCTGCTTCGCGGGAAATACATCGTGGAGACGGTGGAAATCAATGACCTTATCCTGGGAACAAAACGGACGACCGATGGATCAATTCCCGGCGGAGGGCGGACAACCGCCCCATATGGTGGTGGCACACCTTTCGCAGAGCTCATACAACAGGTGCTCGATAGAACTGTCGAAAAGACACCGCTGTTCGATCCTGCAATGCTCCGAAATGGGATAAACATCGATAGCCTTGTAAAAGCCCAGCATTTCCAGACACTTGCTCTGATTGATTCACTCAATTCGAGGGTCGCAACTGCTTCCCGTGAGTGGGACAGCACAATCTCATCCTTTGAGACCGGGAAGAAGAAGATGTTGGACCTCGAAGCCAGTATCAAGACGATAAAACCTGCCGAGCTTAAGTCCGTCGACAAGATCACTGCCGCCATCGTAACAGTGAACGATGCAAGGACAACCGTGGATGAGGTGACGAGTACGTTCCGCGACCGAAAGTCGGCCCTCCAAGATAACGTCCAGAAGCTCGCTGCGAATGTTGGAACTCTTGATGAGTCAGTGAAGAAAGATTTTCAAAAAGTACTAGGCATGGCTCGACTGCCCGACGTCAATGCGATGGGTCTCGCTGAGTTAATCTTGGGCAAACAGGTATTGAATGACGCTCAGAAATACGCACATTGGGTGGACATCGCCCGGGCCCAGACGGAGAGGTATTCCTCAAAGCCAGAGATCGAGACACCCCCACGGATGCGAGGCCAGAATATTCATTTCCCAATCGAACGGGGCTATCCCAAATTCTGGATCAAGAATGTCAAAGTCACTGGTGGAACCGACCGGACCCAGGATCCAGAATTCCTGTACCTGAAGGGGAACGTCCGAAATATCTCGTCGGACCAACACGTCTCCGGCGAGCCCATGTCAATTGTATTGGAAGGCACAAAAGGAGAATCGATGTCGCTGGCGTTTACTGGACTCGTCGACCGGCGCAAGGAACTATCACAGGATGATTATAAAGCCCAGGTCACAGGCATCCCCCTTTCTTCGTTCGCTCTAGGGAAAGCCGACTTCCTGCCGTCAAAGATCACTAACGCCCTCCTTAATACTCAGGTTGCGGTCAAGATCCCTGGAAACGCATTTGATGCCAGTGCCGCTCTTACCTTCCGCAATATGACAATGGAGTTCATGGCTGAACCGAGAAACCTCGGCGAGAGGCTCGCTCGTCAACTTCTTAGCGGAGTGAAGGGCTTCGACGCTGGGCTTCGCCTCTGGAAGACGGAGAGCGGCGTCGACATGGCATTCACGACTAATCTCGATGATCAGTTTGCCTCTGGTGTCAAGGCGGTGCTCGGTGCTGAGCTCGAAAAACTCCAAAACGATATCCGGGCCAAGGTGGAAGGGGCAATTGCCGGGAAGCGGAAGGAATTCGAGGCACTCTACGTCAAGAAGCGAGACGAGGTCCAGAAACAGCTCGACGCCTACCAATCCAGCATCACAGAGAAAACCGCCTTGATTGATGCCAAGAAGAAGGAACTCGAGGCGCGGCTGGAGGAAGCAAAGAGTGGTGCGATTGACAATCTCATGAAGGGATTGTTAAAAAAGAAATAGGCATTCGCTCAACAACAGAAACGGCGCTTCTTCGGAGGCGCCGTTTCGGTCTTGGTAACAGTCTGCGGTCTGTCACACCTGCTGTACAGGTGGCGGGGGAGGAGCCGGAAGAGTTTTCGGCTTGAAAACAGCATACCCAATCAGCCCTCCGATCAGTCCAAAGAGGGGATTGATAATGAACGAGATCACTATATGGAAAAATCCGAGGGGTCCGCTCATGCCAGTCTCAATCTCGTCCATTGCCCCCTCTGGTATCTGTTTCGAGAGTCCAAACGAATCGAGCAAGCTCTTAATGTTTTCCACGTCCCCTCCGCCGATCATGGTCAAGACGAGCCGCGAAAGGATGAGACTGACAATGGCTCCGAAAACCCCTGCGAGGGCTCCAAGCCGCAAGCCATCGTTGCTTGAGAGAGGAGACATGTTTGGAGTGAGGTCCTTCTTATAGAAGAATACTGCAAAGAATCCGCCGAGCATAATCCCGGCACAGCAGATACAGTTCAGGAGGTTCAAACCAGGAACTGCGGAAATCACTCCTATGATGATGCCGCCGTACAGAGCCGGAAGCAGGATTGAAGGCTTATTGGGCATCGGAGAACCCTTTCTGTTGATGTGCATAAGCAGTGGTAGCTTCGATCGCGATCGGTAGAATGAAAAATGGAAGGACGAAGCCAAAAAATCCGCCGGTAAGAACACGAGTCCACGCCGTGACGTCATAGAGCAAAGGTCCAAACCATGTTGCATCTATAAACATAGGAATCACTGCAACGATCAGGAGCCATCGCGGCGGAAGGTGCATGTTGCGGAGCGGTCGGACAAGTGGGTAGAGAATAGTTCCGCACAGAAAAGCGAAGTAGATCGCAGAACAGCGCTCACAAACACCCAATCGAAATCCCTCGAGAAAGAATGATCGCTCCGGGAGCTGGTGACAGATCGGTCGGTACAACTGGTAGAGCAACTTTCCTTCTATGGCGGCGCTGTTGCCACCGCTCGAGAAGAGAGGAGCTCCGATGATCCCGCCACACCAAAGCAGTGCGCCAATGAGGATCACCACATACGTTGCTCGCGAATGTCGCATTTGCTGGCAACATAGCCCAAAATCTCTGGAGAGTCAATAGGACCTTATGTTCTACGGTTCAATTGACCGGATGGCACTCGGAATTCTCACGAGCCATTTACTCGCCATTGTATGTCCGAGGTTCATGCGATCGATTCCTTCCAGCAGGACGACACACTGCATCTCTCATGCACGAGCACTCTACCGGTATCGGGGATTCTCACGCACCGATATTCGTCCCAGTGGCAAGCCTTGTCAAAGTCGGACGAACATTTTGCTCACGATAAGGTACGTGCAGATGGTCCACGGAAGATTAGCCCGAGTCCACGACTGCCTGCGGTCACGATTGGAACATAAAGGATGATGCAACAGTGTTTTGTCAACGAAACAGAGAGATTCCCATTATTTCGCCCGCCTTTCTCAAAACTCGGAATTTATGACGACGAAACTGTCCAATCGGCCCATTTTGGCCGATTTGATGTCTCCCAGCATGGCATAATATTCGCGTTTTGCCGTACGGTGTTGGCCCCACGTGTCAACGTGTCTTTCGTACAATCGCGCAGGAACCCCAATGAAACGCCAAACAGTCACGATCGACGGCAACGAAGCTGCTGCATATGTTGCACATAAACTGAGCGAGGTCATTGCAATCTACCCAATCACGCCATCGTCCAACATGGGCGAATGGGCGGATGAATGGTCGGCACAGGGACGCAAAAATCTCTGGGGCACTGTCCCCTCTGTTACAGAAATGCAGAGCGAAGGCGGCGCCTCCGGAGCGATTCATGGCGCCCTGCAAACGGGAGCACTTGCAACGACATTTACGGCGTCGCAAGGATTGCTGCTCATGATCCCAAACATGTTTAAGATCGCCGGGGAGCTAACCTCGACCGTCTTCCATGTCTCTGCCCGCACCGTCGCCTCGCATGCCCTGTCGATTTTCGGCGACCATAGCGATGTGATGGCCACGCGCACTACCGGATTTGCGTTGCTCACCTCCAACTCTGTACAGGAGGCTATGGATTTTGCATTGATTGCTCAAGCTGCAACTCTTGAAGGACGTGTGCCTGTGCTTCATTTCTTCGACGGATTCCGAACATCACACGAAGTAATGAAAATTGAGCAACTAGCGGACGAGGATCTCCGCGCAATGATCAGCGACGACCTGGTGTATACCCATCGCCGACGCGCGCTTTCCCCCGAGCATCCGGTTCTACGTGGATCGGCTCAGAATCCCGATGTGTTCTTCCAGGCTCGCGAAACGGTCAACCCCTATTACAACGTGTTTCCCGGAATCGTTCAGAAGGTGATGGACAAGTTTAAGAGCGTTGTAGGCCGCGAGTACAAGCTGTTCCAATACTACGGCGCTCCCGATGCCGAGCGGGTAATTGTGATTATGGGCTCCGGAGCCGAAACGGTGCAAGAAACTGTCGACTATCTGATCCAGAAAGGGGAGAAGATCGGCCTCCTGAAGGTCCGTCTTTTCCGTCCATTTGCCTCTGAGGCATTCGTTTCCGCAATTCCTGCGACTGTAAAATCGATTGCGGTTCTTGACCGAACGAAGGAACCAGGCTCGTCGGGTGAACCTCTATATAAGGACGCAGTCACGGCCATCTCCGAATCATTCAGCGCTGGGTCATCTCAATTTAAGAGCTTCCCCAAGATAATTGGTGGCAGATACGGTCTTTCATCGAAGGAATTTACGCCGGCCCAAGTGAAGGCTGTATATGATGAGTTGGCAAAAGCAAAGCCGAAGAATTCCTTCACTGTGGGTATCGTTGACGACGTCACACACTCGAGTCTCGATGTCGACCCATCCTTCAGCACAGAACCCGATGATGTCTCACGCTGTATATTCTACGGTCTTGGGGCAGACGGCACTGTCGGTGCAAACAAGAATTCCATCAAGATTATCGGTGAGGACACGCCGAATTATGCACAGGGGTACTTTGTATACGACTCCAAGAAATCCGGATCTACCACAACGTCACACCTGCGATTCGGTCCCCGGCCCATTCACTCCACGTACCTCATCTCGAGTGCCAACTTTGTTGCCTGTCACCAGTGGTTCTTTCTTGAGAAGTTTGATGTGCTGAAATCTGCGATCCCGGGAGCTACTTTCCTGCTCAACAGCATTTTCGGCCCCGACGAAGTATGGGACAAACTCCCACGGCACATCCAGAAACAATTGATCGACAAGAAGATCAGATTCTACGTCATCGATGGTTACAAAGTCGCTCAGGGCAGCGGTATGGGCGGGCGCGTAAACACGATCATGCAAACTTGCTTTTTTGCCATCTCCGGAGTCCTTCCACGCAACCAAGCTATCGAGGCAATCAAGAGTTCGATTAAGAAGACCTACGGAAAGAAGGGTGAGCAGATCGTGCAGCAAAATTTTGCAGCTGTCGATGCAACCCTTGCCAACCTGTTTGAAGTGAAGGTGCCCAGCAAAGTCACAAGCACGGTGGAGATGCCACCGCTTGTGGCCGACAAAGCTCCGAAGTTCGTCAAAGAAGTTACCGCACAGATCATAGGAGGTTTGGGCGACAGCCTCCCTGTAAGCAAAATGCCTGTTGATGGAACTTTTCCGACTGGTACTGCGCAATGGGAAAAGCGGAATATCGCTCTCGAGATACCCGTGTGGGATGAAATCACCTGCATCCAGTGCAACAAATGCGCGATGGTCTGTCCCCATGCAACGATTCGAGTGAAGGTATTTGATCCGGCTGAACTCAAAGGCGCGCCGGGATCGTTCAAGGCTGTGGATTACCGGGGCCCCGAATACAAAGGCATGAAGTACACGGTCCAGGTTGCACCCGAAGACTGCACTGGCTGTGCTCTTTGCGTTGAGGTCTGCCCTGCGAAGAACAAATCAGAAACTCGGCTGAAGGCTATCAACATGATGCCGCAGCCTCCGATCCGCGAACAGGAGCGCATCAATTACGAGTTCTTCCTGAACCTCCCGGAGGCCGACCGCCGCACAGTGAAGGTGGATCAGGTGAAGGGCTCCCAATTTCTTCTGCCCCTGTTTGAGTACTCGGGAGCCTGCTCTGGCTGCGGTGAGACACCTTACGTCAAGCTCGCAACTCAGCTCTTCGGCGACCGTATGGTTGTCGCCAATGCCACGGGCTGTTCCTCCATTTACGGAGGAAACCTCCCAACCACCCCATGGGCAGTCAATAATGACGGCCGCGGCCCCGCCTGGTCGAATTCTTTGTTTGAAGACAACGCAGAGTTCGGCATGGGGATGCGTCTCAGCATCGACAAACACAATGAGATGGCCCGGGAGATGGTCAAGGCGCTTGCCTCTACCATTGGGGAAACGCTTGCGACGGGCATCCTCAGCGCCGATCAATCCCACGAAGCCGGAATCTATGAACAACGGAATCGAGTTGCCGAGCTGAAAGAGAAACTACAAACGCTCAAAACGCCTGAAGCGACGAGCTTGCTCACGCTCGCCGATTACTTGGTGAAGAAGAGCGTCTGGATCATAGGCGGCGACGGCTGGGCGTACGACATTGGCTATGGCGGACTGGACCATGTGCTCGCCTCAGGAAAGAATGTTAATATTCTCGTTCTCGATACCGAAGTCTATTCCAACACCGGTGGCCAGATGTCAAAGGCAACACCACGCTCTGCCGTCGCAAAGTTTGCGGCAGGAGGTAAGCCGTTAGCCAAGAAAGATCTTGGCATGTTGGCAATGGCCTATGGCACAGCATACGTTGCTTCCGTCGCCATGGGATACAATGATCTACAAACGATCCGGGCATTTTTGGAGGCGGAAGCATTCAACGGACCCTCTCTGATCATTGCTTACAGCCATTGTATCGCACATGGTATCGACATGGCAAGAGCCATGAATAACCAGAAAGCCGCTGTCGAGAGTGGTCACTGGCCGGTCTACCGATATCACCCTGCGCTTGCACTGGAGGGGAAAAATCCATTGAAGCTCGACAGCAAGGCACCAAAAATTCGCTTCGACGAGTACGCCTACATGGAGACACGCTACAAGATGCTGACCAAGAGCAACCCGGAAGAGGCGAAGCGCCTGATGTTGCTCGCGCAGAAGGATGTCGAACGACGGTGGAATATATACGAAGAACTCGCAAAGGAAGAAGCTCCAGTGCCAAAACCGCCGCAGCATTGAGGCGCTCAATCGACCATCGAACCCCACTTACGAGATGACACAACCATGGATCTAACAACTACCTACCTCGGCCTGAAACTGACAAACCCGATCGTTCCGTCTGCGAGCCCCTTGTCACACACCCTGGACAGCATGCGTCGCCTCGAGGATGCGGGTGCATCGGCAATTGTCATGTACTCCCTCTTTGAAGAACAAATTGTCCAGGAGAGTGCTGAGCTGAATCACTATCTCTCCTACGGGACGGAAAGTTTCGCTGAGGCCCTCAGCTACTTTCCACAGGCAGAAGATTACAACCTCGGCCCGGAGGAGTACCTCGACCTGCTGCACAAAGCAAAGACCTCCCTACACATACCTATCATAGCAAGTCTCAATGGCATTTCCACTGGGGGCTGGATCAAGTATGCCCAAAAGATGGAAGAAGCGGGAGCGGATGCACTTGAGTTAAATGTCTATTATATACCGACGGATCCGAAGCTGACAGGCGCTGAAGTAGAAAACCGCTACGTCGAGGTTCTTCAGGCAGTTAAGAAGACTGTACGCATCCCTGTGGCGATAAAGTTGAATCCCTTCTTCAGCGCGCTGGCCAACATTGCGCACCGCCTCGACGAAGCGGGAGCCGATGGTTTGGTTCTCTTCAACCGATTTTACCAACCGGACATCAATCTCGACACTCTCGAGGTCGTACCTAATGTCATTCTGAGTACCCCGCAAGCTCTCCGCATCCCTCTCCGCTGGATAGCGATACTCTACCGACGAGTCCGCGCCAGCCTCGCGGCAACAAGCGGCATCCACACGGCGGAGGATGCACTGAAGATGCTGATGGCTGGTGCCGACGTGACAATGATGTGCTCAGCGCTCCTTAGACATGGACCGAATCACATCAAGAAAGTCCTCGATGACATGAACCGTTGGATGACCGAACACGAATACGTTTCTGTCCAGCAAATGAAAGGCAGTATGAGCCAGAAATCGATCGCCGACCCATCGGCGTTCGAACGCGCAAATTATATGAAGGCGCTTCAAAGTTTTAAGTCTCTTCCTTGATGGCATGACAAAAAATTCTCTTTGGGCACCTCAATGAACCTATTCTGTGCTATTGCCGTCTCCCTCTCTCTATTGCTGTTTCCGAACCTTCCACAGCACCAGGGAGCAACCGACGAGACCACGGCCCGTGTCCCAGCGTTGGATCAATTCCACACGGTAATCTTCACTCTCTGGCACGATGCGTGGCCGAAGAAGGATACGACCATGCTCGCAACACTGCTACCCGATATCGACAAGGGTGCCAAGTCCGTGGCCGATGCTCAACTGCCGGGAATCCTTCGGGACAAGAAGACCTTCTGGGATAAGGGACTAAAAGGACTCGAAGAATCCGTCGCTGAATACCGTCTGGCTGTAGAGTCGAAAAATGGTACCCGTCTTCTCGCAGCAGCAGAGAGGGTCCATGCTACCTACGAGAGACTTGTCCGTATCATACGCCCGGTCATCAAGGAGATTGACGAATTCCACGCAGTGCTCTATCTCCTGTATCACTATTACTGGCCAGAGAACAATCTTCCAAAGATGCGGGAATCTGCCACCTCCCTAGGTGACAAGATGGCTGCTCTCGACAAAGCGACGCTTCCGAAGCGTCTTGCAGCAAAGACCGATGCTTTCAAGATTGCACGCGCGAAGCTCGCTTCATCAGTGCGCAAATTTCAAGATGCTCTTGAAATCTCCGATGAAGCAACACGCGGGGACTCCCTGAAGATTGCCGTGGGTCATCTGCACTCTAGCTACCTCTCCCTCGAAAAGACTTTTGAAGAGGACACCAAATGATAACACGGAATATGATAGACGACTTCCTGTCAGCGGGACCTTTTGCCGTGATCGGTGTCTCATCCAATCGGAGGAAGTTCGGCAACAGTCTCTACCGGGCGTTGCGCGAGCACGGAATGCGGGTGTACCCTGTCCATAAGACACTGGAGGCCGTAGAAGGTGACCCCTGTTTCCGGTCTGTGAAGGATCTAAAGGGGAGAGTCAAGGCTGTAGTGACAGTTATCCACCCTCAGGAGACGGAAGCAGTGGTTGGAGAATGTATTGAGGCGGGGATCACTTCTATGTGGATGCAGCAGGGATCAGAATCGAAACTGGCAATAGAAGCAGCCATGCGCGCAGGAATGCAGGTGGTTCATGGAAAATGTGTTCTGATGTTTCTAGAACCGGTACGGTCAGTCCATGCAGTTCACCGGTGGGTTGACAAACTGATCGGCAAGTACCCGCGCACAGCCTAGGCCGGCCGTCGTTCTCCCTACAAGAGTTCTTCTATCTCATCCATAATCCGATTCATCCGCCGAATAGTCAACGTGAAGGGCAGTGATGTAGTCATGTCTACGCCTGCCTTCTTCAGGAGACCGATGGGGTAATCGGAACCCCCTGCCGACAAGAGTTCCAGGTACCTCCCCGTCGCTTCTTTATCCCCACCAAGAATCATCTCCGAGAGCGCCATCGACGCCGTATAGGAGGTGGCGTACTGGTATACGTAGAAGTTGTAGTAAAAGTGGGGTACATGTGTCCACTCGTGCCGGATCTCCGGGTCAACCACGCAGACCCCGGAATTATGTCCGTAGTAGATCCTGCTCATCTCCTCATACAGTGTCGCGAGAGACTCCCCTGTCAACGACTCCCCCCTTTCTGCCTTCTCGTGGATTTTCAATTCAAACTCGGCAAACTGGGTTTGGCGGAAGACTGTCCCCCGGATCCCATCGAGCTCATGGCCCAAAAGGGATAGTCTCGTTTTCTTATCCGGCAGAGCCTTCATGAGATGGTCTGTCAGTAACGCTTCGTTGAATGTCGAGGCAACTTCCGCGACGAAGATCGAGTAGTCAGCGGTCGCATACGGCTGCGTGCTATTGGAAAGGTAGCTATGCATTGTATGCCCAAGCTCATGGGCAAGAGTGTTTACATCATCGTACTTCCCATTGTAGTTGAGCAGAATATAGGGGTGGGCGTCATACGCTGAACCGTTGGAATAGGCGCCTGACCGTTTTCCCGTACTAGGGTAGACATCTACCCAGCGCTCTGTCAATGCCTTTCGCGCCACCCGAACATAGTCGTCGCCCAGTGGCTCCAGTGAAGCGAGAACGTGTTCACACGCAACTGCGTAGCTATATTCGAAATCGAGTTCAGGAACAACGGCGGCGTACAGATCATAGTAGTGCAGCTCCTCGACCTTCAGGAGCCGCTTCCGAAGCCGGAGGTAACGATGGAAGGAATCAAGGTGCCGGTGAACATTGTCGATGAGGCTAGAATATACTTCCGTCGGGATGTTGTTCCCATCAAGCGCACAGGAAAGTGCGGAAGCGTATTTCCGTGACCGCGCGAAAAACATGTTCTTCTTGATCTCGCTGGATAGCTGCGCGCCGAAGGTCCTCTGGAACTCCCCCAGCGCCCCAAAATACGCCGCGAAGATCTTCCGCCGATCCTCCCGATTCGGTGCCGCCCTGTGTAGGCTGAATGAAGCCTGGTCGAGCTTAATAGTCCGCCCATCGGTCAATGACACATGAGGATACGGGAAGTCAGCATTGGTGAACACACTGTAGGCATTGTGCGGCCCGTCAGCCATGAGTGATGCAGTAGCGATGATTCTTTCTTCACTTTCTGTTCCAGTATGATCTCGCCGCCGAAGGATGTCATCTAGCATATGTCGGTACACATGAAGCCGCGGCTCAGTAGAAAGCCAGACATCAATCGTTGCCTGACCTATTGCGAGGATTTCTGGCTGCAGAAATGCAATGTGGGTAGAAAAATCGCTCGCAAGTTGTGAAACCTCCTGTTCCATCCCGAGATATGTCGCATCTCTCGTATCTTCATCGGATTTCATGCTAGCATAGCAATACAGCCGAGCAATCTCTTTGCTCATGGACGTAATCAATTCCAGGCAGTCGGCCAGCGTCGCAGCGGAGGCCTTGATCGTTGCCGAACGATGGTCAAGCTCCTGAATGGTCACACGAACAGAGTTCTTTGCCGCACTCCATGTGCGGTCGTTTGCATACACAGCTGTGAGATCCCACGTATAGCGATCAGGAATCTGGGAACGATTCCGCTCTTCATTCATGCAACGCCTGAGGTGTTCTTGAGAGTGTTCTGGTAGTTATATCAACGGAGAAAGCCGGCGAGTATGATAGGGATTCCCCCAGGGAGAATCAAGAAACCCCTTATGCAGAAATGGGAGAGAATTTGTATACTGTTGGGTCTTGTGGAGATTAAGCCGCATGAAGAACTTTCGCGATAGCCTTCAACACGACGTAATTCTGTTTGACGGCGGGGTAGGAACCTACCTCTACGAGAAAGGAATCTACATCAACACCTGCTATGACGAGCTAAACCTAACCAATCCCGATATCGTCATGGAGGTACATCGCGACTATCTCAATGCCGGTGCCGACGTCATTGAGACCAACACGTTTGGTGCAAATCGGTTCAAGCTAGCTGCGTACGGGCTCGAGCCCAAGGTGCGTGAGATCAATCTCGCAGGAGCTCAGC
>Ga0153915_10002567_pt1 | contig 16517 bp, 13 predicted proteins | sample Opewatmetagenome_2_FD_107003 | JGI IMG/M metagenome (GOLD analysis project Ga0153915, IMG submission 107003) | Freshwater wetland microbial communities from Ohio, USA - Open water 3 Core 3 Depth 3 metaG | ecosystem: Environmental > Aquatic > Freshwater > Wetlands | place: USA: Ohio, Lake Erie...
GTTGTTGATCGGGCAGCCGCTCATGCAAAACGGCGTGCCGCAGTCCATGCAGCGCGCGCCCTGAATACCGGCTTGTTCGTCGGTAAGGTGATGCACGAACTCGCGATAGTGCCTGACGCGCTCGCGCTTGTCCTCGGCGGCTTCCCGCAGGCGTTCGAGCTCCAAGAATCCGGTGATTTTTCCCATCTCAATTCAACCCCAAAACAAATCGGCCACACAGACCACAGAGAACACAGAGAGAACCCGGGGCTAATCGGACCCCTGTAACTTGGGTGGCAAATGGCGCTACGCGGCGATTCTCTTGCTCTTCGCTGCGAGTTCGCCCAATGCCCGGCTGTATTCGTGGGGGAAGACCGTGATGAACTTCGCCCGGTATTGCGCCCATTTATCGAGTACGCGCCGTGCCTGTGCGCTGCCGGTATAACGTGCGTGCTTCTCAACCAGGCTCTTAAGAATTACCTCGTCAGCACGGCCTTGGTGCCAGAGGTCGCGTGCGACCTTGGCCTCCTGCTCGGCTTCGGTGAGCACGGACTCGATCTTCACCATCGAGAGATTGCAGCGTTTCTCGAACGCGCCGTCCTCGTCCAGCACGTATGCGATGCCGCCCGACATACCCGCGGCAAAATTCCGCCCGGTGCCTCCCAGTACCACCACCGTGCCGCCGGTCATGTACTCGCAGCCGTGGTCGCCCACCCCCTCCACCACGGCGTGTGCACCTGAGTTACGCACGGCGAAGCGCTCGCCCGCAACGCCGCGGAAATACGCTTCGCCGCAAATCGCGCCGTAGAGCACGACGTTACCGGTGATAATGTTTTCAGTGGGCTCGCCGCGAAACTTGGGCGAAGGCTGCACGCAAATGCGCCCGCCGGAAAGCCCTTTGCCGCAATAGTCATTGGTGTCGCCGATAAGGTCGAGCGTAACCCCTTTGGCGAGGAAGGCGCCGAAGCTCTGGCCCGCCGAGCCAGCAAAGCGCAGGTGAATGGTTTCCTCGGGCAGGCCGTCGTGACCATAGCGCCGCGCGATCTCGCCGGATAGCATCGTCCCGACCGTGCGGTTAGTATTGCGGATCGGCATGTCGATGGCCACCCTTTCACCGCGCTCGAGGGCGGGTCTGGCGAGCTCGATCAGCCGGTTGTCAAGCGCCTTTTCCAGGCCGTGGTCCTGCGTCTCGCAGTGGTAGCGTGCCACCTCGACCGGCATCTGCGGCATGTAGAAGATCCTGGAGAAATCCAGGTCTTTCGCCTTCCAGTGCGCGATCCCCTTCTTCATGTCGAGCAGGTCGGTACGACCGACCAGATCGTTGAAGCTGCGGATGCCGAGGCTCGCCATCAGCTCGCGCACTTCCTCTGCGACGAAAAAGAAATAATTAATCACGTACTCCGGCTTGCCTGAAAACTTCTTCCTCAGCACCGGGTCTTGGGTCGCCACCCCGACAGGACAGGTGTTCAGGTGACACTTGCGCATCATGATGCAACCGTTGACGACCAGCGGGGCGGACGCGAAGCCGAACTCATCGGCGCCGAGCATGGCGCCGATTACCACGTCACGCCCGGTCTTGATCTGGCCGTCGACCTGCACTGCAATCCTGCCCCGCAGACGGTTGAGCACCAACGTTTGCTGCGTCTCGGCGAGTCCGAGCTCCCAGGGCGTGCCGGCGTGCTTGATGGAGGACCAAGGCGAAGCGCCGGTGCCGCCGTCGTGCCCCGAGATGGTGACGTGGTCGGACTTTGCCTTCGCCACGCCCGCGGCGACCGTACCGACGCCGACTTCGGAGACGAGCTTCACCGAGACCGAGGCCGTCGGATTCGCGTTTTTGAGGTCGTGTATCAGCTGCGCGATGTCTTCGATCGAGTAGATATCGTGGTGCGGAGGCGGTGAAATCAGCTCCACGCCGGGCGTCGAGAAACGCAGGTAAGCAATGTACTCGGACACCTTCCTGCCGGGCAGCTGGCCCCCCTCGCCGGGCTTGGCGCCCTGCGCGATCTTGATCTGCATTTGCTCGGCGCTAACTAAGTATTCGGTTGTAACGCCAAAGCGGCCGGAAGCGACCTGCTTGATTTTTGACTTGAGGGAGTCGCCTTCCATGAGCTCGATGTCACGCTCGACGCGATTCCTGCCGAGCCGCGACACAAGTGTCTCACCCGCCTTCGCCGGCGCATAACGGTTGCGATCCTCGCCGCCCTCGCCGGTGTTCGATTTGCCGCCGATGCGGTTCATGGCGATAGCGAGCGTGGTGTGGGCCTCGGTCGAGATCGACCCGAGCGACATGGCGCCCGTCGAGAAGCGCTTGACAATTTCGACGGCAGGTTCGACTTCTTCGATGGGAATCGGCTTCACCCCGTCAAGCTTGAAGTCGAACAGGCCGCGGAACGTCATGTGCCGACGCGATTGATCGTTGATGATGCTCGCGTATTCCTTATACGTCTGATAGGAATTACTCCGTGTCGAATGTTGGAGCTTCGCGATCGCGTCGGGCGTCCACATGTGCTCATCGCCGCGCAGCCGCCAGGCATACTCGCCGCCGGCATCGAGCGCCGAGGCGAGCACCGGATCGTCCCCGAAAGCCTCCTGGTGGATGCGAATCGCCTCTTCGGCCACTTCGAATATACCGATACCCTCGACTGAGGAGGTGGTGCCGGCGAAGTACTTGTCTACGAGCGACCTCGCCAGTCCGACGGCCTCAAATATTTGCGCACCGGTGTAGGACATGTAGGTCGATGTGCCCATCTTGGACATCACCTTCTTCAGGCCCTTGCCGGTCGCCTTGACGAAGTTCTTGACTGCTTTTTCCCCGTTCACTCCCTCGCCGAGCAACCCTCGCGCCGCGAGATCGAGCAGCGTTTCAAGCGCGAGATACGGGTGCACGGCTTCCGCGCCGTAACCGCCGAGCAGCGCGAAGTGGTGCACTTCCCGCGTCGAGCCCGTTTCCACCACCAGGCCGGCGCTGGTGCGAAGTCCCTTGTTGACAAGGTGCTGATGGATTGCGGAGAGCGCCAGGAGCGCCGGGATCACAACATGCCCGTGATCGATCTTGCGGTCGGAGATTATGATGATTGAGCATCCTGCGCGCACCGCATCCTCGGCCTGGGCGGACAGGCTCGCCAGCCGCGCCTCGATTGCTTCCTTGCCCCACGCCAGCGGGTAGGTGATGTCGAGTTCGAACGACTTGAACTTGCCGTCAGTGTAGCGGTCGATATGACGGATTTTTTCCATCTCGTAGAAATCCAGCACCGGCTGGCTCACTTCAAGTCGGATCGGCGGATTCATCTCATCGATGCCGAGCAGATTGGGCTTGGGTCCGATGAACGACACCAGCGAAGTCACCAGCTCCTCGCGGATCGGATCGATGGGCGGATTGGTGACCTGCGCGAACAGCTGCTTGAAGTAGTGATAAAGCGTCTTGTTCTTGTGCGATAGCACCGCCAGCGGACTATCGTTGCCCATCGAACCGACCGGCTCTTCGCCGTTCACCGCCATCGGCGTCATCAGGAACTTGATGTCCTCCTGGGTATAGGCGAAGGCCTGCAGGCGATCGAGCAGCGGAACGCCGGAACGCTCAGGTTGCTGCTTGTCGCTTTCCACATCGTCGAGCTTGATGCGGATGCGTTCTATCCATTCGCTGTACGGCTTGGAGGACGCCAGCGTATCCTTGAGTTCCTTGTCGTCGATGATGCGACCCTTTTCCAGATCGACTAGGAACATTTTTCCCGGCTGCAGCCGCCATTTCTTGATGATCTTTTCTTCCGGCACCGGCAGGCAGCCGCATTCTGAACCCATGATCACTAGGTCGTCCTCGGTGACGATGTAGCGCGAGGGGCGCAGGCCGTTGCGGTCGAGCGTGGCGCCGATCTGGCGACCGTCGGTAAAGGCGATCGAGGCCGGTCCATCCCACGGTTCCATCATGGCGGCGTGGTATTCGTAAAAGGCGCGGCGGTTGGCGTCCATCAGCGTATGCCCTTCCCACGCTTCTGGGATCATCATCATCACGGCATGGGCGAGCGAATAGCCGCCCATGACGAGCAGTTCCAGCGCATTGTCGAACGAGGCCGAATCCGATTGGCCGTCGTAGATCAAGGGCCAGATCTTGGCGAGATCCTCGCCGAGGACGGGGCTGGAAATGGCGCCTTGGCGGGCGCGAATCCAGTTGACGTTGCCTCTGAGGGTGTTGATTTCGCCGTTGTGCGCGATCATCCGGAACGGGTGCGCAAGGCTCCACGACGGGAAGGTGTTGGTCGAGAAGCGCTGGTGAATCAGCGCGAGCGAGGAGGTGGTCCGTGTGTCCTGAAGGTCCGGGTAGTATCCGCCAACCTGGTGCGCGAGCAGCATGCCTTTGTAGACAATGGTGCGTGCCGACATCGACGGCACGTAGAACTCCTTGCCGTGGGCGAGCTTGAGCGCCTGGATGGCATGGCCGGACGCCTTGCGAATGATGTAGAGCTTGCGTTCGAGCGCGTCGGTCACTGTCACGCCTGCGCCGCGGCCGATGAAAACCTGCCGAACCATGGGTTCGACCAGCTTTACCGATTCTCCGAGATCGGAGTTGTCGACCGGCACGTCGCGCCAGCCGAGCAGGACCTGCCCCTCGTCCTTGATCGCGCGTTCGATTTCGTACTCGCAGGCAAAGCGCGAGGCGGGATCACGCGGCAGGAATATCATCCCCACGCCATACTGCCCGACGGGCGGCAGCTTCACGGCCTGTTTGGCCATTTCCTCGCGGAGCAGCCTGTCCGGGATCTGGATTAGCACGCCCGCGCCGTCCGACGCCTTGGGATCTGCTCCCACCGCACCGCGATGGGCGAGGTTCTTGAGGATCTGTAACCCTTGCAGGACGATGGTGTGGCTTTTCTTGCCCTTGATATGGGCGACAAAGCCCACGCCGCATGCGTCGTGTTCATGCGCGGGATCGTATAGCCCCAACGTTGGCAGACCGGGTGAGTTCACGCTATGTCCTCGCCAAAAAAGCTGACGCAGCCGCTGCCCGTGCGCATTTATGCTGCACTGCAGCAACGACGGCCTCTCAGCCGATGAAACTTGCCGTGAAACCTATTAAGTCTACCGGCTTCAAAGGCTTGCTTCAACAGAAATTCTGTAGGCGAGCGCTCGCTCACGGCCAATTCGTCAAGTCTCTTCGACGGCGAAGAGGCGGCGGTGTTCAAGGAAGGCATAACGATCGGTCATCCCCGCCACATAATCGGCTATGGCACGCGCTGTATCCTCGGTTGCCCGCGTTTGGAATTCCGGCGGCAGCAGGCGCGGGTCGGAGAGGAAGGCATGGAAAAGATCGGTAACGATGCGTCGCGCTTTGGCGCTCATACGGGCGACGCGGTAATGCTGGTAGAGGTTGATCCGCAGGAACTGCTTCAGATCTTGCTGTTCACGCCGGACCTTCTCGCTGAAGGCGATCAGCGGAGGCGCGCGGCGCGCATCGTCGATGGAAGCCGGCGCATGGCCGCGGATATTTATGGTGCTTTGGCGGGTCAGATCGGTCACCAGTGTGTCGATCATTCGGCGCACGGTTTCGTGCACTAGGCGCCGCCCGTTCAGCCCGGGAAACTCGTGCAGTGCGGCTTTCATGTGGCGGGCGAAAATTGTCACCGCCGACAGGGCTTCGAGCGTGAGCAGCCCCGAGCGCAGGCCGTCGTCGACGTCGTGGTTGTTATAGGCGATTTCGTCGGCGAGATTGGCGACCTGGGCCTCAAGCGACGGCTGTTGTTTCCTGAGGAAGCGCTCCCCTACATCGCCCAGCGCCCGGGCATTTTTGAGCGAGCAGTGCTTGAGTATGCCTTCGCGCGTTTCGAAGGTCAGATTGAGCCCGTCGAAGGCGCCGTAACGCCGCTCCAGGACATCGACCACGCGCAAGCTTTGCAGATTATGTTCAAACCCGCCAAACGGTTTCATGCAGGCATTGAGCGCATCCTGCCCAGTGTGCCCGAATGGCGTATGACCGAGATCGTGGGCGAGGGCGATCGCCTCAGTGAGATCTTCATCGAGTCTTAGGTTACGGGCCACCGAGCGGCCGATCTGTGCGACTTAAGGCTGTGGGTCAGGCGCGTGCGGAAAAGGTCCCCTTCGTGGTTGACGAACACCTGTGTCTTGTACTCAAGCCGACGGAAAGCGGTGGAATGAATGATGCGATCACGATCACGCTGAAACTCACTGCGGCCGCGTGGGGGCGCCTCACGGTAACGCCGGCCGCGTGAATTAGCGGGACCGGCCGCGCAGGGTGCCCGATCAGACACCGGCGGACTGCTTGCCCAGGACTTCATTGAGCGCATCCGTCGGCACGTTATCGGCAACAAAGGCGTCGCCGAGTCGTTTGAGCAGCACAAAGCGAATCCTGCCGCCTTCGACCTTCTTGTCGTGGCCCATGAGCACCCGATAACGCTCAATGCCGAAGTCGGGAGCGGCGACCGGCAACCCCGCGCGCGCGAGAATGTCAATGACACGCGTAACGTCATGACGTGCCAGCAGCCCCATGCGCTGCGACAGCTTGGCCGCAAGCACCATGCCGGCGGAGACCGCTTCTCCGTGCAACCAGTTGCCAAAGCCCTGCCCGGCCTCGATCGCGTGGCCAAACGTGTGCCCATAGTTGAGCAAAGCGCGGATCCCGGTTTCGCGTTCGTCGGCGGCGACGATATCAGCCTTGTTGCTGCATGAGCGCTCGATAGCATAAGCGAGTGCTTCGGGCTCGCGCGCCACGAGTCTGTTCAAGTTTTTCTCCAGCCAGTCGAAGAACTTCGCATCACGGATCAGTCCGTACTTGATGATTTCGGCGACGCCCGCCGCGAGTTCACGGTCGGGCAGCGTGGCGAGCGTATCCGTATCGGAAATGACTGCCAGCGGCTGATAGAATGCGCCAATCATGTTCTTGCCAAGTGGATGGTTGATCGCGGTTTTACCCCCTACCGCCGAGTCGACCTGGGCGAGCAACGTAGTAGGAATCTGTACGAAAGGCACCCCGCGCTGGTAAACGGCCGCGGCGAAGCCCGCGAGGTCGCCGATCACCCCCCCTCCCAAAGCGAGCAGCGAGGTCTTGCGCTCGCAGCGGTTCTCAATCAGGGCATCGAAGACCTTGTTCAATGTTTCCCAATTCTTGTACGCTTCGCCGTCCGGAAGCAAAACGGTCATCACGCCGACGCCGCGCGCTTCGAGCGCCCGGCTCAGAGGCCCCAGATAGAGTGGCGCGAGCGTCGTATTGGTGATGATCGCGACCTTGTTCTGCGGCAACCTAGCAGCGATCAATTCAGCGCGCGATAGCAGCCCCGCCCCGATATGGATGGGGTAGCTGCGCTCCGCGAGGGCAACGGTCAAGGTTTGCATCGACGGTCCGATCACATACGTTCAGTTCGTGCTGAGCGCACTATCGGCCGTGCCTGAACCGCGCCTAAACTGCGCCAGCCGCTGTTCGAGTTTGTGTGCGAGGTTGCCCACACTCTGGCTGCCGGTGTCGATGATCACATCGGCGATCTCGCGGTAAAGCGGGTCACGCTGGGCAAATAGTTCCCCCAATTTCTGCAGCGGATCGTCCGTCTGCAGCAGTGGACGATTCTTGTCGTGGTGCGTGCGCTGCCATAAATCGGGCGCCGCCGCGCGCAGGTAGATCACCGTGCCGTGCTCGGCGAGGAGCCTGCGGTTTTGTTCGGAAAGGACCACGCCGCCGCCGGTTGCAAGGACGATATTCGTGCGCCGTACCAACCCAGCAAGCAACTTGGCTTCGCGCGCCCGGAAGCCAGCTTCACCTTCAATCTCGAAGATCACCGGAATCTTGACACCTGTGGCGCGCTCGATTTCCTGGTCCGTGTCGTAAAACGTCTTGTGCAGGCGCTTCGCGAGCGCCCGACCGACCGAGGTCTTGCCCGCGCCCATCAGGCCAACCAGGAATATGTTCCCCGGCAGGCCGTCACGCTGCGGAAGGCTGTCGATACGCGCACCCATGTGGCGATTCTAACGGAATCACCGCGCTTGGCATAACGGTGGGTTGGCAGGGCTACGCCGATTTCGCAACAAAAAAGGCGGCATGCGCCGCCTTTTTTTGGTGAGGTTAGGCCTATTCAGCGCACTGTCAGCGTTTCCTTGAGGATCTTGGGCGTGATGAAGATCAGCAGTTCGCGCCGTTCGTCCGCTTTAATGTTGTTCTTGAACAGGAAACCGACATACGGCAGATCGCCGAGCACTGGCACCTTGTTAGTGGTGGACCGTTCTTCCTGGGTGTAGATGCCGCCGATCACCACCGTGCCGCCGTTTTCGACCAGCACTTCGGTCGTAATCTGTTTGGTGTCGATCGCGGGCCCCGATTGCGTTTCCGCACCGCGACTGTCCTTATTGATCTTAAGGGACATGATGACGTTGTCGTCGGGCGTAATCTGCGGCTTGACCTTGAGCGAGAGCGTCGCTTTTTTGAACTGGACGGCGGTCGCGCCGCTCGAAGTCGCCTGTTGATAAGGGATCTCCGTGCCCTGCTCGATGGTGGCCTCGTTCTTGTCCGAGGTAATCACGCGCGGGCTGGAGATGATCTTGCCTTTGCCGTCAGCCTGCAGAGCGGAGAGTTCCAGGTTAAGGAACCTCGTTGCGTTGGTATTGAACAGAATCATCGAAAACACCCCGGCAGCCGCGCCGCCTATGGTTCCCGCCGGCAAGTTGACGTTTGTAAAATCGTTCTGGACCGGATTGGTGTCGAGCTGTCCGGTATGAAATTGCGTGTCGTTCAGACTGGCCCCTGGCAAAATGCGGCCAGCGCTGCCTAAGCCCCACCCTGAGTTGCGATCATGATACCCGAGCCGGACCCCCAGGTTACGGCTGAAGGTGTCCGACGCCTCGACGATGCGCGACTCGATCATCACCTGGCGTACCGGTACATCGATCTGGCGTATGAGTTTCCTCACCTCTTCCAGCCGCGATGCCGTGTCCTGCACGAAAATAGTGTTGGTGCGCGCATCGACGACCGCGCTGCCGCGTTTGGACAACAGGCGGTTAGTCCCGGTGCTCAGGAACGCCTGGACGTCGGGGGCTTTCTGGTAATTCAGCTGGAAGCTCTCGGTGTGCGTCGGTTCCAGCTCGGTGATCTGCTGCCGCGCTTCGAGCGCCAGCTTCTCTTTGGTTGCCAGCTCGTCGCGGGGCGCGATCCACACCACGTTGCCGGACTTGCGCATGTCGAGACCCTTGGCCTGCAGGATGATATCGAGCGCCTGATCCCACGGAACGTCCTTGAGACGCAGCGTTAGGTTACCGGTGACCGTGTCGCTGGTAATGATGTTAAGCCCCGTGAAATCCGCGAGTACCTGCAGCACCGCGCGCACTTCCACGTTCTGGAAGTTAAGCGAAAGCTTTTCGCCCTGGTAGCCCGGACGGCTGCCCTGCACCAGTTTGTTGGGGTCTTCGACGAGCTGCTTGACCTCGATGATGAAGCGGTTGTCGGTCTGAAAGGCGGAATGCTCCCAATTGCCGCGCGGCGTGATCACCAGCCGCGCGTTACCGCCCTGCGTCAGGGCATCGATGGTCTGCACCGGGGTGCCGAAGTCGGTCACGTCGAGTCGCCGTTCGAGGTTTTTCGGCAGGGAAGCGTTGAGGAAATCAACGATAATGGACCGGCCCTGCTGCCGGATATCGATACCGACCGCATTGTCCGATAAATCGACCACGATCCGCCCTTCACCGGCGCCGCCGCGGCGGAAGTCGATGTCGCGGAGGCTATGCTTCTGGTCGGCTGGACGCGCCTCCGCGAAGCGCTGAGTCATTCCGGCTGCTGCAACGGCGGCCGCGCCCGTGTCCTGCAACGTGATCAACACCGCTCTTCCGTCTATTTGGACGTCGTGGCTCAAGCTTTTCGTCAGCTCCAACACCATGCGGGTACGTTCGCCGGCTTGCACTACGTTGATGCGGCGCAGATCACCGCCACCGACCTGCTGCACGCTGCGTCCCAGTGCGTTGGTCGTGTTCGGGAAATCGAAAGCGATGCGCGGCGGATTATTGACCGTAAACCCGGCAGGCGGATTCGCCGGCGCCGCCTTAAGCGTCACCTTGACAATAATCTTGCCAGCCTGCTGCGGGGAGACGCTGACAGCCTCGATGCTGTTGGCCTGCGCCCAGGCCGAGACACTCGCCGCGGCCATGATCAACGCCAGAACCGCGCGCCAAGCGCGAGACATCACGCGGGACATCGGATTAGGGGAAAGTTTCATTTTCTGGCCTCCTGTTCATCCAGCTGCAGCGCCTGCTCCTTTTCTTCCCAAGTGCCGCTACTGTCCTGAACAATTTCTTTGAGCATGATAGTGGTTTCCGTAATGGCGGTAATGCGCCCGAAGTTCTGCCCCAGGTAATTGCCGGCTCTCACTCGGAACAGGTTGTTGTCCGGAGACTTCACGAGTGCATGCATGACCTTTTTCTGCTGCAATGTGCCGACCATCTTCAGGTTCTCGAGCGGATATGCCTCGAGCGGTTCTTTGCGCCGATTGAAATCGGGCTGAACGCCTCCCGCGCCAGCCGCCGTTTTGGGCGGTTCGATCTTCCGCGGCTTGAACGGATCAATCAAGTTGAAGGCGTCATAGGTAAACGGCTCGTAGGGCTTGACTTCGGGTAAGGGCGGAATGCGGCCGGGCGGCAACTTGTCGGAATCCTTGACGAATTGCTTAACCTCGTCCAAATGCCGCTCGCCGCACCCTGCGAGCGCGAGGCAACCGAGCAAAATAATGAATTTGGCGCGCATCATTTTCTCGCCGGGCCGGGCTTGCTTTTGGCCGCCGCCGCTTTTCGCTGTTGAGCAATTTCCGCTTCATCCAGATAGCGGAAGGTCTTGGCCGTAGCATCCATCACCAACCCGTCCTTAACGGAACTGAGCGCGATGTCGTTTAGCGTCACGATGCGTGACAGCTTGCCGATGTCACTCGCGAAGGCGCCAATGTCGTGGTAATTGCCCGTGATCTTGATGGTGATCGGCAACTCGGCATAGAAATCCCTCACCGATTCTGCGCCTGGTCTGAACAACTCGAATTGCAGCCCGCGGCCGAGCCCGGCCTGGTTGATATCGGTCAGGAGGGCGTCCATCTCCGACTTGCTGGGCAGTTGCTTGAGCAGTGCGCCAAACTGTTTCTCGATGTCGTCGAGCCGTTGGCGGTAGGCCGGCAGATCTATAGCCACCTTTTTCTTCTCAAGGAAAGCGGTGCGCAGCCGCTCTTCCTTCTGTTTCTCGACGTCGATCTGCTCGATCTGGTTTTGCCAGTCAAACCAGTAACTTGCGAATACGATCAACAGCAACACGATCAGCAACACACCGAGCTTCGGCAGAATCGGCCATGAGCCGATCTTCTTGGGATCTAGGCGTCTCAGTTCGTCAAGCGTCATGTTTTGCCTCCCGCCGCCACCGGTTTGGACGTCGGCTTCTTGGCGGCTGCCGCGCTCGTGACGCGCGTGATGTTGACGTTGAGCGTGAATTCATTGGTCCGCGTTGCGCCCTGCTGTACGGCTCTGATTTCGATCAGGCCGGGCCCTTCAAGATGGGGCGACGACTCGAGATTGCGCATCAGTGTCGATACGCGCGCCTGCGATTGCGTGTAGCCGCTGATCGTCACTTTCTTGCCAGTTTGCCTGATCGCTTTCAGGTACATGCCATCGGGCAGTTGTCGCACCAGTTGGTCGAGCAGCTGCACGACTTCGGAGCGATTGTCCTGCAATGTCTCGACCACCTGCTTGCGGGCGAGCAACGCATCGGTCTGCTCTTTCAGTTTGTTGATTTCCGCGATTTGCTTGTCGAGCTTTACGATCTCTGCCTCAAGATACTTGTTGCGGCTGTTCTGGGCCTCGAGTCCATTCGCGAGATACGTATGCACCAGGAACCAGACGCCAAGGCCGATGGCGGCGACGCCGCCGAGCATGATGAAGAATTGCTGTTGCTGCTGTTTGCGCCGGATCTCGCGGTGTGGCAGCAGGTTGACGCGAATCATGGATCAAACCTCCGCATGGCCAGGCCGCACGCCACCATCAGCGAGGGCGCATCCTGCGTCAGGCTCTTGGGCTTGATTCTTGATGACAGCGCCATGTTCGCGAAAGGATTGGCGATCACGGTGTTGACCTGAGTACGCTTGGTCACAGCTGCGTCGATGCCCGGGATCGCGGCGCAACCACCCGACAGCACGATGTGATTGACCTGGTTGAACTGCGTCGACGTAAAAAAGAACTGGAGGGCGCGCGCCACTTCCAGCCCGAGCATGTCCATGAACGGCTGCAACACCTCGGATTCGTAATTTTCCGGCAATCCGCCAGCGCGCTTTGCCGCTTCCGCTTCCTCGGGGGACAGTCCGAACCGATTCTGGATTTCCTGCGTGAGCTGGGTGCCGCCGAAGGGCTGTTCGCGCATGTATATTGACTGGCCGTTGCGCAGCACGTTGACGTTCATCATGGTAGCGCCGACATCCACGATCGCGATGTTCTGGTCCTTGCCCTTGTCGGGAAACTGGCTTGCGATCAGTTCGAACGCGGCCTGACTCGCGAAAATATCAACGTCCATCACCACCGCCTTCAGGCCGGCGACTTCGGCGGCAGCGATCCGGTCCTCGATCTTCTCCTTGCGCGAGGCGGCGATTAGCACCTCGACATCTTCCGGACTGTTGGGCGCGGAACCCAGTACCTGAAAGTCGAGGTTGACCTCATCGAGCGCAAACGGAATATACTGGTTTGCTTCAGTCTCCACCTGCAGTTCAAGATCTTCCTCGGGCTGGCCCGCCGGCACGAGGATCTTCTTACTGATGACGGCGGCGTTGGGCAGCGCCAGGGCGAGATTCTTGATATTGCTGCCAAGGCGCTTGTGGCAGCGTGTTAACGCCTCGCTCACGGCGTCAAGGTTATTGATGTTGCCGTCGACCACCGAGTCTTTGGGCAGGGGCTCGACTGCGTAGCGCTCGACGCGGTACATGCCTTTGCCGGCTGCGGCGATCTCAACCATCTTGATCGACGACGAACTGATGTCCGTACCGATCAGCGGCGGCGTCCTTGGCTTGAAAAGCCCCTCAAGCGCTTCCAAGTTAAAGTTGAATTTTCCTTTGAGCATAGGTTAATAGAGCAGGATGCCTATAGTTTACTTTAAATGCTAGCAACAACTGCCCTACGTGTAAAGCGTTTTGTTTTCGTTCCGCTCGCACCGTAGAGCCCCTATAATTGCGACCTGCTTACTCTAAATGCGACCTTTTAGTGATTTTAGTTTTCTTAATATAACCCACACTGCATGAATTTGGCATCTTATGCAATGCTCTATTGCCGGAAAATGACCGCAAGTGTGGCAGATTTGTAGATTTCGATTGGTTTTCTTACGCATGTACTACTAAATGCCCATGCGCTGGTGGTCGTTTCCACTATTACTTGTGGTTTCCGTTACGTTGGTTGGATTGATGCTGGTCGTTTTTGCGGCGATTGTCATTTATCCCACACTGCCGTCGCTGGAAGTCCTTACCGACTATCAGCCAAAAATCCCCTTGCGTGTCTATACTTTGGAAGGCCAGTTGATCGGGGAATTCGGCGAGGAACGACGCGCGGTGGTAGCGATAGACGATGTACCCAAACCGATGATCGCCGCGATCCTCGCGGCGGAAGACGACCGGTTCTATCAGCACAGCGGCGTTGACTATATGGGTGTCGCGCGCGCGGCCCTGTCCAATTTTGTCTCCGGCGGCGTGCGTCAGGGCGCGAGCACCATCACCATGCAGGTTGCGCGCAATTTTTTCCTGTCCAAGGAAAAGACGCTGACCCGCAAATTCAATGAAATGCTGCTTGCGTTCAAGATCGAGCACAACCTGCCCAAGGATCAGATTCTGCAGCTTTACATCAACCAGATCTATCTCGGCCAGCGCGCCTACGGCTTCGCTGCCGCTGCGCAGATCTACTTCGGCAAGCCGCTTAATCAGTTGACACTTGCTGAACATGCGACGCTGGCGGGTCTGCCCAAGGCGCCCTCGCGTTTCAACCCGATTGCCAACCCCAAACGCGCCAAGCTGAGGCAACAGTATGTGCTGCGGCGCATGCGCGAATTGGGAATGATCACGGACGCCCAGTATGCTGAAGCCGACAAGCAGGCGTTGGTGGTGAAGAAGGACATCAACGAGTTCGCGGTGAAAGCCGAGTATTTCGCCGAAATGGTGCGCCAAGCCATGTATGAACGCTACCGGGAGGACACTTATACGAAAGGATTCCGGGTGTACACCACACTATCGACCCGGGACCAGGAAGCGGCCTACGTCGCATTACGCCGCGGCGCGCAGGAATATGACCGCCGTCACGGCTATCGCGGTCCCGAAGAGTTAGCCGATTTGCCGGCCAAGCCCACCGATGAAATGCTCGAAGACGCCTTGCAGGAAACGACCGACAGCGATGACATTTATGCCGCTGTGGTGATCGAGGCGGGCCCCAAGCGGGTCAAGGTATATCGCAAAGGCGGCGAGATGGTGGAAATCGGCGATGACGGGTTGAAGTTCGTGAGCCGCATGCTGGGAGACACGGCAAGTCCCAACCTGCGCATCCGGCGCGGCGCTATTGTCCGGGTGCAGAGGGACGACAAGGGCCGCTGGCAGATTACACAATTGCCGGCCGTGGAATCCTCGCTGGTGGCCGTTGACCCGCGCACCGGCGCGATCCGCGCGTTGGTCGGCGGGTTCGATTTCGCCCGCAACCAATATAACCACGTTACCCAGGCGTTGCGTCAGCCCGGATCGAGTTTCAAACCATTCATCTATTCGGCGGCTCTCGAGAAAGGATTTACCCCGGCGACTATAATCAACGACGCACCGCTTACCTTTACCGCGACGCAGACCGGGTCGGAGCCGTGGGAGCCCAAAAACTACGATGGCAAGTTCGAAGGTCCCATGCGCATGCGTACGGGGCTGGTGAAGTCGAAAAACCTGGTGTCGGTGCGCATCCTGCAAGCGATTGGTCCGCAGTACGCACAGGATTACATCACGCGCTTCGGTTTCGACCCCAAGCTCCATCCGCCTTATCTCACCATGGCACTTGGCGCTGGCAACGTGACACCGCTGCAAATGGTCGCCGCCTACTCGATTTTCGCGAACGGTGGCTATCGCGTCACGCCATATTTCATCGAGCGCATTGTTGACGGCCGCGGCAATATGGTGACGGCGACTCTCCCGCGGCCCGCCGGCGACGGCGCAGACCGCGTAATCGATGCGCGTAACGCCTATATTATGACCAGCATCATGCGCGACGTGGTGCGTATGGGCACTGCAGCGCGCGCGATGAAACTGGGCCGCAACGATCTCGCTGGCAAGACTGGCACCACCAACGATTTCATCGACGCCTGGTTCTGCGGCTTTAACGCCGGCTTGGTGGCCGTCGCCTGGATCGGTTTCGACACTCCGCAAACGCTGGGTCGCAACGAAACCGGCGGCAGAGTGGCGCTGCCGATCTGGATGGACTACATGAGGGTGGCGCTCAAGGGCGTGCCCGAGCAGCCGTTCGCGCCGCCCGATGGCGTGGTCGCGGTGCGCGTCGATCCAGACACGGGTCTGCGCGTGGCCGACGGGCAGCCGGGTATTGCGGATTTCTTCTATCATGAGTTCCTGCCGTCGGAGCACGGCATTACGAGCGGGGCGCTCGGCGGCGGCGCGCCGCCCGAAGAGGTCAGAAACCAGTTGTTCTAGCAGGCGCCACATGCCGAGGGAACAGGGTCGCAACGACACGCGCAGCCGCATTGCACACCTTGCGGCGCGGCTGATGGCCGAGGACGGTATCGAGGATTATGGGCTCGCCAAGCGCAAAGCGGCGCGGCAGGCTGGCGTGCCGGATTCGCGGCAACTGCCGACCAACGACGAAGTCAACGCCGCGCTGCGCATCTACCAGCAGCTCTATCAGGACGAGACGCACCGCGTCCGTTTGCGCGAACTGCGCGGCCGGGCAGTCAAGGCAATGCGTGAGTTCGCGCAGTTCAATCCTTATCTCACAGGCTCGGTGCTAAACGGCAATGCCGGAAAATTCGCCGACATCACCCTGCAGCTGTTCACCGACAATGTCAAGGCAGTGGAACTGTATTTGATTGATAGTCGGATCCCGTACAAAACCGCGCAGAGCCGTCTTTACTCGGGGGAGGATTTGCGGACCGTGCCGGTATTCACGGTTGACGATGACGGCGTCGATATCCAGCTCACGGTGTTGTCAACGCGCGACCTGCGCGCGCCGCTCAAGACCCGTCGCGAAGGAAGAGCGATCGACCGCGCGAAATTACGGGCGGTCGAGACGCTGCTGGAAGCAACCTGAAGGTCTTAATCGCTTTGCTTGAGCCATTTCGCGGCGTCGAGCGCGAAATAAGTCAGGATGCCGTCGGCGCCCGCTCGCTTGAACGCGAGCAGCGCCTCCATGACGCAGCGCTTTTCCTCGAGCCAGCCACTGCGCGCGGCGGCCTTGAGCATCGCGTATTCGCCGCTTACCTGATAGACGTAGGTCGGCGCTTTGAACTCGTCCTTGATGCGGCGAATGACGTCGAGATAAGGCAGGCCCGGCTTGACCATTACCATATCCGCGCCTTA
>Ga0153915_10002568_pt1 | contig 16514 bp, 11 predicted proteins | sample Opewatmetagenome_2_FD_107003 | JGI IMG/M metagenome (GOLD analysis project Ga0153915, IMG submission 107003) | Freshwater wetland microbial communities from Ohio, USA - Open water 3 Core 3 Depth 3 metaG | ecosystem: Environmental > Aquatic > Freshwater > Wetlands | place: USA: Ohio, Lake Erie...
CACGACCAGTCCGAAGGTGTGGCCGAGGGCCTCGTCGCGCTCCTCGGCGCCGCGAACATCTCGGCCGGCGACGTCGGCTATCTCGGCCACGGCACGACCGTCTGCATCAACGCGATGCTGCAGCGCAAGGGCGCGCTGACCGCGCTCATCACCACACCCGGGATGCGCGACTTGCTCGAGCTGCGCCGGCAGGTTCGGCCGCATCTGTACGATCTGCAGACCGACAAGCCGGAGCCGGTGATCCCGCGCCACCTCCGGCTTGAGGTCTCTGAGCGGACGCTCTTCGACGGCACCGCGCTGAAGCCGATCGACCTCGGTGAGGCGCAAGCGATCGTGCAACGCCTCGCCCGCGAAGGCGTCGCCGCGCTCGCCATCTGCTTTCTGCATTCCTATGTGAATCCCGGACACGAGCGCGCGGTCAAGGAGCTGGTGCAGCGGCTGTGTCCGTCCATGTACGTCTCGGCGTCGTCCGACGTGCTCGCGGAGTTCCGGGAGTTCGAGCGGCTGTCGACGACGGCGCTCAACGCCTACGTGGGGCCGGTCATGGACCGTTACCTGGCACAGTTCGAGGGTCGAGTAGGGGCGCTCGGGTTCGCCGTGCGGCCCTTCATCGTGCAGTCCAACGGCGGCGTCGCCACGATCGGTCAGGTGCGCCAGCGGCCGGTCTTCACCATGGCCTCCGGCCCGAGCGCCGGCGTGGCGGGCGCGACATTCGTCGCGGAGTCCGCCCACCACGATCGGATCATCACGTTCGACATGGGCGGGACGAGCACGGACGTCTGCGTCGTGGCGAAGGGGGCGCCCAGCACGGCTTCGCAGAAGGAGTACCAGGGCTATCCCGTGAAGGGCGCCATGCTCGACGTCGATTCCGTCGGCGCGGGCGGAGGCAGCCTGGCCTGGATCGATGCCGGTGGCTTTCTGCGAGTGGGACCGCAGAGCGCTGGCGCCGAGCCGGGGCCCGCGTGCTACGGGCACGGCGGCACGGCCCCGACGGTCACGGACGCCAATCTCGTGCTCGGACGCCTGGCCGGCGACTCACCGCTCGGAGGCGCGACGCGGCTCGACGCGCGAGCGGCGCAGGCTGCCGTGGAAACGCTGTGTCCCGGGCTCAACCTCTCGCCTACCGACGCCGCCCTCGGCGTGCTGACGGTAGTCAACACGAACATGGCGAGCGCCATTCGACTGGCGACCGTCGAGCGCGGGCTCGACCCCCGCACATTCACCCTGGTCGCGTACGGGGGAGCGGGGCCCATGCACGCCGCCCGCGTTGCGGCGTCGCTCGGCATTCCCACCGTCCTCGTGCCCTTGAACCCCGGGGTGCTCTGCGCGTTGGGACTTCTCGTCACCGACGTGCGCGCGGAATTCAGCCGCACCGCGATCCGACGGACGGAAGGGGCGTCGGCCGCGGAGATCGACGCGCTGTTCCGCACGCTGGAGGATCAGGCGCGTGAGTGGGCCCAGCGCGGGGGACTCGCCGTGCGCGAGCTCGTCCTCACGCGCAGCATCGACATGCGCTACGTGCGGCAGAACTACGAGTTGTCGGTGGCTGCGGCCGGGGTCGCGACGGGGGAGATCGAGCGCCGCTTCCACCGGGAGCATCGCCGACTCTTCGGCCATGATTCCTCGGCGGAGCCCACGGAGCTCGTCACGTTTCGCGTCTCCGCGCGGATTCCCGTACCCCGGCCGCGACTGCCCCGTGCGCAGTCGGCCTCGCCGCTGACCGTCAAGATGGTGCGGCCCGTACGGTTTCACGACACGGACGACTTCATCAAGTGCCCGGTGTACGAGCGCGGCAAGCTCTCGTCGGGAGCAAAGTTCATCGGCCCGGCCATCGTCGAACAGTTCGACTGCACCACGGTCATCGAGCCCGGTCAGCCGACCGTGGTCGATCCCTGGGGCAACCTCCTCATCAGTGTCAGAGGGAAACGCGGTGCGTGAGCGACACCAGGCCGGTACGGATCCGATGACGACGGAAGTCTTGCAGAAGCTGCTGCTGTCCGCGGCCGAGGAGATGGGGATCACCCTCGTGCGGACCGCGTACTCGCCGAACATCAAGGAGCGGCGCGACGCCTCCTCCGCCGTGTTCGATGCGCGGGGCAGGGTCATCGCGCAGGCGGCGCACATCCCGATGCACCTTAGCTCGATGGTGGAGCTGCCGGAGATTCTGCTCAAGGCCTACCCAGTCCCCAGGCTGCACCCGGGCGACATGTTCCTCGCCAACGATCCCTACGTCGGCGCGGGCTCGCATCTCAACGACATCGCCGTCATCGCTCCCGCCTTTCATGCGGGCCGGCTGATCGGTTTCGTTGCTAACACCGCCCACCATGCCGACGTCGGCGGTCGGGTGCCTGGCAGCGAATCCGGCGACTCTGTCAGCATCTTTCAGGACGGCCTCCGCCTGCCGCTCGTGCGTGTGCTCCAGAGAAATCGGCTGGAGGACGGCGTCTTCCAGATGATCTTGCTGAACTCCCGGACGCCGCGGGAGCGGACGGGGGATCTCCAGGCGCAGTTCAGCGCGAACCGGGCGGGGATCCGTCGGCTTCAAGAGATTTGCGAGGAGTACGGGCCCGAGGTGCTGGCGCGCGAGATGAGCAACATCCTCGACTACACGGAGCGCCGGATCCGGGACGGCATCGGCGAGCTCCCCCCGGGGACGTACGAGGCCGAAGGCTTGTGCGACGACGACGGCGTCACGGCCCGTCCCGTTCGGATCCGCGTCAAGGTCGGTATCGAGCGGGATCAGGTCACCGTCGACTTCGCGGGCTCGGAGGCGCAGCTGCCGGGCGCCAAGAACGTGCCGCCGGTGTCGCTTCTGGCTACAGTCTACTACGTCATCAAGGCGGTGGTCGATCCTGACATTCCGCCGAATGCCGGGTACTACCGCGCCATCTCCGTGTCGGCCCCGCGTGGAAGCCTGCTGAACCCGACGCCTCCCGCGGCCGTGGCCGCACGGTTCACTACCTGTCAGAAGGTCGCCGACGTGATCCTCGAAGCGCTGGCCCCCGCGCTGCCGGCGCGCGTCATCGCGCATTGCCATGGCGGCACGCTCGCCATCTACTCCGGCGTCGATCCCCGTAACGGAGAGTACTTCGTGGACTACGAGGTCTATGCGGGCGGAAGCGGCGCTCGGTCGACCAAAGACGGTGTCGATGGGATCGCCAATCACACGACGAACACCTCGAACCTGCCCATCGAAGCGCTGGAGACCGAGTTTCCGATCCTCGTCGAGCGCTACGAGTTCCTGCTCGACTCGGGCGGCCCCGGGAAGTTCCGCGGCGGGCTCGGCGTGGTGCGCGAAGTGCGCGCGCTCGGCGACGATCTGGTGGTGGGAGGCTGGGGTTGCGATCAGCGCGCGGCGCCGCGCGGTCTCTTCGGCGCCGAGCCGGGCGTGGCCGGCGGGTTCCACGTCGTCGATGCCGAGGGGCTCGTGCGCGAGACCGTCCGGTCCACCGTCAAGGGCATTCAGCTGCCGCCGCGTGGCCGCCTGCGCGTCCACACGTCGGGCGGCGGCGGTTACGGGGATCCGCTCGACCGCGATCCGGAGCTCGTGCTTCGTGATCTCCGGCTCGGGAAGGTATCGCTGGCGCACGCGGAGGCCGCCTACGGCGTGGTCGTCACGGCCGCGGGTGTCGATCGCGCGGCCACCGAGCGCGTGCGGGCCGCGCGGCGTGCCGCCGGTGGCCCTTGACAGCGGTTCGACAACGCCGTAGGAATGACGCTCGGCAGTGGTTCGCGTGATGGAGGACACCCAATTGGAGGACTGCCCATGAGGAAGCACGTCGTCGCAGGTCTGCTCGGATGCCTCGTCGCCATGATGCTCGCCGGCAGCGCGGCGGCGGGTGATCGCAACACGCTCAACGTCGGCTTTTACATCGAGCCGACGTCGCTGGATCCGCACATCGTGACCTCGACCGACGTCTATCTCATCTGGAACATGTACGAGCCGCTGGTTGGACTCCGCCGCGACACGGTCAAGCTCGAGCCGAAGCTGGCCACCTCGTGGGAGATCTCGAACGACCAGAAGACGTACACGTTCAAGCTCCGCAAGGGTGTGAAGTTCCACGATGGGTCGCCGTTCACGGCGGCCTCGGTGAAGACATCGATCGAGCGGATCATCCAGCTGAAGCGGGGGTCGTCCTGGCTGCTCACCTCGGTGAAGGAGGTGAAAGCGCTCGACGAGTACACGGCGCAGGTGATCCTGTCCAAGCCCGACATCGCCTTCCAGCGCGGGCTGCCGTTCATCTACATGATCAGTGCGGCGGCGGTGAAGGCCCACGAGCAAGGGGCGGGCGACATGGCGCCGACCTGGTTCGCGGATCACAGTGCCGGCACCGGGCCCTACAAGATCGAGAGCTGGGCGCGCGGCGACAAGCTCGTGATGACGAAGTTCGACGACTATTGGCAGGGCTGGAACAAGCCGCACGTCAGCAAGGTGATCTATTACGGCGTGCTCGAGCCGGGCACGCAGCGGTTGATGGTCGAGAAGGGCGATCTCGATCTTCCCCTCGTCTACACCGCGGATGACATCGAGGCGTACCGCAAGAACGCGACCGTCGTCGTGGACGCCAAACCCGGCACGGAGCTGATGTTCATCCGGATGCACAACCAAGCCGGCCCCACCAAGGACAAGCGGGTCCGTCAGGCGTTGTCCATGGCGTTCGACTGGAAGACATTCGGCGCGGTCATGCGCAACAACATCGCGCCCTCCGACGGCCCCGCGCCGCGCGAGCTGCTCGGTGACTGGCGGCCGCAGCGCGTGCTGCGTGAGTACGACGTCGACCGGGCCAAGAAGCTGCTCGCGGAGGCCGGGTTCCCCAACGGCTTCTCGATGAGCTACGTGTACAACAAGGGCGACGAAGAGAAGCGCACGATGGGTGAGGTCTGGCAGGCGGGGCTGCAGCGTCTCGGCGTCAGTCTCGACATCAAGGTGATGACATGGCCCACGCTCGTCGAGCGGCTGTCGAGCTGGGGCGACAACCGGACGGAGACGGGCATCGAGAACAGCTACGGGCAGTACACGAACGCCCGGATCCCCGACGCGTACTCGTTCCTCTACTTCATGTACCATTCCGCCGCCAGCAAGGGCGCGGGCCGGAACTTCATGTACTACAACAATCCGCGGGTGGACGACCTCATCTCGCGCGCGGGGATCGTCGGGGACGACGAGCGCATCAAGCTCTATCGCGAGGCGGCGCAGATCATCGTCGATGACGTCCCGGACATCTTTGTCGACAAGATCCCGGACGTGAACATCCGCCGGAAGGTGGTGGAGGGGTACTACCACGATCCCCTCGCCAGCCGGGCGTTCCACTTCTACGACATGCACAAGACGGGGCCCTAACCGCCTTCGTTCGCCATGCTGATCTTCATGATTCGACGGCTGGCGTTCCTCGGCCTGACGCTGCTCGGGATGTCAATCGTCCTGTTCGTCATCACGCGGCTCATCCCCGCTGACCCCGCGCGGATCGCGGCAGGCGAGTACGCGACGCGGGAGATGATCCAGGCGGCGCGCGTCGAGCTGGGGCTGGACCGGTCGCTGCCCGAGCAGTACGTGATGTACCTGCGGGCCGTGTCCCGCGGCGACCTCGGGCGCTCGGTGCAGAGCCGGCGGCCGGTGCTCGACGATCTGACGACGCATTTCCCGGCCACGCTCGAGCTCAGCCTGTTCAGCCTCGTCTTCAGCACCCTGGTGGCCATCCCGCTCGGGATCGCCGCCGCGACGCGACGCAACGGAAGCGTCGATCACGTGAGCCGGGTCACCGCGCTCCTCGGCATCTCGCTGCCGATCTTCTGGTTCGGGCTGATGCTGCAGCTCGTGTTTTACAAGCATCTGAGCTGGTTTCCGTACGGTGGCCGCCTGAGCAGCGGCGTCGACGCGCCAGCCGCGGTGACGGGCCTCTACGTGATCGACAGCCTGCTTGCCCTCCGCGGCGCCGTCTTAGTCGATGCCCTATGGCACCTCGTGATGCCTGGTCTGGCGATGAGCGGGATCACGATCGCCGTCCTCTCCCGGATGACCCGGGCCTCGATGCTCGAAGTGCTGCGTCGCGAGTACGTCCGGGTGGCGCGCGCCAAGGGGCTGCCGGAGCGACGCGTGATCTATCGTCACGCGCTCCGGAATGCCGCGTTGCCGATCGTGACCGTCCTCGGCATTCAGTTCGGCATCCTGTTGACGGGGGCGGTCCTCACCGAGACCGTCTTCTCGTGGCCTGGGATCGGCCGGCTCGCCTTCAAGGCCATCGAGGCCCTCGACTATCCCGTGCTGATGGGCTTCGCGCTCCTCGTGACGTTTCTGTTCTCGCTCATCAATCTCGCCGTGGACGTGTGCTACGGCTTTCTCGATCCCAGGATCGTCGTGCGCTGATCACTCCCGCCTACCGTCCTCGCCACCGGCTCCGTATCTTGTCGCGGAATGCCCCGTCCGTGGGCGGCGCCGTGATCGTCGCGGTGCTGCTCGTCGCCGCCGTCCTGCCGGCCGCGTTCGGTCCGTCGGATCCGCTCGCGTTGCACGGCGATGCCCGCCTGCTGCCGCCCTCGCACCAACATTGGCTCGGGACGGACGAGGTGGGCCGCGATCTCTATAGCCGCGTCGTGTACGGGGCGCAGTATTCCCTGCGCGCCGCGCTGATTGTCGTGATGGCCGCGGCGGGGATCGGAACGCTGCTGGGTGGCGTCGGCGCGTATCGCAGCCGCATCCTCGACGAGATCGTCATGCGGTCTGCCGACATCATGCTCAGCTTCCCGCCGCTCATCATGGCGATGGCGCTGGTCGCGGCGCTCGGTCCGAGCCTCGAGCACGCCGCCCTCGCGCTCGCCGTGATCTGGTGGCCACAGTACGCGCGGCTCGTCCGCAGCCAGGTGCTGACGGTGAGCGAGATGACCTTCGTCGAAGCGGCGGTGGCCACGGGTCTCGGGCCGTGGCGGATCCTCGTCCGCCATATCCTGCCCAATTGCTGGGGGTCGCTCGCCGTGAAGTCTACGCTGGATTTCGGTTACGTCGTCCTGCTGCTGGCCGCGCTCAGCTTCATCGGTCTCGGCGCGCGGCCGCCGATTCCCGAGTGGGGCGCGCTCATCACCACCGGGCGTCAGTACCTGCTCGACTACTGGTGGTATCCGACTTTCCCGGGCTTGGCGATTTTCGTCACCGTGATGGGCTGCAATCTCCTCGGTGACGGCTTGCGCGATTTCCTCGACCCGCAGGGATAGGTCGGGTTCTAGGCAGCTTGACTGGATACTGTGTTTTGTATACAGTCAACGTTTCAAGGGGGATTGGGATGTCGGACATCACCGCGACCATGGGCGCCCGGGTGCTGGAGTACCTCTCGCAGGGCATCATCGAAGGCGAGTTCGCGCCCGGTCAGCGCCTGACCGAAGAAGACGTCGCCAGCCGCCTGGGGATCAGCCGGTCGCCGGTTCGCGAGGCATTCCGTCGGCTGGAGCACGACGGTCTCGCGGTCGGCGTGCCGCGCAAAGGCCTCTTCGTGCGTCGGCTCGACGCCGGGGATGCGGCCGCTCTCTATCAGCTCCAGGCGGCGGTGGCCGGTCTGCTCGGGCGGCTCGCCGCCGAGCACTGTGGCCCCGGCGACATCGAGAGCTTGGACGGCATCGTGCGCAGCATGACCGCGGCGGCCGACAGTCGTGACGCGCACAAGTTCCTCGAACTGTTCCTCGACCTCACCCACGGTCTGACGCAGGCCGCCGGCAATCCCTGGCTCGAACAGGCTCTCACGACCTGGGAGAAGCCGATCCTGCGCTACGCGTACTTCGCGCTTTCCATCCCGGGGTACATGGACGAGGCGCTGGCGCGGTATCAGGCTGTCCTAGCCGCCATCAAGCAGCGCGATGGCCACCGCGCCGAGGAGATTCTGCGGCTCTCGATCGAAGGCGCGGGCCAGCGCATTGCCGAAGTCCTGCGGGGGGCCGAGCCAGCGGCCGGGCGCCGGCCGGCATGACGAGGTCGCACGGACGCCTCCGGATCGGCGTCGACGTCGGCGGCACGTTCACCGACGTCTCGCTCTACGACGACGACAGCGGCCGCATCTGGGGCGCGAAAGTTCCCACGGACGTGACCGCCCAGGATCGCGGCATGGTGACGGGGATCGCGCAGGCGCTCGCCGATGCCGCCGGCCGGGCGGACGACGTGTCGTTCCTCGGCCACGGCACCACCGTCGCCCTGAACGCGCTCCTCGAGCGCAAGGGCGCGCGCATCGCCTTCCTCACGACGGCCGGCTTCCGCGACGTACTCGAGTTGGCGCGCCAGCAACGCCCCGAGCTCTACAACTTCTTCGTCCACCGCCCGGCGCCGCTGGCCCCGCGCGAGCAGCGTTTCGAGGTGGCGGAGCGCACGAGCGCCGAGGGCGAGATCCTCACCACGGTGTCCGCGCGCGCGCTCGCCACGCTCATCCGACGGTTGCGCTGCGATCCCGTGGACGCGCTCGCGATTGCGTTCCTGAATTCGTATCGCAATCCCGAGAACGAGCGGCGCGCCAAGGCCATCCTCGAGGCGGCGTTGCCGGGGCTGCCAATCTCGTGCTCTCACGAGATCGCCCAGGAGTTTCGCGAGTTCGAGCGCTTCAGCTCCGTGGCGATGAACGCGTATCTGCTGCCCAAGGTGGCGCGGTACATGACGCGGCTGGAGAAGACGTTGCCGGAGCACGGGCTGCGGGCGGCCCCGCTGATCTTCCAGTCGAACGGGGCCGTGATGGCGGCGTCGCTGGCGGCGCGCGAGCCGGTGCGCACGCTCATGTCAGGCCCCGCCGGCGGGGTGCTGGGGGCGGCGTACGTCTCGACCGAGGCCGGCTTCGACGACGTGATCACCTTCGACATGGGCGGCACCAGCACTGACGTGGCGCTCATCGAGGACGGGAAACCCTCGGTCACGTCGACACGCAACCTCGACGGCTACCCTGTGATCAGCCCCAGTTTCGATGTCCGCTCGATCGGGGCCGGCGGGGGGAGCATCGCGTGGGTCGACGCGGGGCGGTTCATCAAGGTCGGACCTCAGAGCGCGGGCGCCGAGCCCGGCCCGGCGTGCTATGGCCGGGGCGGTGAGGATGTCACGGTGACCGACGCGGACATGGCGCTGGGCTATCTGAATCCCGAGGCCATCCTCGGCGGCCGGATGCCGGTTGATCACAAGCGCTCGTTGTCCGTGCTGGAGCGGCTCGCGGAGTGCGCCGGCCTCGACGTGTGGACGGCGGCGGCGGGTGTCGTGCAGATCGTCACCGCGAACATCGCCCGGCTCGTCCGGCTCGTGGCGTTCGAGCGCGGACGCGACCCGCGGGATTTCACGCTGGTCGCCTTCGGCGGCGCTGGGCCCCTTCACGCCGGCCTCGTCGCGCGCGAGCTCGGCATCCGGAAGATCCTCGTGCCCGCGCATCCCGGGTTGCTCTGCGCCGTCGGGATGCTCGTCGCCGATCTGCGGGCCGACTTCAGCAAGACGCTGGTGTGCGACATGCGGCTGGGCGACACGAGCGTGATGGGCGCCGTGGTCGGCGCCGTCGAGGATCTCCAGCAGCTTGGGAGACGGGCGATTGGCGAGGGCGCGCTCGGTGCGCCGATGGCCGCGCCGTACACGCGGCTGTCGTTCGATCTCCGCTACAAGGGCCAGAATTACGAGATCACGGTGCCCGTGCGCGAAGGGCGTGACATCGCGATCCACCACGAGCCGTCGACGGTGCTCGGCGAGGCGGTCGCCGATTTCCACCGCCTGCACGAGCGCATCTACGGGCACGCCTCGGCAGACGCGCCGGTGCAGCTCGTCACCGTGAGGCTCGGCGTCGGTATCGCGCACCCGAAGCCCCATTTGGCGGGTCTGGCCGCCGCGTCCGTGGCGGAGCCGCCGAGCGTTGGCCGCCGGTCGATCCGTCTCGTGGAGGTGCCGGACGTCAGTGTGGATTGCCTGGTGCGCGCCCGTCACAGCGTCAAGCCGGGGGAGACCATTGCGGGGCCGGCCATCATCGAACAGATGGACAGCACGAGCCTGGTGTTGCGCGGCCAGGTCGCGGTGGCGGATTCGAGCGGCAATCTCGTCATCAGCGAGATCGACTCGTGAACGTCATCCTCAGCGAGGTCGTGAATCAGCTGCTGCTCGCGGTGGCCGAGGAGATGGGCATCGCGCTGAAGAAGACCGCCTTCTCGCCGAATATCAAGGAACGCGCCGACTGCTCGACCGCGATCTTCGACCCGCGTGGGCAGGTGGTGGTGCAGGCCGCGCACATTCCGATCCATCTGAGCTCGATGATCGGTCTCGTCGAGCGTGCGGCTGCGCTCGTCGGACGCGGCGAGCTGGTGGCGGGGGACATGGTGCTCGGCAACGATCCGTTCACCTGCGGCGGGTCCCACCTGAACGACATCGCTGTCGCGATGCCAGTGTTCACGAACGGTGAGCTTGTCGGGTTCGTCGCCAACATCGCGCACCATTCCGACGTCGGCGGGCGCGTCGCTGGCAGCGAGGTCGGCGACAATACCGAGATCTTCCAGGACGGCATCCGCCTGCCGGTGCTCACGGTGGTCCGGAGCGGCGCCGTCGATCTCCAGGTCATGGAGCTGCTACTCATCAACACGCGGACGCCGGGAGAGCGCCAGGGCGACTTCAACGCCCAATTCGCCGCCAACGCGCTCGGCGCGCGCAAGGTCGCAGAGCTGTACGCGCGGGTCGGCGGCGCCGCCTATCGCGACGCCATCGAAGCGCTCCTTGCGTCCACGGAGGCGCGCACGCGCGCGGCCATCCGCGCCCTGCCGCGGGGCACCTATCGAGCCGACGGGCTACTCGACGACGATGGGGTCCATCCGGGCGCGCTGCCCCTCGTCGTGCGTGTGGACATCCGGGACGGCGACGTCGTCTTCGACTTCAGCGGCACGAGCGCGCAGGTGGCGACGAGCATCAACGCGACGCCGATCTCCGTGATGGCGGGGATCTACTACGTGATGCGGGCCATCCTCGACCCCTCGCTGCCCACCAACGCGGGCTTCTATCGTCCCTTTCAGGCCGAGATCCCGCGCGGCACGCTGCTCAACGCGATGCCGCCCGCCTCCGTCGCCGTCCGCTTCCGCTCCGTGCAGACCGCGGTGGACCTCGTGTGTAAAGCGCTTGCGGAGGCGGTTCCCGATCGCGTGGTCGCAGGGAGCCGCGGCTGGTGGGGCGTCATCATCTCCGGCCAAGACGGCGGGGCGGCGGAGTCGTTCGTCGATTACGAAGCCCACGTGGGCGGCGGCGGAGCCACGTCGTCGAACGACGGCTGGGACGCCACGTGGTCGCACTGCTCGAACTCGTCGAACCTGCCGATCGAGGTCCTCGAGGCGGAGTACCCGCTGCGAGTTGTCCGCTATGCGCTGCGCCCCGACTCCGGAGGTGCAGGCCGGTTTCGCGGTGGCCTTGGCTGCATCAGGGAGATCGAGGCGACACGCGGCCCCGTCGTCTTCAGCATTCGCGGTGACGGTTATCGCGTTGCCCCTCACGGTCTCCTCGGAGGCGGACCGGGAGCGACGGGCGCGGTGTATCGGCGCACCGGCGCGCGGCGCCGCCGGCTGCCGGCCACCGTGGTGAACGGCGTGCTGGCCCCCGGCGAGGTCCTGGAAATTCTCAGCCCGGGCGGCGGAGGCTTCGGCCCCGCCCGCGCCCGCGACCCGCGCCTGACGGCCGCGGACGTCGCGGCCGAGAAAATCACGGCGGCATACGCGAAGCGGGCCTATGGCGCCGGCGCGCCCCTGGGCCCGGTCGCGGCGAAAGAGAGCGGCACATATACGGCGCGCAAGCGCAGAAGGAGTCGAGCATGAGCGGAAAAAGCTACGAGTATCCCAAACCGATTCACCCGCGCCAGGGCTACTCCCTGGGCGTCGTGCTGAGCGACGACGTGAAGATGGGGCAGTTCGTACAGCGCTCGAAGGACACGCTGGCCGACCGCTTCACCAGCCACGGCCTCAACGACATCTACAGCTTCATCATGATCACCGACGACTGCAGCACCGGCGACTTCTTCACGGGTGAAGAACGGCGCGAGCGGTATCTCGGTGATAGCGTGATCTCGCGCGAGCTCGACAAGCTCGCCAAGCTCCACCTCGGTGGCGACGAGCGGCACTCGGTGATGGCCTTCAACCGCATGGTCGCCGCGAACCTCACGGTTGTCATGGCGCTGGTGGAACGCGGCCAGAAGGTCGTCTACCTGGTGCCGCTTTACGAGCGTCCCGACGTCATGAAGGGGTACGGCCATCCCTCGATTCCCCGGGCCGCTGACATCGCCGGTGCCAGCTGCGAGATTGTCACGACGGTCGAGGAGGTCACCAAGGCCTTCGACGCCGGCGGCGTCTCCCTGCTCGGCGTGTGCGCCTACTACCGGGACATCATCGCCGAGGACATCTTCGAGGCGGCGTGCCGTGAGGCGCGCGCGCGCGGGATCCCCGTGCTCGTCGATGACGCCTCCGGAGCGCGGGCGCGCGTCTACGACTACGGCCAGCGCAAGGCCATCGAGCTCGGCGCCGACGTCGTGTGCACGAGTACCGACAAGTACGGGTTCCAGGGGCCGCGGTCGGCGTTCATGGTCGGGCGGAAGGATCTCGTCGATCGCATTCGTCCCGTGGCGCTCACGCTCGGCACCGAGGCGCGGCCGTCCATCACCGCCGCCATCTGTCGCACCATCGCGGAGTTCAGCCCGGAGCAGATGATCGAGGAAAACAAGGAGCTCGAGACGCTCCACAACGAGCTCCACGCGAAGGCCGCGCCGGTGCTGGGGCCCAAGCTTCGCAACATGGGGGCGCACGGCGTCCGCATGCCGATGGAAGACTTCCTCGAGCTCGCGATGGAGCGCGCGAACCTCCGGCGGGTGGAGATCGCGCCTGTGGATGCGACATGCGTCCACGGCAGCTACCTGCTGCGCAATCACGGGTACATCACGCTGCCGGCGTTCAGCTATCCCGGCGGATCGCGGGAGATCTGGCTGCACCTCAAGCACAAGCGGGCGCGCGCGATAAATCTCGACACGCTCGTCCGGAATGTCGACGCCGCCGTCGATGCCACGGCGAAGGTCATCGGCTCGCGGAAAGAGACCGAGGCGATACTACGCGGGTGAGGCCCACGCCGTCACGCGTGAGGCTGCTGGCCACCGGCGGCACCATCGCCAGCACGGGCGATCCGGCGACGGGAGCTGCGCGCGCCACGCTGACGGCCGAGGACCTCGTCGCCGCCGTGCCGAGCCTGGCCACGGTGGCGACGGTCTCGGCCGAGCAGGTGGCCAACGTGCCGAGCCAGGCGCTCGGCTTCGAGGATCTCCTCGCCATCGGGCGCCGGCTGCGCGACGTCTTCGCGGATGGCCACACCGACGGGGCGGTGGTGACCCAGGGCACGATGACGATGGAGGAGTCGGCATATTTCTGGGATCTGTGCCTCGGCGATATCGGACCTGTCGTCATCACGGGGGCGATGCGGCACGCGTCGCTGCCGAGCCCGGACGGGCCGCGCAATCTCCTGGACGCGGTGACGGCGGCCGCCGATCCGGCGACCGGCAAGCTCGGCGTCCTCGTGTGCATGAACGGTGAGCTCCACGCGGCCCGGGACGTCATCAAGGGCCACAGCACGGCCGTCGACGCATTCCGGTCGCCGGGACTCGGGCCGGTCGGGTTCGTGCGCAACGGCCGGGTCGTCGTGCACCGCACGCCGTCGATCCGGGAGCACTACCCGGTGGAAACGATCCGGGCGCAGGTGCGACTCGTCAAGATCGTGGCCGATGACGACGGCGCGCTCATCGAGGCGGCCCTCGAACGGGGCGCGCATGGCCTCGTCCTCGAGGTCCTTGGCGGCGGGGCGGTGCCTCCGGCCTGCATGACGGCCATCGCGGCCGCGGCGCGCCGGATCCCGGTGGTCGCCGTGCCGCGCGCCGAGGGGGCGATGCACGAGGGCGTCTACGCATCGCCGGGAGGCGACCGGCATCTTGCCGGCGCCGGGGTGATCTTCGGCGGTAGCCTCACGGGACCGAAGGCCCGTGTGAAGCTCCTTCTCGTGCTCAGCGCGCCTGACAGAGCGCGCGACGACGTTGCGGCCTGCTTCGACAACATCTGACGGCCGCGCTCACGTGGCCATCGGTGAGACACGATGATAGGTGAGTACATTTGGCTGAACGGGGTGATCGTGCCGCGGGACGAGGCCAAGGTGTCGGTGCTGGATCACAACTTCGTGTACGGCGACGGCGCGTTCGAAGGCCTGCAGGTCGTCAACGGCGGGATCTTCAAGCTCGAGCGGCACATCGACCGCCTGTACGACTCGACACGGTACCTCGCCATCGACATCGGGATGCCGCGTGATCGGTTCATCGACGCCGTCGTCGAGACCGCGCGTCGCAATCGGATGCACGACGGCTACTTGCGGCCGATCGTCTCGCGCGGCGCCGGCCCCGTCGGGATCCGGCACATGGATCGTCTCGGCCCGGCGACGGTCGTCATCATCGCCCAGCACGAGGAGGCGGGACGCGCGCAGGCCCTCGACCGCGGCCTGAGCGCGCAGGTCGTGTCGCTGCGGCGGGTGCCGTCGCAGTGCATCGACGCCCGCGTCAAGAGCTGCAACTACATCAACAACGTGCTCGCCTACCTCGAGGCCAAGCACGCCGGCGCCGACACCGCCATCATGCTCGACATCGCGGGCAACGTCGCCGAGGGATACGGCAGCAACATCTTTGCGGTCCGCCGCGGGCGCGTCGTCACGCCCGCGCTCGGGGACATCCTCGAAGGCATCACGCGGGAGACGGTGCTCGATCTCTGCCGGGAGGCGGCGATCCCGAACGAGGAGACGCGCCTGAGTGTCTATGACCTGTTGACCGCGGACGAGGTGTTCGAGACCGCGACCCTCGCCGAGATCTCACCGATCATCGCGGTCAATGGCCGGCCGATCGGCGCGGGGAAGGTCGGCCCCATCGCGCGACGGCTCCACGCTGCGCTCCGCAAGCTCATGGTCGAGGGACGAATGAGCACGCCCGTGCTCCCCTCGTGATCGCGACGTCACCTATCGCCAGGAGGCCGACATGACACACTCGAATGGACAGAGCAAGAGTGACGAGCTGAATCGCCAGGCGAAGGACGTCTTCATCCGCACCTTCGGCGAGGTCACGCTGCCGGTGATCGAAAAAGCGCAGGGCGCGACGATCACGGACGTCGACGGCAAGAGCTACCTCGATTTCAGCTCGGGGCAGATGTGCGCCACGCTCGGACACCAGCACCCCCGGATCGTCGACGCGGTGACGAAGGCGGCCCGGAAGGTGATGCACACGTTCAGCGGGATGTTCACGCCGGACGTCATCGCCCTCGGCCAGCGCCTCGTCGATCTCCTGCCCGCGCCGCTCAGAAAAGTCACGCTGCTGAGCACGGGCGGAGAATCGACCGAGGCCGCCATCAAGATGGCGAAGAAGGCGACCGGCAAGTGGGAGATCGTCAGCCTCGCCGACTCCTTTCACGGATCGACGTGGGGCGCGGCCTCCAGCACGTTCATCGCCAGCCGACGTTCCGGGTACGGGCCGGTGGTGCCGGGGACGTATGCGTTGCCCGCGCCCCAGTGCTACCGGTGCCCGCTGAACCTGACGTTCCCCTCGTGTGACTACGCATGCGCGCGCGTGGGCTTCGACCTCATCGACCGCCAGACGGTCGGCGAGCTCGCCGCGCTCATCGCCGAGCCCGTCCAGGGGGGCGCCGGCATGGTGGAGCCGCCGCCGGGCTACCTCACCGTTCTGAAGGACTTGTGCCGGGAGCGGGGAATGTTGTTCGTCCTCGACGAGGCGCAGACCGGACTCGGCCGTGTCGGGCAGCTCTGGGGCTTCGAGCAGGACGGCGCCGTTCCGGACATCGTGGCCGTGTCGAAAACGCTCGGTGGCGGCATCCCGCTCGCGGCGATGGCGACGACGGCGGCGATCGAGGAAACCTGCTTCGAGAAGGGCTTCTTCTTCTACACGTCGCACATGAACGAAGCGCTTCCGAGCGCCGTCGGCCTCGCGGTCCTCGACACGATCGTCGAAGAAAAGCTCGTCGAGGCCGCACACGACAAGGGCTCGTATCTCAAGAAGGGACTGCTCGCGTTGAAAGACAAGCACGAGATCATCGGCGACGTGCGCGGCCGCGGTCTCCTCCTCGGCGTGGACTTCGTCCGTGATCGGGTCAGCAAGAAGCCGGCGGAGGCGGAAGCCGAGCGTATCAGCAAGGCCTGCCTCGACCGCGGGCTGTTCATGTCGCCGATTCGGCAGCGGGGGCGGTACTACGTCTGGCGCGTGGCGCCGCCCATGACCATCACGTTCAGCGAGATCGATCGCGCGCTGGACATCATCGACACTAGCATCCGTGAGCTCCGTTGAGCGGCTGGGGGGGAAGATCAGCGATGGACATGACGCGTCGGCAGGTGCTGTTGGGCGGGGCCGGGCTCGCGGCGGCCACGGCGATTGGCGGCCGGGCCCGGCCGGCGGGCGCACAGACCACGCAGAAGCGTGAGCTTATCGTCGCCCTCGGCGGCGACATCACGAAGTTCGACCCGCATTTCGGTGGGG